>SXGT01621038.1_pt1 | contig 11175 bp, 8 predicted proteins | sample 3176221 | NCBI WGS metagenome assembly SXGT01 (sample SAMN11356862, study PRJNA531348) | freshwater metagenome | isolation source: freshwater sample F1-120 | place: China: Fuxian Lake, Yuxi | collected 2017-12-25
ACGCAGGAAGCAAGTTGGCGGGTTTGGAAATCAAAGGGCGTTGGGTCGATGTGCGTGATCCCGAAGTTTTAGCTGGGTTAGAGGAGGGAACCCTCTGATATTAATTAACCCAGCAGGTGGATGAAGACGCACTTATACAATGCGAAGCTGGGAAAGATTAAGTGGTTCATTAATCGCTTTGGTGCGATGGAGGTGTTGCTCAAACCATTGCGAACCATCCTCGCACCTCTGATTCTTCCGTTGCTTAAACCGAAGCAATTTGAATTTCAAAACCAACGTCTCACCCAGTTTTATCATGCTTATAACATGACATGGGTATCCGAGCGCGGTGTGGAGATCCCCATCGCTCGTTTCTTCTTGGCTCAGGCCCGGAATGCGGCGGTGCTCGAAGTGGGAAATGTGCTCTCACATTATGGTCCAGTTGCACACGATGTTTTAGATAAATTTGAGAAGGGTTCAGGCATCATCAATCAGGATATTGTCGATTTTCTCCCCCAGAAAAAATACAAGCTCATCATTTCAATTTCGACCATGGAACACATTGGTTTCGATGATGAGCGCGATTCAAACTCAGCCGATAAGATCCTTCATGCCATTAACTCGTGCAGACAACTCCTTACGTTAGGAGGAATGCTCGTGATCACGATCCCGATCGCCTATAATCCTGAACTCGATGACCTAATCCGAACCGGCCTCCTTGGGTTTCAACGAGCGACATTCCTCAAACAGCTTGCTCCCCGACGATGGGTCGAGTGCTCACAAGTCGAGGCCTTGGAGTGCCGCTACAAAGCTCCCTATCCTTACGCGAACGCGATCATGGTCGCGGAGTTCGGACACAACTGATCCATGCGTTTTTTGATGCTGAATTGGCGGGATCCTAAGAACCCGCTTGCAGGTGGTGCAGAGCGTGTAACGCTCGCCTACCTCGCAGCACTTGCGTCCCGAGGTCATGAGGTTTTCTGGTTCGCCAATAGTTTTGCAGATGCGCCAGTAACGGAATTGATCGATGGGGTTACCGTGGTTCGCGGCGGCGGCATGGGAACATCGATCCTTTACGCCCGTCGTTGGTATCGTTCGCAAATCCCATTCGACTTGGTGATTGATCAACATCATGGCATTCCGTGGTTCGCGCCGTGGTGGACTGGTACTAGGGTCGTAAGCTATATCCACGAGGTTTTAGGGCCTATTTGGAATTCATTCTATCCTTGGCCATTGAGTGTGATCGGTCGATATCAAGAGGCGTTAACCCACTGGATTTATCGAAAGGTCCCTTTTTGGACCGCCTGTGAATCCACTGAAACCGCCCTGCGTCAGCACGGTGTGCGCGAAGTGACGATTATTCGTTATGGCGTTGAAACTCAAACCCTCGCGAAGCTTGATAGCAAGCCGTTCACATCGCCGCTGCGTTTGATCGTGGTCTCTCGGCTCGCACCTAACAAACGGATTGATCATGCAATCCATACCGTTGCGAACCTCAAGCAGAGAGGGGTGGAAGCTCACCTCAAAATCGTCGGAGGGGGCGAATGTCGCTCCTCCTTAGAAGCCCAGACCCACCAACTCGCTCTCGGATCTCAGGTCACGTTCCTAGGTCAATTGCCTGAGCACGAGAAAGACTCACTTTTACAAGACTCGCACTTTATTCTACACACCTCACAAAGGGAGGGTTGGGGATTGAACATCATCGAAGCCAATGCAATGGGGACCCCGGGAGCAGTTTATCCTGTGCCCGGCTTGATCGAGTCCACTCTCGATAACCAAACCGGCGTTGTCGCTCGCCAAGAGACTCCAGCGGCATTGGCCGATCGGTTGGTGGAATTATTGAAACACCCTGAAGAATACGAGTCGCTTCGCATCCGTGCTTGGAATCGAGCTAAGACGATGCATTGGTCCAATATCCTTCCCGATGCGACCCGCTGGCTGGAATCCATGGCTCGACCAGTTCAGTCCGTCTCGACCACACCTACTGTTGCGCGATGAAAATCCTCGTCGTCCATAACTCACTGAATGATTCCAAGTCGCTCTCCGGTGCACTCCGCCATTTTCTTGTCATGGCGAATGCTTGGAATGCGATGGGGCATCAAACCGATTTTCTATGTGCGAAGTGCGCCTTTCCACAGATCCGAGAACATGCGCCTCAATCTCGTTTGATATCCAGCGATAATGTCTGTGACGCCACAAAGTTCATCAGCCAAACCTGGCGTTATCTACCGGCTTACGCTTGGCGATTGATCACCTGCCATTTCACCCGCTTACCGGAGAAATACGACGTCGTTTTTGCTTCAAGCCAAATCCTGTTCGAAATCTTGCCGGCAATGGTTTTAGCGCGGAGGATGGGGGCTAAACTTGCTGTAAAAATCCATCACGTAGTTTCAGCGCAACGTAAACCGAGTGGTGTTTTCGACCGCTTATTCTGCTATTACGAGCGGCGGTCTGCACAGTGGATCCACGATCGCGCAGATGTCTTGATTTGCAGCACCCAAATTGTTCTGGATCATTTCCACGAGATTCAACGTGCCCTTCAAATTCCAACGAGCCCTGCATTAACCAGTGGTTACGGGGTTGATACCGCTGCATTTGATCAACAACCGAGCGAGCCGAAACTTTACGACGTCGTTCATCTCGCACGAATCCATCAAACCAAGGGGGTGTTTGACCTTCCAGAAATCTGGCAGGCCGTTCGCACAAAGCATCCACAGGCCAAACTTGTTGTCATCGGCGAAGGTCCGCATCGCAAACGCACCGAAGAGGCCTTTAGAGATCTCGGTTTGAGTGAATCGGTCACGTTCACTGGAGGCATCGATGAGGTCACAAAAAACAGACTAGTGCGGCAGTCCAAAATCGGACTCAGCGTTTCTTACGAAGAAGGGTGGGGCCTCTCCGTTAACGAGTTCCTTGCAGCACAACTTCCAGTCGTTGCCTACCGACTACCGGTGTTCGACCTCGTCTTTAAAAACCAACTAGATTCTGTGCCACTAGGTGACAAACAGGCTGCGGCCATCGCTTTGTGTTCGTTGCTGGAGAATCCGGTTCGCCGTGCCGAGTTGGGAACCGTAGGTCGGGCATTCGTTCAGCAATATGACATCGGTTCCGTGGCCCGAGCCGAATTAGCCGCCCTTCAATCTGCGTATTGAGTCGTCCGCTACAACACTCACCAAACACTGCGTGGAGCCCGATCCCCACATTGCAAAGTTTCATGATTATCTGAAGGTCGAACGAGGGACCTCGGCCTATACCTTGCGCAATTATCAGCATGCGCTTGGCGAGTTTTCGTCGTGGTACCAAGGAACCTTCAAAACCTCTCCTCCGTGGGTGGATTTGGTCCGCAACGATTTCCGTATCTACCTCCGGTCATTAGGACGCCGTAATCTTGGACAGGCTTCCATCCAGCTCCGCTTCTCGGCTCTCCGCTCGTTTTATAAATACCTAATCCGGCGAGGTTTCTTAGGTAGTTCCCCTATAAAAAACTTGTTTCTTCCGAAACTAAAAAAACGACTTCCCAAGTTTTTGACGCTGGGTCAGATGTTAGAATTGTTGCGAGCACCGCTTAAACTTTGGGAACTCAAGAATTCAAAACCTAGATCAAAAGTCGAAGTTCTCCCCTATCTCCGAGACACTGCCATCCTAGAAACGATTTATTCTTGCGGCCTCAGAATCAGTGAACTCTGCGGGCTACTCATCGAGAATATCCAATGGAATGAGCAATTGATCCGAGTGGTCGGAAAAGGAAACAAAGAAAGGCAGGTTCCCATCGGAGCACCCGCGCTTGAGGCAATTCGACTTTATTTGAGTAAATCGGAGAGGGTTGGGACAAGTGGACCGGTCTTCTGTCACCATCGGTCTAGCTTAGCTTCGCTACCAGAGGAACGCTGTCGGGGCTTGAATCCTCGCATGATTCAACTTCGACTCAAGGCCTACTTGGCTCAAGCAGAACTCGATCCAAGAATAAGCCCGCATAAACTGAGGCACAGCTACGCGACGCATCTCGTGGATGCAGGAGCCGACTTGCGGAGTGTTCAGGAACTCCTCGGACATGCAAACTTGGTCACGACTCAGATCTACACCCACGTATCGATTGATCGATTAAAAACGGCCTACGCACGTTCCCATCCGCGAGCTTAGTTCATCGTTTCTTCGGACTTTGCAAGCGACCTAGATTCCAGCCATTCTTCTGCCGCATGCGTTCTTTTCAGAGTAATATACCAGTGCCTCATTTCTTAAGCCTGTTTGCCACATGCTTTGCAGTCAGTGTTCTGGCTTTCCCGTCGTTTGGAGAAGGCCCGTCGGTCGGTTTCACTGGTGATATCGCGCCTTTATTGCAGCGGCATTGCGTGGTGTGTCACGGACCAGAAAAGTCCAAGGGACATTACAGGTTGGACACATTCGCTGGCCTTATGAAACCTGGGGCGAGCGAGAAGTCAGCTGTTGTTGCAGGAAAACCTGAGGCCAGTTTCCTTTATCAATTACTCATCGAGAAGGATTCGGAAGACCGAATGCCTCAGGATGCGGCCGCCCTTTCAGCAAAAGAAAAAAGTCTCGTTAGATCTTGGATTCTTAGCGGGGCAAAGTTCGATGGCACCAGTCATTCGACTCCACTGTCGAGTATGTTGAAAACGCCTGAGTATCCTTCAGCCCCACAAACCTACAAACACAATTGGCCAGTCACAGCACTCGTCTTTAGTAACGATGGTTCCCAGTTGGTGACAAGTGGTTATCACGAGATACTTTTTTGGCGTGCGGATACTGGAAAACTGCTTCGACGAGTCGGCGCGATGCCCGAACGAATTCATTCAATAACATGGCAGCCAACCGGAAATTTCTTGGCAGTGGGAGGAGGTTCACCCGGTCGCTCTGGGGAGATCTTGTTGTTAGATCTTTCCGGGCAATCTAAGCCGCGCAATATTGCTTCAACAAGTGATGAGGTTCTTTGCGCTGCTTTTTCACCCGAAAGTCAACGGATAGCAGTTGGCAGTGCGGATAAATTCGTTCGTGTGTTCTCGGTGCCTCAAGGACGGGAAATTCTCAAGCTGGAGCAACACTCCGATTGGGTCCACGGCGTTGCTTTTTCTCCGAACGGAGCATGGATCGGTTCTGCAAGTCGAGACCGAACGGCTCGGGTGTATGATTCTACAAACGGTGCCCCCATCTCGACGTTTCGAGACCACAATGCAGCCGTGGAGTCCGTCTTGTTCAATGGGGATGGGAAGGTGGTTATCACTGCTGGAGCTGATCGGAATGTCCGAACATGGGATGCCATAGACGGGGAGCATGATCGAACCCTAGCAAAATTCGACACCACGATCACTCGTATCGCGTTATCGGACGGCAAGGTCTTAATAGGGTTGGCTGACGGTCGTGTTATCCTACGTGAACTTCCTGATGGTAAAGGTGCTGCAGTAACGAACTCGATCGATGGCCGAGTCGCTTCGTTGACATTTAATGGAGCCACGGGGCGAATCGCCGCTGGGATGCACGACGGTCGCGTCCGAGTTTGGAGCATCCGAGAAGGGGGTCACGACCTTGAATTTCTCGCCTCCCCCACTTCCACGCCTTCCAAACACCGCTGAGAACGATCAGTCAACTCACGCGATAACATCCAACACGGGTTGTCCATCCGAAACGAGAACCGGACGTTGCTGAGTGTTGTAAACTTCGGAATGCGGATTGATCCCTAGCAGATGATAGATCGTCGCTGCGAGGTCATCCGGCCGGACTGGTTTCTCTGCAGGATAGGAACCCGTCTGGTCGGAGGCACCATACACAAAACCGCGTTTCACTCCACCGCCGGCAAGTAGAGTTGTATAACATTGCGGCCAATGGTCTCGACTCGCGTTCTTATTGATCTTTGGCGTCCGCCCAAACTCACCCATCCAAATCACTAGCGTCGTGTCTAGTAGTCCCCTCATCTCGAGATCATTCAAAAAGGTTGGCAATGTATGCTCAGTAATAGGGAGGTGATACTTTTCAATGATCGGGAACATCTTTGTGTTATTGAACCCGTGAGTATCCCAGCCGCCAGCTTCGGTGCTTTGGCCACCGATGGATTCCGAAAAATAAACGGTTACAAATTTTGTGCCTGCTTCTACCAACCTCCGAGCGAGCAGGCAACTCTGGCCGTAGGTTGTCCTACCGTAGGCATCCCGCACAACATCCGGTTCCTCCGCGATGTTGAACGCCTTGCGCAATCGCGGTGATTGGAGCATCGCCATCGCCTTGTCGTAATAGGCATCGAACCCGCGAGTCGCCGAAACGTCCATCAGGCGGGCTTGTTGATCCACCATTTTTTGCAACTCACGCCTAGCCTGCATCCGTTCAAATGAGATGTTCGCGGGGAGGCTCAACTCCGGGAGACTGAAGGTTGGCGAGTTCGGATCTTGGGAAAAAAAGAAAGGATCATGGTTCTTCCCCAGAAAACTCGCGTGTTGTCCGGGCACCACTGAACCATCCGAAATCACGTAAGGATAGGAAACTGCGGTGGGAACTTCGCCTCCACCCGGAGCTAGCCGATCCACCACCGAGCCGTAGCCTGGGAAAAGGTCGATCGAATCCCGCAACCGTTGATCGTCTGTGGCGGGAGCGTGCCCGCTCAGCGCGTAATAGCCGGCTGAGACGTGGTTGTTCATGGTATGGTGCATCGATCGGATCAGGGTCACCTTGTCCATGATCTTCGAAGTCTTGGGGAGATGCTCCGAGACTTGAATCCCGTCAGCACTACTCGAAATAGGCTTGTAGGGGCCGCGAATTGTCTCTGGGGCGTTCGGCTTCATGTCGAACATATCCAGATGACTAGGTCCACCGTATTGAAACAGGAACACGACCGATTTGACCTTTGATTTCGGAACCTTTAGCCCGATTGAAGGAACTTTTTCCGCACGCAAGAGGCCTGGCAACGTGAGGCCAAGCAACCCGAGTCCTCCCACTTTGATGGCTTGTCGTCGGGAGAATCTTTGGGAAAAACTCGGGCAAGAAAAAGGGAGTTTCATGTCACTTACGAAATACGAATTCTTTAGAATTAACCAATGCCCAAGTGATGTCCTCTAGGGCGGCGCGCTTATCGGGTGCTGTCGTGAGGTTTTCGACTAACGGTTTTGTTTCCGAAATGGCAGGGGGGCGAGAAAGTATAGACCAATAAAGTTTTTCCACAGAATCAGTCCAGTTTTGTGGTTCTTTTGCGAGATCGCCGAGTCGGTTCTTAGGGTTCGTCAGCAAACTGTTCAATAGTGGACCACTCAACAACTGGAACGCTTGACTCATGGTGGTCTCGTTGGATCGTTCGCTTTCAGAACAAACCAGTCGGGCAGGTTTCCCAAAAGCCGCCATGAACTTGTCCTCCTGAGTTTTCAGCGGTTTGTAAAACTTCCGACCTTCAATCATTTGAGAAACTCGAGTCCCTCGGGTCTGCCCATCCAATTTTAGAGGCACGCCGATCGCCAAACTTTGGGAATCTAATAATTGCTCTGCGCTTAGACGTCGCAAGTGATTATGGGCATAATTACCCTGATCATCGGCGTTCGTCTCGTTGCTCTCTGACGCCAATTGGTAGGTCCGAGAACTCGTTATCACTCGGATCAGATGTCTGAGATCAAAGGCATGACTCGAGAACTCTTGTGCCAACAATTCAAGCAACTCGGGGTGCGACGGTGGATTGCTCGAACGAAAATCATCCACTGGATCTACCAAGCCGCGGCCCATGAGATGAAACCAAATGCGGTTGGCTTGCATTTTTGAAAACCACCCGTTTTCGCGACTCGTCATCCAATCCCCTAGCGCGTCTAATTCATCACGACCATCAGGCTGCTTTAAGTCCGCGATGACCGCACCCCCCAATAGACGTGGCGTGGCTGGTTTGCCGATTCTTGGGTTCGTCCAGACGGCTTTATTTGTCAGATAGACGATCTGGTCACCTTTGAACTCGTGCTTGTCGTTTTCGTCGGTCCTCTTGTTCTCAAGGATTTGATAGTCCACGCGTGCGAAAACAGCTGTCCAATTATGATAATCGTCTTGGGTCCAGCGTTCGAATGGGTGGTTGTGGCACTGGGCACAGTTCAATCGAGCCCCTAGGAAAAGTTGAGCGGTATTCTCCGCACGTTGCGTGGCCGTCCGGTTCGCGCGATACCAATTTGCTGGTGCGTTGGTGTAGGTGCTGCCTCTTGCGGAAACAAGCTCACGAGCGAACTGATCCATTGGTTTGTTTGTAGCCAAACTCTGGTGAATCCAATCGTAAAACACTCGCATCCCTTTGGGATCAAGTTGCCGCTCCTCCAGTTTCAGTAGGTCAGCCCACTTCAATGTCCAAAAATCAGCGAACTCGGGGCGTTCGAGCAGGGTATCGACAAGGCGGTTGCGCTTATCTGGGGTCGAATCGGCCAAGAAATTTCTCGCCTCGGCTTCGGTTGGGATCAACCCCAACAAGTCTAGAAAAACACGACGCAAAAACACTTCATCCGTCGCCAACAGTGATGGGTTCACGCGTAACGTGCGGAGTTTTTTGAATACTTGCTGGTCGATGAAATTATTCTCTGGAGGCTGACTCCATTTGAAATGAGGTCGCTTAGGCACAAAAGCCAATCGCACAGGAACCTGTTGTTCCAAAAACCTGACATTCACGGTTGTCTCTCCAGAACGCAGACTCGTCACTAACCCTTGCTGTGAAACCTTCACGAGAAAATTGTCAGGATCATAAACAGCCACCGAGGAGACATCTCGTTCTGAGGCATCTGAGAAAACGGCGCGCACCCTAATTTTCACTTCACGCTTCGGCTCGATCAATACCTGATCCCGTGGTGAAACCTCTAACCTGACGAGGGTAGGCGCAACGACCCCATCATCCTTCGCGCCGGCAGCGACCCATTTGGCAAGGATCCGCCATGAATCTGAACCCGGTCGGAAACGCTGCCCGCCCTCGTGAGCCAACGCCGTGGAACCTTTGAGCAGGATGAGGCTGTTCGTCGCTTCGAGTGTGTTGACACGACGACCTGATTGGTCACGAGTCAACGCCAACCAATCAAGATCTGGGTCTTGCCCCCTTAAGGAAAGTTTGAATCCACCTTTGCCATTAGCGTTACCGTGGCAAGTTCCCGCGTTGCAACCTGCCTTAGACATGAGCGGCATCACATCATTACGAAAGGAGACTTTCGACCTAGCTTCCTCTGCAGAAGCGCAGTCGAGAATTCCCCAGACAGTGGCGAGAACGCGCACCAAGCATTTCAAAAGTAATCTCACTTCCATTGGCGTTGGGAAAACTCTAACACTCCGTCCCCAAACCTCAACCAAGGATATACTCGGTGAATCAATAGTAAGCCGGACCTTTTCGTTTGTGTGTCAGGCTAGCTTTGTCGAACTCATGGGATTATGGTTGCTCCCGTGAGGAGGGGGTGACTGTTGGGTTCGGCCGCTTCCAAACAGCTTGCTAACCCTATGGCATTGCTCGAAATAAAAAAACTGCAACTTGAATTTGGGACTGGATCGAAACCGGCGCGTGCGGTGGATGATGTTTCATTGACGTTGGAAGCGGGAAAAACACTTTGCCTAGTTGGGGAGAGCGGCTCCGGCAAAAGCGTGACGGCACTTTCAATTGCGAAACTCCTCCCGACACCTCCCGCGCGCTATGTGGGAGGAGAGATTTGGCTAGAAGGAAAAGAGGTTTTACGGATGTCTCCGCGTGAGTTGCAGGGGATTCGCGGCGGGTTAGTGAGTTATGTTTTTCAAGAACCGGGGGCGTCGTTAAACCCCGTGTTTCGAATCGGAGCGCAGATCAAAGAGTCACTCAAATACCACCGCCCCGCATTGGCAACCGACACGGAAGTTGTTCGTCTGTTAAAATTGGTGGGGATTCCTGCACCGGAAGCTAGAGCGAGGAATTATCCGCACGAGATGTCCGGCGGGATGCAACAGCGGGTGATGATCGCGATGGCGTTGGCTTCACAACCCAGATTGTTGGTGGCGGACGAGCCAACCACTGCTCTGGACGTGACAATTCAAGCCCAGATTATTGAGTTGTTGCGAGACCTCCGAAAACAACTGGGTATGGCGATCTTGTTGATTACCCACAATCTTGGGATCGTAGGTGATATTGCGGACGATGTGGCCGTGATGTATGCCGGCCAAATTGTTGAGACCGGACCCGTGAGAGACGTGCTCGATAACCCGCAGCATCCCTACACTCGAGCACTAATCGCCTCAGTGCCAAAACTTGGGAATCAGGTCAAACGGTTGACCGTCATCCCCGGAACTGTTCCTCGGATCGAGGCGTTCCCAACGGGGTGTCGTTTTCACCCGCGTTGCTCTCAAGTGCAGCCTAGTTGTTCGATCCAAACACCATCACTCGCGGCTGCCGGGAGGTCTCGGCAGGTGCGATGTCCCTTTTCTCCACTGACTTCATCCACATCGTGAGCGTGCTCCAAGTCGACAATCTAAAAGTCTATTTCCCACTCCGAAAGGGGTTGTTGGATCGTGGAACTGAGTTTGTGCGGGCTGTTGATGGGGTCAGTTTCTCAATTACATCAGGCGAAACGGTCGGGTTGGTCGGAGAGAGTGGTTGTGGAAAAACCACTCTGAGTCGTGCAGTCATCCGTTTAGTCAAACCGACCGCAGGCCGAATCGTGTTCGAAGGGGAGGACATTGCCCAACTCTCGGGGGAAGAACTGCGCATTCGTCGCCGTCGGTTTCAGATGGTGTTTCAGGATCCCTATAGTTCGCTTAACCCGAGGTTAACCGTCCTAGACCTAATCGGTGAGGCGTTAGATATCCATTCGATGGTTCCGGATGCGGCTGCTCGCCGGAAACGGGTCGAGGAGCTACTCAAGTCCGTGGGACTAGATCCCTCACAAGCGGCGCGTTATCCTCACGAGTTCAGCGGCGGCCAACGGCAGCGGATTGGCATTGCCCGAGCACTAGCAATCGAACCTCGCCTGATTGTGTGTGATGAACCAGTCAGTGCGCTGGATGTCAGTGTGCAGGCACAGATCATCAATTTGCTAAAAGACCTTCAGCAAAAACTCGGGGTAACCTACCTCTTCGTCGCACATGACCTTGCGGTTGTCGAACATATCAGCCACCGAATCCTTGTGATGTATCTGGGGCGAATCGTCGAAATGGGGGAATCAAAAAAACTCTGTCATTCGCCAAAACATCCCTACGCTCAAGCGTTACTTTCCGCTGTCCCAGTAGTGGATTCAC
>SXGT01754437.1_pt1 | contig 11175 bp, 6 predicted proteins | sample 3176221 | NCBI WGS metagenome assembly SXGT01 (sample SAMN11356862, study PRJNA531348) | freshwater metagenome | isolation source: freshwater sample F1-120 | place: China: Fuxian Lake, Yuxi | collected 2017-12-25
ATTCAACATTATTAAGTGAGAAGGTATCAAACCCTTCTGCTTCTCTCCTAAACATAAAGGAGGATTAAAACCATTTTGGCGACATTTCTGTATCGAATCGAAACTATATGTCGAATCTCCGTAAGAAGCAACCTTTATTCCAATCCCATTGTAGGCTATCTGTGTTACCGGCAGACTCATTCGTTTCAACCAGTAACTAATTGTCGTTTGTTGATAGTCAATGAGCATTTGAGGATAGCAACCCAACACTAGCACCATGACGCCAGGTATAGTCAATATGGCTAATTCCCGCGGCCTGAGATCCTGCATGCTCGCAACCTGTTTTTGCAAAATTGGCCCCAAAAAACCTTGTCGGATAAACCCCAATAAGTAAGCCGCTCCCAAAACCATCGCTAACAAACAAACCATCGCCAAGGCAGGAAATGATTCCAGAACGCCAACAAACAGCATGAATTCTGCCGGAAAACCACTGGTCAGCGGAACACCGATGCTGGACAGGGCAAACAGGAAAAATAAAACGGTCATGCGCGGCATTGGTTTGACCATCCCGCCAAGATGCACCAACTCATTACTGCCCAAACGCTGCTGCACCATGCCAGCGATAAGCATCAGGCTGCCCGCTATCAGACTGAAATTCAGGCACTGCATGATTGCACCCTGCACGCCTTGCAGAGTAAAAGAAGCCACGCCGATCAACACCAAACCTACATGACTGACACTGGCATAGGCCAGCATACGTCGCATATTGGTTTGTCTCAGTGCAATCAATCCTGTATAAATCAAGGTCGCAGCACCACAAATCGCCAATAGCCAGCGGTGCTCCAGGGCCGCCGAGGGCGCCAGCGGAATGGCAAAACGCAAAATCCCGTACAACCCCAGTTTCAGCCCCATTAACAGAGCACTAATTTGCGCAGGCCCTTCCATCGCCACAGTCGGCAACCAGGTATGAAACGGTGGTAGCGGGGCCTTGACCGCAAACCCCAGCATCAACAACAATAAAATCAGCCCTTGATCGCTTGTTGCGATGGGCGTATCCAGCAAAACCGGCAGACTGAAGACCAGATCATCCGGCAGCACACCCCCGGTCAGTCGGGCGTGGTTGATCGCCAACAACAGAAAGGCAAATAACAACGGTACACCGCCAAACAGCATGTAGAGAACATATTTCATCGCCGCATAACGCCGCTCCGCTCCCATGCCCCATAGGCCGATCAAAAAGAACAGTGGCGGCAATGTCAATTCCCAGAACAGGAAAAACAACGTCAGATCCAGTGCCGTGAACACACCAATGGTCACGCCTTCCAACACCAACATCAGTGCCAGATAAAACCGGCTTAAATGCCGTACCGTATTCCAACCGGCCAATAACGCCATTGACGTCAGCAACGCCGTCGCCGGTAAAAACAAGACGGAAATGCCGTCTACACCCAAATGAAAATGTATTTGCAGGCCGGGTATCCAGGCACTGGTTTCCTGTAATTGAAAGCCGGCGTATTGCGAATCAAACACCCACAGCACCACCAACGTTAACATAAGCTCAAAAAGCGCCACCGCCAAAGCGACCTGCCTGGCCCGAAGCGGATGGTTGATAAACGCTAATAAAACTGCGCCCGCTAAAGGCCAGGCCAAACAAAGCGAAAGCAAAGGAAAACCATCACTCATGATGTGGACCGTTCAAATGGTGACTGTGGTGTTCAGGGTAATGTTCACCAATCTCGCTGGCTTCCTGATCAATGAATTTCAGCCAGGGCGTCGTGTAAAAGCCCGTACCTATCAACAGACCGCAAATGGCCATGGCTATCACGCGTTCCAGAATCACGGGGTGATGGATGCTGCGGTAGGGCTGGATAGGACGTCGGGAATGTGCAATGAACAGGCGTTGAAATGCCCAGAGCAAAAAGCCGGCCGCCATGACATTACCAATCAGAATGGCAATCGCGATCAACCAGCCATGTTCTTCAATGGCGCCCTCTATCAACAAATGCGCCGCATCGAAACCGGGCGTGCCGGGCATGACCATGGTGCTCAAGGCGGAAATCAGAAACAGCAGCGCAATGGTGGAATTGGTTTCGAACAAGCCACCCAATCGAGGCAAATACGAAGTACGGGTACGCTCATAAATCAAGCCTACACTAAACAGCATGCCGGCGGTAGCCAAACCATAAGCCACTGTCAGCAAGATACTGCCTTCCAGTGCAAAGTCATTGAACGAAAAAACGCCAATAACCAGCATGCCAGTGTGACTGATAACGGCAAACGCCATCAGACGCCGCATGTTGATTTGCATCAACGCCAATAAGGCGCCATAGAAAATGCCCGCCAATCCCAAGCCAAGCACGAAATGAGCCCAATGCTCAGCCGCACCGGGCACCAAAGGTAAAATGAAGCGGATTAAGGCGTAAATCCCGAGTTTCAGCCCGGTCAGAAAGATGGCGGCACTGGCTGCAGTCCCATGTTCGGCCAGCAAAGGCAACCAGGCATGAAAAGGAAATAAGGGCATACGCACTGCAAAGCCGAAAAACAACAAAATGAAAATCAGGTTTTCGTTGGTAATCGCCAGGTTATGCTGTTTGAGCATTCGCCAGTCGAAATTCAATTCCAGGCCATGATCCGCTAGCCCAAAACCCAGCAACATGAAGCCGGCCAAACTCATAGTCAGTCCGGACAACCAATATTGCAGAACGGTTTTGATGACACGATTGCGCCGTCTGCCCGTACCGGCCGAAATGGTCAATACCACGACAGGTACCAGTTCCAGCAAACACCAAAACCAGAATTGCATGGCGTTCAACGCGACGAACGCGCCAATCAAAATGCCTTGATACGCCAGCAAGCAGGCCACGAATAGCCGATGATCTTTATGTCGCGTAATCAGGGTATACAGTAATGCCAGCAAACCTAAAATGGTAGTCAATGGGATGAACAGGATGTTGGTCCCATCGACACCGACCCGATAGATGAAGCCGAGAATATTCAGGCTTTCAGCAAAATGAATCCCGGGCGCTTCCGCATCGAATACATGCAATAAATAAAGGCTCAGTAAAACATTCAGCACAGCCCCGACAAATGCTGCATACAGACTGAAATGCCGAGGCACCTGAAACACTATTACCAGCGTCAGAAATGGAATCAGTGTCAGCGTACTCAAAATCGGAAACAAAAGGCTGGAAGACCAATAAACGATGTCGGTCGTCATGGATTCCCCAGAGCCACCATCAGGGTGATCAAGACAAACAATGTCAAATACAGTGGACTCAACAACAGTCGCTCGAATCGATTGGCGACATGCCCCAGACGGCGTCCCAAATGGATGGCATCGCCGCCGATACCCCGCAAAATAAAATGATACTCAAACCAGTTCAGCAAGGCCGCCGTCCACTGGGCAAGTTTGCCAGCCAGACCACTGCCCTTGGCAAAACTGTCTTCTTCGCTTTCCAGATTGGCACCCATTTTTTGCTCTTCCCAGTGCGCCAGCGATGAGATCGCCTTAATGGCCGGTGCCGGCGTGCCTAAAAGCGGATCGATGACCCCATCGTCTATCCGACGCATATCGCGGGCAAAATGCAGTACGGGTTTGACCGTCACGGCATCAATGGCGAATTCCAGCCAACCCCGTTGCAGCGAAACCAAAAACGCCCAGCGACAATTCTGTAATCTTGTGGCCACAGGCCGTATGGGTCTGGCATGTGTGGCATGTAATATCGACGGTGCCGTCAACAATAAATAACAACGCACCACTGCGTGCGCCGCCAGATGCCAGGCCGCCAGCGTCCAGAATCCCAGACCACACTCGACGAACATCAATCCCAATTGAGTGGAACAGGCGAAGCTCTGCGAGCTTTTGATGTCGGTCTGGCTTAATCCTACCCAGTAACTGTAAACCGCAGTTAAACCACCGACTAGCACTAATAGCCACATGACCAGCGGCGCCTGACTCAACAAAGGCTCAAGTTGTATCATCAGGAACACACCCGCGTGTATCATCACCCCGCCGTAAAATACCGCGCTGGATGGCGTCGGCCCTTCCATGGCTCTCGCCAGCCAGGGGGTAAACGGAATTTGCGCAGATTTGGCGAACGCCGCCACGGCAAAACAGAGTGCCAGCAGGGTGGCGTCAACTGGCGTCAAATCCGCCGCGCTGTGGTTAATGTTTTGCCAATCGCAACTTTCCAACCAAATCAGGCTTAGGGCTATACCCAAAATAAATCCACCATCTCCCACCCGGTTGGTGACAAAAGCGCGCGTAGCATTATGAACGGCTATCGGCCTATCGTAGGCATACGCAATCAAAGCGTAAGAACAGACGCCAGCCAATTCCCAGCCCACAAAGGTAATCAGTGCATTACCGGATAACACCAGCAACAGCATGCCAGCCGCGAACAAATTGAGGAAAAAGAAGAAACGATGGAATCCGACTTCGCGATGCAGGTAATTGACAGAAAACCGCATCACAATCAGCAACAGCAGGGCAAACAAAGCCGCCAAAGCCAGATTGAAACCATCGGTAACCCATTGGAAGGATACCGATAATTTGCCAATATTCAGCCAGTTACCGAATGAATAAGCCTCGATGGGCCAGCCGACTCGGTTGGCGATCAGGAAAAACGTGCCTAAAAGCGCAGAACTGCCGATGGCGGCAACTGATAACCGAGCAGTGATCTTTTCATCCTCCATGCCGGAAATGAGGTTACAAAAATTCAAAAGACCCACCAAAACTGCAGCCAAAAACGGGAAAAGCGGCATGCACAGAATTAATGCACTCATGGTTTCTCTCCACTCCACTCCGGTTGCTTGATCAACAGAGGCGCAACAGGACCTTGCTCATCCCGATAACAATCCGCAGAATCCTTACGTAACGGCAATCGACAGTCTGCCGCTCGCCAAGGAACGAAGCCCACCTCGGGTTCGAATCGGTAAATTTCGCCACTTTCCGGGTCCTTGGCACAGACATGCACCCAACCACCACCAATTAACTCCTGCAAACTAGGCTGGCGGGAATAAATGGCTTCCAACACGCTGGTTTTGGCTTCGACAACGATTTGCAAGCGCATCGCCTCATGTATTTCCACCATCTGCAACGGCAGGCCGGTTCGCAAATCACTGCCAGCACCTTCCAATACCCCAAACAAGCCGGTGACGTTATGTGGAATCTTTGTGCCGCAACCGAGGCGTTCGTTATTTACGCTGGAAAAAAAATATTCCAGATTGATCCCGGCCCCGACCGGGCCCGCTGTCAGCAAAATGTTTTCAAGTATCTTACCGTCCGCATCCTGACCGGGATCATAGGAAATCAGAAACAGTCGCCGATCGAAAAAAATACCTTGGGTGGCGGAACGCCGACCGATAAATGCGGCAGCATTGGTGGCATGGCCGAATTCCGGGCGTACCTGACTCAAATCCATAGCCCGATTTTCGACATGCTGGACAGCGACTGCGGCAGACTTTGTTTTACCTGCCGAGGCAAACCGACGGCACCGTTCAATGGCAGCCAGACCGTCGGCTTCAAGGATAGTGGCTTTAAGCCGACTGAATTCGTGTTCTAAGTGTTCGGGTATCCGCTCCACATCAAACCAGTTCAACGCATCACTACAGGTATCGTGCTGGGCGCCAACGAACCAAGTGTCGTCCGGTATGCGAATCCCTTGATCGGATAACAGTTTTCGAACCGGCTCGCGATTCGCCATCGCAGAAAATACCCGGGCATTGGGTCCGCCCTGACGACCGCCGCAGGCGCCGCAATCATGAGCTGCTTCATGCGGGTTGTTTTGACTGGTCGAGCCGTGCCCAATCAGCACGACTAGCTTGGCCAATCCGCTGATCAACCCGGTGGTTCTTAAAAAACCGGCCACTCGATCCGCTTGTTCCTGATCGTTAAAACCCAGTTTAGGTTGCTCCAGAGACGCAGGCTGCTGTATCTCGCTATGGAATTGCAATTGCGTCATAACACCTGGCACCAAAAAACGTTGCCAGTACCGCTCCATATAATGTTGCCAGGTAGGAAACAGGTTTTGCCCCAAAAGCTGTAATAATTTTACCGGCGCAAACGCAAATAACAGAGGAACCGCGGCGAATAAACTACCACGCAGGCTTTGGTAGAGCTGGTAGGCCAAATGGTCTGATTTTTTCATTCCGTTAGTGTGTTTGGCCAGCTGACTTTCCTGCCCGGGCTGTATCACCTCATTCACTTGGTGTACCGGAGTGACGACCACAGGACATAAGGGGGTGACGTGATGGGCATCCAGTCCCTGATAATTCATGGCCACGCCGAAAAAACCCGCTACGCCCAAGGTTTCAATACAGGGATTCAGTTCTTCCAGATGGCGGCGAAAACTTTCTTCTCGCTCGTCCATGCAAAAATAAACCTGAGCTTGCGGTCGCGTATCGCGCTGCGCCCAGCGGCCGCGATTGTGATTGGCGTAAAGGGCCTGCAACAGGTTTTGTTGATAATGCCGCTCATACGCGTTTAACCACACATACCCTCGCTGGTGCTGGTCAAAACCATCCAATACATACAGCCAACCGAGTAATTGATTCCGTTCGAGCTGTCGTATATCGGCGGCTTCCAATCCCAGCCAGCGGCAACTCAAAAACAAACGCCAACCTTGATTGAAGATTCCAGGCTTATCGGTGCGGTGAACCGCCAATGGACTGTTTTGCCAGGTCCAAATGCGCTCGGCAAGTGTTTGCCAACCTGGAGGGTTTGATGGGTTATTGGCCAACTGGTGTTGCGCACTTTGTGCCAGATACTCGGGTAAAGCCCCACTGAACAGGGCTTTTCTGACGAAAAATTCAGCGCTGTGTTTAGTGAAATACTGTTGCAATTTATCGAAACGCGCAGGGCAATGCCACTGCTCCCGGCATAACTGATGCAGAGACAGCCGATCCAGAATCAGGCGTATGGCCAGGTAATCGGCTAATTCGGGCCGGCTGCCATCATTGGACGCATAGGCCGGATGGGTTTGCCGCCAATTGATCAGGCCCGACCACCCCGGCAGTTCCAGCGAAAGGCGCTGCAAATAGCCTGTCCAGCGTTCGACCGGTATGGCTAGAACCTCCAATTGCTGCATGATCGCATCGATAGCATCCTGCGGCAGATGGGATTTCAGTTGATGCCACTCGGCCAAATCCTGGATCAGCGGACCCGCGTCGTAGTCGATAGCCTGCCGCCAGGCGCCATAGAAACCCAATGCCTGGCGCTGAGGTAAGCGCCAAGGCGCCAGCCCTTCATCCAGCATGGAAGCACACCAGCGAATCAATTGCGGCCTCACCGTATCCAGTATATCGATCCCGGTCAACGTCTTCAGCACCCCTCGCAAAGTCAGGCTGTCACCCACCTGACTGAACAGACTTTGCACGGCCTCTTGAGCCTGTTGCCTGGCCTGCCGATGGTCGGCAATCGAATTACCAGGCAACCAACATTCAACCTGTTCCGGACTCAAATCCAGCAACTGCTCGGGATGTAGATCGAATGTACTCAGCTGGAGTTTTTCCAGCAAACCATTCCAGATCAATTGATTCCCGGCTGTGTCGGATTTGCTGTCGAGCAAACCCCGTTCATGGACTTGCCATTCCCATTCGGCTGCGGTCAGTATGGGCAGATCGCATAACAAAGCCAGACGATACAGTTGCAACCGGGTCACGGATTTGCTGGTTGTTGCATACAGGATGTCTTGCTCGCACTGCGGAAATTGTCGCTGCAGGCTACTGTCTAGATCGTCGTCACTAATCCGACCCTGGGCGTAAAAATCCCGGAACTGTTCAGATGAAAGATAACAATCGATGCCGGTCAGGCTGGAAAATTCGCGCAACGCCTGTTCAAACGGCAGATGCTGAAAACCGTGCAAGGTGTTGTGATGCACGAAATCATGAATCGGCGCCTGACCAGGCAACACGTGATCCAGATGCTGGATGGCATCTATCACGATTTGTCGCGGATTGTTTTGCGCTGCAGAATGGTGCATGTCTAGTCTACGAAACCAAAACGCATCATCACTGCAACCTTTCGCTGATCAGCACAAGCATGTTTCCAACAGTGACACTGGATAACTCAATCAGCGGTGCCGGCAGCAAGCCAAACAACACGACCCCCGCCACCAGAATACCGGATGCGACCATTTCCACTGGCTGTAAATCCTTGAATTGTCGAATTTGTGGCTTCACAGGCCCTGTAAACAGCATGCCGATGGTGCGCATGGCATACGCCGCACTGATCAGAATACTCAGACTGAAAAACACCATCCAGCCTCCCCATTGTTGAAAGCCACCTATCAGCGTATGCAATTCAGCGATAAAGCCGACAGTACCGGGTAAGCCCATAGCCGCCAATAACGTCAACGTGGTAAACATCGCAAAATGCGGCATGGTTTGAATCAGCGAGCTGTAATCCTGGATGTTGCGGGTATGGGTGCGCTCGTGTAACAAACCCACCAGCAGAAACAAAGCGCCAGCCAGCAGCCCATGCGCTGACATCTGCAAAATGGCACCGGAAAAGCCAGTGGCGTTCAGACTGGCGATACCCAGCAACACCACGCCCATGTGGCTCAGAGAAGAATAGGCCACCATGGCTTTCAAATCCTGTTGCCGCCAGGCCAGTAATCCACCGTATAACATGCTGAACAGAGCCAGGAACAACAAGGCCGGTTGCAGCAGCTGTGTCGCCACTGGTAACATCACCACACTGCGCAACAAACCATAAGCGCCCATTTTCAGCAAGATCCCGGACAACAAAATACTGACTGGACTGGGCGCCTCCACGTGCGCCAGAGGCAGCCAACCATGCAGTGGAAAAATCGGCATTTTCACGCCAAAGCCTAACAGAAAACCGAGCAATACCAAGACCTGTTCGGTCAGTGGCATGTTTTGCGCAGCCTGTCCCATGGCCACCATTAACGAACCTTGCTGCTCGAGATCGTATTGGCTGACAGCCAAAAGACTCAACAACAGAAAGATCGATCCGCCCATGGTATACAGCACAAAGTTGAGGCTGGCGGCATGCCGCCGCTTGCCACCCCAACGGCTGATCAGGAAGAACAGCGGAATCAGTGTTACTTCCCAGAAGATGTAAAACAAAGCCCAATCCTGTGCCATGAAGACACCCAACATACCGAATTCCAACAGCAGCATGCAGATATAGTAGGCCTTGACACCGGTTTGGATAGAGACGGAAACCAGCAGGGCAATGAACGTCAACAGGCTTGCTAACACCAACATGGGCATGGACAGGCCATCCACTCCCAGCGCATAAGCACTACCCAATTTAGGATTCAGCGGATAGAATTCGCCAAATTGCATGGCCGGAATTCCGGCATCGAATACCAGCAACAGACGGCAAGCCAGCAGCAAAACAGTTCCTGCAGCCAGAAGACTGATGATGCGAATTAAACCGTTACGTTGCGCCGAAACTGGCACCAGAAACAGCACGCCCAGCACAGGAGTCCAAAGCAGTGCGCTTAAAATGGCCATCAATTAGGAATTGCTCAAAGTCAGATTGGAAGGGCATTTTAAAGGGATTTGGTTGAAATAGGCCATTTTTTACAAAAACGGTTTATATCAACCAGAGCAAAATGATTTAATTCGTTTGGACAGGGAGTATTGCGCCATTCCCTGCTGACATTCAGCCACCGAAGACTACGGGCGTGATTTCGGAAGCTGAAACCCTATAACTATGACAAACCAATCGAAAATCGAGCGTAACGTGCAACCGAATAGCACAATACAAATTACATCTGGCCATAACTGACTACCAATCGCGTCTCTCAATTCGTTTAAAACGGGAACCTGACATACACATCATGCAAATTCATCTAATTGCCGTAGGCAATAAAATGCCGGATTGGGTACAACAAGGTTACAGTGAATACGCCAAACGCTTGCCGCGAGAATGCGAACTGGTGTTGAAGGAAATCACCCCGGACAAACGCCGCGGTGGCGACGTTGCCCGCATCACTCAGGATGAAGGCGCGCGCATGCTGCTTGCACTGCCACCGCGTGCGCACGTTGTGGCACTGGACATACCGGGCAGGCCCTGGACCACGCCCGACCTGGCCAAAGCCCTGCAACGCTGGTTGGGCAATGGCCAGCCCGTGGCCTTGCTGGTCGGCGGTCCGGAAGGCCTGTCCGACGCCGTCAGAGAAAAAGCACAGGAATCCTGGAGCCTTTCACCGTTGACGTTTCCGCACCCACTGGTGCGCGTCATCGTCGCCGAGCAACTCTATCGGGCCTGGAGTTTGATAAACAATCACCCTTATCATCGCTAAACCTCGATATACGCTCGGAGTCACGAATATAATCGATGCTGCAGGAAATGATTACGCTAATACTACTACGCGAAAACAATCTGGAGTCCTTCGTTTGGATTGGCGCTTTAGGCGCTAAATTTAACCAACAATTTGCAGGCCGCGCACCCACAAATCACCCCCAACTTAGCCGCTCATCAGCGAACAACTCAACTAAGTCGGTAGGTTTCAGTTGCTGAACATAACACGGTATAATTTAGCTTTGAGCCGGCAACTAGCGCAGCCACTCGTCCAACCAATCTTTCAAGCAAGCATTGATTGCAACTTGTCGGCTGCCAACAATCTCAGCTTTGCCCGACAGATCGAAATGAAAGCTTGAGCAGGATATGCGAAACCTCACTAACAAACTGGACCAACTTACCTCGCTGCGATTCTTTGCCGCGCTCATGATAGTGTTTCATCACCTGGAAGGCTTGTTCGGCATCAGTATAGTTAGATTTCATTTAGATCATGGGGTCAGTTTTTTCTTTGTCTTGTCCGGATTTATTCTCACCTATGTCTATCCGCAACTGGAAACACAGGCCTAAATAAAACGATTCTGGAGAGCACGGTTTGCAAGAATTTATCCTGCTTATTTTTTTAGCTTTCTGATTGGTTTAGGACTGCTCCACTATGGACCTCATGCTAAAACTTTGGTGGCCCATCTTTTAATGATTCAAGCGTGGATACCATTCTCATCTTATTATTTCTCCTATAACAACGCTGTGGCTTGGAGCGTCTCGACCGAATTCTTTTTTTATCTGGCATTTCCAGCCATCTTACATAGTGCCTGAAAGAAAACTCGATTTTTTCATAATTCTGCCGGCTCACTGATCATCATTCCAGCCGCTTTACGGTGCAGGTGAGTCCGTTTTTTTCTTATTACCGGACTCAATGATGC
>SXGT01433904.1_pt1 | contig 11174 bp, 10 predicted proteins | sample 3176221 | NCBI WGS metagenome assembly SXGT01 (sample SAMN11356862, study PRJNA531348) | freshwater metagenome | isolation source: freshwater sample F1-120 | place: China: Fuxian Lake, Yuxi | collected 2017-12-25
ATCCCAGTAGGCGTTGGACTCCATCATAGCGAGGTCCACATTAATCCCGACTTCACCGAGATAGCCTTGAATGGCCTGACACACTTCGTTGATATTGGTATAGCCGCCGTCAGGACAAGCCATGCCGATGTCAAAGCCCGCAGGATAACCGGCTTCGGCCAGCATCTGCTTGGTGAGTTCAGGATCATAAGCCGGCGGTTCGGCATTGTCGAAGCCAAGTTCGCCCTGTCCGACGAGGCCGACAGCCTGGACGCCATAGCCATCAAACAAGGTATCGATGATGGTCTGGAGATCCACCGCGTGGGCCAGTGCCTGTCGAACTTGGGCGTTCGCGATGGGCGTATCGATGCCGGTCGACACATTGTTGTAGGCGAGATAGAAGAGGCGCGTAGTAGGATACTTGACGATGTTGATGTTGGGCTGCCCCAGCAGAGTCTGCGCCAGGTCGGCAGACAGCCGGGGGGCGAGATCGATCTCACCAGTTTGCACCGCGGCCAGACGGGTGGCGGCCTCCGGCAAGAACCGAAAGACAACGCGCTCCAGCTTAGGGTGGCCTGGACGCCAATAGTTCGGATTGGCGGCGACGGTCAGGTGATCGCCCTTCACCCACTCCTCAAACATGAATGGGCCGGTGCCGATTGGATGGTTGGCGAATTCCTCTTTCGTTTTTCCGCCCCAGTTGACGGGGATCATGGTCCACCTCCAAGCTACACTAGCTGGGAATTGGGAGTTGGCCGTGGGGGTTTTGACCTTGACGGTATAGTCATCCACCTTGACCACGCTCTCGGCGGAGTAAAAATCGGAGGCGTAGGTCACGTCGGGCTGTTTGTACGTCTCCCACGTGAAGACCACCGAGTCGGCGTTGAACGTTGAGCCGTCATGAAACGTGACGCCTTGCCGCAGATAGAAGGTGTACTCGGTGCCATCCTCAGAAACTTCCCAACGCTCGGCGAGCGCGCCCTCCAGTTCGCCGGCACCGGTTGGATATAGGAGCGAATCAAACATTGTCCACGAGGCGTTGGCCGACTGGCGCTCCGGGGCATAGGGCATTTCGATGGAAGTCACCGCCGTCGTCAGGCCAACGGTGAGGGTTCCCGCCGGCTTAAACGGTGGAGGCGTGGCGGTGATGACCACTTCCTGTTGAACAATCTGGGTCTCTTTGATCACTTGCGTTTCTTTGACCACCTTGGTTTGCACGACAGGCGCGCAAGCGCCAAGGGCGAGAGACAAAACCATCAGTGGGCATAGCACCGTCCAGATGAATCGTTTAGTTTTCATTCGACAAACTCTCCTTTTCTTATAGGCAAACAATTCGCTGAGTTTCTCAGCACAAACCGCGTAGCCGCATGCGTGTTGGAAGCGTACTCCCGGGCCTCACCTCCTTTGGGGAAAAGATGATCAGCATTCTCGGTGTTCTCGATCTCGAATCGACCGGCACACAGGCGCAGTTGACTCTGAGTAAGACTCTACAATCGTCGCGCATCACCGCGCCCACTGCTCAGCGACGTAATCATAGAAGCGCCCCATCGCCACCCCAGCTAGCGCACGGATTCTTCGTCCGCCCGGAACGACCCGGGTCTGGCCTTGGTGCACTCCCTCGGTGACGATCTCCGTCTCCCACTCCCGCACCTCGAACCAGTCCGGCTGGCCGAGGTAAGCGGTCGTTAGCACATCCCACAAGAAGTAGCCTTGGTGTGCGATGAGGGCGTAGCCGTAACATTGGCTGGCGAGATCGGAGAGCGGATGCTGGCGTTGTCGGCCAAGGCGGCTGACGAACTCTGCGGTGACCGGGGCCTTGTTTGTGAGGTCAAGCGGACACATGAGGATGGGGATCCCTGTTTGCCCGACACGGGCCGCGCCCACCGGATCCCAGTACACGTTCCACTCAGCCAAAAAGCCCTGCCCACCCTCCATATCCGCATCAACATTACCGGGCACCTGCAATGCCCCGCCCATCCACACAATCTGCTTGATTTTGGCCTCGATGTCCGGAGCCAGGTCAAGCACGGCCGCGACCGTCGTCAGCGGGCTGGTCACCAGCAACGTGACGGGCCCTGGCGCTTCACGCAACAGACGAACCAGCAGGTTTTGTCCGCTCTCCGAGGCGGGCGAAGCCAGGCGGACAGGGGGGGCATTCAGGATGGGGAGGCGGTCCACCATAAACGCATCGCGGCGAAACATATGCGGAAAGGGGTTGAGGCCGCGCACTGTGCTCTTGGCCACCGGCACATCGGAACGGCCCATCAGGTCGAGCAGCTTACACGTTGCGCTCGCCGCAGGCTCAATGTGGCAATCCGCCGGTGTTACGACTATCCCAAGTACGTCGACGTGCTCCATCGTCAGCAGAAGCGCGGCGGAGAGGTAGTCATCAATTCCGCCATCATGATCCATTATCACCAAGTGTTGGCTCACTAAGCGCGCGCCCCCGCCTCGCCAACTAATGTCTTGACGGCGGCCGCCAGCTTAGCCGTGCCCTGTTCCAACTGGCCTTCTCTCTGGGCCAGGCGTTGCCGATCAGGGCCGATCAACCCCCGGCCTACATCAATGGCCCGCGCGACTTCCTCTGGGGCCGGGCCGCCGATGATGCTGCGGACCCGCACGTTTTCGACCGGGTCAAGCGCTAGCTTGATCGTCGCCTCGCCAAGCTGCAGCGGCCGGCCAATCACCTCCCTGGCCGCGGCATCCACCATCTCACCCGTTATTTCATTGGCTTTCTTGCCCGCCTTGATGGCGGTCAGGGTCAGCAGGCCTACAATGTGATGGGCCTGGCGGAAGGAGAGGCCCGTGGTCCGCACAATCCGATCGGCAAGCTCAGTCCCGGTGGAAAACCCCTCCAGCGCCCGGCGGGCCATGACGTCCTTGTTGACCTTCAGAGTCGCCACAATGCCCGCCATAGTGGCCAGGGCGCCCAGGGCCGTGTTGGCGCAAGGCGGAAAGAGGCGCGGCACATAGCTCCACTCTCGGCCCCCTCCGATCGGAACCGCCTTGAGGATCTCCATCATCCCATTCAAACGGGAGGCAACCAGAATAGCTTCCCCGCGGATCATCTCAAAAGCGACCGGGTTTCTCTTCTGAGGCATGATGCTGCTGATTGAGCAAAACTCATCGGCCACCTCCACCATGCCAAACTCAAGCGTATTCCACAGGTAGAGGCCCTCGGCCAGGCGGCCCACATTGGACAGGGCGATTGCGATAGCGCCAGCGGTCTCGAGGAAGTAGTCGAAGTGCCCGGTAGCGTCGAGCGAGTTCACGACGATATCATCAAAGCCGAGCAGTTCGGCCACACGGGCCCGGTTGATGGGGAAGCCCGTGGTGGCCAGGGCCGCGCCGCCCATGGGACTCAGATTCACTCGGGCATATGCCTGATCGAGGCGTTGAATGTCGCGGCAACAGGCATCATGGCCCGCCATCAGATAGTGCCCGAAGGTGATGGGCTGGGCGTGTTGAGAATGATGGGTATAGCCCGGCATCACGGTATCGATGTGACTCGCGGCCTTCTCGAGCAGTACTTCCTTGAGCTCAATCAGGGCGAGCACAATGCGGTTGATCCGATCGCGGACCAACATCCGATCATGCGCGGGATAGAGATCATTGGCTGACCGGCCAGTGTTGAGGGTGCCCGCCACATCTGGGCCGAGTTTCTCAACCAAATGCCGTTCCACGCTCATGTGCAAACCAAGCGTCGGATCGATGGCAAACTCTTGCAGATTCAGGATCTCTCGCAGCAGGATGCGGGCGTTGTCTACCGAGATGATGCCTTGCTCGGCCAGCATCACCACATGCGCTTGCTGGATTTGCAGCGCGCGCCGCACATCCTCCGCGGGATCTGGAGCCGCATCAATTTCGTAGAACGGGGTAATCGGGAACGCGCCTGTTTTTCCCAGTCGCGCCGTGAATTTTTCGCTGCCCATGGTTTTATTTGCCTCTGTGTGTGCGGAAGTTGGCAGGTCAACCGGGCCGGTGCGCCTTCATTTCCACAAGGACGGACTCGGCCACGTTCAGGACCCGATCCACATCCTGTTGTGTGTGAGCCGTCGATAAAAACAATGTATGCGCCGGCGCATAGACCTCGTTGACCAGCAAGCCGCGCGCAAAAACGGCCGCTGAGAAGAGATCCTCTTTGAGCTTATCGCGCATGTTTCGGATCACCGGCACGCCAAAGTGCACCTGAAACATCGACTTGACCGAAGTCGTCATCATCTGAATCCCGTGCTCCTCAGCCAGACCATCAAGGCCAGCACAGAGGCGCGCGGTGAGGTCATTCACATACTCGTAAACGCCTGCCTGCTCCAAAGCCCGGATGGCGGCCAGGCCGGCGGCCATGGTCACGGCGTTCCCTGAAAAAGTGCCGGATTGATACATCTTCTCGGTGTTATCGGACGCCTTGCCCGTTGGTGCCACAAAGCGCTCCATCAGGTCCTGCCGTCCGCCATAAGCCCCTATGGGAAACCCTCCACCCACGATCTTGCCCAGGCAGACCAGATCCGGGGTGATTCCATATAGCGCGCAAGCGCCCCCCAACCCGAGGCGCAGATTAGTCACCACCTCGTCAAAGATCAACGGGATGTCATGCTCGCGTGTAATCTGCCTGAGCGCCCGGAGAAATTCCGGATCCGCCGGCACACATCCCAGCCCGTACGCCGACACCGGCTCGATAATCACGGCGGCCAATTCGTCGGCATGCTTGGCAAGCAAATCCGCCGCCGCCTGAGCGTCGTTGTAGGGCAAGATGAGCACATCGCTTAAGGCACTGGCTGGGATGCCTAGGTAATCCGGGGAGGGTTGCGGGGCGTCTGGCGGCCCCATTGACGTCACCGCGCTGATCTGAACCAGGTCGTGTTGGCCGTTGTAGTTCCCCTCAAACTTGGCGATCTTGTTCCGCCGCCGATAGGCGCGGGTAACGCGCATCGCCATCAGTGTTGCTTCGCTCCCCGTATTCACAAACCGGATCATCTCCATCGCCGGCATGTGCTGGCGCACTTTCTGCGCCAGCGCCACCTCTAACGCCGTGGCCAATCCCGGCATCGTACCATTGTGCAAACTGGCTGTAACCGCCTCGATAATGGATTGAGGCGCGTGCCCAAGGATATGAATGCCAAAACCCATAAGCAAGTCCAAGTAGTCATTGCCATCGACGTCCACAACCCGGGCGCCGCGGGCGCTTTGGAAGTAGAGCGGATGAGGATGCATGTACTTGCCATTCGCCGCCACACCGCCCGGCAATACCTGGCGGGCTTCTTGAAACATGGCTTCGGATTTTCCCGTTCGGGTCGCTAGGCGCGCCGCAAAAATGTCGTTTGTCATGAGGACCTCCAAATTTTGTCTAAATGAATTGCGGGCTTAGATGTTCAGCTCGCCGTTGCCGCCTCAAAGACCCTCAACCAATTCCCGCCAAGGATCTTGAGGATCTCCTCGTCGGAGTAGCCGCGCGCCACCAAGCCGCGCGCCAGGTTGGTGTGCTTGCTCATGCTGTGGATATCCTTGGCGTAGGGCACGGTGAAGTACTGCTGCCAGGTTCCGAGCATTTCAGGCCGGCGCTCTCGCCAGATCGTCCAGAGCAGTTTGACCGGTTCCGAGTAAAACTCGGTCGTATCCGTAAAATCAGTCCCAATACCAACATGGTCGATGCCGACCAGGTTGGCGATGTAGTCAATATGATCTAACAGGCCCTCCATTGTCGCCTGGTGCAGATCGTTATTTACCATTCTCGGAAGCGGAGTTACGCCCATGACGCCACCGGTATCCGCCATGGCCTTAATCTGGTCATCGGGCTTGTTGCGGGCGGTATCGCTCAAGGCGCGGGCATTACAGTGCGTAAACACCACCGGCTTCTTCGACAGTCGCAGCGCATCCCAGGTGGTGGCGTCGCCCGAGTGTGACATATCCACCAGGATGCCAAGGCGGTTCATTTCCTTGAGCGCGTCAATGCCATCAAAACTTAGTCCCTGGGTTTCACGCGTGAGATCAGCGCACCCGCAACCCAGAAAATTGGCGCCGCTATACGTCAGCCCCATCACGCGATAGCCCAGCGTGTAGTAAAACTCCAGCAATCTGATGTCGCCCTCAAGGCAAGCGCCGTTCTGGGTGCCAAAGAGGACGGCCACCCTCCCGTCGCGTTTGGCCTGATGCATCTCAGGCGCTGTGGTGACGAGAACCATCTTGTCGGAACGCCGCCGGATCGCAGCTGACACTTGGGCGACCGAGTTGACCGTCTGTGTCAGGCTGTCGCCGCCGACCGTCACCCAGGCAACATTAACGCCGCCGGCCTGCATGCGGTCAAAGTATTTGTCGTCATAGATCGCATAATCCCCCACCAGGGAATCAAGCACCAGACCGGTGCTATGCAGCTTGACGGCGCGAGCCTCTTGTTCAGCGTTCAGCTCAATCATTGTCTGGTCTCCTGTTTAGTTACTTGATGGCCAACGAGCGCAGCCCGGATGCTTCGCAAAACGCGATCACCAGGATTTCGTCTGGCCTTAGGCGACAACAGCAATAAACTGTTGCGAGTCAACGTCCACCAAACCCAGGTCTGTCAAGCGCACATGAGGGATGACCGCCAATCCCAACCCCATCAGCTTGCCAGGCAGGGTGCGGGGCAAGCCAAGCTCCGGAAGCACCTTTAGGAACGCCTCGATTTGCAGGGCGACCTGTTCTACGGTTGCCGGACTCATCAAGCCGGCGATCGGCAGTGGCACTGTCGCCAGCACGCGACCTTTCTTGACGGCCGTGAGGCCTCCGCCCACCCGCGCCAACTCATTCGCAGCGACCAGCATATCCCCGGGATCCCGACCGACGACGGCCAGATTGTGGCTGTCGTGCGAGATGGTCGAAGCAATCGCCCCCGCCTGCTGACCAAACCCGGTGAGCAGCGCCAGGCTTGGCCGCGTACTCTGCCCGTGTCGCGGCACCATCGCGGCCATCGCTACACCGGGGGGAAGCGGGAGCATCACCCTGCCCTCCCGGTTGACGGCCTTGATCGTCACGCATTCCGGGTATCGCGACGAGTAATCCATTCCCACATAGGCCGTCTCCCCTGTTCGCCCGCCCAGCCGAAGGAAGTCATCCTCTGATAGATCAGGAACTCGAACACTGTTGACGGTCAACGGGGCTACCGGCTCAACGATATCGATGGTCAACCGACCACCCGCCACCACGATCTCGCCATTGGCGATGACGGTATCCACGCGAACCTCATTGACATTCTCAAGGAGCACAATATCGGCTAGCCAACCCGGAGCGATGGCGCCCAGGCCGGGCAAACGATAATGTGCGGCAACATTGATCGTGGCCATCTGAAAAGCCGTCATCGGCGCTACGCCCGCCGCAATCAAGCGCCGCAGGCCATAGTCCAGGTGGCCGCATTCAATCAGATCATTCGGCATCATGTCGTCTGTGCAAAAGCCAAACAGCCGCTGATCCCCAACTTGCTTGAGCGCCGCAGCGATCGCGGCGCTATCGTCGACAAAGGTGGATGAGTTCGCATACACCATCATCCCTGCGCGGACCTTCTCGCACATCTCATCCGCCTGGGAAGCCTCATGATCTGACCCCGATGGGCCAATCGCGGCCAGGTAAGCCTGCAATTTGCGGCCCACAACCCCGGGCGCATGTCCTTCAACCCCAATCCCGGCTCGATGGGCGGCATCCAAAATGGGGGTGATCTGCCCGGTTTGTTGGATCAGTCCTGGGAAGTCCATGGCTTCAGCCACCGCCACGACGCGGTCCCACTTCAACAACTCCTGCATTTCCACGTGCGTGATCCTCGCGCCGGCTGTTTCAACCCCGGGGACCGACGGAACACAGCTCGGCGCGGTAACGTAGTAGCGCAATGGCAAATCGGCGCTTGCCGCCAGCATGTATCCAATACCGGGCATCCCCAGCACGTTGCCGATCTCATGGGGATCCGTGAACACCGCCGTTGTGCCGTGGATCAACAGGGATTTGGCCCACTGAGCGGGAGTGACCATCGATGACTCATTGTGGACATGGCCATCGATAAAGCCCGGCACGGCGAAACGATTTTGCCCAGCAATGGTCCGGCGTCCCGCACCGCCAGCCCCCTCCGGCAAAACATAGGCGATGCGGTCTCCCACAATACCGATATCAACGCGTTCGACAGTCGCGCTCAGCACATTAAAAAGCGTGACGCCATGAATGGCGATATCCGCGGCGACATCGCCACGTGCCACGGCGACGAGCGCATTCCTAACCGGTGTTGCCAAAGAGCGGCTCCTCTCCATGACCCCTCGCCACACTGTACCCTTCAGAGTATTGACCAAAACCTCGCGCCACGTTGCGCCGTGGCGCGCGCCTCCTAGGCCGGCTGATTGACCGGCCAGGCAGGGCGCTCACCATGCAGGACGCGGGCGATGTCATCGGCCGTGCGCTGCCACAACTCGGCTTCGGCGGCCTCCGAACACTAGGCACTGTGCGGGGTGACGATGGCACGCGGATGGTGCAAATGGGGCGGCTCGGCCGCCAGTACATCGAGCGCAGCGCCGGCCAAGTGACCGCTGTTCAAGGCAGATAGCAATGCGGTCTCTTCAAGCAGCTCCCCGCGCGCGGTGTTGATCAGGCAGGCGCCGGGCTTCATGCGGGTGATGACCTCTGCGTCGAGGCGGTATTGGGTGCCGGCGTCGAGGACGGCGTGCCGTGAGACGTAGTCGGACTTGACGGATAGCAGATTCATGCTTACAAGCATCTTCAAATCATAACGGTTGAACCTGTGTTTGTCAAGTACCAATTTGCGCTGACCTCCACCCCGCAATTGCTTAGTTGTCAACGATCACTTTTGTCCGATATTCCGAGAGGTACGCTCATTTAACAAGCGGAAATTACACAACTTCTGCAGGCCAGCATCGGCAGCCCTAGCATTTAGGGCGCTCTGCGAGCGGCTGCACGGCGGCTACCTACGCTCCGCCACGTGTGCCATTACTACAGAGCAGAATTACCAACCCACTGTCTGATCAAACTCCAGTTCCGGGACCGGCTCTGCATCCGAACCCACAGGGGACGTCCACTGATTATCCCCGGCTTCTGCTGTAAGGTTTGCCGTCTGGTCAAACTCAAGCTCGGGGACTACCTCTACTGCTTCTGGAGCAATCAGCTGCTGTGCATTCGCCTCCACCGGTGGTGAGCGCGCGGGTGCGATTGCCGGTGCAGTTGTTGGCTCGCCGACATGCGCCAGTATCTGTCGCACCGTCGCCGGCTTTGTGATCGGTGAGAAGGTCTGGATGAAGACTAGGGAAGAGGCAAAGCGCCGGTTAGGCGATAAGTTCTCGCTCAAGACTTTCCACAAGTTTGCCTTGGCACTTGGCCCGATGGGTCTTGACCCATTCGAAAAAGAGATGGATGCTTGGCAGGGGTGATTCCCTGGAGATTCTCCGGTGACTCCCTAGGTGTCTCAGCAGAATTTCCTCGCTGAGGTAGTTGTCTAGGAAATCAACGCTTCAAGGCCGACTTCGACCATTTCTTTGAGAGTTCGTTCACGAGCCGTGGCATCCATCGCCGCATGTGTGATGACGTGATCTGAAACGGTGAGAACAGCGAGCGCTTGACGCTTGAAGCGTGCTGCCAATGTGTAGAGGGCGCTCGCCTCCATCTCTAAAGCAAGCACGTTGTATTCGCGAAGCTTTGCCAGCGCGTCAGTGGTGTCATAGAACTGATCCATCGACGAGACACCTCCGACATAGACTCGGAACTTCTTCGCAACTTCGTAGGCCGATTTCAGTAGGTGAAAATCACAATGTGGTGCAAAATCCAGTCCGTTGGTAGCCCTTCGATTAACGGCAGAGTCGGTCGAAGCTGAGAGGGCAAGAATGAGATCCCCAACCTTCGTTTCATCTTGGATTGCGCCACAGGTTCCGATCCGAATCGCGCGCTGGACGTTGTACTCGCTGAATAGCTCGTGAACATATATTGAGATTGAAGGGATGCCCATTCCACTGCCTTGGACTGATACCCGTTCGCCTTTATAGGTGCCGGTGTAACCAAACATGTTTCTGACCGAGTTATATTGAACCGGATTGGTGAGAAAGTTCTCGGCTACCCATTTGGCACGAAGCGGATCCCCGGGAAGCAAGATTCGCTCAGCGACTTCTCCAGGTTTGGCGGCGATATGAAGGCTCATCCAATCAGCTCCCTGTAGTAGTTGGCTCTATGAAGTGTCGGGCAACTTCTCTTGATTGGATCTTTGGCGCAATCGGCACATAGGAGAAGTTGTTCGTGGCATGAAGGATCAATGCAAGTATGAAAGTCCTTCGTCGAGGCGGCGCAGGTGTCGCATCTTCCAATCAAGGCAGCATTGGGAGCGAAGTCGATGCTCATCCGAGCATCAAAGGTATAAAGCGATCCTTCCCAGAGGCCCTCATTACCGTACTTCTCGCCATAGCGAACAATTCCACCTTCGATTTGATAAACCTCATCAAACCCTCTCTCGTTCATGATGGCAGAGAGCACCTCACAACGAATTCCTCCAGTGCAGTAGGTGACAATCGCCTTGGACTTTAAATGATCGTACTTTCCACTCTCAATCTCAGATATAAAGTCACGAGTCGTCGCGGTATCCGGAATTACTGCATTCTTAAAGCGGCCGATCTTGGCTTCGAATGCATTTCTGCCATCGAAGAACGGATAGGAAATTCAATCATACAAGAACCCATAAAATATAAGCGCTGGCCCCACACTTGTCAAGTACCAGTCTGCACTAACTTCCGCCCCGCTATTACCTTACGGTCAATGATCACTTTTGTATGGGATGACGAGAGGTGCGATCAGCGCAACAAACAGAGATAACACAACTTCTACAGGCCAGCATCGGCAGCCCTAAACATTCAGTGCGCTCTGCCGGCGGCTGCACCACGCCTACTCACGCTGCGCCGCGTGTGCCATTACTACAGCGCAGAATTACCAACCCACTGTCTGATCAAACTCCGGTTCCGGGACCGGCTCCGCATCCGCACCCACAGGGGACGTCCCCTGATTATCCCCGGCTTCTGCTGTAAGGTGTGCCGTCTGGTCAAACTCAATTTCGGGGATTGCCTCTACTGCTTCTGGAGCAATCAGCTGCTGTTCATCCGCCTCCACCGGTGGTGAGCGCGCGGATGCGGTTGCCGGTGCAGGTGTTGGCTCGCCAGCCACGTCTCCAAATTCTGACGCACCAGTTGATACGCCGC
>SXGT01679748.1_pt1 | contig 11174 bp, 7 predicted proteins | sample 3176221 | NCBI WGS metagenome assembly SXGT01 (sample SAMN11356862, study PRJNA531348) | freshwater metagenome | isolation source: freshwater sample F1-120 | place: China: Fuxian Lake, Yuxi | collected 2017-12-25
CAGGAGATCTCCCGCGCCGAGCTCGCCCTGGAAGCCGATACCGCGAAGCTGCGTGAGGTTGAGAGCCGGGTGGAGACGGCGCGCGCGGCGCACTACGCGGCGGGCGACGGGCTGAACGCCGCTCAGGCCGACGTCTACGAGGCCAACGCTGAGGTGGCGAAGCACGAATCCGAGCTGCGCCACGTCGAGGAGACGCGCCAGCGGCTGGAGAGCCAGCACACCGAGCGTCGCGTGCAATTGACATCGTGGCGGGAGCAGCGCTCCCAGCTGACGCAGGTGATGCACATGTGGATCGCCCGCTTGGGCCGGGCGCGCGAGATCGTGACGCAAGCACAGGCGCGCAGGGAAACGGAACTGGCCCAACTGCCGGGCGCGGAGCAAGCGTATCGAGATGCGCAGGAGAAGCTCGCCGAGGCGCGGGCTGCGGTGGCGGAGGCCGACAACGCGCAACAGCTGGAGCAGCAGGCGGTCGCCCACCTGGAGAAGAACCTGCACTCGCTCACGCAGCGGCGCGAGCGGCTGGGTACGGAGCTCGCAGCGCTCGCCTCGCCCGAGGTGGGCAAGATGGCCGCGGTCGAGGCGCGCACCGCCAGCACGCGGCAGGCAATTGCGCAGGCGCAGGCGGCCATGGAGCACGAACTGGCCGCAGTGGCGGCGGCGGAGGCCGCCAAGGCGGCAGCCGCCCGAGTGTTGGAGGCGGCGGTTCGCTTCCAGACCGCGGCAGCCGCGCAACTGGCGACCCTAAGGCAGGTTCAGGCGGCTGCAGACGAGAACGCTCCCCTCCGGGAATGGCTGGAGCGCCGGGGCATGGCCACGCTGCCGAGGTTTTGGCAGAAGGTCCGGATCGAGCCCGGCTGGGAGACCGCCGTGGAGGCCGTGCTGCGCGAGCGCCTGCATGCGCTGGAGATCGGTGACGCGACGGCGCTCGCCGCCATGGATGGCGACCTGCCACCGGTCAAGGCCAGCGTGTTTGCCCATGGCGCGGCGATGCCACAGGCCGCGGTCCCGGTCGCGACGCTGGCGGCCAAGGTGCAGGCTGGCGATCCCGCCCTCGCGGGCGCGATCCGCGAATGGCTTGGGGGCGCGCTCGCCTTCGAGGGCAGGCCGGAGGCTGCCGCGCTCGCGGCGCTTCCGGAGGGCGCCTGCTACGTCAACCGCGAAGGCCACCAGTTCACGCGCCATACGGTGAGCTACCACGCGCCGGATCCCGCGGATGCGGGCATCTTGGCGCGCCAGGCCGAGATCGAGGGTTTGGAGGGCCGCAGCCAGGGGCGCGACGCCGCCGCTGCTGCAGCCCGCGCCGAGGCCAGCCGGCAGGAAGCGGACCTGGCGGACCGCCTTGCGGCGCTCGATGCGGCGCGCGAGCGGATTGCGGAGCACGAGCGCGAACTGCACGCGATCCAGATCGAGGCGCTCACGCTCAGCCAGGCCCTCGAGCGGCATCGCGAGCGCACTGGGCAGATCGCCGGGGAGCTGGCGGAAATCGACGCGGAAGCGGCAAGCGACGGCGAGCGGCTGTCGGCTTCGCTCGGCGCGCTGCAGCAGTTGGACGGGGCGACGCGGGCGGTGCGCGCGCAGCTGGAGCAGGTCCGCGAGGCCTACGTCGCCGCCGAAACGGCGCTTGCAGACCAGCGCGTGCGCGCGCAGCGCGCCGAGCGCGAGGCGCAGGACGCGGTGTTTGCCGAGCGCGAGAGTGCCTCGAAGGTCACCGAGATCGACAGTTCGGTGAAGCTCATCGACCAGCAGATTGGCCGCGGCGACGAGGAGGTCGCCAGGCTGACTGCCGAGCTCGCGGTCGATCCGATCCCGGCGGTACGTGGGGCGCTCGACACCGCATTGGAGGTCCGCATCGCTTGCGAGGCCACGCTCGCGGGCGCCCGTGACGCAGTCGAGGGGGCGGCCGGAACGCTGCGCGCGCTGGAGGAGGAGCGCTTGCGCAACGAGGCGGGCATCACGCCGCTGCGCGAGCGCATCGGCGAACTGCGCCTGAAGGATCAGGCGGCGCGTCTCAGCGTGGAGCAGTACGAATCGCAGCTTCGCGAGGCGGGCGCGGACGAGGAGCGACTTGCCCAGGCGGTGCAGGGCGCGCCGCGGCCCTTGGTGCTACAGGGCGAGATCACCCGCGCGTCGCAGGCGATCAACGAGCTGGGCGCGGTCAACCTGGCCGCGCTGGAGGAACTCACGACCAGCCGCGACCGCAAGCAGTTCCTCGATGCGCAGTCCGCCGACCTCGAGGAGGCCGCGCAGACGCTGGAGGACGCGATCCGCCGCATCGACAAGGAGACGCGCGAGCTGCTGCGTGAGACCTTCGAGAGCGTCAACCGGCACTTCGGCTCGATGTTCCCGGCGCTGTTTGGCGGCGGCGAGGCGCGACTGATCATGACTGGCGAGGAGATCCTCGACGCCGGCGTGCAGGTGATGGCGCAGCCCCCGGGCAAGCGGAACAGCACCATCCAGCTACTCTCAGGCGGAGAGAAGGCGCTCACGGCGATCTCGCTCGTGTTCGCCATGTTCCAGCTCAACCCAGCGCCGTTCTGCCTTCTGGACGAGGTGGATGCGCCACTGGATGACAGCAACACCACAAGGTTCTGCGACCTGGTCAGCCGGATGTCGGCGCAGACCCAGTTCCTGTTCATTAGCCACAACAAGATCACCATGGAGATGGCCAACCAGCTGATCGGCGTCACCATGCCCGAATCGGGCGTCTCGCGCGTGGTGGAGGTCGACATCGCCGAGGCGCTGCGGATCCGGGAGGAGCTGGCCGCTTGATCCAACGGAACGCGGCGCAGGCGCCATGACCGAGCTTCAGATGGGCCTGCTCGCGATCGGCGTCGTCGTCGTCGCCGGCGTGTTCGCCTACAACCGCATCCAAGAGAAGCGCGCGCAGCGCAGCTTCGCCCTGGGCCATGAGGACATCCTGCTGGGCGGCAGCGGCGGCACGGGCTTGGGCAGGGCGCCGATGGTGCCGCATCGGCCGCAACCGCAACGGGAGCGTCTGCAGCCCGACGAGCGCATCGACTACGTCATCGAGCTCGCGCTCAAGGCGCCGGTTGCGCCCGCCGCAGTGGAAGAACATTGGCAACCGATCCATCGCCGTCATTCGCCGCGGGCCGTGCTCACCGCGGACCCCTCCACGCCAGTGTGGAAGGCAGGGCTGCAGCTGGTGGCGCGCGCAGGGGCGGTGGGGGAGGCCGAGCTGATCGAGTTCCGAGCCGCGGTGGAGACCATGGCCGCAGCCCTGGGCGGCATCGTCGCCGCGCCTGAGATGAAGGCAGCGATGGAACAGGCGCGCGAACTGGACCAGCTGTGCGGCGAGACCGACATCCAGGTGGTGTTACACGTCGTGGCGCCGCAAGGCGGCGCATTGGACGGTACGGCGGTGGCGGAAGCCGTGCAATCGGGCGGTCTCGCGGCCGTCGGCGATGGGCGCTTCGTACTGCGCACGCCCGAGGGCCGGGAGCTTTATGAGGTGAGCTGGCGGGATGGCGCGCTGTCGCTCACCTTGGACCTGCCGCAAGCGCCCGACACCGTGCGCTCCTTCGAGAGCATGGCGCGGCTCGCGCACCAGGTGGCTGCGGTCTGCGGTGGCAGCTTGGTGGACGACAACGGCAATGCCCTCAGCGCGCAGGCGGTGGCCGCCATCGCCTCGCAGCTGGACCAGGTGCGCGGCGTGTTGGAGGCGCGCGGCATCGCGCCGGGCAGTTCCGCGGCGGCCAGGCTTTTCTCCTAGGCGGGCCGTGGCCACGGACCGGCGTCAGAGCGTTCGCGCGAAGGCGCTTCGTAGCCAGATCGAGCGGCACAATCGCCTCTACTACCTGGAGGACGCACCCGAGATCACCGACGCGGAGTTCGACCGCCTGATGCGCGAGTTGATGGAGCTGGAAGCCCGGCATCCGGCGCTTCTCGCGTCCGATTCGCCGACACAGCGGGTCGGCGCGCCGCCACTGGTGGCGTTCCCGGAGATCAGCCACCGGACCCCGATGCTGTCGCTCAGCAATGCGCTTGACGAAGACGAGGCGCGGGCTTTCGACCGCCGGATGCGGGAGGCGCTGGGCGAGGAGGCGGTGGAGTACGCCGCGGAGCCGAAGTTCGACGGCCTGGCGATCAGCCTCTACTACCGGGAGGGGATCTTCGTCCAGGGCGCGACGCGCGGCGACGGCGCCTCCGGCGAGGACGTGACGCCCAACCTGCGCACGGTGCGGAGCATCCCGCTGCGGGTTCCCGCCGCGGCAGACACCGCGGAACTCGAGATTCGGGGCGAAATCCTGATGTTCCGGGAGGATTTTGCGCGGTTGAACGCGGGCCAGCGCGAAGCCGGGGAGAAGGAGTTCGTCAATCCACGCAATGCGGCCGCCGGAGGGCTGCGGCAGCTGGATTCGCGAACCACCGCGCGCCGGCCGCTGCGATTCTTCGCCTATGGCATCGGGTACGCAGCGGACGCCGGATGGAAGACGCATGTCGAAGTACTCGATCGACTGCGGGAACTGGGCTTTCCCGTCTGCGACGAGCGCGCGACCGCGCGCGGCATCGAAGGCCTGTTGCGCTACTACGCGGAGATCGGCAGGCGGCGCGACAAGCTGCCCTACGCCATCGACGGTGTCGTCTACAAGGTGAACCGCCTCGACTGGCAGGAGAAGCTGGGCTTCGTCTCCCGGGCGCCGCGCTTCGCGGTGGCGCACAAGTTTCCTGCGGAAGAACAGGCCACCCTGGTCCTCGGCATCGACGTCCAGGTCGGCCGCACCGGCGCGATCACCCCGGTGGCGCGGCTCAAGCCTGTGTTCGTGGGCGGGGTCACCGTGACCAACGCCACGCTGCACAACGAGGATGAGCTGCGCCGCAAGGACGTGCGCGTGGGGGACACGGTGGTGGTGCGCCGTGCGGGGGATGTCATTCCGGAGGTCGTCTCGGTTCGGATCGAGGCGCGCCCCGCGGCAGCGGAACCGTTTCACCTCCCGCGGCAATGCCCAGTGTGCGGCTCGGCCGTGGTCCGTGGCGAGGACGAGGCCATCGCACGCTGCAGCGGCGGTCTCTACTGCCCGGCGCAGCGCAAGCAGGCGCTGCTGCACTTCGCCGGTCGCCGCGCGATGGACATCGACGGTTTGGGCGAGAAGCTGGTGGACCAGCTTGTGGAGCAGGACCTCGTGCGCACCCCCGCCGACCTGTTCAGTCTCTCCCTGGAGCGGCTGGCCGGGCTCGATCGGATGGCGCAGAAGTCGGCACAGAACCTGCTCGCGGCGTTGGCGCAGGCGAAGCAGGCGCGGCTGGACCGATTCATCTTCGCCCTCGGGATCCGCAACGTGGGTGAATCCACGGCGCGCGACCTGGCGCACCACTTCGGCGGCCTGGACCGCCTGATGGCGGCGGACGAGGCGGCATTGCTGATGGCGCCCGACATCGGGCCGGTCGTGGCGCGGTCCATCCGCCAGTTCTTCGACGAACCGCACAACCGTGAGGTGATCCGCAAGCTGCGCGAGGCGGGCGTGGTATGGGACGAGCAGGGGCCGGCGCCAGCCCGCGCGGCGGGTACCGCCAGGGTGTTCGTGCTCACCGGCACCCTGGAGCGGATGTCCCGCCACCAGGCCCGCGAGCTGATCGAGAGCCGCGGCCACAAGGTTGCGGGCTCGGTGTCGAAGAAGACCGACTACGTGATCGCCGGCGCAGAAGCTGGAAGCAAGCTTGCGAAGGCCCGGGAACTGGGTATATCGGTTCTGGACGAGGCGGGGCTGATACAGTTGCTGGAAGGACGCGAAACCAAATGACACGACGCATCACCAAGGCAGTCTTCCCGGTCGCCGGCGTGGGCAGCCGCTTCCTGCCTGCTACCAAGGCGAGCCCGAAGGAAATGCTGCCGGTGGTGGACACGCCGCTGAGCCAGTATGCGGTGGAGGAAGCGGCCGCGGCCGGGATCACGGACATGATCTTCGTCACCGGCCGCAACAAGCGCGCCATCGAGGACCATTTCGACAGCGTCCCGGAGCTCGATGCCGCGCTGCAGTCCAAGGGTCGCGCTGACCTGCTCGAGCTCATCCACGGCGTGCTGCCCGCGGGCTGCCGCTGCATCTACATCCGCCAGGCCCAACCGCTTGGGCTGGGCCACGCGGTTCTGTGCGCGCAGCCGGTGGTGGGCGAGGAGCCGTTTGCAGTCCTGCTGGCGGACGACCTGATGGACGGCACGCCGCCCGCCACCGCGCAAATTGCAGCGTGCTTCGAACGGGAACGCTGCTCGATCCTGGCAGTGGAGGACGTGCCGCGGGAGCAGACCGCGAGCTACGGCATCGTCAGCCCTTTGAGTGGGGCGCAGGCGGGGGATGAAATGTTACCGATCGGTAACATTGTGGAGAAGCCAGCGCCGGAACAGGCGCCTTCCACGCTGGGTGTGGTGGGCCGATATGTGTTGACGCCCGCGATCTTTCCGCTGCTCGCCGCGGTGAAACCGGGCAGTGGCGGCGAGATCCAGCTGACGGACGCGATTTCCGCGCTGCTGGGTCGGGAGCGCGTGCTGGCCATGAAGCTACGTAGCCGGCGCTACGACTGCGGCACCCGGCTGGGGTACCTGAAAGCAACGGTGGAACTGGGCCTGAAACATCCGGAGGTGGGCACGGGGTTTGCCGACTACCTGCGCCGGAGGGGCGCGTGAGCGCAGGCACGAAGCTCGACCCCGCGGTGGCCTGGGCCTTCCTGGAGGACTCCGATCCGGTCTGCGGCGCTGCGGAGGTCGACCAGGCGGTCGCGCGGCTGGCGACGGAGATCAGCGCCCGCTTCGCAGGTGCCTATCCGCTGGTGCTGGCGGTAATGGGCGGCGCGGTGGTGTTTGCCGGGCAGCTGCTGCCGCGCCTGCGTTTCCCGCTCGACTTCGACTATATCCACGTCACGCGCTATGGCGTGGCGACGCAGGGGGGCGGCATCGACTGGAAGGTCGAGCCCCCGAAATCGGTCCGGGGCCGGGCAGTCCTCGTCCTGGACGACATCCTCGACGGTGGCGAAACCATGCACGCGATCCGCGAGCGTCTGCTCGCCCAGGGCGCCGCCCACTTCCAGTGCGCCGTGCTGGTCGAGAAGAAACTTGCGCGGTCGCGGCCCATGACGGCCGACTTCGTTGGCCTCGCCATACCGGATCGTTTCGTGTTCGGCTGCGGCATGGATGCCAGGGGCTACTGGCGCAACCTACCGGAGATCCGCGCCATGAAGGGAACCTGATGCTCGCCATTATCGGCGGCAGTGGTTTGTCGCAGCTCGCCAGCCTGGAGTTGATCGAACGCCGGGTGGTGCGCACGCCCTTTGGCGAGCCCTCGGGCGCGCTCACGTTCGGCCGTATTAAAGGATGCGACGTGGTGTTCCTCGCGCGCCACGGCTACGGGCACACCATCGCACCCCACAAGGTCAACTACCGGGCCAACATCTGGGCACTGAAGGAACAGGCAGTGTCGGGAGCAATCTCGGTGGCGTCGGTCGGTGGCATCCGGCGCGAGTTCGGGCCGGGCGCGCTGGTCGTCCCGGACCAGATCATTGACTACACTTGGGGCCGCCACGGCACCTTCTTCGACCTGCCCGACAGCCAGGTCACGCACATCGATTTCACCGAGCCCTACACGAAGGCGCTGCGCATCCGGATCCTGGCTGCGGCAAAGGCCTGCGGTGAGTCGGTGGCCGACGGCGGCGTCTACGCCGCCACGCAGGGCCCCAGGCTGGAGACCGCCGCCGAGATCACCCGGCTGGAACGCGATGGCGCCGACCTGGTCGGCATGACGGGTATGCCCGAGGCGTCGCTGGCGCGCGAGGCTGGCCTGGCCTATGCGGCGATCAACGTGGTCGCGAACTACGCCGCGGGCCGCGGCGACAGCGAGCATGCGATTGCGATGGACGCGATCGAGGCGGTACTGAATAAGGCGATGGGGCGCGTGCGCCGCATCATTGAGGCGGTGGCCGCGTCTTCGCCGGGAAAATGATCCGAGAAGTCCTCAGGATGGGCGACGAGCGCCTGCTGCAACGCTCGATGGAGGTCCTGCATTTCGGCACGCCTGAGCTGGCCGCGTTGCTGCAGGACATGCGCGACACCATGGCGCACCTGAATGGCGCCGGCTTGGCGGCGCCGCAGATTGGCGTTGGCCTGCGGGTCGTGATCTTCGGTGTCAAGGCCAATCCCCGCTATCCGGATGCGGAGGAGGTGCCGGACACCGTGTTGATCAATCCGGTGCTCCAGCCCCTGTCCGACGTAGTGGAAGAGGACTGGGAAGGGTGCCTGTCCGTGCCCGGGATGCGCGGCTTCGTCCCGCGCTGGCATCGCCTGCGCTACGCCGGCTTCGACGAGCAGGGCAAGCAATTCGAACGCAGCGTGGCCGGGTTCCATGCCCGCGTCGTGCAGCACGAATGCGACCACCTGGACGGCATCCTGTACCCGATGCGGATCCGCGACCTGGCGAAGTTCGGCTTTAACGAGGCGCTGTTCCCCGGTCGGGAGCTACCTCCGGAGGATTGAATCATGTAATCGATCGGTTACATGGCAGGCGTCTGCGAGCCTAGACCTGCAGCTCGGCCAGCAGTTCTTGCTCCAGCCGGAGCACCGCCTTGGCATCGTTCAGTGCCGCCCCGGACACCAGGAACACGTCCTCGGCGCGGTCACCCAGCGTGTTGATCTTCGCCGAGTAGAGGTTCAACTTGTAGCGCGCCAGCTGGCGCGCGACGCGGTACAGCAGTCCCGGCCGGTCGCTGGCCACGATGTTGAGCGAGTGGTATGCGCCGCGCTCGTCGGGCCGGATGTCCACCGCCGGCGCGATCGGGAAATGGCGCACTCGCCGCGAGGCGCGACCGCCACCCGACGGCAACAGCGGCGCCTCGGACTGCAGTTCTGCGGCGAGTTCGCTCTCGATCAGCGCCATCATGTCACGGTAATGGGCACCGGGCCCCTTGCCCATGACGAGGAAGCTGTCCAGCGCGTAGCCCTCGCGCGTGGTGTGGATCTTGGCCTCGACGATGTTGAAGCCGGCGCGCTCGAAGTAGCCGCAGATGAGTACGAACAGCATCTCGCGGTCCGGGGTGTAGATCATCACCTGCAGGCCCTCGTCGAAAGGGGCCAGGCGCGCGCGTACCACTGGCGCTTTGCTGTCGACGCGATAGTGCAGGTTCCGGGTCTGCCAAGCGATCTCCTGCGCGTCGTGGCGCAGGAAGTAGGTGGTGTCGAGGCTCGCCCAGAAGCGGTCCTTGACCGCGTCCGACAGCGCGTACAGACGCAGCAGTCGCGTCGCCTCCGCCTGCTTCTCGGCCACCGCGGTATCGAGGGCTGGCGCCTCGCCGGCGAGGATGCGCCGCGCCATGTGGAACAGATCCTCCAGCAGCTTGGCCTTCCAGCCGTTCCACACCTTCGGACTGGTGCCGCGGATGTCGGCCACCGTCAGCAGGTAGAGCGCCACCAGGCGGCGCTCGTCGCCCGCCGTCGCAGCGAAGGCGCGCGCCACGTCGGGATCGTCGACGTCCTGCTTTTGCGCCACCGTCGACATCGTCAGGTGATGCTCGACGAGGAACGCAACCAGATCCGTGTCCGCCTTCGATAAGCCGTGCCGCTGAGAGAATCGCCGCGCTTCCACCGCGCCCAGCGCCGAATGGTCGCCGCGGCGGCCCTTGGCGATGTCGTGATAGAGCGCCGCGACATACAGCAGCCAGCGGCGCTCGAAGCCGCTCATCAGCTGGCTGCAAAGCGGGAATTCGTGCGCAAACTCCGGCATGGTGAAGCGGCGCAGGTTGCGCAGCACCATCAGGATGTGCTGGTCCACGGTATAGACGTGGTACAGGTCGTGCTGCATCTGGCCCACGATGCGGCCGAACTCGGGCAGGTAGCCGCCCAGCACGTCGTACTGGTTCATGCGGCGGAACTCGTGCACGGTGCCGCGTCGCTGCTGCAGGATGTGCACGAACAGCAGTCGCGCCAGCGGGTCGCGGCGCAGCTTTTCGTCCAGCCGGCCGCGCGCGCGCCACAGCGCACGCAGCGTGGTCGCGCTCATGCCGCGCAGGTCGCCGTGCTGCTGCATCAGCAGGAAGCCTTCGAGGATGGCGCGCGGTTCGCGCTCGAACAGGTCCTCGCGGCGCGCCTCCAGCAGCGTTCCCCGCGCCTGGAAGCGCTCGTTGAGCACGCGCGGCGCGGTGTCGGGCTCCGGCGCGAAGCGCGCCTGCAGGTCCTGCAGCAGGATGGTATTGAGTTGCGTGATTGCCTTGGCATGGCGGTAGTAGGCCTGCATCAGCTGCTCGCTGGCGCGCCGCGACGGCTTGGCGCTGTAGGCGCACTGGAGGGCGAGCGCGTCCTGGTAGTCGAACACGATGCGGTCCTCGCGTCGGCCCGCAAGGTAGTGCAGCCGTATGCGCAGGTCCTGGATTGCGGTCTCATGGCGGGCCAGGCGCAGCGCCTCGCCCTTCTGCAGCAGACCCTCGCTGGCGAGGTCGCGCCAGTGTCGGCCGATGCCGCAGGCCTGCGCGATCCAGCGGATCACCTGGAGATCGCGCAGCCCGCCCGGCGCTTCCTTGAGGTTGGGTTCCAGCGCGAACGGGGTGTCGCGGTGCTTGGCGTGGCGCTGCTCCTGCTCCAGCCGCTTCGCCTTTAGGAAGGCGACCGGGTCGAGACTGCGGGCGAGCGCCTTCGCCAGGCGGCGAAACAGTTTCGTGTTGCCCGCCAGCAGGCGAGCCTCCAGCAGGGAGGTCTCGATCGTGATGTCGCTGCGGGCGGTTTCCATGCAGGCCTCGACCGTACGCACGCTATGTCCGATCTCCAAGCCAACATCCCAGAGCATCCCCACCACGCGTTCCAGGCGCCCGCGCTCTTGCGCGTCCGGCTCGTGCTCGAGGAGGACCAGGACGTCGACATCCGAACACGGGAACATTTCGCCACGGCCGTAGCCGCCGGTGGCCACCAGCGCCATCGAGGTGGAGGGCGCGTGGTCGCGCCAGATGGCCTGCAGCGTCCGGTCGATCCGCCGCGCGTGCTCGCGCAGCAGCCAAGCGGGCTTGCGCCCCTTCAGGTAGGCCTCGCGCAGCGCCGCGCGTGCTTCCCGCAGCCCGTCGCGCAGCGCCTCGACCGGGACGGGCGCGGTCATGGCCGCGTCAGGCGCTGGCAGCCGGCGGTGGCGGCGCGCCGTCCGAGACGGTCAGCACCTCGTAGCCGCCTTCGGTGACCAGCACAGTGTGCTCCC
>SXGT01164717.1_pt1 | contig 11172 bp, 7 predicted proteins | sample 3176221 | NCBI WGS metagenome assembly SXGT01 (sample SAMN11356862, study PRJNA531348) | freshwater metagenome | isolation source: freshwater sample F1-120 | place: China: Fuxian Lake, Yuxi | collected 2017-12-25
CGGTGCCGCGGCAGGCGCCGGCGGGCGGGCGCAAGCGCTGATGATGGCGAACCCGAGCGCGACCGAGCCGATGCGACGCGGCGTCGCCGGCAACCTCACCACGGCTGGCGGCGCTGGGCGGCGTCCCGGCATCGCGCTCCCTCGATCCGTCGCGCCCAGCAGGCGTGTCGCGAGCCCCAGGGCCGAGAATCGTCTGCCGCTGAGGGCATGGCAAGCGAGGTCCAAGGCGCCGCCGCCTCGGCTGCGTCTAGCGCCAAACGCCGCGTCGCGACCGACCGTGCAGCCCGGCGTCTCGGGGCAGGAGCAGGCCTGCGTCCGGAGCAGCTCGCGCTTGGTAGGCCGGTGGACCCTGGTGTGCGCAATTGCCTGGCGGGCCGCCCGCGTCTCGCACGACGGCGGCGCGTCGCTGAACGGCGGTGTGGCGATGTCGTCACGGCGGCAGCGCTACCAGCAAGGCGGCGGCGTCGGCCGGGCCCCAAATCTCACCCTGGCCGCCGAGCGCAGCTCGCTCGACGAAGGGCCGAGCGCTGCCAGCGTCCATCCGCCAGCGCGGGTTGTCATTCGGGTGGTGGTAGCCATCGGCGCTGGCGGCGAGGCCGAGCGCGTGTCCAGCCTCGTGGCTCACGGTCCCGGCCAACAGTTGGGCCAGCGCCTCGATGGCAGCCGCCAACGCCGCCGGTGCTGCCGCGCCGGTCAGTATCGGTGGCGCCGGGGTACCGCCGAGGGCCGGCGCGAACGCACCAAACAGCCCGTCAAAAGCCGCGTCAACGCCCGCGCCGCCAGGCCAAAGCGTCGGCGAGAAGCGGAGGAAGGCAACAAGAAAGACTCCGCCGAACGCGCCCCGGCCAGCCGAGAAGGCCTCAGCGTCAAAACCATCGAGCCGCTCACCGCGCCATCGGTTGCCGACGTCTTTGCCCTCGCTGGGATCGAGGCCGAGCAGGCCCATGCCGTTTGGATCTTCCCCAAACACGCCGACTTGCATCCACTCGATGGCGTCCACAGGCGGCTTCGCCAGGACGTCGAGCGCGACCTCGGCGAAGTGCCCGGCCACCAGCGCCGTCGCCCGCGCACGAATCGCCGTCTGGTGGTGCCCGAGGCCAAAGTGGCCGAAGCCGACCGCGGCCCCGGCGTCCCACCGCACAACGAGCGCCTGGCGATCCCCGCCCCGACGCAGCGAGACGGCTGCGGGCGCAGACGCTGCGCCGCTGGCGCTGACCAACTGGGCCTCGCCGACAAACCGGGCCCCGCGCGGCAAGACACGCCAAGGCTCCGCCAGCGCCCAAGCCGAGGGCAGCCCGACCCGGCATGCGCCATCGTGGCCGCGCAACAGCGGCAGCGTCGCGCCATCACCGCTCCAGTCGGCGATCACGACGTCTTTCATGCTCCACACACCGCGCAATCTCACCAAGGCGCCGTCTCTGCAGCTCGCCGCCGTCAGTGCCATCGTCCGAGCCCGCCGCAGCTCACAGCCATCAGCCGGACAGGCCGACACCAGCGGCGCCTCCAACATCGTCAACGAGAGCGGCCCAGACCACGGTCCGGCCAGGGCCCCTCCACCCGTCGGCTGGCGCCAGATCCTGCCGCGCACCTGCGTCTTCGTCAGCAGCGGACCACTCCAATCAATCGCCAAGCGCGTCACGGCCACGCGTCGATCCCAGGACACGTCACGAAGGGTCGCCGTCAGCGGCGCCGGCAGATCCGCGCCAGCGATGGCGGCAGCGACCTCCAACCAGCACGAGCCCTCGCCAGGGAGCAGAAGGCCGTCAGCGACCAGTCCCACCGAGCCGCCTAGGGCCAGTGTCCATTCCGGAGCGTCGCCATTGTGTGCGCCGCCGCTCGGGCCCAGCGAAGGCGCCGTCAGCGGAGGCAGTGGCCCGATCTGCACGCCGACAAGGTCAACGCACGGCGCCGCCGCCGCGCCGGCAAAGGTCTCGTCGACGACACAGGCCCTCTGCAGCGCTGCGTCAGCGGTCCCCCCGGCGGCGACGGCCTCGACGCGGGCGGCGCGGGCGGCGGAGTCTGCGGCGATGGCGCCTGAGTCACCGAGCTCGTCCGCGGTGGCGATCGACGCCTCGGCGAGCGCAGCGTCGACGCGGGCGTGGACCTCGACCCCTGCGCCCGTGAGCAGGAGCGCCCGCCCCGCGAGGCCGACGCCGTAGACGCGCAGCGGCGAGCCGTCCTGCAGCAGCGTCGGCGCCTCGACTCGCCCGAGGCGTACCGCCGCCAGGCTGGGATCGGCCGTGCCGCAAGCCGAGATGGCCAGAAGTCCGGCGCCAGCGAGCAGGCCCCGCGGCGCGGCAGACGTCATTCGGCGCCCCGACGACCGAGCGACATATCGGCCACTGCCAGCCGCGCCACGCCAGCAAGCGCCACGCCGCGGCGGCCCGCGGTGGGATCGCCATCGGCGACCAGCGTGGAGTCTACGCCGCCCCTGTCGGCGTCGGCGTCTCCGCTGGCGGCGTCAGCGTCGCTCGCCCGCAATCGCGCGATCATGTCTGCGATCACGGGGTCTTCGACCACTGCGTCGAACGCCAAGGCCACCTCCGCGACGCGCCAACCGGCCGCCTCACGCTGCCGCTCGCGCCACGCCTCAGCGGACTCCGGCCACCGCCGCAACGCATCGCGAAAGGCGCGAAACGGCTTCGGCCCCGCCAACGCATCCCGCAGCTCCGCCTGCTCGCGCCCTGGCTCCAGCTCCTCGAGGAAGGCCTCGGCGACTCGAAAATCTTCGCCGCTGTCGGGCCAAGGCACCTCGACCCAGCCGTCCTCATCGAACAGGCGAAGCTCGAAAGCCTCGACCTTGGCTTCGGCGTCGCGCCGACCCTCTATCTCAAAGGTCTCGCCGGTCAGCACGTTCCAGTGCGCGCAGCGGTGCGGTGAGGCCCTAAGAAACAGGTCGATCAGCTGATCGCCCTGCCCTGCGCCGCTACCGCGGCCGGCCGTCTTCGTCAAGGCTTTGGCTGACTTCGCCATCGTCGTCTCACCCTTCTAGAGGCGCGCCTAGTGAAGCCTGGCTGCGTCGCTCGCCGTCTGACTCTGGGGGGCGGCGCCCCCGCCGGCCGAGGCACGTGTCCTGTTCCCGGCTCTCTCCAAACTGCACCGCGCCCGATCCAGCCCCCAAGGCGCCTAGCGGTGAGCGTCGCTAGCCCCCCAACAGGCGCCTCGATTTGCGGCCAACCGAGTCGGCGCCGGTCTAGGCTGGCCTTGGCGTGCGTTCGCTGCCGGCCGGCACCGTCAACGCGCCCGGCGCCTCCGCTGCAGCTTGGCGCCTCAAGCGCAATGATGCCACACTACACCCGCGCTTGCACCGTCGCCGTCGTCACCAAGGACCCGCGGCGCGCCCAGGCGAACAAGGAGCCTGGGCCTGCCCGCACCCCGCACCCTGCTGCCGCCACCCGCCTCCTCGCTGGTGATGGCCTACGCCAGCCTGATGGCCGACGCCTCGCGCGGCGACGTCCGCGCTGTAGATCGTCGCCTGGCCCGCTTGCTCGGCCTCCCCGTAGAGCGTTCGCTGTCCCTGTCTGTCGCTGCTGCAGCGCTCCCGAGCCAAGCCACGCTGCGCTACCGCGGCGTCAAGCCCGCCGAGCTGGCCATGGCGCGACACGCGATCAAGCCCGTGGTCAAGTTCGAGGATCTCCCCGAGACGGAGGTCGCGGGGCTGCTCGCCGCGTTGCCGCGAGGGCTCCGCGTCGCCGTCGGCGGGCCCTACCGCAAGGACGGTCTGCTGCTGCGGAGCGCGCCATGCCGCCGCGGCGACCCCGACGCCATGCGCGTGGTCTACGCCTCACGCGGCGACGAAGGCGAGCGGCTGCGGCGCATCGAACAGAGCGCCCCCGACGATGTCCGCGCCGCTGGCGAGCTCCTCGGCTTTCCGCCGTGCTGCGTCGAGGCGTTCGCTGCGGATGTGGCCCGAAGCCGCGACGCCGACGACGCCCTCAACGACGACGCCTGCCTGCGCGTGCTCGCTACCGCCCCCTGGAACATGCCGGGCGACGCCAGGCTCAACCCGCTGTCGGACCTCGAACTGCTTGGCTTCTACCCCTGCACGAGTCGATGCTCGGCGGCGGTGGCCTTCGCAGATCGCGTCCTCGCTGCGCTGAGTGAGGACGAGCCTGCGCTGGCGGCGTCGCTGCCGGAGGCCCTCGCAGCCGATGTGCTCTTCTATCGCATCCCCTTCTTCGCCCTTGCCGCGCCTGCGCGCCCGCCGCAGGGAGAACGCCCCGGCGATGCCACCCTGGCTCACCGCCTCGCCTCCGAGGGCTGGATGAAGACCGCGGCGTTGCATGGCAACCTCTTCGGCCAGCCGCGGGTGGCCGCTGTCCAGCGCCGGGCCCACGCCGTGCTCGGCCACGCGCTCGCTGGTGCGGTGGCGGTTCGTGTCACAACCGAGGGCCCGATCGGCGCCCTTGAGCTGATGCAACCCGACGGGGCCGTGCGCGTCGCCGCCCCCGCGCCGGCGGCCGCCCTGCGCGGCACGGACCTAGCCGGCCCGGTCTTCGTCCCACTGCAGGCCCGGTTTACAGTCGACGCATGCGTCGAGCGACGCGACCCCTGATGACCGGCCGCGTCGCTCGCCATCTTTCGCGAGCCTGGCCGCCCGCTCGCCGCAGCCCGCGCCGCCACGGGCACGCTCCAGCCAGCGCCCCGCCAGTTCGGACGGTCACGACCCCGGACTGACAGCCTCTCTGGCTGCAGCGCATGCGACCGCGACCCATTTTGATCCTGGCCCCACCAACCGGCAACCTAGTCCCTGCAAGGCCTCGGGTTTCCGCTTCGTCGAGGCGGCCCCCGGGCCCAACCAAGAGCGGTCGCTGCGCGCGGCCACCTGGCTGGTGAGAGGAACGCGGCAGGGCAACGAAAGGGCCAAGAGGTTGACACCCGACCACTCGGTTCTTAGACTCCCCAGGCGCTTGCACAACGACGGCGGCTCTGGCAAAGAGTTGCGCCGTTGCCGCAGGCGTCGCCCGCGTGGCACGCGGCGGGGGCGGCACCGGCGCGGCGAGGAAGTCGGGAGCGAGGCTGAAGATCCGCGAGCAGATGGCCCGCGAGTCAGCAAAGGGCTCCGAGGAACTCAAGGCGACCCGCGCAGCGAGTGCATGGGATGTGGGAGGCAGGCAGATGAGTCAGACCGAGTACAGGCGGCAGCGAGCTCCGGCGCAGCAAGAGATAAAGCCTGACGCGGTCGGCGGGGCCTGGTTCTTTCGCCGTGAAGTCATTGGCTTGGCGCTCAGCGCCGCCGCGCTCCTCTCCGCAGTGGCCGTCGGTGCGGAGACCAATGACAGCGGCGAGCAGCCGCCGATGGACGAGAAATCGGCCGGCAGCCTCGTCACGACCAGCGCAAATTTGATGCAGCAAATCAACCAGATGTTCGATAAGGCCACCAAGGCCGCGAGCGACACCTCGGGGAGCACGTCCGCCAAGACGCGCGAGTGCGTCGGCGACGTCTACCAAGAGATGAAGAATAGCCACAAGCTTGCGCAGCAGTATGCGGTCGACGTAGAGCTGTCCGGCAAGATGGACCTCAAGATCCAAGCAAACGCGGCCGCCGTGGAGCGAGCCTACGCAAAGCTGTCGTCCGTGTATGAGGCGTTCGTCTCCTTGGACAGCAGGCTCAACGGTTGTGGCGGGTCGCAGGGTGGCACGGCGATCGACGGCGCCCCGACGGTGACGAAGTCCAACGGCAACGTGGTCAGCACCACCAACGCGACGGCAACGAACAGCAGCACGATGACTGACATGCAGGTCAGCGCCGAGAACAGCAAGTCGGGCTCGCCCACCTCGCTCGGCGAGCAAGCAGGGAATACGCCTTAGTCGGGCACCGCGGGGGCGGTCGAGAGGGCGACCTCAGACCGCGACACGCGGCGCGACTCGGAGGCCGACTAGCGTCAGCCGGGCCACGCGCAGGAGCGCGCATCAGAAAAGGGTCGCGAAACCAAAGCGGACGCCGGGTTGACGAGCGACAGAGGAGTCTGAGGGTGCAACAGATGTCTCACGGCCAAGCGATTTCCGCCGCCTATGCCGCACGATCGCCGGCGCGAGTTCGGCTGCTCGTTGCGGCTTGGGTGTTCACGCCGGCGCTGGCGATGGCTCAGGCTGGCTCGCTGTCGCAGCCGAATCTCGGCTCCGCTGCTGCGATGCAGTCATTGTCGAGCAGTGAGCGGTCGGGCGGGCTACGCAGCGGTGAGTTCATCCTCACCCCAAGCCTTGAGCTCGGCGGCCACCATGACACCAACATGTTCAATGGCAACGCCTCGGAATTGGGCAACGAGCCAGAGTCCGGCACGTCGCTCCGACTGATGCCGCGGCTCGGTCTCAGCAACGGGATTGAGGGCGACATCCAGTTCGCGTTCGACGCGGTCGGCGACGGCCGTATCTACGTCTCTGGCAGCGACTCGGTGCGGGAGTTGACCAACTTCGGCGGCGCCGCCGACCTCGGCGTCACCTTTTTTCGCCGGCGGTCGATCTCCTTCACTTTGGGCAACCAGTTCCGCCGCTCGCTTCAGGCCAACAACTGGGAGACCCTGGAGACGTTGAACCGTATCACGAACGTGCTCTCAGCGCGCATATCCTTCCACCCCGGCGAGATCCCAGAGCGCCGCCCGCTCGAGATCTCGTTGGCCGGATCGTATGTCGTCGATCGCTTTGACGAGTTCACCTCGGGCGACACGAGCACCATCCGCACGGCCCTCACGGGCTCGTGGCGCTTTCTGCCGATGACGGCGGTTCTGCTCGACAGCTCCCTCGACTTCCGCACCTTCGACACGCCGAGCTCCATTGGCACGACCGCCAATTCGTCGCCCTGGCGCGTACGCGCGGGACTTGCTGGCGCCTTCACGGAGACGCTTTCCTTCCGCGTGCTCGGCGGCTGGGGCATGTCGCTGCACAACACAGAGGACCCAGACTCGACGTTTAGCGGCTTCGTCGGCAGCGTCGGTTTCGTCTACCGGCCATCGTCCTCGGTGCTGCTGTCGCTGTCGTACGATCGCAACTTCTCGGACTCCTTCTACGGCAACTTCTTTGTGACCGACGGCGGCACCATCAGCCTGCGGCAGGCCTTCGGCAGCTTGGTGTCGGCGACTGCGTGGTTCAGCGGCGCGTACGCACAGTTCGGCAAGTACGCGCGCCCGCCGCCAAGCGGCGTCACCATCACGCAGGCGGTTCGCAAGGACATCCAGCTAAACGGCGGCATTCGCGCTGCGATTGAGATCTCTCGGATGCTCTCGGCCAACCTTGGCTACCAGCTGCGCGGCGTCAGCTCCGACTTCAAGCTCGCCTCCAGCGATGGCCGCGTCCTCGACGCTGGCGCCTACTTGGCCCACGAGATCTTCGCAGGCGTCTCGGTCCAGTACTAGGCGCAACGGCTGGGGTCGCCCTGCCCTGCAACCGCGGCCTCGGTGTGTGATCCTCAGCCCCAGTCGCGACAACGAACTGCCTAGCCTCTCGCACCGCGCTCCGCCGGGGAGACCTAGGCCGGCTCCATGCGTGGAGCCTCGACGTTGCTGAGCGACGCGAGAGTCGTACGGTGTGCCACCGCGTGACCGCCAATCGAGCGGCCAGCGCCTAGGCGAGGCAGAGACGATGGGGTCGGGGCCAACTTACCGACAGTCTACGCACGGGGGCTCGACCCGGCTCGCAGGCAACGGCCGGTGCCGCTGGCCTGTGAGGGAGCGTGACCCTTCAGCCACGGTCGGGGACGATCGGGTCGCCGCCCTGGGCGCAAAGCCTCTGATGGTCCACGCCAGCTGGGCGACACGCCTGCGGTCTGTCGCCGCGATCGCCGCGATGACGGCGGTGTGCGGGATCGCCTGCTCGACGACCGCAGCTTCGACGCAAGATCCGGCGACCTTTGACGTGGCCGGCGCGGTCCAGGCCACGGCCCTCGGCGCGGGCGATGTGCTGGGCATCCGGGTCTACCTGCATCAAGATCTCGACGGCGAGTACACCGTCGCGGCGGACGGCACCCTCACGTTCCCGCTCGCCGGCCAGGTCCACGTCGAGGGCATGGACGTCGCCCAGGTCGGCGCCCTGTTGCGCCAGCGCCTCGGAAGCGGCTACATCCGGGATCCACAAGTGATCGTCGCGCTCAAGGCGCTGAACTCCAAGAAGATCTTCGTACTCGGCCAGGTCAAAACGCCTGGGCGCTTCACGTTCGGCGACAACATGACGGTCGTCGAGGCGGTGACGGTGGCCGGCGGCTTCGGGCCGATGGCGGAGCGCAACTACACGATCGTGACGCGCGGCTCGCGACGCATCCCTTTGCCGGTCGAGCGCATCATGCAGGGCCTAGCCCCGAACTTTCCTTTGCAACCCGGTGACATCGTCTATGTCCCGACGTCGTTCCTCTGAGGCCCATGCTCAAGAACAGGCTGCTACGAGACATGCCAGGGCCGGCACGCGAGGCCGACGCGTCGGCAAAATTGCAGAAACAGTTCAATAAGGTCACGGACATCGTGGTCCGGCGAATCTGGTGGGCCATCCCCATGTTCGTCTGCACCATGGTCGCGGTCGTGTACGGTACGCGGCACATGACGCCCATCTTCTCGGCGACCTCAACCGTCGTCATCAACCATCAGCCGCCCAAAATCCTAGCGGGCATGCAGGAAGTGGCTCAGCTGGGCACCAGCGGCTACTATGCAGAGCGCAAGTACTACGACGCGCAGCGCCAAATCTTGGGTTCGCGTGAGTTGGCGCAGCTGGTGGTGGATCGAAACGGGCTTGCGGCAGACGAACACTTGCTTGGCCTCGACAGGCCAGGGCTGGAGTTCACGCCGGAGCAGCGGCGCGAGGTGGTCGCCAACGCCGATGTCGCGAGCATCGTCGCCGGCAAGGTCAGCGTCGTGCTCGGCGAAGACACGATGGTCGCTCGGGTCACGGTGCGCGACAGCGACGCTCAGTTCGCAGCGACCTTGGCGAATTGGCTGGTCGAGGCGTACCGCGACCGCAACTTGGAGCATCGACGACGCATCACGCGCGACGCCTTCCGCGAGCTGCGCAGCCTCCTCGCCGAGATGGAGAAGCGGAAAAACGACAGCGAGAAGTCGCTCATCGACTTTGAGACCGCCAACGACTTGAGCGCGCTCCGCCGGCGGGCCGTCGAAGAGCGGCTGCTCGCCTTCGAACAGCGGGTGCGTGAGACCAGTGAGGCGCAGTTCGAGGCACGTCAGCGCCTGCAGGAGCTACGAAAAATGAAGCGCAGTCGGGATTTGCTCTCGACCCAGGCGCCAGTCCTCAGCACCGACCAGTTGCTGGCTGAGTTGAAGCGACGGTTCGTCGACCTCTCGCTCAGCCGCAAAGAGCTGGAGGGTCTGTACCTCGCCAAGCACCCGAAGGTGCTCGCGATCGATGAGCAAATTACGCACCTGCTAGACGCCGCGCAGCGCCACCTCGACGCTACGATCCGCAGCGTCACGCTCAACCACGAAGCCGCCACAGCGGCCGCGCAGCAGGCCAACGCCAGCCTTCAGGAGGTCCGCGCCGAGGACACGACGTTGCGTGTGGCGCGCTCGCACTATGACAAGCTCCTCTCGCAGCGCGACGAGGACAAGCGGCTCTACGACCTCGTCGCGACGCGCTTGGCCGAGACGGACCTGACGGCCCAGGTCGAGTTCAACAACATCGACGTGCTCGACGCCGCGATTGTCCCTGGCGCGCCGATTCGCCCGAACAAGGCGTTGAACTACAGCGCTGGCTTGGCTGTGGCCTTGTTGCTGGGGGTGCTTGCAGCGCTCGCGGCCGAGACTTTTGACGCGACGGTCAAGACGCGCGGTGACATCGAGGCGCTGCCTAACGCGTCGTTCCTCGGTGCGCTGCCGACCTTCGGTCTCTACGAGGGCGATCAGCGGCTGACGCAGATCCCCGAGGGCCGGCAAGACCTCTACGTGCACTACCTCCCCAATTCGCGCGGCGCTGAGGCCGCGCGCACGCTGCGCACCAGCATCCTGTTCTCGCGACCCGATGCGCCGCCGCAGACGCTCCTGGTGACGAGCGCCTTGCCCCGCGAGGGCAAGACGACGACCTCGACCACCATCGCGGTCGCGCTCGCCGGCGCCAGCGGGTCGTGCGTCCTCATTGACACCGACCTGCGGAAGCCTCGACTGCACAAAGTGTTCGGCATCGAAAACGACAAAGGCGTGACGTCCTACGTGCTTTCGCGGAATTCACCGGTCACTGACTTCCTGAAAGAGACACAAGTCCCAGGCCTCTGGCTCTTGCCGTGTGGCCCGGTGCCGCCCAACGGCTCGGAGATCCTGCACTCGGAGCGCTTCAAGGCGATGATGGCCGAGCTAAAAGAGACGTTCGAGATCTGCATCTACGACTCATCGCCCGTAGCGGTCGTCAGCGACGCCATGGTGCTGTCGCACTACGTCGACGGCGTCATCTTGGTGGCCCAGTCTGGACATACCCGCAAGGACTGGCTGACGACAGCGCTGGAGCGTCTTCACAGCATCAGCGCGCCTGTCCTCGGCGTCGTACTGTCGCGGGCTCATATCGAGCGCCAGGGCTACGGGTACTACTACAAGCGCGGCTACAATCGCGAGGCATACTCCTATCGCTACGCCGCCGACACCGATGACGAGGCGCCGACCTAGTCCAAGCGGTCGGTGTCGCGACCAGTCGCGATGTGGCCGGGCCTCTGGCAGCCGGCCCCACTTGCCAGCCAACGCGTCTGCCTGTCATGCTCGCAGTATCCCTCCAGGAGCTACAGCCCTAGAGCGGTGGCACCTGCGATACGCTGGGATTGGGTGAAAGATGCACAAGGTAATCGGCATCGACCTGGGCACGACGAACTCTTGCGTCGTGGTGTACGAAGGAGACTCTCCAGTTGTCATTCCGAACTCGGAGGGTTCGCGGACGACAGCGTCGGTGGTCGCTTTCACTCCAGACGGCCAGCGATTGGTCGGCGGCATCGCTAAGCGCCAAGCGATCACCAATCCCAAGCGGACGGTTTTCGCGACCAAGCGGATGATGGGCCGCAGGTTCGATACAGCCGAGATTAAGCACGTCATCGAGACGGCGCCGTTTGACGTGGTGTCGATCGACAACGGCGACGCGGCGATTCAGATCGGGAGCAAGGCCTTCACTCCGCAGGAGATCGCGGCCTACATCCTCCAGGAGCTGCGGCGATCGGCGGAGGAGTACCTGGAGGTCAAGGTCTCGGACGCCGTCATCACG
>SXGT01432653.1_pt1 | contig 11172 bp, 15 predicted proteins | sample 3176221 | NCBI WGS metagenome assembly SXGT01 (sample SAMN11356862, study PRJNA531348) | freshwater metagenome | isolation source: freshwater sample F1-120 | place: China: Fuxian Lake, Yuxi | collected 2017-12-25
GACTGGCAGGGTGCGCAGCAATGGGTCCAGATCGCGGGCGGCGACGTCGTTCGCGTGTTCATCGTCCCGCCCTCGATGGCGGAGCTGCGCACCCGGCTGGAGCGCCGCGGCACCGACGCGCAGGACGTGATCGACGCCCGCATGGCGCGCGCCGCGAACGAGGTCAGCCATTGGGACGGCTACGACTATGTCCTGGTCAACGACGATGTCGAACGGTGCTTCGCGGGGGTGAAGACGATCCTGGCGGCCGAGCGGCTGAAGCGGTCGCGGCAGACGGGATTGATCGGCTTCATTCGCCGCCTGACGCGCTAGCGCCTGCCGTCACCCTCACCCTTCGCCGCTTCGCGTCTCTCCCTCTCCCGGCGGGAGAGGGAAGGGGTCCGCCGCCGCAGGCGGTGGGAAGGGTGAGGGTGACTAGCATGCCCCCAAGAATCGCACCGCTGCGTCGAACTCCCGCCGGCGCGCGGCCAGCAGCGCCGCCGCCTGCGCGTCTTCGCCCCAGCGCTCCGCCTGCCACGCCTCGTCCACCGTCGCCGCGCGCCAGACCTCATCCGGGCTCAACGCGCCCTCTACGATTGCGAGCGCGAGAACGATTGACCCGGTCAGCGTCGTGATCGGCGACAAGGCGGCGAGCGCGAACGGGTCGAACGCCGCCACCGCTTCGCCGATCCGCGCCAGCGTCGCGGGCGGCTGCGGCTGGTGGACGATCCCGGTCGCGACGACGAAGCCGACATCGTAGCGCGCCCGCGTCCAGGCGAGCGGCGGGTCCCATGCATCGGCCTGGCGCGCGACCAGCTCGGGCGGCGACTCCGCACGATAGCAGAGCAAGTCGCTTTCGGCATAGCGCGCGAGGGCCCCCGCGAACGACGCGCGGTCGGCCGCGACCCGCTCGATCGCGGCGTTGGCGAGACCGGTCATCGGCATCGCGCGCGGATCGATCGCGCCCTCCACCGCGCGCCATTCGTCCGCGACCAGCGCGGCGAGCGCGTCGGTGGGCAGCGCCAGCGGCAGCCGCCCGGGGGTGCGCACCGGACGGCCGTCGAGCAGAACGCCGCGCTCCGGCGTCACCGCGACCTCGGTCCAGAAGCGCTTCATTCGGGCGGCGTCCGCCAGCGGTGGGCGAGGGCGGGGGGCACGATCGCGATCACCGCCATCGCCGACAGCACGATCGCGACGCCGAGCAGCTTGGGCGCGAACGCTTCCGCGCGCGCGACCAGCACCAGCCCGAACACCGCGCCCGCGAACCCCGCGAACCGCGCCGCGAGGATCGCGAACCAGCGCCGCCGCGCGAGCCGGTCTTCGGGGGTCACGCGAGCAGCCCCGGCAGCGCCGCCGCCCGATCGGCGACGACCTCCGCGCCGCCTCGCACCAGGTCCGCGACGTCGTGATAGCCCCAGGCGACCCCGATCGCGCGCGCCCCCGCCGCCTTGGCCATCGCCATGTCGAACGCGGTGTCGCCGATCATCGCGGTCTCGGTCGCGCCGGTCTCCTCGATCGCGGCGAGCAGCATCGCCGGGTCGGGCTTGGACGGGTGCCGGTCGGCGGTCTGCAGCGTCGCGAACAGATCGGTGATGCCGTGATGCTCCAGCACGTGCGCGAGCCCGCGGTCGGACTTGCCCGTCGCGACGCCGAGCACCCAGCCGCGCTCGGCCAACGTCGCGAGCACCTCGCCGATGCCGTCGAACAGCGACTCGTCGTCGAGCCCGCCGTCGGCGCGCAGCCGCTGGAACGCGTGCTTGTAGTCGAGCGCCAGCGTGCGGTGGAGCGCCGCGTCCGCCTCGGGCAACAGCGCCGCGACCGCCTCGACCAGGCTTAGCCCGACGATCCGCCGGATCGCCTCGCGCGGCGGCGGCGCCAACCCTGCGCCCGCGAACGCCGCCTCCATCGCCCGGCAGATATTGGCCTGGCTGTCGACGAGGGTCCCGTCGCAATCGAACACGGCGAGGCGCGTCATCGGACGACCGCTGGAGGGGATACTTGCGAGCGAGTCACACCCTGCTCATAGTGCCTGCGGCGGCTGTGTCTTCCCTGAAGGCGCAATCAAGCCATTAGAAGGAGGTGATCCCCATATCGTATGAAGTAGCTCTCGTGATCATCGGCGTAGGAGCGCTGATGGTCTCAACCGCCACCCTAATCTTGAAAATAGTCGAGGTGGCTCGCTCCAAGTAGCGACGGGCGGGGGTGCGGCTTGTCCGCATCCCCAAACGAAATAGGCCCCAATCGTAGGAGCGATTGGGGCCCGGCTTTCGGAGGTGATTCACATCACATGAAGCAGCCAGAATCCATGTGCGCGCCGTGACCGCGAAAGTCAAGATCGCCGCTACGCTCACCGCCCCGTCCCACGGCTCCGCCGCTCGCCCTTGCGCTCCTTGCGCACCGACTTGGCGTGCGCCTTCGCCCGCGTCTTGACCTGCTCGCGGGTCGGCGGAGTCTTCTCGTCCAGCGTCAGCGCGTCGCCCGTCGCCTCCTCGAACCCGAGCTGCTTCAGGCTCTCGGCGAAGTGGGTCGGCAGCTCCGCGGTCACGTCGATCGTGCCGCCGTCCGGGTGGTCCACCTTCAACCGCCGCGCGTGCAGGTGCATCTTGCGGCTGATCCCGCCGGTTAGGAACGCCGCCGCGCCGCCGTATTTGCCGTCGCCGACGATCGGCTGGCCGATCGCGGCCCTGTGGACGCGGAGCTGGTGGGTGCGCCCGGTGAACGGCTGCAGCTCGACCCAGGCGGTGCGGTTGCCCGCGCGCTCGATGACGCGGTAGCGGGTGCGCGCGGGCTGCCCGTCCGCCTCGTCGACATGCATCTTCTCGCCGCCGGTGCCGGGCTGCTTGGCGATCGGGAGTTCGATCATGCCGTCGTCGATCGAGGGCACGTCGACGATCAGCGCCCAATAGACCTTGCGCGCGTTGCGGCCCGAGAACGCTTTGGCGAAGAACGCCGCCGCGCGGCTGGTGCGCGCGACCAGCAGCGCGCCGGACGTGTCCTTGTCGAGCCGGTGGACGAGCTTGGGGCGGCCCTCATTGTCGTACTGCAGCGCGTCGAGCAGGCCGTCGACGTGCTCGGTCGTCTTGGTGCCGCCCTGCGTCGCGAGGCCGGGCGGCTTGTTGAGGACGAACGCCTGGAAGTCCTGGTGAATCACCATGTCGCGCGCGAAGGCGGTCTGGTCGTCGCTGAGCGGCGGGCGCTCGCGCTTCGGCTTGGCCGCACCCTCCGGCGTGTCCTTGACGATTTCGGCGGGCGGCACGCGCAGCGTCTGGCCCGCCACCAGCCGGTCGCCCGGGGCCGCGCGCGCGCCGTCGACGCGGAGCTGCCCGGTGCGCGCCCATTTGGCGACGGTGGTGAAGCTGGTCTCGGGCAGATGCCGCTTGAACCAGCGATCGAGGCGGATGCCGTCGTCGTCGTAGCCGACGTTGAACTGGCGGACGCCGTCCGATGCGCGTGGGTCGCTCATGCCGCCGCCCGCGCGAGGCCGAGCCCCGCGTAGAGCGCCGCGACCGATCCGATCACCGAGGCGAGGACGTAGCTTGCCGCCATGCCGGTCGCGCCGCGCTCGACCATCGTCACCGTGTCGAGGGAGAAGGCCGAGAAGGTCGTGAACCCGCCGAGCACGCCCACCCCGAGCAGCAGCCGCCACGCCTCGTTCGCCCCGTTGCGCGCAAGCGTTCCCGCGAGCACGCCCATCAGCAGCCCGCCGAGCAGGTTCACCCCCAGCGTGCCCCAGGGAAAGGCGGGGCCGAGCAGCGCAAGCGCGCCGCGCCCGGCCAAGTGCCGCGCGCCCGCGCCCAGCGCGCCGCCGAGCATGACGAGAAGAAGCGAAGGCATGCGCAAGGCCCTACGCCGCGCATGGCCCCGCGGCAACCGTCAGCCGCCGTCGACGATCAGGTCGACGTCGCTGCCGCCCCCGGCGCGGGCCTGCGTATAGACGACGTAGGTCGCATCGCCGCGCGTGCCCGCAAGGCGCGCGTCGCCGGTGCGCTCCGCCGAATAGCCGTGCGCGCGGGCGCGCCCCGCGTACCAGGCAAGCGTCCGGGCCGGGGAGGCGGCGACCGAAAAGCTGACCACCCGCAAGGCGCAGCCGCCCGCGTCGTTGCCCGCGGCCTCCGCGACCGCGGCGTCGGGGTAGAGCGGGAAGGCGGCGGGAAGCCGCGTCGACCAGACCGCCGAATAGCGGATCGCCGCCGCGCACCCTGCGACGCCGGGGACCTGCTCCGCCATCGCGCCGAGCGTCGCTGCGCCGTTCACCGTGCGGCCGCCGCTCGGCGCGTCGAGCGGGGTCGACAGCGGATCGGGGCGAGGGGGCGGGCGGACCGCGTTGCCGTTGGACGATTGCGCAAGCGCGGGATCGACCATGATCTGGTCGTGGAGCGCGGCGGTCAGCGCCGGATCGGTCGCGTTGGCGTCGACCAGCGCGGCGTCGAGCGCGTTGAGGTTCTCGCCGGGTTGCGGCGCGTCTCCGCACGCGGCGAGCGCGATGGCCGAAGCGAGAGCGAGACGACGCATGGGCGGAACTCCGAAGGCGGGACGCGCCGTCCTGCGCCGGTCGTGGTTAAGGCCGGGTTTCGCCCGATCTTGCGCGCACCGCTAAGGGCCCCATGTTGCCGCTTATGCTCAACATCATCTCGATCCTCATCGGCGCCGTGGCGCTCCTCCTCGGCATCGTCCCCTTTCTGCCGTTCATGGCCTGGGGTTACTGGTTCGTGATCCCGATCGCGGTGGTCGGCGCGGCGATCGGCGCGATGTCGTCGCGGAACAGCGGGCGCAATCTGAACCTTGTGCTGATCGTGATCTTCGGGGTCCGTCTCGCGCTCGGCGGCGGGTTCATCTGACGCGAAAAGGGCCCGGCGATCCGCTCGCCGAGCCCTTCCGATCGCTTTTTTGCGAGCGCGCTTACCTGCAGCGCACCTGACCGCGGTCGATCGACTGGCCGAGCAGCGCGCCGCCGCCCGCGCCCAGCAGCGTGCCGAGCAGGCTCGACCGCCCGTTCGACAGCGCGTTGCCCAGCGCGCCGCCCGCGATGCCGCCGATGATCAGACCGGTCGTGCCGTCATTGCGGCGGCAGTAATAGCGCCCGTTCGAACCCGCATAGATGCGGTCGTTCCGACCCAGGCGGCGCGTCTGATAATAGCGGCCGTCACGATAATATTGGTCGGCGTAATAAGCGCGCTGGCCGCGCGGCAGCCGGTTGTAGTCGTAGTTGCGATACTGACGCCAGTCGCGCAGCTCCTGACGGCGGTCGCGGCGGGCGTCGCGGACGTCGTCGCGGTAATCGCGCCGCGCCTCTCGAACGTCGCGGCGCGAGTCGGCGTTGCGCAGGTCGCGATTATAGTCGCGTTGCGCGTCGCGCACCTCGTCTCGATATTCACGGTTGGTCTCGTACGGGCGCTGCTGCGCGGAGGCGGGCGCGGCCGTGAAGGCGACGGCGGCGAGCGCGGTGGAGAGAATGGCGATACGCATGGGTACACTCCTTGTCTGGTGCGACGGGAGAACCGACGGGACGCGTTCAAGGTTGCGTGAACCGAAAACTACCTCCTGTTCATCCGCCCGCCATCTGATGCGAAAAGGGGCGCCGCGGGTTCGGCCGCGACGCCCCTTTCCGACGAAAGCGTCCGTTTTAGCGGCAGCGGCGGTTGTTGCTGGTGCTCCGGTCGATCTCGCGGCCCGCCAGCGCGCCCGCTGCGGCACCGCCCAGCGTGCCGAGCGTCCGGTCGCCGCGGGTATCGATCGTGCGGCCGAGCAGCGCGCCCGCAACCCCGCCGACGACCAGCCCGGTCGTGCCGTTGGGCTTGCGGCAGCGGACGCGGCCGCGATCGTCGCGCCATTCCTTGTACTTGTAGCGCCGCTGCGCGTCGGCCTGCGTCACCGGAACGACGAGGGCGGGGGCGACCATCGCGGCGCATCCCAGAGCGAGCATCATCTTACGCATCTACTTTACTCCCGAAGAAACTTGATCCGGCCGGGTAACGTGCGCCGATCGCGCGAAGTTGCATGAACAGAAAACAACGACCAAGGCGCGCGGGCGATGCTTGATCCCGCCCCGATCCTCCCCGCGGTCATTCCCGCGGCCGCGTCCTGGCTCGATCTCGCGGGGATCGCGGTGTTCGCCGCGTCCGGCGCATTGGCGGCGGCGCGGCGGGGACAGACGATGGTCACGTTGTGCTTCTTCGCGCTGGTCACCGGTGTCGGCGGCGGCACGGTGCGCGACCTGCTGATCGGCGCGCCGGTGTTCTGGGTGCATGACGCGCGCGCGGCTACCGTGTGCCTGACGATCGCGCTGCTGATCTGGGTGACGCCTGCGCGTTGGTGGCGCGGCGCGGCGCTCGACTGGTTCGACGCGGTCGGCCTCGCCGCTTATGCGGTGTACGGCGCCGCCAAGGCGCTCGGCTACGGCATCCCGCCCGTGCCCGCCGCGCTGATGGGGGTGATCACCGCCTGCGTCGGCGGCATCGTCCGCGACGTCCTCGCGGGCGAGCCGTCGATCCTGATGCGCCCCGAGCTCTATGTGACCGCGGCGGCGCTGGCGGCGGCGAGCTATGTCGCGCTGGTGCTGCTCGGCCTGCCTGCGCTGGCGGCCGCGGTGATCGCGGCGGCGGCGGGGTTCAGCCTGCGCGCCGCGGCGATGCGCTGGCGGCTGGCGCTGCCGGCGTACCGGGAGCCCCGCTAGCCCCGCTCCCGCTCCAGCAGCGCCTTTTTCCGCTCGAGCCCATAGGCATAGCCGCCCAGCGTCCCGTCGGTCCGCTTCGCCCGGTGGCACGGCACCACCAGCGCCAGCGGGTTCGCGCCGCAGGCGCTTCCCGCCGCGCGCACGGCGGCGGGGCGTCCGGCGAGCGCCGCCAATTCGGCATAGGTCCGCGTCTCGCCCGGCGGGATGGTCGCGAGCGCCTGCCACACCGCCTCCTGAAACGCGGTGCCGCGCAGATCGAGCGGCAGCGCATGGGCACGTCCGGGCGCTTCGACCGCTGCGACCACCTCCGCCGCCAACGCCGCGAGCGCCTCGCCGCCTTGCGCGATCGTCGCATGGGGGAAGCGCGCCGCGAGCGCCGCCGCATCCTCGTCGAACGACACCCGGCACAGCCCCTTGTCGGTGGCGGCGACCAGCAGGTCTCCCAGCGACGTGGCGACGACGCTCCAGCGGATCGTCACGCCCGCGCCGCCCTTCGCCCAGACGCTGGGCGGCATGCCCAATCGGGGCGCGGCGGCTGCGTAGAAGCGGCTCGGCCCCGAATAGCCCGCTTCGTAGATCGCCTCGGTCACCTGTCTTTCCTCGGTCAGGGCCTGCGCGGCGCGCGCCGCCTTGTGTCCGCGGGCGTAGGCCGCAGGGGTCGACCCCGTCGCGCGCTTGAACAGCCGGTGGAAATGGTGCGGCGCATAGCCCGCGCGCGCCGCCAGCGCGTCCAGCCCGGTCACGCCCTGATCGATCGCCGCCAGCGCTTCGGCGACAGCGACCGCGTCGCGCGCCGCCTCGTCGGGGCGGCAGCGCAGGCAGGCGCGCAGCCCCGCCGCCTGCGCTTGCGATCCGTCGGCGTAGAAGGCGACATTCTCGCGCCGCGGCCGCCGCGCGGGGCAACTCGGGCGACAGTAGATGCCGGTGGTCCGCACCCCGACGACGAAGCGCCCGTCCGCGGTCCGGTCGCGCGCGTCGAAGGCGGCCCATGCCTGTTCGGTATCGATGGTCATGCGCATGTTATGGAGCACGAGGCCCGCGGCCGCATCCCGCGGCTTGCGGTCAAACCTCAGCCGCCGTTCTCCCTGAACAGCGTCAGCGTGCGGTCGCGCGCGAGTTCGGCGGAGGGCTGGTGGTAATCCTTGCGCCGGTCCGAATTGAAACCGTGCCCCGCCTCGTAGACGTGGACGGTCGCATGCGGCCAGTCCTTGGCGGCGAGCGCCTCCACGCCCTCCATCGGGATGCCCGCGTCGTAGCGCCCGAAGTGACAGAGCACCGGCGCGCGCGGTTCTTCGTCCTTCGCCCCGGGAACCATCGCGCCGTAATAGGCCGACGCCGCGGCGACCCCGTGCATCCGGGTCGCCGCGAACCACGCGACCGACCCGCCATAGCAATAGCCGACGACGAACACCGGGCCCTCGCCGCCAAGCGCATCGACGCAGGTCTGGACGTCGCGGAGGCTTTGTTCGAACGGATGGAGCTTGCGCGCAAGCTCGATCGCGCGGTCGAACCCCGCGCCGGTGTAGTCCGCTTCGAACCCCGGATGCTCGCGGTCAAACAGCGCGGGGGCGAGCACCTCGTAGCCGTCCGCGGCAAAGGCGTCGCAGGTTTCGCGGATATGGTCGGTGACGCCGAAAATCTCCTGCACGACGACCAGCCCGCCGCGACGCGCGCCCGTCGCCGCGACGCGATACACGCCGATCTCCGCGCCGTCCGCCATCAACATCCGTTCGGCGGCGCTCGTCACCACGTGTGCGATCCGCCGGGCGGCCCGATGTCGATCGCCTGATCCACCGCCACGTCGGCGACCCCCTCCACCCCGCGGGCGCGATCCGCCGCCGCGTCGGAGGCCGCGCCGGTGATGACGCCGATCGCGTCCATGACGGACTGCACCTCGAAGCCCGCCTCGGTCAGCCCGCGTCGCGCCGCCGCGACATCGCAGCCGGGCGCGAGCGTGACCACCCACGTCTTGTCGGTCATGTCCATGTCCTCGTGTCGCAGGTCGCGCTGGGGCGAACCTACGCTCACGGCGCCGCCTGGACCAGCCCCTTGCCGACTCGGGCCGCCGGAAAGGGCAGCGGCCTGCACGTCGCGCGCAGCCGGTTCCACAGCGCCTGCCCGCGCAGCAGCGGATTGGTCTGCGCCCATGACGCGGCGCAGCCCGCGACGTGGGGGGTCGCCATGCTGGTGCCGCTGATCGTCTTGTACCGGACCGGCATCGGCCAGGACGAAAACACGTCGCGCCCCGGCGCGGCGATCTCGATCTTGCCCCGGTTGGAGAAGCTGGACGGGGCAAGGTTCGGGTCCAGCGACGCCACCGCCATGATCGTGGGCGAATTGGCCGGCGCGCCCGTCGGCGCGCCGTTCGCGTTCCCCGCCGCCGCCACGATCAGCAGCCCGCGGGAAAGCGCGACCTGACCCGCCTGGGTATAGGCCGCCTGGACCGGCGACTGCGACCCCAGCGACATGGAGATGACGTGGCAATTGTTGGCGATCGCCCAGTTCATCCCCGCGAGCACGCTGGCGCTCGATCCGGACCCGGAATTGCTCAGCACCTTGCCGATGAAGATCCCTCCCCCGAACGCGACGCCGTAGCGCGGGGTCATGCCCGGCGGGGTGCGCGTTCCGCAGGCGGTCCCGGTGCAGTGCGTTCCATGCCCGTGCAGGTCCTGCACCGGCTGGCCGACGAAGCTCGCCGCGGTGATCGGCCGGCCCGCGAAATCCGGATGGTTGAGATCGAGGCCGGTGTCGAGCACCGCCAGCCGGATGCCCGCGCCGCTGCGGGTGCTCTGCGGCACGCGGCAGGCGCGCAAGCCCCAGGTAGCGCCGAGCACCTCGGCCTCGAGCTCGTCGTCGTCGGCGTCCTCCTCGCGCCCGCCCAGATCCGCGGCGATCCGGTCGACGGCGGCGCGAAAGCCGCGCAGATATTCCGTGGCATCGTCGGCGAACGCGAAATATTCGGGTTCGACGATCGCGATCGGGCTGTCGGTCGCGACCGAGTCGTCCGCCGCCACGCCCAGCGCCTCCATGCCGACGCCGGTGACCACCGCCACGCCGATCTCGGGCATGACGAAGGCGTCGGCGTCGCCGACGTCCTCCAGCGTCGCGGATTGCGCATCGAAGTCGCGCGCGTCCGCGGTGCGGATCCCGGCGGAGCGGAACGATTCGAGCCCGGCGTCGGTCGCATCCTCCTTGTACGTGACGATATAGCGGCCCGTCGTCAGGCTCTCGTCACCGCGTTCGGCCGCGGCGAGCAGCATCTCGTGGATGCCCGATCGCAACGTGATCGCGCCTGCGTCCTCGCCGCCCTGTCGACCGCGTCCTCCCGGATTGCGTGCCATCGCTCCATCCCTCCGCTATGTGTCAAGGTTCGGGCAAGAACGCCTTGCCCGTTCAGCACCCCTCGTGGTCATCCGTGAAGACGACCAAGCTTCGACAAGAACAAAGCGACCCGGCATCTTGTATGTGGCAGCATAATCAACGCCGTCTCGCCGTTCTACTGCGCCCGCAATCGATGAATAGGCGAAATGCGCCATGCCTATTCGAAGTCGGCGACGGGGCCCGCTTGCGAACATTCCGCACCAACTGATTCCAACCCAAAAGGGGCCGTTCGATACGCGGCGCCTCGTGCGCCGACATCTGGGCGACCGCGGACGCCCGCGCCCCGCGCGCCGCGACCCCGCGGGTTGCATACCCGCCGCCCCGATGCTACGCGCGCCGCCATCCCGTGCTCTGGGCCGATTGCGGCCCCGTTCGCGCATGGGCGAACCCGTTTGCTGAACGAGGAAGTGGATCGCGTGGAGACATCCGGCGGTGGTATTCAGGCTAGTCTGGGCGGGCGCTATGCGTCGGCGCTCTTCGGGCTGGCGCGCGATGCCAGGCAGATCGACCAGGTCGAGGCGAGCCTCGCGACCGTTCGCGACGCCCTCCAGCAGTCCGACGATCTCCGCGCGCTGACGCGCAGCCCCACCGTGTCGCGCGGGGCCGCGGTCAAGGCGGTGCTCGCGGTCGCCGACAGCCTCGGCGTCGACGCCACCACCAGGAGCTTTCTCGGCGTTCTCGCCGAGAACCGCCGCCTGGGTCAGCTTCCGCAGATCGTTCGCGGCTTTCGCGAGCTCGCCGGCCGCCACCGCGGCGAGGTCAGCGCCGAAGTCGTGAGCGCGCACCCGCTTTCCGACGATCAGGTGATCGAGCTCAAGCAGCAGCTTCGCCAGCGCGCGGGCCGCGACGTCACCGTCGACCTCAGCGTCGATCCGCAATTGCTCGGCGGGCTCGTCGTCCGCATCGGCTCCCAGATGATCGATTCGTCGATCCGCACCCGTCTCAATTCTCTCGCGCAAGCGATGAAGGGCTAAGAATATGGATATCCGCGCCGCAGAAATCTCCCGCGTCATTCGGGACCAGATCGCCAATTTCGGGACGGAGGCGCAGGTCTCGGAAACCGGCCAGGTGCTCTCGGTCGGCGACGGCATCGCGCGCATCTACGGCCTCGAGGGGGCGATGGCCGGCGAGCTCCTCGA
>SXGT01537490.1_pt1 | contig 11172 bp, 10 predicted proteins | sample 3176221 | NCBI WGS metagenome assembly SXGT01 (sample SAMN11356862, study PRJNA531348) | freshwater metagenome | isolation source: freshwater sample F1-120 | place: China: Fuxian Lake, Yuxi | collected 2017-12-25
CCACGATCCGGTTGGTGCACGCCAGCCAGGAGCTTCATCAACGTGCTCTGGCCGGCGCCGTTCTCGCCGATCAAGCACACGACTTCACCGGCATGGAGCCGCAGCGAAACATCAAGCAGCGCCTGCACTCCGGCAAAGGCCTTCGAGCAGCCGACGACTTCGAGAACCGGTTGCGTCATCGCGCGCAGCGCATCACTTCGCCCCGGTCTTGGACTTCAAGTCCTGCCAGAAGGTCGCGACGACGTCCTTCGTGATCTTGCGCGCCGGGATGTTCAAGAAGCCTCCCGGCGGCAGCAACGCCTTGCGCTTCTCGGCGTCGGGCTCAGCCAGCAGCTTGCCGAGCAACTCAACCGAGACGCGGCCATACTCGTAGGGGTTCTGCACGACAGTGCCGTGCACGTGGCCGTCGAGAATGCCTTGCAGCGTCTCAGGATTCTCGTCGAAGGCGACGACCTTGACGTTGCCGAGCTTGCTCGCGGACTTCACGGCCTCGAGCAGCAGCGGCGGCTCGTATTCGAACAGCCCAACCATGCACGCGATGTCGCTCCACCTGCCGAGCGCGTCTTGCGCGGTCGCTTTGCACTTCTGCCGGTCGAACTGATCCGTGTAGCTGGCGCGGATCTCGTGCTTGCTGCCCTTCAGCACGGCATCCTGCGGATCAAAGCGCGTGTTGTCGTGCGAACGATCGAGGAGTTCGTCGATGAGGCCCTGGCGGCGGCGCTTGGCGTTGTCCTGATCCAGCGTGCCGACGAAAACGACGACCGCGCCACCGTCGGGCAGCGCCTCCTTGACCAGTTGGCCGCACATGCGCCCGGCTTCGTAGTTGTCCATGCCGACGTAGCAGAGACGCTTGCTCTTTGGCGCGTCGGAATCGTGCGTGATCAACAGCGCGCGCTCGGCAATGCGATCCAGGAGACCGGTCATGTTCTCGGGATCCTTCGGACTGACGGCGATCGCCTTGGTCCCTTTGCCGAGCGCGTCCTCGAGGATGCGGATCTGCTCCTCGGCAGTGCCGTTGGCCGGCATTTGCACCGAGACGTCCGCGCCCGACGCATCGCGGGCTGCGTTCACGCCGTGCTCTGCGATCGTCCAGAAACCGGCGACGCAGTTGGAAACAAAGGCCATCTTCGGCTTCTGCGCCGCCACCGATGTGTCGCCGCCGCACGCTGCGGATGAAAGGGCAAACAACGAGACGAGCAGCACGGGAACGATCAGGGTGCGCATGGCGAGGGTTTCCGGTCTTGGTTTGCAAACACGAGTCCTGGGCGAGTCGGGCTCAGGTCACCGTCATGCCGCCGTTCACCGCCACATCCTGGCCGGTGATGAACGATGCCGCATCACTGCACAAAAACGCGACCATGCCGCCGACGTCGTCGGGCACGCCCCACCGGTTCAACGGGATCAAGGCGCGATAGGCATCCTTTTCTGACTGCGCGTCGTTGGCGTGGCGCTCGACCGGGATCCAGCCCGGCGAGACCATGTTGACGGTGATCTGCCACGGCGCGAGTTCGGTGGCCATGCTGCGCGTCCAGCCGATCTGCGCACCCTTCGCTGCGACGTAGGCACTGAAGTTGCCGACGCCGCGACGGAACACTTCGCTGCCGAGGTTGACGATGCGACCCCATCGCTGGCGCTTCATGTGCGGCAACAACGCGCGCGCGAGCAAGAATGGACTCTTCACGAAGAAGTCGAGCATCTGCTGATGGAAGGCCCAGTCGTAGTCCTCGATCGGCATATGCGGTTGCGCCGGCGTCGCACTGACCACAACGATGTCGATCGGGCCGAGCGAGGCCTGCACCCTGGCGCAGAGGTCGTTGACGTCGCACTCCTCCGTGACATTGCCACGGAACAGATCGCAGTGGATGCCGCGCCCCTTCAGTTCGGCGAAGGCTTGCTCCGCCTTCTCCTTGCCGTTCATCCAGTTGAGCGCGACGCGCGCGCCTTGCAGGCCGAGCCGACGCGCCATGGCCAGCCCGAGCCCGCGGCTCGAACCCGTGACCAAGGCGGTGCGGCCATCGAGGCGCAGCGACGGAACGCCGGAACCGGACGAGGATTGCGTTGAGGGCATCTTGGGTGCGGATCATGGTGATGCGCCCGATCGACGCAAGAGTGCGGGAAGCGGCAAGGCTTCCCGAAACAGGGCGGCAGATTCCGCCAACGTCTGGGAAGGGACCGCCGTAGACTCCCCGCCTTTCCGCAAACCCCCTTCCAGACTGCATTCCATGAAGTCGTTCCTGATTCCCGTCGTCGCCGCGATCTTCGCGTTCGCGGCTCCCGCCCAGATTTCCGGCAGCATCAACCGCAACGCCCCGACCGTCGCGCAGACGATCACGATGGGCGAGAACAAGCTCGAGGTCACCTACACGGCGATCCGCTTCGGCCAAGGCTCCTGGCAGAAGATCCTCGAGAACGCGCAGATGCACGAGCGCTTCAACGGCAACGCCGAGAAGAAGCCCGTGGGCGCAATCAAGACCACCGTCGCGGTCACCGCGGCTGGCAAGGAGATCCCGGCCGGCGAATACGCGCTCTACTTCACGGCGCACGAGAAGGCCGGTTGGCTGCTCAATCTGAAGCCCAAGGCCGGCGGCGACGCGATCGTCTGGCGCATGATGCTCCAGCCGAGCCAGACGAAGTCCGAGTGCATGTCGATTTCGTTGGAGCCGACGGCACAGGACAACACCTGCTCGCTGACGGTCCGCTTCGGCGAACAGCACATCACGGTGCCGGTCACGGTCGGCGCCGCCCAGAAGAAGGAAGAGAAGCAGGGCTGATTCCTGCAACGCGGCGGCTCTTGCCGCATGAAGTGGACCGCAAGGTCTCAGGTGACGGCCGACTCCAGGAGTCGGCCGTTCGCATTTTCCCGCCAACGTTTTTGATCGAGTCGCCTCCGTGACGGCCCGCTCGGTGCGCGCTACGGTGCGCAGCCGACCATGCGCCGCTGCTGTCCAAGGCCGCAGGCCTTCGGGCTTGCCATCGTTCTTGCATTCGCGCCGAGCGCGCTGGCGCAGATCGACGCGCCCTTTGAGCAGCGATTGCAGCACTGGGCGTGGAAACCGATCGTCGATGCCGCGCCACCAGCGGTCCGCGAGTCTGGTTTCGTGCACGACCCGATCGATGCATTCGTGCTCGCCGGTCTCGAAGCAAGCGGGATCCCCCACGCCGACGCCGTTCCAGCGGGAGCCTGGCTTCGCCGCGTGTACTTCGACCTGACGGGTTTGCCGCCAGACGAGAAGCAGGTCGCTGCCTTCGTCGCCGACTCTTCGTCGACGGCGCGCGCGCGAGTCGTCGACGAGTTGTTGGCATCGCCGCGCTACGGCGAGCGTTGGGCGCGGCACTGGCTCGACCTCGCGCGCTACGCCGAGACCTTGGGGCACGAGTTCGACTTCGAGATCCCCAATGCGTGGCATTACCGCGACTACGTCATCCGCGCGCACAACGCCGACGTGCCCTTCGATCGCTTCGCCAAAGAACACGTCGCGGGGGATCTGCTGCCGGCGCGGCGCATCGACCCGGCGACGGGAATCGACGAGTCCGGGCTCGGCACGGCCTTCTTCTGGTTCTGCGAACAGACGCATTCGCCGCTCGACACGATGCAGCACCAGGCGGACCGCATCGACAACCAGATCGACGTCCTGACCAAGACCTTCCTCGGCGTCACGGTCGCGTGCGCCCGCTGCCATGACCACAAGTTCGACGCGATCGGCGACGAGGACTACTACGCGCTCTACGGCTTTTTGAAGAGCTCGCGCTATGCGCAACGTCCGCTGCGCAGGCCAGCGCCGGCGGCGCTGATGGCAGCGATCAGCGCGCGCGAGACGCTCGCATCGCTCGCTGCGAAGACAGGCTCAAGCGACGCTTTGCCGCTCGACGCCAGCCTGGCCGGATTCACCATCGTCGGCGATGCCCTGACGCCGCGAGCCATGCAGCATGGCGTGGTCGAGTCCGTCGACGACGAGGCCGTCTCGGTCCGCGAACTAGAAGGCGCATGGCTGTGCAGCGCGGATGCCTCGACTTCACGCGACTGCACGATGATGTCGCCGACGTGGAAGCTCGAGTCCGACTTCGTTCACGTCGAAGTCGCGGGCAAGGACGCGCGGGCGCAGTTGATCGTCGATGGCTTCTACATCGTGCGCGAACCGCTCTACGGCAGCCTGCGTCGCGACATCTCCAAGCCTTCGCCGCACTGGATCCGCTTCGACGTCAAGCAGTTCCGCGGCAGAAGCGTGCACCTCCAACTGCTCGATCAACGGGCGCACGACCTCGCCGACCCGGCCCGCGACCGCAGCGTCTATCCAGACGACGCATGGTTCGCGGTGCGCCGCCTCGCGACGACCGACGCCGAGAGCCCGCCCGAGGATCCCGCGCCGGACTCGGTGCAAAGGCTGCGCAGCCGCGACCCCGAAGTGGCAACCGCCCTGTCCAGATGGCGCGTCGCGACCTCGCTCCTGCCAGCGCCCGCGACTGCGCCAGGGACCGCCGACGGCACCGGCGAAGACGAGCGCGTGTTCGAGCGTGGCAGCCACAAGCAACCGGGCGAAGTCTCGCGCCGTCGTTTCTTGCGCGCGATCGCCGGCGATACGCCGATGGAGATCCCTTCGGGCAGCGGCAGGCTCGAACTCGCCGAGCGGATGTTCGCCGTCGACAACCCGCTGCCTTCGCGCGTGCTTGCCAACCGGATCTGGCGCCACATGTTTGGTCGCGGCCTCGCCGCCACCGTCGACAACCTCGGGCACCTCGGTGAAGCGCCGACGCATCCGGAACTCCTCGACCACCTCGCCGCCTCGTTGGTGCGCGGAGGCTGGTCGCAGAAAGCGTTGTTGCGCCGCATCGCCCTGTCGTCGACCTACGCGATGGACAGCGTGGCCCGCGGCGACGCCGCCGCCCGCGATCCCGACAACGCCAGGCTGTCGCGGCAAAACCTGCGTCGGCTCGAAGGCGAGGCGGTGCGCGACGCGATCCTCGCGGCAAGCGACCGTCTCGACGAACGGCCGACCGGCCCCTCGATCTCAGTCCGCCTGCACGACGAAGAGAGAGCGCGCGGCAAGCCGGCGCGGCAAGGGCCTGTCGACGGCGAGGGTCGCCGCAGCATCTACCTCGCGATGCCGCGCAACTTCCTGCCCGACCTGCTCGTCGCCTTCGACCTCCCGCGCCCCGTCAGTTCGGTCGGGATGCGAACGTCGGCCAACGTGCCCGCGCAGTCGCTCGCGCTGCAAAACGACCCCTTCGTTCATGCGATGGCGCGACTGTGCGCCGAGCACCTGTTGCAGGACGGCGATGCGACCGACGAAGCGCGCATCGGTCGCTGGTTCGTGCGCATGTTCGCGCGCGTTCCAAATCGCGAGGAGACCGCGTTGTGCATTGCCTACCTCGTGGACGCGCGAACGAAGGGCGGCGACGGCGCAAAGGCCGCGGCATGGGCCGCGCTCGCGCATGCGCTGTGGAACAAGAAGGAGTTCATTTACCTGCGATGAACGCGCCCTTCTCCCGCCGCCACTTCCTGCGCCGCGTCGCCAATGGCTTCGCGATGCTGCCGTTTTTCGATGCATTCACGCGCACCGGCGCCATCGGGAGACCAACGAGCGGCGGCGACGGCGCCTGCGCGCGCCATCACGCGCCGCGGTGCAAGGCGGTGATCTTCCTCTACATGGACGGCGGCCCGAGCCACGTCGACACGTTTGACTACAAGCCGCGACTGCAACAGGACCACGGCAAGCCGTGGACTCGCGAACGCGAGCGCACGCAGTTCGAGAACAACGGCGCCACGCTCGGTTCGCCGTGGAAGTTCCGGCAGCACGGCCAGGCCGGTCACTGGGTGAGCGAGCTGTTTCCATTCCTCGCGCAGTCGGCGGACCGCCTATGCGTCATCAAGTCGACTGTCGCTGACTTCAGCGAACACACGAACGCGAACTACTTCCTGCACACCGGCCATGGACTGCAAGGGCGCCCAAGCTCCGGCGCATGGGTTGGCTACGGCCTTGGCTGCGACACCAAGGAACTGCCGGCATTCTGCGTGCTCGGCGGCGGCCTGATCCCGCCGGGCGGCATCGACTGCATCGGCAACGGCTTTCTGCCCGCGCACTCGCAAGGCTCGCTGTTCCGGATGAAGGGAGAACCGCTCGCCAACGTGACGCCCAAAGAACCGAAGGACGCGCAACGAAGGAAGCTCGACCTCATCGATGCGCTCGATGCGACGATGCTGCGAGAGTCGAACGCCCACGACGCGATCGAGTCGGCGATCAAGAACCAGGAGCTTGCGTTCCGCATGCAGTCTGCGGTGCCAGGGCTCTTCGACCTCGGTGACGAACCGGACTGGTTGCAACGTCGCTACGGCGTCGATGACGCCTACGAGCCCACCCGCACCTACGCGCGCCAGTGTCTGATCGCGCGACGGCTGGTCGAGCGCGGCGTGCGCTTCGTCGAGTTGTTGTGCCCCAACACCGGTCATGATCGCTGGGACCAGCACGGCAACTTGCGCGGCGGCCTCACCGACAACTGCAGGATGGTCGACCGCCCGATCGCGGCGCTGCTCGAAGACCTCGCGGCGCGCGGCATGCTGGACGAAACGCTGGTGGTCTACGCCGGCGAGTTTGGGCGCACGCCGTTTGCGCAAGGCAGCGACGGCCGGGACCACAACCCGTTTGGCTTCACGACCTGGATGGCGGGCGGCGGCGTGCGCGCTGGCGCTAGCTACGGCGCAACCGACGAGCACGGCTACAAGGCAGTCGACAGGCCGTTCTCAATCCACGACATGCACGCGACGATGCTGCACCTGCTGGGCATCGATCACGAGAAGTTCACGTTCCGCCATGGCGGCCGCGACATCCGGTTGACCGACGTCTACGGCAAGGTCCCGCGCGAGATCCTGGCAGCCCATTGAGGGACGGCTGCGTCGCCGAGCACCCTCACGCACGGGTGGCATCAAGGAGCACGGACGGAGTCGAATCCTGGGTTGCGACACAGCTCGCACGACGCTGAGATCGCCCCGGATGCAAAAGCGCGATCGCCGCTCGCCTTCAGTCGTTGTTGCTGCGCGAGAACAGACCGAGGCGCATCGCCCAATACAGCAGCACGAGCAGCGAGCTGACGAAGGCGGCGACATAGGTCATCGCTGCGGCACTGAGCACCGACCGGGCGCCTGGCAGTTCGTCGGCTGCGAGCACGCCGCTCTGCTCCAGGGTCAACATGGCGCGACGGCTGGCGTCGAACTCGACCGGCAGCGTGACGAGAGTGAACACCGTGGAGGTCGCGAACATCGCGAGCCCGATCCAAGTCAACGTCGGCGAGCCACTGACGCCGCCCATGAACGCGGCCGCCATGATGATCCAGATGCCGAGGTTGGTGCCAAGGCCGGCAACCGGCACCCAGGCCGATCGGAACTTCAGCGGACCATAGCCGTGGGCATGCTGGATCGCGTGGCCGACTTCGTGCGCCGCGATGCCGACCGCCGTGATGCTCCTCTCGCCGTAGACCGTCTCCGACAAACGCAGCGTCTTGTTGCGCGGGTCGTAGTGGTCCGTGAGCTGCCCCGACACGGATTCGATCTTGACGTCGCCGATGCCGTTGGCGCGCAGGATCGCGTCCGCAACCTGGGCCCCGGTGTAGCCGCGGCGCGTGCCGATGCGGCTGTAGTGCGCGGCCGTGCTCTTGACCCTGGCCGTGGCCAAGAATCCGAGCACGAGGCCGATGCCGACGATCAACATGTAGAGCGGGTCGAAGATCATGCGAGTGGATGTCCCTTGAGCGATTGGGTCGGACTTGGTAGCCCACGGGACCTTCGGATTCAAAGCCCGCGTCGGGGAGTCCCCCTAGCCACTGCCAGCCCTTCCCTCTTGGACCGCCCACCGTATCCTCTCGCCCCGGGCCAGGACCTTTGGTCGCCCCACACGCCCCGATGCCACGCATTGCCTCGCCCTTCTTGCTGCTTCTCGCGACCGCCTGCTCCCTGACGGAAAGCGACGAAGATCGCCAGTTGGCGTCCTTCCAGCGCAACGCCGGTCTCTACTTCGAGGGCGGCAAGTTCGACCAGTCGCTCGGCCTGATCGAGAAGGGGCTCGAAATCGAACCGGATGACTACAAGTTGCTGTCGCTGCGGGCGTGCATCCACCTGCGTCAGAGCGGTCCGGCGTCGGGGTCGGAGCACAAGCTGCTCGACCAGTCGCTCGCGGAGTTCGAAGAGGTCTATGACCAACGCGATCTCGAAGTCCACGACCGGCACCTGCTGTTCTACTACTCGCTCGCGCTGCAAAAGCAGGGCAACCGTCTGCTGACCGAAGCGGCCCGCATCGACAAGAACGCCGAGGACGCCCAAGGTCGTGCCGCTCGGATGAATGCGGAGGCGGACGCCAGTCTCGCGCGCGAAAGCGTGCTGCTCGAAGCGCTGCTAGCCCGCGGCGAGGTCCTGCGCCTGTGCCACTTCCACTTGTTCCAGGTCGCGCTGTTGACCCGCAACGACAACGGGCTTCTCGATCACGGCGAGAAGTTCCTCGAAGCCTCTGCGAATGACCTGAAGAAGACGCAGGAGGAGATCGATCGCACGACGGTCTACGGCTACGAGCAGTTCCAGAAGAACTCGCTGCAGCAGTTGCGCGGCGACGAGATCGGAGTGCGGATCGAACTGGGCGAGCGACTCTTCGCGCGCGGTGACTTCGAGTCCGCGCTGCGCCACGTCGATGCGATCCTGGCGATCGACCCGCGGCGCAGCGATCTGCACTACAACCGCGGTCAGATCCTGCGCAAGCTGGGCCGCACCGACGAAGCCAAGAACGACCTGCGCACCTTCTTGGCGACGACATCGCTGCCGCCCGACAGCATCAAAGTCCGTGACGCCGTCGAGGCGCTGCGGCAGTGACCCAAGGCGGGACGCCGCGCGCGAGGCTGCCGTCGCAAGCGAGGCTGCACCAGAGCCGCGAGTTCCAGCGCGTCTACAAGCATGGCATGCGCGCGACCGGCGCCTGGTTGACGGCTGTGGTGTTGCGCCAGAACGTGCCCAAGGGGGTGCGGCTCGGCGTGTCGGTCAGCAAAGACAACGGCTCCGCAGTGCGGCGCAACAAGATCAAGCGGCTGCTGCGCGAAGCCTTCCGGCTCGAGCGTCATGCCTTGCCGCCCGACATCGACGTCGTGCTGATCCCACGGCCAAACGACGCCCACGCGACGTTGCCCGAGTTGCGCGCCGAGGTCGCGCGACTCTGCCAACAGGCGCTGGAGAAGCGGCAGCGCAACTCACAGCGACGGCGGTCGCGCGAGGGCGACGCGAAGCGCGAGGGCGGCGAAGCGCGATGAAGTGCCTGCTGATGTTGCCGGTGCGGTTCTACCGCCGCTTCCTGTCGCCGCTGAAGCCGCGCTGCTGCCGGTTCGAGCCGACCTGCTCGCAATACGCGCTCGACGCGCTGCGAACCCACGGCTCGTTGCGCGGCGTCTGGCTCACGGTTCGACGGATCCTTCGCTGCCACCCATTCTGCGAAGCTGGCTACGACCCGGTGCCGCCCGCGCGCACGCGCGATCAACGCGCGCGATAGACGTAGATCGACTCGTCGCGAGCGCTGCCGAGGCTCTTCAGCGCATCGACCAGTTCGCACTCACGGCGGATCGCGGCGAGCAGCGAGCCATCGGCATCCTTCTCGGCGAGTTCCGGATGCACGACGAGGAAGAATGCTGCGCAACCAGTTGCATGCGCGCGAGCGACGACCGACGTCACATAACAAGCGCCGCCGCCCGCGAAGGCGACGTCCGTGCGTTCGATGCTGCGAACGTCCGTCGCGCGCGGACCCGATTCGCCACCACGCCAATGGTCGCGTCGGAGGTAGTACTGCAGGACCGGCTCGTGCGTGGTATGGACCACCAGCGGCGCGCCAAAGGATCCTGCCACCGCGATCTTCGCCGCTTCGTCCCATGCAGCACGCTCGCCGCGTTGGACGGTGAAGTAGAGATAGCCGCCCGCCGTTGCGTCGACGACGACCACCGCGCCGGCGAGGGCATAGGCCATTGCCGAGGACGACGCCTTGCCCGAGCGAACGCGCATCGACAGCCGCGACAATGCCTCACCAGTCCGGACCGCGCCGACTGCGGCGAGCAGGCAGACGGCCGGCAAGCTCAGGAACGCATAGCGTCCGGTGACCTTGACGATGCCCGCGCCAAGACCCGCGAGCAGCACGAGCGGCACGAAGGCCCACAGGGACAGAAAGCGCGCCCTGACCTTGGTCCAGCCCTGATTCCCGGTCCAGGCGCCGACCGCGGCAAATAGCAGCAGCGGGACCCGGAAGTGCCAGGCGCCGGTTTGCAGCAAGTGGGACAGGGACGGCTCGGCGTCGGTCTTGGCGGCGAGGAAGTTGCGGAAAGGCGGCAGCAAGGCCAGCAGCGGCAACGCGATCGCCAGCATCGCGAGGCCCCACAGCGCGACCTTGCGCAGATCGCGACTCGAGCGCCGTGACGAGGTCACTGCGTGCGCGAGGACGAATACCGGCAGCAGCAGCGCGCCGGACGGTTGGCAGCTGACGGCCACGAGCGCAGCGCCCCACGCCAGCACGACACGACGCGTCGAACCGAGCACCCGGCCACGCCAAAGTTCGCCGCAGGCGAGGACTGCGAAGAAGGCCACCATCGCGTAGCCGCGCGCGTTCTGGCTCCAGAACACATGCCACGGATGCACGGCCAGCAACAAGGCCGCGAGCAAGGCTGCATTGCGCCCGACGAGGTGGCGACCGTAGGCCGCGAGCAACAGCACGGTCGCCGTCCCAAATAGCGCAAAGGGCAACCGCAGCCAGCCCTCGGTCTCGCCGAGCAGGCCCGAGTCCATGCCAGCGCGCAACAGGAGGTAGGACGTCGGATACCAAGCGCGTGCGCTGTCCCAGAAGCGCTCGAGCGGGATCGTCACGTCGCGCCACGTGTGCGCCTCGTCCACCCACAACGGCCAGTCGCCGATGTGCCACATGCGCAGGCCCAAGGCCGCAACCACGATCAACAGCAGCAGGACCCGCTGCTGGCCGGTGAACACGCGTCCCTGACCTTCGCTGCCGCGCCCTTTGTCCCGCGCCGACCTTCCGCTCTCCTGATGTTGCAGTGGGGCGGTAAGGGGCGCGGTCAAAGTCATGGAATGGCGGAACTCCATCCCGGTGGATCGGCAGCCGACGGGGGCACGGCCACACCGAAGATGCGCCCGTCCCTTGGCATCGCGGC
>SXGT01438415.1_pt1 | contig 11171 bp, 4 predicted proteins | sample 3176221 | NCBI WGS metagenome assembly SXGT01 (sample SAMN11356862, study PRJNA531348) | freshwater metagenome | isolation source: freshwater sample F1-120 | place: China: Fuxian Lake, Yuxi | collected 2017-12-25
GACGTGCTGGCCGAGGACATCGCCGCCTGCATCGATGGCGATCCGGCCCGGCGACTGGCCGATCCGGCCGAGCTCGCGCGTCGACTGCGCGCACTCGACCAGCGCCGACAGGTGCGCCAGGCTCAAGCCGCCGCGCTGGCCGAGCACCAGCGCCTTGACCAACGCCTGGCCCGGTCGCGCACCCGCCGACGGCAGCTCGCGGCACTCGCGCTTGCACTCGGGTTGGGCCTGGTCGCCGCGCTGGCGATGTACCTGCAGCTGCGCGCGTCGCAGCAGGCCGTGCTGAGCGAGGCACGGCGCGCCGACCAGCAGGCCGAGCGGCTGGCGGCGGTGAACGACTTCCTGGTCCGCGACCTGCTCGGCGCCGCCGATCCCTACGAGTCCGGCCGTGGCGCGCTGAGCGTTGCCGACGTCCTGGAGCGGGCACTGGCAGCGGTGCCCGACCGCTTTCCGGGGCAGCCCCGGATCGAGGCGGGAGTGCGCATCGCCCTGGGCGAAGCGCTGTTCGGGTTGTCCGACTACGAGCGCGCCGAACAGGAGGCGCGCCAGGCCCTGGCGCTGCTGTCCTCGGCCACCGCAACGGCTACGGCCACGGACACGGACACGGACACGGACACGGCTGCCGCGCAGGCACTTGAGCTCGATGCCTCGGTCCTGCTGGCGGAGGTGTTGTTCGAGCGCAGCCGCTATGACGAGGCACGCGCGCTGCTCGGCGATCCGGACGACATCATGCTGGACGCCTCGGCGCCCCGCGGCGCGTTCCGCCGCGCCGCGCTATCAGCGAACCTGGTCATGCGCGCAGGCGACAGCCTGCGCGCCATCGAGCTGATCGAGCGCGCATTGCCGGTGTTCGAACAGCGCTTCGGACCGGACGCGGAAGAGACCCGCTCGATGCAGCGCAATCGTGCCGAGGCGCTGCACGATGCCGGACGGCTGGAGGATGCGCTGGCGGCGCACCTGGTGCTGCTCGACTGGGCGCAGTCGCACTTCGGCGAAGGCCACCTGCGAACCGTCACCTTCCTGCGCTCGGTCGCGGCAACGGAGTACCGGCTCGAGCGCTTCACCGATGCGCTGCCGCGGCTGGAGCGGGCGGTCGCGCTGCTCGACGCGGAGCTGGGGCCGGATCACCACCACAGCATCGAGGCCGCCGGCGACCTGGCGCTGTTCGTCAACGCCGCCGGCGACGCCGCGCGCGCGCTGACCATTGCGGAGGATGCGCTGGCCCGGGCCAGGCGGCACCTGGGCCCCGACAACAACACCTCCCTCATCCAGACCAACAACCTGGCCCTGGCCTACGGCCGCGCCGGCCGGCGCGAGGAGGCGATCGGCCTCGCCCGGGAGGCGTTCGAGGGCCACAGCCGCCTGAACGGGCGCGACAGCCTCCAGTCGATCAGCGCGGCGCACAACCTGGCCGGCCAGCTGCAGGACGACGGTCGCTGGGAGGAGGCGCAGGCGCTGCAGGGCGAGAACCTGCCGATCGCCGAACAGGTGCTGCCCGAGGGCCACTGGCAGCTGGGCCTGCTGCGGGCGTCCTGGGGCAACAGCCTGCTGCGCACCGGGCGGGGCGACGAGGGCCGGGCGAAGATCGAGGCGGGTCTCGCGCTGATGCGCGCGACCTTGCCCGAGGACCACGCCTTCATCCAGCGCTACCAGGCGATCCTCGCCGCACTCGACGCCGGCACGTCGCTGCCGCACTGAGCGGGAGTCGACCGACGCGGGCTTACGGCCGCCCGTACGCCCGGGCATGCCGCTGCGTCGTCCCGGTGGACACCGCGCGATGGCCGCCCACGCGCGTCGGGCCAGTTTCCAGGCCGTTGCCGGCGATCTTCCGTAAATGGTCGTAATCCCTTCCGGACCGTCGCGGCGCCCCCGGCGCAGCCTGCCCTCAGGCAAGAACCGGGGGTGGATCGATGGCCGTGGGTGGGACGGGCTGCACCGCATCTGGACGGGGCTGGGGTGCCGATGCGCTCCGCGGCCTTCGCATGGGCCCGGTCGTCGTGGCCGTGATCGCCGTGCTGGCCAGCGCGCCTGGGCTGGCCGGAACCCAGGACGCCGATGACGGCTATGCGCCCGCGGCCAACGGCTCCATCCTCGCCATCGTCGCCCAGGCGGACGGCCACGCGCTGGTCGGCGGCGCGTTCACGACGATCGACGGGCAACCCTGCCCGGGCCTGTGTCGCCTGACCGTCGACGGCCGCATCGCCCCCGGCTTCGATACCCGCGGCGCCAACGGCAGCGTCGAGGCCATGGGCCGGCAGCCGGACGGCAAGGTCGTGATCGGCGGCGACTTCACCACGGTGCTGGGCCAGCCGCGCAGGGGTCTGGCGCGGCTGAACGCCGACGGCAGCCTGGATGCGGGCTTCAGCCCCGGCATCGACGCCGGAACGGTGCGCGCGCTGGCGCTGCAGGCGGACGGCAAGTGGGTGGTCGGCGGCAGCTTCGAAACGATCGGCGGGGTCGAACGCATCAATCTGGCGCGCCTGTTTGCCGACGGTGGGGTCGACCCCCGCTTCAACCCCGTCCTCGGCTTCACGTTCCCCTACATCATGGCGCTGCGGCCGCTCGACGATGGCCGCCTCCTGGTCGGCGGCAGCTTCCAGAACTTCGGCGCCGCAGCGGCGCCCAACCTGGTCCGGCTGCGCGACGACGGCAGCGTCGATTCCGGCGCGGAACTGGCCGCCAACGGCCCGGTCACGGCGCTGGCGCGCGAGGCCGACGGCCGGATCGTCGTCGGCGGCGAGTTCACCCAGGTCGGCACGCGGATCCGCAACCGGCTGGCCAGGCTCGAGGCCGACGGCACGGTCTCGACCACAGGCATGCCGTTCGCCAACAACACCGTATACGCCATCGCCGTGCTGGACGACGGCGACCTGATCATCGGCGGCGAGTTCACCGCGGTCGGTTCGGCGCAGCGATCCCGCCTGGCACGGCTGCCCAGGGGCCCGGGAGTCGTGGCGTCGTTTGCGCCCGTGGTCGATCCGGGGGTTTTCGCGCTGGCCGTGCAGCCCGACGGCCAGGTGCTGGTCGGTGGCTACTTCACGGCGGTCGACGGCCAGCAGCGGCTGTCGCTGGCGCGGGTGGGTCCGTCCGGCGACCTCGACGCGACCTTCCGGCGCGACCCGGCCGAATCGAGTTTCGTCCTGGCGACGGCGACCACGCCGGACGACCGGATCCTGGTCGCCGGCAGTTTCAACACCTTCGGCGGACTGCAGCGACCCGCGGTCGCCAGGCTGCGGGCCGACGGCGCCATCGACGGCGGTTTCGCGCCGGCGCCGATGTCCAGCAACGCCATCCGCACGCTGTCGGCGCTTGCCGGCGGCGCGGTCGCTGCCGGTGGCCGTCGCGGCGCGATCCCGATCGCCCTGCGCTACGACGGCGCCGGCGCCGGCGGCACCATCGCCACGCCGCTGCTTGGCGTCAATGTCAACGCCCTGCTGGTCGATGCCGCCGGCCGTACCGTGGTCGCCGGCGATTTCAGCCAGATCGCCGGCGTCGCCCGCGCCAACATCGCCCGACTGCGCGCCGACGGCACGCTCGACCCCGGTTTCACCGCCGGCACCGACGCGTCCATCCTGAGCGCGGCCAAGGACGCCGAACTGCTGCTGATCGCTGGCACCTTCACCAGCGTCAACGGCACGGCGCGTGCGCACCTGGCGCGGCTGACCGGCAACGGCCAGCTCGATGCCGGGTTCAATCCTGCCGTCGATGGTCCGGTGTTCGCGGTCGTCAAGCGGCCGTTCGGCGCAATCCTGATCGCGGGCGCGTTCCAGACCGTGGCCGGGGTGTCGCAACCGTACCTGGCGCGGCTGCTCGGCAACGGCAGCCTCGACGCCGCGTTCCTGCCGGATCTGGACGGCGCCGTCGACGGCCTGGTGCCGCAGGCCGACGGCGGCGTGATCGTGACCGGTGCGTTCACCCAGGTCGATGGCCAGCCCCGGGCGGGGATTGCCCGCCTGCGCGCCAACGGCCGCCTGGAGCCGGCGTTCGCGCCGGTGGCGGTCACCGGCACGGGCAGCACGATCCTGACCGCGACCGTGCAGCGCGACGGCCGGCTGCTGGTCGGCGGCCGCTTCGACACCATCAATGGGGCGCCGCGACGCGACCTGGCGCGGCTGGCGACCGGCGTGCCGGCGCTGGAATCGCTGCGCGCCGAAGGCGCCCGCGTCACCTGGCTGCGCGGTGGCGCCGCAGCGGAGCTGTCCGACTTCCCGGCGCTGGAGCTGTCGGCCGACGGCGTCAGCTACGGCGCCCGGACGCAGATGATCCCCGTCGCCGGCGGCTGGCAGGCCGATCTGCCGCTGGCGGTCGGCGAGCAGGTCTACCTGCGCATCAGCGCCGAGAGCGCGGGCGGCTACTACGCCGGCTCGCGCAGCCGCATCGAGCGGGTGCTCCGGCACGTCGTTGCCGATCGTGTGTTCCGTCACGGGTTCGACTGACCTCGCAGCCACTGTTCCGGATTCGGAGACAACGCCATGTCACGACCACAGCCGACTGCCGCGTCGACAACGCTCGCACTCGAGAAGATGGCGCGGAGAGCGTCGCTACGCACGCTTCTGCTGTGCGCCGCCGCGCTGGCCCCGGCCACGATCCAGGCCCAGGCGCAACTGCTGGCCGACATCCATCTGGGCAACGGCCCCATCACGGGCAGCGATCCCGGATCGTTCCTGTCCGTCGGCGCCGAAACGGTGTTCCGCGCCTGCAGTCGCGATTTCGGCTGCGAGCTGTGGCTTTCCACGCTGAACAATCCCGAAGTCGTGCAGTTGACCGACCTCTGCCCGGGCCCGTGCGACAGCGATCCCGCCGACCTCGCCTTCATGTCGAACTTCCTGCTGTTCTCCGCGGACGATGGCCAGCACGGACGCGAACTGTGGTCCATCGGGCCGCCCGACTTCGTCGCCAGGATGGTGCCGGAGGTGCGGATCGGGCCCGAAGGGACCGATCCCCGACGCTTGAGCCACGCGCCGCTGCCGGGCGCCGAGCACGCCGCCTTCGCCTCGATCGCCATGCCCGATGGCCGTCGCGCCATCGCGCGGCTGGGCAGGCTCGACAGCGACCCGCGCTGGCAGGGCAGCGTCGGCGCGTTCACGCAGGTCGGAGATCTGGTGGCGCAAGGCGATCGGGTGATCTTCAGTGCCGATCGCAATGACACGGTCGCGACGGGCGCCGAGCTGTGGCGCGCCGACATCACCGAGTTCTCGATCTCGAGCGCACTGCTGCGGGACATCCGTCCGGGCAGCGCCGGCTCGTCGATAGCCGGCATGATCGCCGTGCCGCAGCGCGGCGGCGTGTTCTTTCGCGCCAGCGACGGCAGCACCGGCCTGGAACCCTGGTACAGCGACGGCACCACGGCGGGCACGCGCCGGCTCGCCGACCTCGCGCCGGGGAGTGCCGGCAGCGCGCCGGTCGAAGCGCTCGGGTTCGCCAACGGCAGCGTGTTCTTCTTCGCCGACGATCTCGGCAGCGGGTCCAACCGCGACCTGTGGGCGGTCGACGGCCCCGGCCTGGTCGCGCGCAAGGTCAGGGACTTCGACAACAGCCTGGCGCGCGGCCTGCGCGCGCTCGGCGGCGGCATGGTGTTCACGGCCTCGAACGGCGTCGACGGGAGGGAGTTCTGGGCCAGCGGCGGCTTCCCGCAGAACACCTTCCAGGTGACCAACCTGATCCCCGGCGCCGCGGGCCTGAGCTACTTCGCTTCGGCCGTGAGCGGCAACTTCTACTACCTGGCCGGCGGCGAACAGATCTATCGCACCGACGCCACGGCCGCCGGGACGAGCCAGGTTGGCGTCAACACCGGCACCGGCCTGGTCACGTCGATCCACGGCGCCTTCAACCGCGTGCTGTTCCCGCTGCTCCAGCCCGGCATCGGCGACGAGCCGCACGCCTCGGACGTGGCCACGCCCGGTCCGTACGGCGTGCTCGCCAATATCGCCGACGACGTCGGGCACAGCCAGGGGCGGCGGTTCTTCGCGGCCCGCCCCGGCGTGTTCGGACTCGCCCAGGGCACCGTGCTGTTCGCGTACGACGAGGAGGAAGGGCTGGAGCTGCGTCGCCTCGATGGCGACGGCCAGGCGAGCGTCCTTGCGCCGACCGAGGCTGGACCGGGTTCGCTGCTGTTCGAATCCCAGCTCGACGACGGGCGTACCGTGCAGCGCGACGGCCGCCTCTACTTCGTCGACGACCAGCGCAGCGTCTGGGTCAGCGACGGCAGTGCCGCCGGCACGCGGAGGCTGGAGCAGTTCGGCAATGCGCCGTTCCAGGCGGCCAGCGTGGCCTGCCTGCTGCCGCGTGCGAACGGCGACGTGCTCGTGCTCATCGACCCGAGCGCTGCCGCCTCGTTGGAGCTGTGGCGAATCGACGCGTCGGGTGGCGCGACGCAACCGCTGCTGACGGCCGGCCTGCTGCCCGCCAACACGGCGCTCGGCAACAGTGGCAGCGTGTGCCCGGTGGAATTCGGCAACCAGCTGCTGCTGAGCGCGTTCCGGCCGGACACCGGCTTCGAACTGTTCCGCAGCAACCTCAGCCCCGGCCATCTGGTGCTCGTGCGCGATCTGGTGCCTGGCAGCGCCAGCGGCTTCGACAACGGCATCGATCCCGTGGTCGCCGGCGGCCGCTTCTACTTCGGCGGCGTCGGCGCCAGCGGCGGCCTCGCGGCCTGGGCCAGCGACGGCACGGCGCAAGGCACGGTGCAGCTGCTCGACGGCAATACGCCGCTGGGCGCGCAGCCGCACAGCTTCACGGTGTATGGCAACGATGCGCTGTTCGTCGCTCGCGACGCCTTCGCCAGCCACCAGATGTGGCGCAGCGATGGCAGCGTGGCAGGCACCCGCACGTTGACCGGCGTGGCCAATCCCGGCGTTGCGGTGCGTCTGCCGGTCGAGGGGACCGGCGCCGCCGGGCGCGCGCTCGCCGTGGAGGGCGAGCGCATCTTCTTCATCGCCAATGGCCTCGTCCAGGGCAGCGGCAGCTGGCTGCACCTGAGCCTCGGCGAGGCGGGCGACCAGCGTCGGTTGTCGCCTGCGGGACTGATCGAGCCGCTGGCGCCGCAACAGCTCGCCGTGGTCCCGGGTGCCGGCGTGGTGTTCAGCGGCTACCAGGCGTCCAGCGGCCGCGAGTTGTGGTTCAGCGACGGCACCGGCGCCGGCACGCTGCCGATCGCCGATCTCGCGGCAGGCGAGGCCCACGGCGGGCCGCACGGCATCAGCGTGCTGTCCGACGGTGTGTACTTCAGCGCCGACGACGGCGTGCGCGGCCGCGAACCCTGGCGGGTGCCTCTGCCGCGCGCCGACGCGATCTTCGCCAGCGGCTTCGAGTGACGAACGACCGAAGCCGGCAGGCAACGCCAGTCCATTCCGCAAGCCCGCAAGGACAACCCCATGCTTCCCTTTGCATCGTCACCTGGCACCGCGCCGACACCGCCCACCGGCGCTCGCAGGCACTCCGGCGGCATTCGCCCCGGCTGGGCGATGGCGATCGCGCTCGCCTGCGCGTCGCCCGCTGCCTCGGCGGCGACCTGCACCGCCACCGGCAACGGCAGCTGGACCGTGCCTTCGACCTGGAGCGGCTGCGCTGGCGGCGTGCCGGGCGCGGCCGACACCGCCGTGATCAATGCCGGCAGCACGGTGACCATTCCGGCCGGTGCCGACGTGACCGTCGCGGCGATCGAGTTCTCGGCCGCCGGCTTCACCTACGGCCTCGTCGTCAATGGTTCGTTGGCGGTGGGCAACGTCACCCACTTCGGCAACCAGATCGAAGGCAGCGGCCCGATCACCGTCACCGGCACGTACGACTGGGTCGCCGTCAACAATGGCCCCATCGTGGGCACGCAGGTCAATGGCCAATCCCCGTTGTTGCGATTTGCGCCGGGCTCGACCTGGAACATTTCGGGAACCCTCGCGCGACTGATCCAGCGCAACGTCGTGTTCGAAGGGACCTTGAACTTCACCGTGGCGGGAATGGGGTGCTCGAGCAACGTCACCTGGCTGATCGCCAGCGGCGCGACGTTCAACCTGCCCCAAGAGGGTTCGATCGGCAGTGGTGGCGCCAACTGCGAAATCCGCAACGAGGGCACGGTGCGCAAGAGCGGCGCCGGTACGTTCCGTTTCACGGATTCGCGCGTGCGGCTCGAGAACCACGGACGCTTAGAGGTGCTTGCCGGCACGTTCGACTTCGACGGTGGCGGCGGGCCGCTCGCGCACAGCGGCGTGTTCCGGGTCGACGCCGGGGCCACGCTCGGCATGCCGCGCCGCGGCGCGACGTACTCCGCCGCCACACGCTTCGAGGGTGGCGGCACCGTGCGCTTCGCCGATTCGAACGGCCATACGTTCCAGGGCGACGTGGATTTCATCGGTCCCGTGCAACTGACGGCCGGCAGCGCGAACGTCTCGGCGGCGGCCGGGGTGACGCTCGACTATCTCGCCGGAATGCAGTGGCAGGCCGGCACCCTTGCCGGCCCCGGCAACCACCGCATCCCACCGGGCCGCGTGCTCACCATCAGCGGTGCCGGGAACAAGACGATCACGGGGCAGGCGCAGATCCGGCTCGAGGGCACAACGCTGTGGCAAGGCGGGACGATCCTGATGCCCGCGGCAGGGGCGCCGCCGCAGGCGCGCGTCGTCAATGCCGCCGGCGCGACCTTCGAGGTGCTGTTCCGGCCCGCGACGTGGTCGATGTCCGGCGGCAACAACAACCCCGAGTTCGAGAACCTCGGCGTGTTCACCGCGACGGCGAATGCGCAGGCCGGTGCGTTGACGCTCTCGGGCAGCCTCCAGGGCAGCGTGACCAATGCCGGCACCATGACGCTGGCCGGCGATGTCGTCTCGCAGACGCGTTTCTGGCGCCAGGTCGCCGGCCAGCTCATCCTCGACGACGTGCGCATGCAGCTGTCGGGCGAAAGCTTCGATCGACCGATGACGCTGGAAGGCGGCGTGGTTTCCGGCACCGCGGTGTTCGCCGGCGCGGTGCGCAACACCGGTGCGCTGATCCTGCCCGGCGGCCCCGACGCGGTCGGCGCGATCGGCGTGACTGGCCGCTACGAGGAGCAGGCCGGTGCCATCATCGAACTCGATGTCGCCGGCGCCGCGCCGGACGCGCACGATCGTTTCGTCGTCACCGGCACGCCCGGACGCATCGACCTGCGCGGCGACATCGAGGTCAAACGCCTGGGCGGGTTCCAGTTCGCCGCCACCGATGCCGCCACCCTGGTCGACGCGGTGACCGCGCCGGCGACCAGCGTCCCGGCCGGCGTCGGCCTGGACCCCGGGTTCGCGCCCGTGCCGCAGGTGCGCCTGGACCGCAGTCGCGTGGTGCTGGCCCTCGACCGGCTGTTTGCCGACGACCTGGAGTTGCCGGTGCCGGCCCTGCCGACGCCGGACACGGTGTTCGCCGGGACGCTTGATTGAACCGGGGGCGCGCGCCCCCGCCGGTCATTCCGGCCCAGGCCCGCGGCGTCGCGATCGGCGCCGGGCCGGGGTCACGGCTCGAAGTCCCAGGCGAACAGGGTGTCGTCCCAGAGCGGGTTGTCGGCGTGGAACACGTCCCAGGTGCCGTTGGTGTCGCCGGCGACCAGCAGCGCGGAGTTCGAGAACCAGACGATGCTGCGGCCGTCGGCGCTGATCCGCGGCGCGAAATGGCCGCCGGCGTTCGCCGGCTGGCCGTCGGGGCGGCGACTGACCAGGGCGATGGTCTCGGCCAGCAGGTCGATGACATAGATGCCGCCCAGTTCGGCACCGCCGATCAGATCGTCATCGGCCCAGAACACCAGCCAGCGGCCGCTGGCCGAGAAGTCGGCGTCCTCGGCCCAGCCCTCGTGGGTTCCGGCGACCGGCAGCGACAGCGGCACGGTGATGTCGTTGTCGGGCAGGCGCAGGTACAGCACCGACTCGACGAAGGGTCCCCAGCCCGGCAGGGAAGTGGCATTGGCCGAAAAGGCGGTGATCGTGCCGTCGCCGTTCAGCGCGCCGTTGGCGACGCTGGCGCCGTTGGCCTGCTGCTGGCCGGTGCCGACGCTCAGGCGCCGGGTGCTGCCGGCCAGGTCGGACAGGAAGATGTCGCGCACGCCATTGCTGTCGCCGGCCACCAGGTTGCCGGCGGGACTGCCGTACACCACGTGCGAGCCGAAGGCGCTGATGCGCACGGCGTCGGACGGCTGGTCGGCCTGGACGCCGCCGGGCCCGAGATTGACCCGGATCGTGGTGCCGGCGGCGAGATCGCGCACGAACACATCGGCGCGGTCATTGCTGTCCTGACCCGGGGGCAGCAGGCGGCTGGCGGAGCTGGCGAACGCCACCCGACGGCCGTCGACGCTGATGCTGGGGGGCTGGCAGGTCTGGCCGGCCGGGATGCCGGTGCCGAACTCCCGGTCGAGGATGTCCAGCGTGCCGGTGCCGCGGTCGAGCAGGTAGCAGTTGCTGGTCCGGGAGTCCGGCAGCAAGGCCGCCGACGACCAGAAGGTGATGCGCTGGCCGTCGCCGGCGATGCTCGGGCGGTTGCTGGTGCCCGCTACCTGCTGGCCGCCGGGGGTGACGCTGACGCGCGTGGTGGTCCCGGCAAGGCGGTCGCGCACGAACACGTCGGTGGCGTTGTTGCTGTCGCCGGCGACGAGGGTGGTGGCATCGCTCTCGAACACCACGTAGCGGCCGTCGGCCGAGAGCGCCGGATAGCGGCTCTGGAAATTGCCTTGGGCGCCGGTGCTGGCGACGCTGATGCGTTCCACGGCATGCGCCGGGACCGCCACCATGGCGGCCAGCGCCACCCCGGTCCAGTTGAAGGTCCGGCGCCGCGGAGCTGTGGCCTTGCTGAACATCGCGATCCTCCCGTGGGCACCATGCCCTGCCGGTGACTACGGCAGGACCCGGCCGGCCCTATCAGCGGCCGGTCGGCGCCGGTCCGACCACGGTGGCCGCGTCATTCATCCCTATATCGCGAGGAAGCGATATACTCCGCGTCCGCCCTGCCGAGGGGCGCTGCAGGCCTGGACGCAATGTCCGGGGCTCAGGCTCGGCAGCGGCTTGGTTGCAACGGCGCCCGGCCACCCCGGCCAGAGGACCTCCCGACACGGACGGCCCTGGTCCCGTAACCCGGAGCTCACCCCAATGAATGCTGTCCTCAAGACCCCGCAGGCGCAGGACTTCAAGGTCCGCGACCTCGCCCTGGCCGACCTCGGCCGCAAGCGC
>SXGT01556857.1_pt1 | contig 11171 bp, 12 predicted proteins | sample 3176221 | NCBI WGS metagenome assembly SXGT01 (sample SAMN11356862, study PRJNA531348) | freshwater metagenome | isolation source: freshwater sample F1-120 | place: China: Fuxian Lake, Yuxi | collected 2017-12-25
GCCACCGTCGACTGGTACCGCAACAACGAATCGTGGTGGGGCCCTGTGAAAGCCGATGTCGAAGCCCGCTACGCGGAGCGCGGCCAGTGAGTTTTCGTGAGCTGAAGGTGCCCGGCGCCCTCACCATCGCCACCACCATGGCCGGACGCGGTACCGACATCGTGCTGGGCGGAAACATCAACAAGGAACTCGACCAACTGGCCAACGACCCCGCCGCCCTGGAGGCGCGCAAGGCTGAGTGGCAGACGCTGCACAACGCCGTGCTAGCCGCCGGGGGTCTCCACATCATCGGCACCGAACGGCACGAATCGCGCCGGGTTGACAACCAGTTGCGCGGCCGCGCCGGCCGTCAGGGCGATGCCGGCTCCTCGCGCTTCTACCTGTCGCTGGAAGATCCGCTGATGCGCATCTTTGGCGGCGACCGGCTCGGCGCCATCATGGCCCGCCTCAATATGCCCGAAGGCGAGGCCATCGAGCACGCCATGGTCAATCGCTCGCTCGAATCGGCGCAGCGCAAGGTCGAGCAACGCAACTTCGACATCCGCAAGCAACTGCTCGAATATGACGATGTCGCCAACGACCAGCGCAAAGTCATCTACCAACAACGCAACGAACTGCTTGAAGTGCAGGATGTCTCGGCCGGCATCCGAGGTATGCGCGAGCAGGTGCTGAGTGCCCTGTTTACCCTTCATGTCCCGGCCGGCAGCCTCGTCGAACAATGGGACCTGGCCGGTCTGGAAACCGCGCTCAAAGGCGAATACCTTCTGGATCTACCCCTGCAAGCCTGGATCGCCGGCGACGACAAGCTGGACGAAGAGGGCCTGCGCAGCAAGATCCTCGCCGCTGCTGATGCCGTTTATGCCGAAAAAGAGGCACTGGCGGGCGAAAACCTGCGGGCTTTCGAACACGGCCTGCTGCTCCAAAATATCGACAGTCATTGGCGCGAACACCTTGCCGCCATGGATCACCTGCGGCAAGGCATCCACCTGCGCGGCTATGCGGCCAAAAACCCCAAACAGGAATACAAGCGCGAGGCCTTCGAACTCTTTGAAGCCATGCTCGACACCATCAGCCGCGAGGTCACTCAGCTCACCCTTACCGTCCAGATCCGGACCGAGGCCGATGTTGAAGCCGTCACCCCGCATGACACCCTCAGCAACCTGCAATACCAACATGACGAATTCGGTGCCAGCGTCGAAGCAGATGCCGACCCAACGGCCGACCCGGCTCCAGCCTTTGCGTCGCCCACTCACCGCGATGGCCCCAAAGTCGGCCGCAACGACCCCTGCCCCTGCGGTTCCGGGAAGAAATACAAACAATGTTGCGGGAAACTCGCCTGATGCCCTACTACCTATACAAGATCGGCACCCTCAACATCCTCACCAAGATGGGCGAGAACGCCGACTTCAAAGCGGCCCGTACCGAGGCCAACGAGCTGCGCAAGTCCCTTTCGCCCGGCGAAAAGATCAAGATCATGTTCGCCCCCAACGAACTGGCCGCCGAAGAACTGCTCTCCACCCCGCGCGAACTGGATCACACCCTGGCCGGGGACGACTACTAAGCGCAGCCCATGTCCGGCTACAACGAAGAGGCCTACCGTCAGGCCCGCGAGTCGGTGATCGAGCACCCCTGTCCGTTTGAACGCGCCCTGCTGAAGGGCTGTGTCCAATGTCGTCTGGCCCGCAAACGCCTGCTGGCCGAGCGCGAGTTGATGACCTGTACGGAAGGAAATGCCAGCGCCCGTTGCCGGCATTTCCTCGACGCCGTTCACCACAATGCCCGTTTTGCCCTCCACCTCGAGGCCAACCAACCCTGGCCCTTCGGCAAGGAGATCCGCGCCCAGTGTGGCGGCGTGCTGGGCCTCATTGACGCGCTAGAGGCCCCCGAGGCCGATGTCGTGACCCTGCTCGACACGGCCCTTGCGGACGGAAAATCCCCGGAAGAACTGCCCTGGTCAACCATCATGCGTAGCGTTGTTCACTACGAACCGCGCCCGCACAACAACCGACCCCCTAAAACCACGCCCGATTAAACAACCTCTGCCCCTCCGCAACCCCCTCGATGCAAACCCCTCTTGCCCGAACAGGCAGAAGCGTGGATAATGCTCCTCTTTCCAATGGATTCATCCGGAGCTTGCAATGAAAGCCGGCACTCACCCGAACTACAACGAAATCACCGTCACCTGCGGTTGTGGCAGCGTCTTCACGACCCGCTCGACCATGGGCAAGCCCCTCAACATCGAGGTGTGCTCCGAATGTCACCCGTTCTATACCGGCAAGCAGAAGATTGTCGACACGGCGGGCCGCGTTGAGCGCTTCCGTCAGAAGTACGGCAGCATCAAAAAGTCATAATCACCCCTGACGGTGCGGCATACGCCTGCGGCAGGCCTGCGGAAGTTGCCAATTCGTCTCAAATGAGGCAGCCTCTGGCTGCCTTTTTTGTTTTCCAATTGCCCACCTGACCCCATGCAACCCACTCCACTGAGACAGCACCTCACCATCGGCCTGCTGCTTGGACTGTGGATTCTCTATGGCCTGACCGGCCGCAGCGTGTGGTTTGAGGGCGAGGCCATGGCACTGGGCCAGATCCAGTCCTTGGCATCCGGCGAGCCGGACACGCCCTATCTCCTGGCCCATGGCTTGGCCGAACTCACACAGCAGTTGAGCGCCCACTGGTTGTCATACGCCGATGGCAGCCGGCTTGCCAGCGGCCTCCTGACCGCGCTAGCTCTGGTCGGCACGGCCCTCGCGGCCACCCACTTGTTGGGACCCGGGAGCGCCATCGCCGCCGCGCTGGCCCTGATGGGCGCCTTTGGCCTCATGCTGCGCGCCCATGCCCAGGTCCCGGAACTGGGCCTGATGGCGGCCTACGCCGGGCTCCTCTATGGCATCGGTCTGGCCCGTCAATCACCCATCGGAGGCCTTTGGATAGGCCTCGCCTGGCTGGCCCTTCTGGCGGCTCGCGGCCCCTTTGATGCAGCGGCCGGATTATTGATCACCCTCCTGCCCATGCTGGGCTGGCGCTGGCGCGGCCCGGCCTACCGCAACGCCCTTCGAGTAAGTAGTGCAACCGCCCTCCTCGGCGCGGCCCTGCTCTGGATCTGGCTTGACCCCGCGTGGCTAAAGGCCTGGTGGTCCTTGGCCAGCGCTTGGCCGCAACACTTCTCAGGCCCGCTATCGATGACCAACCGAATGCTCGGGTTTGCCTGGCCCCTCTGGCCCATTGCCTTGTGGGGCTTGTGGCACGAACGGCGGCGCCTGGATCGCCTGGATGCCCTCCACCCCATCCTCGCCGCACTTGCCCTGCTCAGCCTGCTGTCCCTGTGGCCGAGCAACACCCGCGACAACAACCTCCTCCCCGTTCTGGTCCCCCTCGCCCTCTTGTCCGCGCACACCCTCAGCATCCTGCGCCGGGGTGCTGCACAAGGTTTCTACTGGTTTGGCGTCCTGTTCTTCGGCTTCTTTGCCTTCGCCTTCTGGGTCTACTTCGCCGCTATTGAATGGGGCGCCCCAACCCGGCTGGCGCAACACCTCACGAAACTGGTCCCAACCTACCGCCCCGGCAGTGTCACACCCTTTGGCGTAGCCCTCGCCGCTACCGCGACCCTGCTCTGGGTGATGGCCATCCCCTTCTTCAAGCGCGCCACCGTCCGCCCCATCATGGTCTGGGCCACCGGCATGATGCTGATCTGGACGCTCGCGATCTCCCTCTTCCGACCCTGGATCGAGGCGGGCTGGGGCTATGGCCCGATCGTGACGAGCGTCACCCGCCACCTGCCGAAAGGGGCCTGCCTTAACGCCGAGACCGACGCAAACCTGCGCATCTTGCTGCGCGCGGAATTGGGCCCACGCCTGAAGACCGGCAACACCTGTCGCTACCTGCTCGTTCAAGGCACCTCAGCACAGGGACAACGGATCTGGGAAGGCTGGCGGCCACGCAAGAAAGATCATATTTACCGCCTGTATCGCCGCGAGGCTGCCACCCCTTGATGGACACAGGTGCCATCCTCCTCTCGGGCGGACGCGGCAGCCGGCTGGGGGGCATCGAAAAAGGTCTCGCGCCATTGGCCGGTCGACCGCTGATCCAGTGGGTCATTGAACGCATCGCCCCACAGGTTGATGAACTCGTCATCAGCGCCAATCACCAGACAGAGGCCTACCGCACGCTCGGCTGGCCCGTGATCGCCGACACGCTGCCCAATCAACCTGGCCCCTTGGCCGGCATCCTCGCCGCTGCGGCCAACATGCGCTCCGAATGGCTGCTCGTCGTGCCCTGTGACACCCCATTTCTGCCGGCGGACCTCGTGACCCAACTGGCTGCCGCCACTGGACCTGAAACCCTTCTGGCCCGTGCGGTCGATGCCGGGCAGGCCCACTACGCCATCATGCGCCTGCATCGCAGCCTGCTCTCCGACATGGCCGCCTTTCTGGCCAAAGGTCAACGCAGCGTACAGCGTTGGCAGGCGCGGCACACCTGCGGCGAAGCCCTCTTTCAGGATGCGACCGCCTTCGCCAATCTCAACACAGCCGAAGATTTGGCCCGCGCCGAGACCCGGTTGCTCGGACGCTAACGGTCACCATGGCGGCGGGGTCTGTTGCCGGGCGCAGGCCGGGCACACCGGCGCAGCGAGATGTCCTGACTGCCCCGCCACCAAACTTTCTCGCACATAGTCACGCTGCCGCAGGCTCTGCATTGGCGCGCCACAGACGGAGCAGGCCAACACGGGCTGCTCACAGACCACCGTACCCGTAATGATCGTGCGCCGCACGCCGGCCTCTGTCTCAACGCGGATCGCCGCCGTCGGACACACCTGCGCGCAGGCACCACAACCAATGCAGCGGGACAGCGGGCGTTCAAAGTCGAAAAAGGCCAGACGCCCAGCCGGGGTATCGGCCATGCGAAGCGCCTCAATCCCCATTTCACTACAGGCCAACTGACAAAGGCCGCAGCCAATACACAGATCGCAACGCAGGCAACGAGCGGCCTCGTCGTGTGCCATGCCGTCACTCAGGCCCTGTTCGATCTGACCATAATTACAATGTCTGGATTCCACTGGCAACTGCGGCATATGCGCGCGGGCATGGTGCGTGCGCTCATGCGCATTCACGCCAAGCGGCACCACCTGATCACGCCGCTGTGGCCGGCCAATGCGTTTATCCCGCTGGCTATGGCTAAGCCACGCGTGAATATTGCCTGCCGCAATCTTGCCAGATCGAATCGCCTCGACCGCCGTACGCGGTCCGGTGGCCACATCCCCGCCGGCAAAGACCCCTTCCTCCGTTGTCTGCCAGGTCTGCGGATCCGTCACAATCAGCCCACGCTGAGACTCCACATGACTCCCCTGCAAGCTCGCCAGATCGCTCCCTTGGCCCACAGCCATCAAGATGCGATCCGCCGCCAAGATCAAGGTTTCGTCCGCATTAAAACAGGGGCTAAAACGCCCTTCAGAATCGTGAAGCGATGTACAGCGCTGGAAGCGGGCGGCCTCATCAAAACGCAAAGGCCCCCAGGCATTGTGCACCTGCACCCCCTCCTCCAGCGCGGTCACCAACTCATGCGGGTTGCAGGGCATGGCCTCGCGGGCCTCCAGACAGACCATGCTGACGGTCTCTGCACCCTGACGCAGCGCAGTCAGGGCCACATCAATGGCCACATTACCGCCCCCAATGACCACCACTCGGGGCGGCATGCGGATGTCCTGCCCCGAACGCACGGCACGCAGGAAGTCGATCCCTCCACCCACCTGTTCACCTAGTGAACCGGGGACCGGCAAGATGCGCGAGGTTTGCGTGCCAAGGGCCAGAAACAAGGCGTCGTGACGGGCCCGCATGGCCTCAATGGATTCCACGGCATAGGCCGTATGCAGCGTAATGCCGAGGTTGGTGATCTGCTGCAACTCCTGATCGAGAAGGTCCGACGGCAAGCGATAGGCCGGGATCCCGTAACGCAACATCCCGCCCGCCTTTTCCTGTCGCTCGTAGATCGTCACCTGATGACCCAGCAGACGCAGGTAATACGCTGCCGCCAGACCTGCCGGGCCAGAACCGACGATACCCACATGCCGTCCGGTATCCGCTGCAATCTCTGGACGCGGATAGGCCCCGTTTTCGGCCAGACAATGCTCCGCCGCCACAGCCTTCATGGGGCGAATGAACACCGCTGCATCGCTGCCCTGACGCAGACAAGACTTTTCGCACGGCGCCGGGCAGACCAGACCGCAAGTCAGCGGGAGCGGGTTGTCGCGGGTAATGACCGCAAGGGCCTCGCGGTAATGGCCATGACCAATGTGGGCCATGAAGCTGGGGATGTCGATATTGGCCGGACACGCAACCTGGCACGGCGCGGCATGGGGGGCTGTGCAACGACCCGCCGCGCACACGCCGTCTACTAAATGTTCATGCCAGGCCGCCGCATCACTGTCCAGGCTGGTACGCAAGATATCCGCCGCAGGATGGCCCAAAGAGGCCAGGGCCTGCCAAGTCTGCTCAAGCCCCTCCAAGGTGTCATCCAAGGCGCGACCGACCGTAACCTGGGTCACGATCCGTGTTGCACGCGCCAGCACCGTGCGCTCGGCGCTATCCTCAGCGGCCGCCCGCCAGGCGTGATAGAGCTTCGCGTGCAAGGCCTCTATGGGGCAAGGGTCGCTCTCGGAAAAGGTTTCCAGAGGCAATATGGCTGGCGCATTCATGAGGTGATCTCCACGCGTTCAAGCGACAGACATTGGGTGACACACTTGGTCACGCAGGCGGGCTGCAGACCGTGTTCGACACGGTCAAAACAATAATCACATTTCACCACCCGACGGCTGACCGGGTCCCATTGCGGCGTCCCCCAGGGACAGGCCGCGATACAGCTTTTGCAACCAATACACAGACTGGCCTGCAGGGCGATGATGCCATCCGCCCGACGCTGGAGTGCGCCGGTGGGACAAGGCTGCATGCACCATGCCTCCTCGCACTGAAAACAGGGCATGAAGCGAAAGTCCTGCCGGGGCACGCCACGCTCGATAAAGGGCGCCGAGGCGATGATCTTGCACGGTGCCGGGCCGGGGCCCAGATCCTTGTTGGTCTTGCAATGCACCTCACAGGCCTGACAACCGATGCAGCGATTGGCATCGTGACGCAGGGCATAGCGAAAACGCGGCATCGTGCTCATGCCCCACCTCCTGCCGCTCGACGCACCCGCACCACGGTCTCGGTCATGGCTATCCCACCGCCCGCCGGGTCGTAGTCAAACAGGCGACCATGTTGCAAGCGCTGATCCGCCACCCCGCGATTGAAAGCGCGGGTCTGTAGCGGCACCGTACGCCCGTACCCGTGCAACATAAATACGGCCTCCGGATGGACCCAATCGGTCACCCGTGCCCGCATCGATGCCCAATACATCGCGTCACCCACCTCGATCGCATCACCCTCCGCGATCCCCAGCCGCGCCGCGCGCTCCGGGTGGATCCACAAACGATTCTCAGGGGCCAGTTCGGACAAGATGGGATTATCGAGTGATTGACCATGCGTCAGCACAGCCGAGCGGCCAAACAGTAACCAGAAACGATCTCCGCTCTGCTCTCCATGCGGCACAAAGGGCGGCAAGCTGGACAGGTTCGCCTCGTTCAATACGGCGCTATCCAGCTCAATCTTGCCAGAGGCCGTCTTGAACTTGAGCGCATCGGGCGGATAGAGCGAGGCGGTATCGACCAAAGGCACGACACCCTTGTCCCGCAGCAGGCTGATATCCACTTCCGTGTCCTGTAGCTGATAGGACCACAGGTCTTCGATGGTCTCGAAATTGAGCGTGTCGGAATGGCCCAGACGGCGCAACAACTCGCGGAAGATCCACCACGCCGGGCGAGTATCAAAACGCGGCGTAACAGCTTGATCACGAAGACTAAAATTAGGCCTAGCACCGTTGTTCTGCGCCAAGATATTGGCCCGCTCCAGATACGACGATTCAGGCAACAGGACATCGCTGTACCACGCCGTTTCCGAATAATTGACATCAATGGAAACCAGCAACGGCAGTTTTTCGAATACCTTCTTGATCACCTCAGGGTCCGGAAGGCTGGTCAGTGGATCGTGCCGATAGGCCAGATAGGCCCCGATCGGATAAGGCTTCCCACTCTGAATGGCCGCAAACAGATGTTGAAGCATCCCTGCCGCCGGATCCCAGTGGGTATACATCCAGCCCACGCCATCAACGCGATCGGCGGTAACCTTGGGTAGGTGAGCCCCCAGTTTATTCAATCCCTTGCGCCCCACCTCTTCCGGCGTCTTGGCCAGTACGATGCCGCCCTGGACCTCAATCGAGCCCATCAGGACATTCAGGATCAGGGTCGATCGGCTGACATAAAACGACTGACGGTTGCGAGCCACCATCCAGCCGGGGTGAAAAATGACCTTGGGCGCATCCTCAGCAATCTCGGCGACAAAGCGGCGCAATTCGGCAGGTGAAATGCCGGTGTAAGCCTCCTGCCATTCGGGCGTGCAGTCCACAACAGCCGCCTGCAAGACCTCCATGCCCGTCACCCAGCGTTCGACAAAGGCGTGGTTATAGAGCTTCTGAGCGAGAATTTCGTGAATCAGCGCCAGATTCAGCGCGTAATCGCTATGCGGGCGGATCTGCCAATAACGCGTCGCCTTGGTCGCCGTCACGCTCACACGCGGGTCGATATAGGTACAACGCATACCGCCCGCCAGGGCCGTCATAAACTCCTTGGCCTCCTTGACCTTGAGGGACTCCAGGATATTGCGGCCATAAAGCACCGCATGACGCGCATTCTTGAAATCGAAGGTCAAGGCGGCGCGACCAACCCCAAACAAGCTGCGCGCGGCATGGTGGGCATTGCGCCCACAAGTGGCATCGTGATCAAAGTAATTCGGCGAACCGATGGCCTGCAGGAAGGTCTTGGTCAGATCCGTGAACGGCCCGCCCCGATCAGACAAGGCCACCGTTTGCCCGCCCTGTTCAGCCATCAAGGCCTTGAGGCGATCGGCAACATAATCCAGCGCCTCGTCCCAACTCGCCCGCCGCCATTGCCCGCTGCCGCGTGGCCCGGTCCGGATCATCGGATACTGCGGCCGCTCATCGTCATATTCAAACGGCAGCCCTGCCGCACCCCTCGCGCACAGACTCGCGCCCATCGACCGGTCATTATCGTTACCCTGCAACCAGGTGATGCGATCGCCTTTGACCGTCACCTTGATCGGGCATCGCGTGGCGCACATCCCACACATACCAAATACCGTACGGGAGGGCGACTGACCCCCGCTATCCAAATCAACAGCGTGCGTCACTTAGTACAACCCTAACAAATTCAAGGACAGGGCCAACAAACCCACCACGGCAACGCGCTTGACCATTAATGGGCTGATCCGCTTGGCAATCTGCGGGGCGACAAACCCGGCCAGGATGGCCGCCACGAACATGACCAGGAACAGGTTCACATCGAGGTTGCCAAATTGCCAGTGACGCACCGATCCGATGAAGGAGTTGAAGAAGATCGCCAGCAGCGAACTGCCCACAACCAGATACATCGGCAGGCCCAGAGCGACCGCCAGCAAGGGCACCATGAAAGGCCCGCCCCCAAAACCAAACATGGAGGCCATCACGGCAATCAGGAAAGCGCCCAAACACGCAATGACAATGTTGATCTTGTACTCGTGACCCCAGAACTCGACGATCATGATTTTTTCTCCTTCTTGGCACGGGCCTCAGCCTCGGCGCGCTTCTTGAACTCAGTAAGGATGGCCTGCTCCTTCTTGTTGCGAGCCAGGTAGGCCGGCGTGGTCTGCCAGACCATCAAGGCCGCGAGCACGATCAAAATCCACCCGAAGACAAACTTGAATTCATCGAGCGAGATCATCTCGGTCAGTTTCGGCCCGATAAAGCCACCCGCCAACATGGCCAGGCCCAGCGTGGCCCCCAACTTCCAACTAATGAATTTAATCTTGCTGTAGTTGTAGATACCGCTGGCCTGAGAGAACAACACGGTCGGCATTACCGTCCCGGCCACCACGGTATGCGGCATCGGCCAAATGCTGAGCAGGAGTGGGTTAAGGATGAAACCGCCGCCCGCGCCCATCAACACGCCAAAGGTCGTCACTGCAAAAGTCAGCAGGAACGGCCAGATCAGGTTGATGCTGGTCCCCGCATTCTCGAAATAAACCACAGGGAAGCTGATGCTGTTACCCACCACCAAGGTCTCACTGACCACATCCTTGTCGGTGATCGCGGTAATGAAATAACGGCAGGGCGGTGAACCTTCGGGGATCTTGATCTCTGCCGTAAACGAACCATCGGGTTTCAGGTCGATGGTAGGCACCAGAAGTGTGTCCGGGCTACGAAAACGCGACTTCATCAACTGCATCGAGCGCTTCCTGTTTTCCTTGGCGTCGAGCTTGGGCAACAAATCACCCCGCGAACCCACGATGCTCGCCATCAGCGAGGCCTGATAGGCTTCTATGGCCATCTTTCCGGGATTCATATACGCCAGATCCGCGCCCGTATCCTTCAAGGCCTTCGAGAACGACCATGACTTGCCCTCCGCCTTCAGGGCCTTGATCTGCTCGGCCTTGTCGTTAGGCATGTAAATGCGGTAGATGGCCGGCATCTCATGGGTCATGTACAGCTTGTAGGGCCGCACACCCGTCTTTTCATCCACCTTGGAATCGAAGAACGAGGTACGCACCATTCTGTCCGTCCGCACCTCGATGTACACCGGCTTGCCTACTTCGGCCTCACCGGTCAATTTGATCGTACCGCCCCCCTCAAGCATCGTCTTGTCGACGCTGATCACCGGCACAAACGCCTTGGCCCCTGGATCAGCCAGCCCAACAGCACTCGCAAGGGACGCTATAACGACAAACGCCCAGCGCACAACCAACAGTTTCATACCCCTTCTCCCAAGATATCCCCGTTCCGGATCACCCAATGGATCCAACGAAAGATCCACAGGGCATATGGTATGAACTTAATTGTATTTTTATATCATTAAATATTTATTTAATGATCATTAAGCCGGCCGCTAACGGGCTGAAAAAACGATACCTTTTTGAAAAACACCCGCAGAACCATAAACGAAAGCTATGGCTCGAGAAAATATTGAGAAGGGATGCGCAGGGCAGTGAGTGGCCTGCCCGACAGGAATCGAACCTGTAACCCCCAGCTTAGAAGGC
>SXGT01828057.1_pt1 | contig 11171 bp, 9 predicted proteins | sample 3176221 | NCBI WGS metagenome assembly SXGT01 (sample SAMN11356862, study PRJNA531348) | freshwater metagenome | isolation source: freshwater sample F1-120 | place: China: Fuxian Lake, Yuxi | collected 2017-12-25
ATTCCGGTGTATGTCTTTGCCCGCGCGACCCCGGCGTGGGCCTACGCAACGACGAACTGGCGAGCGGCCGACCGCGCGCACGTCGAGTTCTACAGGCAGGTCGCCGGGCGCACCGACGCGCGAGGGCACGAGAACTACCAGCGGAAAGGCGCCGTGAGCCTTGGCAATGTTGACGCCCTCGAATGGTCGCTTTCGGGCGACTCTACCGCGGCTCGAAAGACGGAGCTGCTCGGTCTCGCATCGGGGGTGCGATATCGCATTGCGGGCGCGCCCAGCCGCGAGGGCCCGTCTCCGGGATGGGCTGAGAAAGAGGCCGCACGCATACGAGGGGTGGCCAAGCCGGCCGCCTGGATCGTGGCGAGCCACTTCTTTGAAGGAACCCCGGGCGATGAACTGCGCCCGCTGATGAGCGCCGTGCAGGCAGCGGGCCTTCAGGTGGTTGAGGAACGCCGAGGCGGGGTCAATGCGGTTGCCTTGCGCGTTGTTGCGACGATGGCGAAAGCCGATACGGCTCCCGCGCCGAAGCGGTTCTAGCGCACGGAGCGATCAGGGCCCGCCGATCTGTCGTTCAACGGCGGCAGTGGCGCGCGCCGCATCGGCTTCAGTGGCGGCAACGAGTCGCAGCGCCTCAGTGGCAAGGGGAGCACCAGCCGCCTGGTCGGTCATGGACGCCACGTTGATCCGGACGTTGTATGCCGCGCCCCTGCAGGCAGCGAGCGCAAGAAGCGCTGACACGCCCGCGTCGCTGGCGGCGTTCGTATTTCCCTTTTCGGCACAAACGGCGGCAAGTGCGGCAACGCCCGCGCAGGCCCGGGCCGTGTCGAGGGGAACTGCCGCGGCGTGCATCAGTGCGGCTTGGATGGCGGCGTCCCGCGCCGCTTGCTCGTCGGGCGTGGCCTTGGGGAGCTTGTAGGCCGCGCTGACGACCGAATACGCGTCGGCGTCGGCCTTGACGAGGCCGGCGAGTTGCGCCCGCAGTGTGGCCGCTGCCGCAGCGATTGACTGCATCTCCGCCTCGACGGCTGCGTATTTCTTTCGCCCGACGGTGAGCCCCGCGACCATCTCGGCCAGGGCTCCACCAAGGGCACCGGCATGCGCAGCCACGCTTCCGCCGCCGGGCACGGGTGCGCTCGACGCAACCGACGCGACACACCCTGAGAGCGAATCGCCGGCGGCCACCTGGCGGACTTTATGCTCGAGGACGAGGTCGTTGGAGAAACCCCGCAGCTGGATATGACTCGCAGCCACGTCGAAGAGTGCCTTCTCGGGGACGAGTCCGACGATCTCGCTCCAGGTGGGGCTCACGCCGCGTGCTTCGGCGAGCCGCTTCACTTCGTCGTAGGCGCGGGCAATCGACGTGGTGTCGGTGTCCACGAGGTTCATCGAGACCTGCGCCTGACCGTCCACTTCAAGGCCAAGTCCTTTCACGGCCGGAAGGCCGCCGCCCGAGGTCCGCACGGCTTTGGCGACTTCCTTGGCGACGGCCAGGTTCGCTGCTGGCCCGAGGTAGACGTTAAACGCCACGAGGAAGGGCCGGGCGCCAATGACAGTCGCGCCTGCGGTGGGGTGGATCGCGTTGGGGCCAAAGTCCGGGGTGCGATCGGGATTGATCCCCATCTCCTCGCGGGCTTTCTCGAACTCTCCGCGCCGGACGTCGGCCAGGTTTGCCCGGTCCGGGCGCGAGGCTGCTCGTTCGTAGAGAAACACCGGGATGCCGAGCTCGCTGCCAACCCGCGCACCGAGGGAGTTGGCGAGCGCAACGCATTCGTCCATCGTGACGCCGCCGAGCGGAATGAAGGGACAGACGTCGGTGGCGCCGATGCGCGGGTGCTCGCCCGAGTGCACGGTGAGATCAATCAGGTCGCGCGCCTTGGCGATGCCGCGAAAAGCCGCCTCAGCGACCGTCTCGATGGGCGCGACGAACGTCACGACGGTGCGGTTGTGCGACGTGTCACTCGAGATGTCGAGCATGGCGACGCCGGGCGCAGAGGCGATCGCATCCGTGATGGCCTTCACGATTTCCGGGCGACGGCCTTCGCTGAAGTTTGGAACGCACTCGACGAGACGGGACACTACCACTCCGAGTTGGCGGTTTGCGGTCAGCGGTTGACGGAGCGCGGACCGAGTTGATCCAGAAGCCACGCGTGCATTGCAGGGTTGCCCGCTACGACCCCGGTCCGCGCGACAGGGCAGGGTGCGCCGCTCAGATCGGTGACAATGCCGCCGGCCTCGCGGATCAGCAGCATTCCTGCCGCGATGTCCCAGGGCGAGAGGACGGTCTCCCAGAAGGCTTCGAAGCGCCCGGCCGCCACTGCCGCGAGGTCGAGCGCAGCCGCGCCTGCTCGACGGATGCCCGCTGAACCGCGCATGACGCGCGCAAGTTGGGCCACATATGGATCGACGTCGTCCATTCGCGTAAAGGGAAATCCTGTTCCAATAAGCGCGCGGCCGGGGTCATTCACGGGCGAGACGCGAATGGGATGGCCGTTTGAGAATGCACCGCCCCCGGCGAACGCCGTGACCGTCTCGCCGAGGGCGACGTCGATGACGACGCCGGCGACCGGGGCGCCGTCCACGACTGCTGCAACGGACACGGCGTACTCAGGGTAACCATGGAGGAAGTTCGTGGTGCCGTCGAGCGGGTCAACCACGAAGACCGTCCCGGCAGGCGTGGGCGTGCTCGCGCCCTGTGCGGCGCTCTCTTCGGCCAGGACCGATGCGTAGGGGGCGAGCCGCCGCACGACCCCGAGCACCGCGGCTTCGGCGGCAAAGTCAACCTCGCTGACGAAGTCGGCCGGACGCTTGGTTGTCCACTCGATGCTGCGCACCCGCGGGGCGGCATCTCGCACGACGGCAGCTCCCGCCTCGGCGGCTGCGAGCGCGACGGCCAACAGGTCCCTCGGTGGCGCAGCAGCCTGCACCGGCGAGTTTGATTGAACTGTCATCGAGGCATAAGTTTAGCGAATGTCTCGCATCTTCAGCGGCATCCAACCGTCCGGTGAGTTGCACATCGGCAACTATCTCGGCGCGGTCAAGAACTGGGTGGCGCTGCAGGACCAGTTCGAGACGTTCATTTGCGTGGTGAATTACCACGCAATCACGTTGCCCTACGCTGCTGAGGACCTACGCCGGCGCACGCGCGAAATGGCGGTGGGGCTGCTCGCAGCGGGCATCGATCCCGCCAAGTGCACGTTCTTCATCCAGTCGCAGGTGCCCGAGCATACCGAGTTGGCGTGGGTATTCAACACGCTGACGCCCCTGGGCGAACTCGAGCGGCAGACGCAGTTCAAGGAAAAGTCCAGTCGCCAGGAGCAGGTGATGGCTGGCATTCTCAACTATCCAGTGCTGCAGGCCGCGGACATCCTCCTATACCGCGCCGACCTCGTGCCGGTCGGCGAGGACCAGATTCAGCACCTTGAGCTGTCGCGTGTGGTCGCGCGCAATTGGAACTCGCGTTTTTCGCCGGATGCGCCGTACTTCCCTGAGCCGCAGCCGCGGCTCACGCCGATGAAGCGCATCGTCGGTCTCGATGGCCAGGCCAAGATGTCCAAGTCGATCGGGAACACGATCGGGCTCACCGAATCACCCGAAGCCATCTGGGACAAGTTGCGGCCCGCCGTGACCGACCCGGCACGCCAGAAAAAGACCGCTGCTGGCGAGCCGGAGAAGTGTCCGGTGATCGATCAACTGCACAAGGCGTTCTCGCCGTCGGCGACGGTCGCAGAGGTCGAGGCGAATTGCCGCGGCGCGAAGTGGGGGTGCATCGACTGCAAGAAGTCGTTGCACGCAAATCTCGCCGCGGAGCTGGCGCCGATTCGTGATCGGGCCGCCGCGCTCACGGCCAACCCGGGTGAGATTGACGCGCTGCTCGACGCCGGTGCTGCCAAGGCACGCCTGGTCGCGCAGCAGACGATGCACGAGGTGAAGGTTCGGATGGGACTACCGGAGGCCCGATGATTCTCGACGTGCAGGGCTCGCTGATGGAGACCATCGGCTCAGTGATGCGAATCGACCTGGGCATGAAGATGATTGTGGCGGTGCTGGCGGGCGGTGCAATCGGTTTTGAGCGGCAGGTGGCTGGCAAGCCGGCAGGGCTCAGGACCAACATCCTGATTTGCGTGGGCTCCGCGTTGCTCATGGACCTGTCCATCCACATCGGTTCAGTGTGGGGTGAGGGCCACGTCGGTGATCCTGCGCGATTGGCGGCGCAGGTCGTCACCGGAATCGGCTTCATCGGGGCCGGTACCATCATGCAGGGCGGGGGAACGATCACGGGCCTTACGTCCGCCGCGACATTGTGGGTCGTCGCCGCGATTGGACTGACCGCCGGCGCCGGCTTCTTCGTGGAGGCGCTCGGCGTCACCTTGACGGTTATGGCCGTGCTCGCCGGGTTGGGGCGGCTGGAGCACGGATTGCTGCGCGTCAGCCGGTCGATGAGCGTGACCATACGCACGCAACCCGGATTTGCCGAGGCGGACCTGCACGAGTTGTTGAAACGCGAAGGGCTTCGCGTGACGGAATCGAAGGTGTTCGATCATTCCACCGACCGCGTGTTTGAGCTGCGATTGCGCGGGCCGGCGCGCCAGTTCGACATCGCGAAATTCGAGTTGGTCCAGCAACCGAACATCCAGAATGTGTTCTTCGACTGAACGCGGATCGTGAAGCGGCGTCTCGTGGTGGACCTCCGGTCGCGTTCCAAGGCGTTCTGCATTCCGGATGAGACGGCTGCGGGCATCGCGGCGGCGACGCCGGACGGGTGGGAAACGCACATCGTTGCAGCGGAGACCGACTCATTCGGGGATGGCGCGCAGGCACCGAGCGAGGAGTCGCTGGCCGCAATCGCCACGGCCGAGGTGTATTTCGGTTTCGGGATGCCCAAGCCTCTTTTTGCGGCGGCGAAGCAACTGAAATGGACCCATACCGCCACGGCGGGGGTCGCCTCGCTGCTCTTTCCGGAGATGGTTGCGAGTGGCGTCGCGATCACGAACTCGGCCGGCCCGATCTACGGACATCCCATCGCCGAGCACGTGCTCGGGGGCGTGCTGCATTTTTTGCGTGGGTTCGACGTGGCTGGCGTCCAGCAGCGGGCCACGACGTGGGATCCGTCACCCTGGGCGACGGAGACCGTCATGGTCCGTGAACTCGCCGAATGCAGCATCGTGGTGATTGGCGCCGGGGGCATCGGCGGAGAGGTATGCCGCCGCTTCGGGTCCCTGGGCGCCTCGGTGACCGCCGTGCGGCGTCACATTGACCGGGGGGCGCCTGCCGGCGCCGACCGAGTGATCGGCCTGGCCGATCTCGATGACGCGCTCGCTGGTGCGGACGTCGTGGTCATCGCGACGCCGCTGACCAACGAGACCCGCGCGGTGCTCTCGGCAGCACGCATTGCACGCCTCTCGGCGGGTGCCATCGTGTGCAACGTCTCGCGCGGGGCCCTGGTGGACGAAGCGGCGCTTTCGGCCGCGCTGCGGGAGCGACGAATTCGCGGCGCCGTACTGGACGTTTTTTCCGCAGAACCGCTGGCGGCAGGGAGCCCGTTGTGGCACCTTCCCAACGTCCTGCATACCCCTCACATCTCGGGCGTATCACCGCGAGTTTTCTGGGTACGTTTGACCGAGCTGTTTCTGGATAATTGGGAGCGGTGGTGCGCCGGTGCGCCGCTGCGCAACCTCGTCGACAAGCAGGCCGGGTACTGATGGAGAAGATCATCAAGGCGGCAGTGGATCGTGGCGCGAGCGACCTGCACATTAAGGCGGGTGACGTCTTTCGTGCGCGAATCGACGGCAAGCTCACGCCGCTGACCAAGCAGGCGCTGACGCCCGAGCAGACGCGGTCAATTGCGCTGCGGCTGATTCCGAATGAGGAAGACCGCGCCAAGATCGACAAGCTTCAGGACTACGACTGTTCGTGGGGCGCGCAGGGGATTGGGCGGTTTCGTGTGAACATCATGAAGCAGCGGTCGAGCTTCATGATCGTGATGCGCGTGATCCCGTTCGAGGTCCCCAGCTTCGACAAGCTGAAGCTGCCGCCGGTGCTGAAGACGATTGCGCACACGGAGCGCGGGATGATCCTTGTGACCGGCGTGACGGGCTCGGGCAAGTCGAGCACGATGGCCGCGATGATCAATCACATCAACGCCACCACGCACAAGCACATTCTGTCGCTTGAGAACCCGATCGAATTTCTGCATCGGGACATCCAGAGCTCGATCACGCAGCGCGAGATCGGTGTGGACACCGAGAGCTTCAAGATGGGATTGCGTGCGGCGCTGCGTCAGGACCCCGACGTGATCCTGATCGGTGAAATGCGTGACGGCGAGACGATTGATACGGCCATGAAGGCGGCCGAGACCGGGCACCTGCTGGTGTCCACGCTGCACACGGCCGATGCCACGAGCACCATTCTCCGTGTGCTGGCGATGTTTCCGCCGGAAGAGCAGGAGGTCGTACGCGTCCGGTTGGCGGACTCGCTGGCCGCGGTGGTCTCGCAGCGGCTGCTGCCGAAAAAGAACGGTGCCGGGCGTGCCGTGGCGCTTGAGATCATGATCAACACGCCGACGATCAAGGACCTGATTCTCGACAAGGATCGGACGGGTGAGATTCGCGATTTCATCGCTGAAGGGCGCGAACAGTATGGCATGCAGACGTTCGACCAGCACCTCACCGACCTTGTCCAGAATGATGAGGTGGAGTTTGAGGTGGCGATCGCCGCGTCGTCGCGACCGAGCGACTTTGAGCTCAAGTTGAAGACGTTCCGGCGCCAGTCGACAGCGATCAGGCGTCCGGATCCCGTCGCTGAGCCCGCGCGCCCAAGCGGCCAAAGTGGAATGATGGATGGCATGGGTGGCGGCATGGACTTTCTGAATCAGGGTTGAAGCGATGAAACTGCAGGGCGTCATTGCGCCGGTCATTTCGACCTTTGAACCGGGCACCGAAAACATCGACATCGCGTCGTTTATCAGTAACCTGAACGCGCACATGCAGGCCGGACTGCACGGGGTGGTGGTCTGCGGGTCGACCGGCGAAGCTGCGCTGCTGACCGAAGACGAACGGCGACTGCTGTGCGAGGCGGCCCGCGGCGTGGTGCCGCGCAGCAAGGTGTTGCTGATGGGAACCGGTGCTGAATCCACACGCCTCACCATCCGCCGCTGCGTTGAAGCGAAGGCGGCGGGTGCGGATGGCGCGCTTGTGGTGGCGCCGCACTACTACTCGAACGCCATGAACCTGGAGGCGCTGCGCGTGCATTATCGCGCGGTGGCCGATGAAAGCCCGCTGCCGGTGGTGCTCTACAACATTCCCAAGTACATGCACTTCGCGTTGCCGGCAGAGCTCGTGGCCGAGCTGGCGAAGCACCCGAATGTGGTGGGCATCAAGGACAGCTCGGGCGACATCAACATGCTCAAGGGCTTTCTGGCGGCGCAGAGCGACTCATTCACGGTGCTCACGGGCAACGGCGGCACCTTTGTGCCGGCGCTTGAGGCAGGGGCGCGCGGCGGTATCCTGGCGGTCTCGCTCTTTGCCCCAGCGCTGTCGTTGCAGATGTACGACGCATTCAAGGGCGGCGATACCGCAACTGCCGCTGAGGCGCAGGCGACGATGAAGCCCCTCGCCGTGACGATCGTCGCCGAACTGGGCGTGGCCGGTGTGAAGACGGCCTGTGATGTCGTGGGGCTCCACGGTGGACCCGTGCGGCGGCCGCTGGTGGATCTGGACGAGGCGGCGGAGCAGCGGGTGCGGGAGTTGCTGTCGGGGATTGTTGTAGCAGCCTGACGGCTACGGGGGCGGCGCGCCGAGCATGGTGAGTGCCGCCTCAATCACCGGATCCCGACCCATGGCCCTGACGGCGGGATCCCACGCGACATAGACGTTCGGCGGTATACCTCGCCCTTCAATCGGCACGCGGTCGGCGGTGCGCGCGATCCAGCGCGAGACCGTGTATTTCCAGCCGAGACCGAGATCGTGCGTGCCGGGGTTGGCTGTGCCGCCGCCGGTCGTGTCACCAACGATCGTGATGTGGGCCTGCTCACGCATGGCCGCAATAAAACTCTCGTTGCTCGAATACACGCCGCGTCCGGAGAGCACGATCACCGGCTTCGTGAACTGCCACGCGCCACCAGGCGACACGGTGCGCACCACCTCGGTGCCAAAGTCGGAGTGAGCCGGGCCGTTCCGGAACTGGATGTACTCCGTGACCGCACTCCGCGAGGCGAACCGTGCCGCGAAGCGGAGGGCGAGTTGGTCGTCGCCGCCCCCGTTGGGCCGAACGTCCACGATGATCGCGGGTGCGGAGCGAATTCGCTCGAGCACCTGGTCGAGATCGTCGGCTGAGAATTGCGAGGGGTTCCAGCTCCCAATCGCGATGTATGGGATCCCGCGCAACGTCGCATAGCCGAGATTCAGCCGCGCCTGTGTCCAGCCACCCGCCGTCACCACCTGCAGCCAGAGCGGTTGATCGAAGTTTTGCAGCGCTGTGGGCGTGTAGGTCGGGAGTGTCGTACCGGACGGACTGATCAACCGTACGTGAACATCCCTGAGTTGGCCGAGCATTTCGCGGATGACGGCAACGAGTGCGTCCTGCGTTGCCGCCGCCGCAGCACGCGGCCGGTACTGCGCGCGTAACGCGTTCCAATCGACGCCTTTGAGCACGAAGTAACTGTATTCCCGGTCAAACGTTGCCCAGAGTTGGTCGAATTGGTCGGCGGGTGCGGTCGGCGCGGTCGGACCGTCGCTGCACCCGCTGATGGCAACCAACGCAAACACGGCGAGAAGCCGGCGAATTGCAGCTCCCATACCTCGTAAGACCACTCACGGCCCGTTTTAGTTGCGCGGCGCCGGTTAGCGTGCTGAGTTGCATCTCTCAGAGCACAACGTAGTTTTCTTCAACGCCCCGCGGCGCTCCATCCAGCCGGGGCGTTTTTTATTGTCCGGCGCTCGCGTCTCCGTCCAGGCACCTCATGTTCGATTCCAAGATTCGCACGCTCGTGGTCGTCGGCGCCCAATGGGGGGACGAAGGAAAGGGCAAGCTGGTGGACGTGCTCGCCGAGCGCGCCGACTGGGTGGTGCGGTATCAGGGCGGCGCCAACGCCGGGCACACGGTGCACATCGGCGACAAGCAAACCGTGCTGCATCAGGTGCCGAGCGGCATCCTGCATGCCGGAGTCCGCTGCGCGATCGGCAATGGCGTCGTGCTGGACCCCGAGACGCTGTTCGACGAAGTGGACGAGCTGGTGCGGGACGGAGTAGACGTCAATGGCCGGCTCTACGTGAGCGATCGCGCACACCTCGTGATGCCGTATCACAAGCTGGTGGACAAGGAGAGCGCTGCGTCAAAGGCCATCGGGACTACGGGGCGCGGAATCGGGCCGTGTTACGAAGACAAGGTGGCCCGCCGCGGGGTGCGCGTGCTGGACCTTCGGCACCCGGAGCGGCTCAAGGCATTGGTGGAGAAGGGCACTGCGCACGCGAATAACCTCCTCGCTTCCACCGGCTCGGAGAAGCGGGCCGATGCCGCCTTCACGCTGAGCGAGCTGAGCCGCCTGGCGCCGCGACTGCTGGCGATCGCGGAAGACGTGGGGCTGGCGGTGCACCGTGCGATCAAGGGCGGAGCAACGGTCTTGCTGGAAGGAGCGCAGGGCTCGCTGCTGGATGTGGATCACGGCACCTACCCGTTCGTGACATCGAGCAGCACCACGGCCGGCGGTGCGGCGATCGGCACCGGTATTGGTCCCCGCGCGATCGATGGCGCGCTCGGCGTCGTGAAGGCGTACACCACGCGCGTGGGTGCCGGGCCGCTGCCCACCGAGTTCGACGAGGTGATGGGGGAACGCGTGCGAAAGCTCGGCAACGAGTTTGGCGCAACGACGGGGCGTCCGCGGCGCTGTGGTTGGTTTGACGCCGTTGTGGTGCGCTATGCCGTGCGCGTGAATGGCCTTTCGGCGCTTGCCGTGACGAAGCTCGATGTGCTCGACACGCTCGACCGTGTCGGGCTGTGCACCGGGTACGAAATTGGTGGGGAGTTTGTGGAAGAATTTCCGGGCGACATCGCTGAACTCGACGGCGTGAAGCCGCGGTATGAGTGGTTCGACGGGTGGAAGTCGGATACTGGCGGCGCACGCAAAGTTGGCGACCTGCCGGCGGGCGCGCGGCGATACCTGGACCGGGTGCAGGAACTGGTGGAGTGCCCCATCCGCTTCGTGAGCGTCGGGACGCGGCGCGACCAGATTCTCGACTGGTGAAGCGTCGCGGACCTGCGTGACGGGCACCAATCGCGCGGCGCCACGCGACGGGTGCGCGGGTGAGTGACCTGCCCGTGGCCGTCGCAGGCGCCGGCCCTTGCGGGATTGCCGCGGGGGTGGCGTTGCGCCAGGTGGGTATTCCCGCCGTGCTGTTTGATCGCGGGTGCCTTGTCCAGTCTCTCGCGAACTATCCGACGAACCTGACGTTCTTCTCCACGCCGGAGAAGCTCACGGTGGGTGGCGTGCCATTTGCCTCAGCCGGGTTCCGTCCCACGCGCAGCGAAGGGCTCGCGTACTATCGCGAGGTCGCGCGGACGCACTGCCTCACGGTGCGGCAGTACGAAGCGGTCACCCGGGTGGAGCGGCGGACCGACTGGTTCGACGTGCACAGCTCACCTGAGCAGGGCGTTGCAGCCGTGACCCGGGCGCGTGCGGTGGTTATCGCCACGGGCTATTTCGCCTGGCCAAATCTCCTTGGCGTGCCCGGAGAGAACCTCCCACACGTCTCACACCGGTTCATCGAGGGGCATTCAGCGTTCGGGCGCGATGCGCTCGTGGTTGGCGGCGGCAACTCGGCGGCCGAGTGCGCGATGGAGCTGGCGCGCTGCGGGGCCCGGGTCACCCTGGTGCACTACGAATCGGGGTTCGTGACGCACACCATCAAACCATGGGTGATGCCGGAATTCGAGGCGCTCGTGGCCGCCGGTGCAATCCGAACGATCTGGAATGCTCGCGTGCGTGAAATCCTCCCTTCCGAAGCGCGCCTCGATTTCGCAGGGGCACCCGCGCTACTTGCGGCCGACGTCGTCTATCTGATGACCGGGTACACGCCGCAGCCAGGTCTGCTCGGTGACCTGGGTGTGCCGTTTGACGCGGTCACGGGGGTGCCGGCGTACGATCCGGCGACCATGGAGACGCCGGTGCCGGGCGTGTTTGC
>SXGT01890343.1_pt1 | contig 11170 bp, 9 predicted proteins | sample 3176221 | NCBI WGS metagenome assembly SXGT01 (sample SAMN11356862, study PRJNA531348) | freshwater metagenome | isolation source: freshwater sample F1-120 | place: China: Fuxian Lake, Yuxi | collected 2017-12-25
CGCCCGGAGCGAGAGGACGGCTTGTCCGGACCGAGTGAGGACGTTGGGGTGGCACGAAGCTAGGGGCCCCATAACCTGTGACTCATCGGGGCTTACCGCATATTCGAAAAGCGAGGTCGTATAGACCTCGCTTTTGCGTTACAGCACATCATCGATGCTGTCCGATGCACTCTTTACGGCGCTCTTTGAATAGTCGTTGCTGCTGTCGATGATTTCTCCGATGTCGTAGTTTCCGAAGAAGACATCGTTTACAATATCGATTTCTTCAACCCAGTCGTCTCCGTAAATCGTTTCGGCAATTTCTGCATTGGCGATTGGGCGCAGACTTCCGCCGTAGGTTACCGCGTACACGGTGCTTGTTGAGAACTTCACGAGACTTGTCCCTGGACGATAGGTGACATTTTGTCCTAACGGAATCTCGGACATTGCCTCCTCTGAAAGAATCACTAGATTGTTGTAGTTTGAGTACCAGCTCTTGTAGATAGCTTCTGTTGGAAACGCATGGCGATATCCATCTGATCCGTAGTAGTACACAGATGTACATGAATCGTTCACGTACACGTCTCCCTCACAACCAATTTTGATGATGTCACCCGAGTCGGCGTCACTTGTGCCGGAGGATACAGAGATCGTCACAGACGTACCACTTGTTTTGTTGCCGTCGTCGTCTGTACATCGCGCGTAAGCGGTGTGAGAACCAGAGGAGGTGAATTTGTGCGTGGTATACGTGTAGTCCGTTTTTAACGTCATGTTTTCCAAGTAGGCCCCGTCTACATACAAGTCGCAATCTTCAATGTCACCATCATCCGAGACATCGGCAGAAAGCGTAATGGTTGTGTCTTTGATCGCTGTGGTTGGTGAGATTTTGCCGACGGTTGGCGCATCGTCATCATCGGAGTCTGCGTCGACGGTAAAGGAAAGGGAAGCGGATGAGCTCGTGTTTCCTGATTCATCAACAGTTCGGACGTACGCGGTGTGTGAGCCGTTTGAAAGTGTTGTGGTGTAGGTGTAATCCGTATCGTCATCGAGTTCTGTATATGAACCCGAATCCATCTTGAATTCATAGTAGTCAATGTCGTTGTCGTCCGGTGCATCCCAGGAGAACGTTGGCGTCGAATCTGTAACATCGCTGTTTGTTCCTTCTACATCGAGCCCCGTTGGTTTCCCTGGAGCATCGTCGTCATCGTCGTCGGAGGACGTGGAGACATCGTATCCGAAGATGACTCCATCGTCTCCAACGGCCCAGCGTTCACTGTCAGAGACGAACTGGATATCCACGAACACACCTTCACTCGACATGGAAACCGTATCCCAGTTTTCTCCACCATCATCTGTTTCGAGCATCAGACCATCTTGTCCCAAGAGCAGACCGTCATCGCTATTGCGGAATGAAATGTCGTTGATGGTTTCGTCGTCCTCGAGTTCGCTGATGCTGCTGCTCGACCAGGTGTCTCCTCCGTCTTCCGTACGAATGAATTTTCGATTTTCTCCTACTGCCCAACCATCGGATGTGCCGTAGAAGGTGATGGTGACCAAATGCTCCGTGGTTCCGGAGCTCTGTGAGTCCCAGCTATCACCTCCGTCATCGGAGTAGTAGATGTGTCCACTTTCTCCAGCCACCCAGAGTCGGGAAGAACTATAGGCGTGAACAGAGTTGAAGTCGTAGCTCGTGGAGGGTCCGTCGATTTCGTCCCAGTTTTCACCCCCATCGTCGGAATAGAGAACAATCCCGTTTTCTCCTGTGGCGAATCCTACGGTTGAGCTCACCATATCAACCGCGCGCAATCCGTAGGTCGAGTGGCTGCTATCGTCGTAGTCGATATCCGCATCCTCCCAATCTTCGCCGCCGTTTGTTGTAAAGATAATCGTTCCGTCCGCTCCGACAGCAACCGCATCATCTGCATTGCCAAGTGAGACAGCAGACAAATCTTCACTCGTATTTGAATCACCTTCCTCCCATGTTTCTCCGTTGTCGTCGCTGTACACCACGGTTCCGTCCGCTCCGACAGCAATGACTGTATCGCCGTACGACTCTACGCAAAGAAGCGTATCGTTCGTGAGTGAGTCGAGTTCATCCCAACCTGAGGCAAACACAGTGGCTGGCCGCAGGGCTGGGAAGGTTGCCACCAAGGCAATGAGCGCGAGACGCGCAAAAAGAGGTCGTGTCATCATACGATAAATAGTTTATGGTATTCTACCACACGCATGCCGCTTTTAGAACTTGTCAACGTCTGCAAAACGTATGGCCGCCAGCGTGTGCTGGATGAGGCTTCGTTTGTGGTTCCTGAGAAACAGAAGATTGGAGTTGTTGGGCGCAACGGAGCGGGAAAAACGACGTTATTTAAAGCGATTTTGGGAGAAGAAGAGATAGATTCTGGAGTGATTCGCCGGTTTGATGGTTTGAAATTGGGAACGATCGCGCAATTTGCTTCCTTCGATCTAAATGAAACCGTGGGTGCGTACTTACAGCGCACGAGTGGAAAAGCGCCGTGGGAGGCGGCAAAATTTGCGGCGCAATTTGCCTTTGGCCCCAAAGCGCTCGAGCGGCCTGTGGCGGAATTATCTGGTGGATATCAGATGCGGGCACGACTCGCGGCTGTGTTGTTAGCAGAACCGAATTTGTTATTGCTCGATGAGCCGACCAACTATTTAGATTTGAACACCTTGTTGTTGCTTGAACAATTTTTGGTGAACTTCCGTGGGACACTCATGGTGATTTCGCATGATCGTGAGTTCATCAAAAATGTTTGCACCACCACCCTTGAGGTGGAACGTGGTCGACTGACGTATTATCCAGGAGGATTAGAAGAGTATTACGCTCAAAAGGAAGAACAGCTTCAATGGCGAGAACGTCACAATAAAAAAGTAGAAGCAAAGCGTGAACACTTGCAGTCATTTGTCGATCGGTTCGGTGCGAAAGCGTCGAAGGCGACACAAGCGCAATCAAAACTTAAGCAACTTGCACGGCTGAAGTCGATTACGATCGAACACGCTTTGCCAAACGCCAACATTCAAATTCCAGATGTACACACGGTCGCTGGAATGGCGCTGTATGTTTCACGACTTGCCATTGGATACGAAGGAAGATCGGTCGTTTCGCAGATTGATTTGGATATTCCACGCGGGGAACGCGTGGCGATTGTTGGAGCAAACGGACAAGGGAAAACGACGTTTTTGCGAACCATTGCTGGAGATCTCGCGATTGTTGCGGGAACCTGTCGCTGGTGGCCAAAGGCAGATGTGGGTTACTACGCGCAGCACGTGCAATCCCGTTTGAATCCCACACAAACCGTGCTCGAACACTTAACACGTGAGGGTTCAGGTCAGGTGCATCAACAAGATTTACTCGCGATGGCTGGACGTTTTTTGTTCCGTGGGGATGATTTAGAAAAACAGATTTCGGTTTTGTCTGGAGGAGAAAAGGCTCGTTTGTGTTTGGCAGGCCTGTTGCTGCATCGTCATAACGTCTTGTTACTCGATGAACCAACAAACCACTTGGATGCAGAAACATCCGAGTCACTTGCCCAAGCCCTGACGCAGTATCATGGCACGATTTTTTTCGTGTCGCACAGTCGAACGTTTGTGAATGTTGTCGCTACACGCTTGCTTGATGTGCGTGATGGTCGTCTCCGACAATACCCGGGAACCTACGAAGATTACGTCGAGGACTTGAAAGATGTTCTGCGACACGAAACAGAGGATGCTGCACCGGATTCTGAGAAAGAGCAGCGCGTGCTGGACCGTAAACGTGTACGCCAAGAAATTCTCGAACTGCGCCGTCGTGCTACGCGCATAGAAAAACGCCTTGCAGACATCGAAGCAGAACGCGGTAAACTCCTCTTATTTTTCTTTGAAAACCCTTTGGATTACGATCCAGATCGACGCCGCAAGCTTGCCGAAATCGAAGAAACACTTCGCGACGAAGAACAACAATGGCTCGATTTACAAGAAGCGATTCAGCGTTTCGAACAACAGACATAGCGTGCTATACTGCGATGGTATGACCAACGGAAAAAAACCAGAGACACGTTCTCCGGAACAAATCATCGGTGATTTGTTTGCTGCTCCGTTTAAAACAGGATTAAGTTTTGGTGAGCGTGCAGCGGATTGGTTGACTCAGTGGTTTGGTACGGTTGGATTTTTAATCGCCAATGGTTTCTTCTTTTTTCTTTGGTGTTATGTGAACTCCGGACATGTTCCGTTTGTTCGAGTGTTCGATCCGTATCCGTTTAGTCTGCTCACCATGGCTGTTTCGCTTGAGGCAATTGTACTCTCTATTATTGTGCTTATCAGCCAGAATCGTGCATCGAAAATTGGAGACATACGCAACGAAGTGGATTTTCAGGTGAATGTGCACGCGGAAAAAGAGATCACAAAAATTCTTAACATGCTTGATGATATTTCACACAAACTTGGTGTAGATCATCTTGATGACCGTGAGCTCGAGACCATGAAGAAATCCCTCAATATTAAGCGTCTTGAAGAGCGCGTGGCTCGAGATGTGTCAGAGCGTTCGTAGTACGAATGACTTTATGAAAATCGCAAAGACCTTTGTCGCGGTGTTCGCCCTCTTGCTGCTCGTTGGTTCTGGTTGTTACCAAACAAATCGTCCGATGGCGTATCCAACGAGGCCTGTGCCCACTCTGAAAGAAAAACAAACGGATCCTTCACGCGCGGTCGCGACACATCCAGACATTACCGTTTCGTCTCCTTCCTCGGGAGATACCATCACAAGTCCGCTCACCGTTACAGGAGAAGCGCGCGGTACATGGTATTTCGAAGCGTCGTTTCCCATCGATGTTGTCGATGCAAACAATGTCGTGCTCGGGACAGGTGTGGCTCAGGCTCAAAGCGACTGGATGACGACGAATTTTGTCGCGTATACAGCAACGATTACCTTCACAACACCGTCAACAGCGACGGGAGAAATTGTTCTCAAAAAAGATAATCCGTCTGGCGAACCACAAAACGATGATGAGCTGCGAATACCGATCGTTTTCTAGTGATCTTGACGCACAGTATTTTTTCTGCTAGCGTGAAATTATAAATCACTTTTGAACTCCGAACACAGTATGTGTGACATCAAGCACAACTTTGGAGCTTCCCGCTGGTTCGTCGAAATGACGTACCAGCCGGTTTCTGGCATTTCGCTTTGCGGCGACGCCGGAGTGGCTTCTTATTGTTCGGACTTCCTGAGTGCATAAGTTTGTCATGCACTAAAGCGGTCCGAACAGTTCGGACCGCTTTTGCGTTCACGCGAAACTCGAACCTGAAAAAGGGTAGCATGTCAGAAGTGAATGATGATGATCTGAATCGCCGGAATACGGAGACCTGGGCGGAATACCTCGAGGAGATGCGGGATAGCATCGAGGTGTATCGGTGGGCGATGCGGGAACTTGTGGCACCGGAAGCTCAGCCGAATATCAAGCGAATGATCTGGTGGCTGGCGATCGTGACCGTTCTGTCGGCAATTCAGCCCTGGACGGTGACGTACTACTTCGATGGTCTGGCAGCTCACGATCTCCCTCCGGTGATCTTCGGCATTGTCGCGGGCGCTGCCTGTCTCGCCGCGAAGTCGCTGGCGAATCGCTACTGGTCCGCCGAACGCGAGACGGTGCTCGGAGAGAACATGGGGCGGATCGACATTCGTTCTACAGAACTCTTTTTCGGCAAAGCTCTCGGTCAGCATCTGCACAACGGCGACACGCTTTCCGCATCCAACGTGGCGCGTGGGCGCTCGAGTGTGCTCGACGTGCAGAATTTGCTTCTGTTCGAAGGGTTGAACGTGCTTGCGGGCATCATGCTCTCGTACCTGTGTCTTTGGTTCATCTCACCGGTGGCAGGACTCAGTGTCACAGTGCTGTTCGTCGTCCATGTTGGTTGGCTGTTCTACCTGAATGCAGCCATCAACCGGGAGTGCGTACCGCTCGAAAAGGGTTTCCGTCGTATGAATCGCTATCGCGAGGATCGGTGGCAGTACATCGAGCGTCTGAAGGCGTGCGGCATGGAAGAACGCGAGGTGGGAATCATCACGCGAATGTTCCGGACGCTCATTGTGAAGGATCGAGCGTTCTGGATCTGGTTCATCGACAAGGCGCTCTGGCGCGGGCTCGGCAATTACGCTGTGCTCGTTCTCGTGCAGTGTTACGGCGCCTATCTCGTCTGGACCGGTACCTGGCAGATCGGCAACGTTTTTCCGCTTCTTATCTGGAGTGGATTCATCGTCGAGAACCTGTGGCGTGTCGGGCAGATTGAGCAGCGGCTTAACTGGAATGCCTCCTCAGTGCGTTCCATGATGAAGGCACTGACGTTGCCTCCCGCGTTTAAAGACGGCATCGAAGAATTCCCGCCGATCACCGAAGCGGGTGTGCGCATCCAGTTCGAAGGAGTGCGCTGTGCCTATCCTGATCAGGATGGGGAGCTGTCCGTTCTTTCAGATGTGACGCTCGATTTGCCGGCGCACAGTAAAGTGGCGCTCATCGGTCCATCCGGGGCCGGGAAGACCACGCTCATGCGGCTCCTGCTGCGTGATCGTGATCCGAGTGAGGGTCGTGTACTCATCAATGGGATCGACCTTCGCGGCATTCGTCTCGGTTCTTGGTTGCGACAGATCGGGTACATCGGACAGCAGTCCCAAGTGTTCGATGGAACAGTTCGAGACAATCTGCTCTACGGGTCAGAGGAACATGGATGGGAAGACCCGGACGTCTGGGCTCTCATGCGGCGTCTGCGCGTCGACTTCGGTTCGCGTCTCAAGCAAGGTCTCGAAACGCGAGTGGGGAAGAGCGGTCTCCGGCTTTCTGGTGGACAGGCGCAGCGCTTGATGATCGGTTCTGCGGTGGCGCGCAATCCGCGGTTCATGCTCGTGGACGAGGCAACAAGCTCGCTTGATTCGACCACGGAACGGGAAGTGCAAGCGGGACTCGCGGAGTCACTCGCTGGCAATGTGGGTGCACTCATCGTCACCCATCGTCTTTCGACGGTGCGGGACGTATGCAACAGATTCGTCGTGCTGCGTCCGTCCGCGGACGTGAAGCCTGGCGAATCGCAAGTGGAGGCCGTAGCGTCTTCCTTCGAGGAACTCTACGACCGTTCTCCCACGTTCCGTCGTCTGGCGGATGATCAGGGAATCGTCATTCGCACTGGAGTCACTCATGTCTGAACAGGTCCGTTCCTTCATCGGCAAGCGTCTCTACCTTCGTCCGAACGAGCGGCAGGACCTCGACCGCATCCGTCGGTGGCTCAACGATCCGGTGGTGAGTGCCTACCTGCTCTATCACCGTCTGCTCGACGAAAAAGCGGAGGAAGAACACTACGAGCGCCGTGATCGGAGTCAGACCGCTGCGAATTTGTACCTCGCGATTGTGCTTAGCGAAGACCATCGACACATTGGACAGATTGGTTTGCACAACATCGATCACATCCATGGAAACGCCGTTTCAGGAATGTGTATTGGGGAGCAGGAATGCTGGGGGAAGGGGTACGCCTCGGAAGCCAAGGACTTGCTGCTCGGCCACGCATTTGATTCCCTCCGCCTCAATCGTGTGTCCTCTAAGGTTTTCGCGACGAACGTGCGCAGCATTCGTCAGCTCGAAAAGTCGGGTTACACTCTCGAAGGTACCCTGCGCAAGCAGATCTTCCGTGCTGGCCAATTCCACGACGAACACATCTACGGCATCCTCGCAGAGGAATGGCGTACACACCGCAACCTTCACTCACCCGTCTAACTCAGACGGGTGTTTTCTTTTGTGCTATACTGTTGCCACTATGTTTTCCATTTTTTCCTCCGTTCTAACCGTTGCTGGGCTTGGATTGTTTGAAACCATCAGTTCGATTGATAATGCCATCATCAATGCAGAAGTGCTGCAAGGCATGGGAGAAAAAGCACGTAAGTGGTTTCTGTTTTGGGGATTATTGTTTGCCGTACTGATTGTTCGTGGATTGTTACCGTGGTTGATCGTTTGGGCGGTTGTTCCAGAACTTGGAGCTTGGGGTTCTCTCACGGCGACATTCAGCAGCGACCCACGTGTTCATGAAGCCATTGAACTTGCCTCACCGATTTTGCTTGCTGGCGGAGGAACATTCCTCGTGTTTCTGTTTTTTCACTGGCTATTCTTGGAGCCTAAACACTTCGGTCTTCCAACAGAAAAATTTTTTGTTGCACAGGGGATTTGGTTTTATGCAGTCGTTTCTATTTTGCTGTGCGTAATCGTTTGGTTTTCACTTGATGTAAATCCTGCCATGGCGTTTGGTGCGGTTGTCGGTTCTACCGCCTTCTTTATCACCCATGGATTTAAACAGAACGCAGAGTTGGCTGAGCAAAAATTGGTGAGTGGAAATTCAGGAATGTCGGACATTAGCAAGATTCTGTACCTCGAAGTGATCGACACAACGTTTTCGATCGACGGGGTGATTGGAGCGTTCGCTTTTACTCTTTCCGTTCCGCTCATTCTGCTTGGGAATGGTCTTGGTGCCTACATGGTTCGAAAGTTCACTATTGGAAATATTGACCGCATCAAGAAATATCGCTATCTCAAAAATGGTGCGATGTACTCCATTCTTTTCCTTGGAACCATTATGCTGCTTCACAGTTTCGGAGCACACATTCCAGAATGGACATCCCCAGTCATCACATTCGCCGCCATCGGATATTTCTTCTGGAAGTCCCACAAGGAATTGAAGGCGGATAAGCAGACAGCATAACGTGTTACGGAACTCGTCAGCCCACACCTGCGCGCCTGAATGACATCAGTCTTTCGGTGGGGGCCGACAAGAAAATCTCAGTTCGACGTGGGGCGGGGTGCGGGGACCCCGCCTATTTTAGTTATGCCATCCCTTGTCGTGTTCACTCACCTCAAGCGCATCATCATCCCATCCAAGGTGATGACCGATTTCGTGCCAGAGTGTTCGTGCGATTTCTTCGCGAATTATTTGTGGGTCGCCTGAACATTCGTCGACGATTGTTTTTCGATACAAAATGATCTGATCTGGAACCTGCCCCGAGTTATCACCCCAGCGTTCTGAGCGAGGGACGCCGACGTACAGACCTAGAACGTCACCCTCCTCACTGATTTCTTCAATCACAACAACGACGTTATCCAGTGCTTTCACCACATGGTCTGGCAACGCATCCATGGCCTCACAAGCCAGTTTTTCGAAATCTTCTGCGTTCATATGGCACAACGATAACAAAAAGCCCGCGGATCGCGAAGGCGAAAGGCGGGTGAGCGGATTGGACGCTAGAGGGGCGACGGTCCGCGGACGAGGCTGTCTTTGGAGCGCGTTCGAAGCCTGGCTTCGCATTGCGTATCGGACAGCGAGAGGACGTTCACCGGGTGCTCATAGTCGAAGCCGTACTGGTTGTCGTAGGCGACGGCTGAGGCGCAGCGGGCGCGGAAGATCTCGTGGTCGAGTTCGGTGTGCAGTGGAGTTGGAGTGTAGCGGGCTGTACTCATGGTGAGCAAGTCAGCTTGCGCTACGACGAACTCCCGCATGAGTTCGTCGTAGCGCACTCGCGACTCGGCGAGCAGATACACTTCCGCGTCGTAGGTCGCCTGGTGCCAGATGATGCGTGCTTCTTCGAGCGAATCGACTCCGCATGTGGCGCTAGGATTGTCTGCGTGTACCGACTTCTTGTGCTCGGCGAGTTTGGCTTCCTCCGTGCGCATGGCAGCGGCGATGAGCGCACGGTCGCCGTCGAGGTGGCGCTGGGTGAGCTCGGACTCGGCGCGGGCGACGTCTTGACGCAGCTTCGTGATGAGCGCTCGTTGCGTATCGATGTCATCGTCCAGCGACGTTCCGCAGCTCTCGAGCGCTTTGCTCGCCGCTTTCAGCAGCGGAAGGTCGTCGAGAAGGCCGGGAAGTTGCTCGCTCACTCGGTCGATGCACTGCTGCACCTCCGGGTACTTGGCGGCTGCCAGGGCCACGAGTTCGGTGTCGGTCGGAACAAGCCCGTACCATTCAGATTCTTTGGTTGGATCTCCGCACACGCTGATCATCGTTACGGTGATCTCTTCCTTTGCCGGGACCGCGGAAAACTGTTCGATGGTTTCCACAATACAGTCCGCCAGTTTCGGCGACCCTGCCGTATTGGACTCGGTCGTAGCGTTGACAATCCCAGTCTTGGTCAGAGTGACCTTGGTCGTCACGGTTCCGTGCACGAGCGGGTTGACCGCCTGCTCTTCGATGAAGCAGATCTGCAGGCGTACGTTTAGCTCGTGCAAAACGAGTAGTGCTTTGCCATCGACCACCGGAGGCATTCCGGGTCCGGCAAGTACCGACTGAGACCCGAGCAGGAGAGCGAGAAGCAACGAAAAAGACATGTATTCTCCGTACCTGGCGGTGTGCCAGATGTGGCCTGAGGTTAGGGTATTTTGATGAAAGTGTCAATAAAACACCCGCCTCTCGAGCGAGGGCAGGGTTAGGCGGTGAGGACGTCATTGCCGAACTCACGGATGGTCTGGTCGTAGACGATTTGGAATTCGTCGGCCTGGTGACCGAAGGGGATGGGACGAGTGGGGTGATCGAAGTCAGTCACCTCGGCGAGCCATTCGGGATGGTGATCCATCCAGCCAGGCCGAGCACGGTGTTCTTCCACCACACGGAACGCGGGGCGCTTCGCGTGGATACCGTATCCGACAGGTCGCCCCCAGATCGCAGTCCATGCCTGGTTTTGGCGGCGACCGTAGTTGGAGATCTGGCCTTCGAGGTAGTCGCCGAACCGCGGACGGTCGATCGCTTCGAGTCGAGCACGGCGTAGATTCCAGCGCACCCACGGCGGCAGGTTGTGCTGACCGTTCGGCACGAACCGATTGTAGAGCGCACACAGGAAGCGGAAGCGCCGGCTCTTGAGTTCACCAAGGAATCGATCGACCCAGATGTCGAAGCCGAATGTCTGGGAGCGAAGCTCCGGTAGTCGGTAGTAGATGTAACACTCCGTCTCGAGCGTCGCTTCCACTTCGGAGGTAATCATGCGGTACGACCACTGGTTGAACGTCTCGTGCTGTGGCTTGGGCCGTTCGAAGATGGCCATGTGCGTCAGCTCGTGCAGCGCGTACAACGCGGCAATGATCGGGTTGTTGCGATAGCGCGCTTCCCGATAGACGAACAGTCCGTAGTAGCTCGAGAAGTGACCATGCGCATCGAGTCGCGTGTCGCGACTCATCCAGAG
>SXGT01744913.1_pt1 | contig 11168 bp, 6 predicted proteins | sample 3176221 | NCBI WGS metagenome assembly SXGT01 (sample SAMN11356862, study PRJNA531348) | freshwater metagenome | isolation source: freshwater sample F1-120 | place: China: Fuxian Lake, Yuxi | collected 2017-12-25
AGGTTTGCTGATGCTGATCTTTGGTGGTTTCGGCGGTTTGATCAACGCCAGTTACGCGATGAACGCCATGGTGCACAACACGGCCTGGATATCCGGTCACTTCCATCTGATTTTTGGCGGCACCACCGTCATCATGTACTTTGGGATTGCCTATTATTTCTGGCCGGTATTGTCCGGCAAGCCCTTATTTAGCAACTCGATGGCAATTACCCAGCTATGGACCTGGTTCATCGGCATGGTGATCATGACCACTCCATGGCATATCCTGGGCTTGCTAGGCCAACCACGCCGCATCGATAGCGTCAATTACAACAATTTATTGACTCTTTCCTGGGAGCCTTATGAAGCCACGATGATCTTCGGCGGCATCATTCTGCTTTATTCTTCGGGTTTATTGGTTTACAACTTGTATAAAACTCAGGTCAGCGAGGAAAGCTACCAAGGCGAAGTCGAATATGCCGAGCCTATTCATGCCGTCCGCGATTTACCCGAATACCTGAACAGCTTTAAATTGTGGAATATCGTGATCGCTGTATTCATGCTGATTGCATTCGGTTATCCGATTTTGCAATTCTTCTTGATGGAAACCTTTGGTTCAGGCAGATGGGGGGTCTGATCATGAAAAAAATCCTACTAACCATAGCTTTCAGCCTGCCAACTTTGGTTTGGGCGCAACCTTCATCTCAAGTTGCCTGGACGGCTGAGCAAATTAATTTTGTCAAAACCGGTAATCCTGTCAAAGGTGAACAATTGGCAAAAACCTGCAACAGCTGCCATGGCGAAAAAGGCATCAGTGTCACGCCGGGTTATCCATCCTTGGCAGGACAAATACCCAATTATCTGTTCAAGCAACTACAGGACTATAGTAACGGTGACCGAGAAAATCCGATCATGAACAGCATCGCCAAAACCTTGAGTAAACAGGACGCAGCCGATCTGGCCAGCTGGTTTGCCGGTCAAGCACCCGCCATTCAATCCAATAGTCCCATGGTTTACGAACAGGCCAAAAACCTGGTAAAAGATGGCAGCCGGGATCGGGTTTTACCACCCTGCGAAGTCTGTCACGGCCACAACGGCAAAGGCCAAGTCATGGATATACCGGCTTTATCAGGCCAAAATGCGGAATATTTGTCAGCCTCGCTAAAAGCTTTCAAAACGGGCGCGCGACATAATGACATCTACAGCCGCATGCGTTTAATCACCGAAAACCTGTCCGATAGTGAAATTGAAGAATTAGGTTTTTATTACCAAAACATCAAGCAATAGTTTTTTGCTGTTAAACGGATGGGGTGGCAACGCCCCGTCCAGATTGTCCTGTTAACCAACCCTGTCTATGTCTAACGAAGCCAACGTTCCAGTTAAATATGCCTACAAAGGCGCCAATCTGATCAGTTTTGGGATGTCCATCAAATTGCTGTTTACCGGTTATCTCAGTACCATCGCCGCCGGTTACTTGATGGCTTTGATCCAGATTCTGCTGACTCACGGCATGGCGGATGGACAATTCGGTTTATCTTTAAACGATATCGTTTACAGCTATTATGGTGATCGCTCCGGTTCAGTGCTTGAATCGAAATTAAACGGTTCGATGAAATTCAACGCTCCGGATCAAGACCGTTTCAAAATCATTCAATGGGTACGTGATGGGGCTACGGAAACTGAATACCAAAAGGAAATCAAAGCCATTGTTGATCAAAAATGTGTTGTTTGCCACAATGCGGACGCAGGTTCATTACCCGATTTCGCCAAATTCGAAAACCTGAAAAAAGTCTCCGAATCCAGTGAAGGCGCTACTTTCAAATCGCTAACTCGGCTGTCGCATATTCATTTATTCGGCATCAGCTTTATCTTTATGTTTGTCGGCATTATTTTCAGCTTTAGTACCGGCATTCCGGGTAAATACAAATACCCGGCCATCGTGATGCCGTACTTATTCTTGTTGATCGATATAGCCTCCTGGTGGCTGACCAAACTCAGTCCGCATTTTGCTTGGCTGGTGATAGTCGCCGGTGCCGGTCTGGGGGTTTCGTTTGCTTTTATGTGGAGTGTTTCCATGTACCAAATGTGGATACTGGGCGGCATTTACAAACAATCAGACCGCCGCAACGCCATTCTGCGGGATTAATTTCAAATCTGGACTATTTTTTCAGTATCTCAATCATTCCGGCGAGCCGACATGGAACAATCCGCATCGATTCAAACCAAAATTCTGCTCAGTATCGCCAGCGTGTTTTTACTGCTGATGTCGGTCAGCATCTGGTTTATGGCGGATCGGCAAAAACAAATGGTCGAGACCCTGGCCACCGAAAAAGCCCGTGACATTGCCCACAGTTACTTCGATGGCCTCAACGCCATGATGCTGAGTGGCTCCATGACGCAAAGCAAGTTTCTGCGCCAAAAGATTACCGCGCACGAAGATGTTACTGATGCGCGCTTGATTCGCGGCAAAGCCATTACCGATGCCTATGGCCCGGGCTCGGCAGAACAAACACCTATCGATGAACTGGATCAATCCGCCTTACGGGGTAACCCTGTCAGCAAACATGCCCGCGTCGCCAATGATGAAATCATCACCATTGTAGAACCGGTAACCGCCAGCAGTAACTTCAAGGGTACCAATTGCCTGACTTGCCATGCAGTCAGTGATGGTACTGTTTTGGGCGCGGTGCGAGTTTCTTATTCACTAACCAATTTGCACAGCAAAATTAACCACGATGTATTAATTGCTGGTGGAATCGCATTAGCTCTGTTTTTGTTCGGCATGCTCATGATCACCTTGTTGATGCGAAAAATCGTGGTGAACCCTTTGGGTGAAATCCGTAACGTGATGAATTCCATCAGCCAAAACGCTGATTTACGTCCCCGCTTGACCACCCACTCCAACGATGAAATTGGTCAACTCAGTCATTCATTCAATCTGATGCTGAATAATTTCGCCAGCAGCTTAAGTCAAGTTTTCGAAACCAGTGGCCAGCTCAGCAATGCCACCACAAAAATTTCCGATGTTGCCCGTCAAACTACGGAAGCGGCCAAACAGCAACATCATGAAACCGAATCGGTATTACACGCCATCCATCAGCTTGAGTCTTCCGTACGCGACGTACGTGCAGGCGCCAGCGGCGCATCACAAGCATCCATCGATGCCGATCAACAGGCCGCCAATGGCGCATCAACCACCAAAAATGCCATTGACGGCATTTATGAACTGGTGACTGAAATCGAACGCGCCTCTGAAGTCATTAAACGGCTGGATGACAAAAGTAAAGGCGTCAGCTCGGTATTGGATGTGATCAAGGGATTGGCGGAACAAACCAACTTGCTGGCGTTGAACGCGGCCATAGAAGCCGCTCGTGCGGGTGAACAGGGCCGGGGATTTGCGGTCGTCGCCGACGAAGTCAGAACATTGGCCACCCGCTCTCATCAAGCCACGGAAGAAATTGAAAACATCATCGTGCAATTGCAACGTGAAGCCAAGGACGCTGTAGCAGTGATGGATAACGCCAAGCAAAGCGCCGAACAACGCAGGCTACAAGTACAAAGCGCCGATGAAGGTTTGAATCTGATTGCCGCCCGCGTCACGCATATCCGCGAGTTAAATGGGCAAATGGCGTTGGTAGCCGACAATCAAAATCAAGTGGCTCAACTCGTCAGTCAAAGTGTCATCAACATCAGTCGCCTAACCGATCGAACCGCACAGGATGCCGAGCAAACCAATAACGCCAGTTATGAGTTGGTTAAATTGGCAAATCGTCTAAATCAACTGGTGGAACAATTCAAAAGATAGCCTACAGCATTCAAATCCGGTTACACTTCCATCTAAAGCCTCAGCCCAATTTCAGGTGGGTCAGGTTTCGCCTACAATGCTCGATTATTAACGCAGCTCATCCATTGTGAATGGCAATCCGTATTGAGTTTGGCCGACACCGCAGCCTAACGGCTAAGCAGAATCAAACATTCGGGACGTTATTTCTGATAAATAATTTCCAAAAACAACCCATTTTTAAACCGCTCAATGCAAAAAAACACTGAAACCAGTCTTTGGCTTTTCAAATGAATAAGAATTGTGCGTTCTAGTATGACTTACCTGACTCACGAGTATCAGATTGCTGATAACAATTTTGATAACCCCAATGGCAAACCTAATCTACCCAGACGTCGCTGGCAGATATTCTTAAGTATCTTTCTGCTATCCACTTTTATCTCGCAAACTTACATTTTCCTGCAATCGGCGACTTATGAAAGTACAGCCACCGTATTAACCACAGCCGCCACAAACATAGACCAACCCACTAGTGCCGCTGACTTACAGCACGTTAGCATTCAACAGCAAATATTGTTGAGTACTGAAATCATGCTTAAAACTGCGGAAAGATTAAATGTGATGAAAACCGAGTCTCATGATGTTACGGCGGAAAATTTAAGAAACCTGTTCTCGCTGACACCTGAACCGGGAACAAACCTCTTGCATCTGCATGCCCGTGGCGCCAATCCAAACTTACTACAAATAGCCGTCAATGCCTGGATTGATAGCTACTTGCAGATCAGAGCCACATTTATAACCGAAAATACCGAGAAACTTTCCAAAGATATTCAAAAACAATTACAAGTTATTGAACAACAAGTTTTGGACAAACGCCATGACATTGAGCAATTTCGGAGTCGGCATAATATCGTATCGACTGATAGCGCCAATAATGAGGTTCATGTACGCCTGCAAGGTTTAAATAATGCTTTGAACCGTGCTCAGGAAGAAGAAATTAAAACCAAGGCGAAGTTGGACACTTTAGCAGGGGCCATTTCACGTAATGAAATGGTTGTGCCTGAGACAGATTCACAGTCCTTGGCTGTTTTACAACAACAAGCCGAAAAATTACGGGAGCAGTTAGCCGCTTTACAAGCCCAATACACAAAAGAATACATTGAGCTCAATCCTAACCTCCGCAAAACTCGAGAACAACTGGCTGAAATTGAAAGCAAAATAGCTGAAAAGCTTGATAACGGAAGAAGCTATGTCATCCAAGAGGCTGAAAACAATTATGCAGCAGCCAAAGAAGCCGTGCTCAGCATCAAGACGCAATTGGAAGCACACAAAAAACTAGCGGCTCAATACAGCTCTGATTTTAGCGAATTTCAGGCCCTGCAACAGGAGCTATCAAAACTGGAAACATTTCAGCAAGAAACCAAGCAACGCTTAGTGAATATGACCGTCAAACAACAGGAGAACTATCCACAAGTGAGTGTAGTGGATTGGGCCTCGCTCCCCGAAAAGCCTATCAGCCCGGACTATCTCAAAGAATCTTTTCTGGCGTTGGCTGTTTGTCTGGCGATGGCTTTATTGTGTGTGATGATTATGGATTACCTGAATCATGAATCACCAATGCCCGCGCCAATAATCCTGGAAGATAATGCCTTGGTTCATGCACATACCTTGCTGGATATTTCCGAACAGCAACATCGTGTGTTGTTCGATCCATTAAAAGCCCTGCCTGTTGATGAATTACCCAAGGAAATGACCTATCAGGAAGTACAAAGGGTCTATCAAGCGGCAGAGCCCGTGATCAAAGGAGTGATCAGACTGATTTTTAACGGTCTGTCTTTAGCGGAAATCCTCAGCTTGAATGGTGATGGTTTAAATTTCGAAACCATGACGATCGTCATACCCGGACAGCGAAGTTTAAACATGACCGAATCGGTTGCCGAATGGTTTACCCACGAAAACACAGTCACTATCTGGCCATCCGAATCCGAGATCAAAACCCTGTTTTGCTGTGCCGCTATCGACAGCGGCCTGCCGCAACCGGAACAAATTAGCCTTGAAACCCTTAGATACACCTATATGTTGTTTTTGCTGCGACAAGGTATCAGGCTGGCTGAGTTGACCAAAATCTTTGGCTACCTATCACCCAGCCAATTAGGTGTTGGCGCATCATTTCCCAAGGCTAATCTGCACATTGATGAAATTAAGCTGGATTACTTTAAATCAGCGGCATTTGAAAATACTTAAGTAACCTTGCTGCTCAGCAATTGACCGCCTATTTCGCTTAAAATCTTTCTAAAACCACAACCCAGAACGGAGTAAATACAGTGACGCAAGTATCAGGAGCAATTATTTTTGCAATGATTATGGCGCTAGCCGGTATAGCGTTTGTGCTTTGGCAATTACGCCGCGTATTGGCTTATGAGCAAGGTAATGAGACTATGCAAAGCATAGCCGCTGCCATTCAAGAAGGAGCAGCCGCTTTCCTGAACCGGGAATACCGGATACTGTCGATATTTGTGGCCGTGGTTGCCGTCATCATCACGACCTTTTTACAATGGCAAACCGCTTTTTGTTTTGTTTTAGGTGCGATTGCTTCAGCCGGAGCCGGTTACCTGGGTATGTATGTCGCCGTCCGCGCCAACTTGCGGACAGCCGAGGCCGCGCGGCATAGTCTGCACCAAGGCCTCCGAGTAGCTTTTGGTAGTGGTTCGATCATGGGTATGTCCGTAGTCAGTTTCAGTTTGTTGGGCATGACCGGTTTATACCTGTTTTTTAAAGGTGATCCCAACAGCTTGACCTACATTACCGGGTTTGGTTTTGGCGCCAGCAGTATTGCTTTATTTGCCCGGGTAGGTGGCGGCATTTACACCAAGGCGGCGGATGTGGGCGCTGATTTGGTGGGAAAAGTGGAACAAGGCATACCGGAAGACGATCCGCGTAATCCGGCCGTGATTGCCGACAATGTCGGTGACAACGTCGGCGATGTGGCCGGTATGGGGGCTGATTTGTTTGAAAGCTATAGCGGCTCCATCATTGCTGCGGCCACCTTGGGCGCAGCCTTGGGTGTCGATGCTTTCATCGCCCTGCCGTTTTTAATTGCTGCCGTTGGCGTCATTGCCTCGCTTTTTGGGATTTTTATCGTGATTGGCGAAAAGCATGACCATGAGACAACTCAATCGAGCCCCACCACTACCGGTGAAAAGATCATCCTGTTTTTTAAAAACCAAGTGGCGAATATCGACGAGGAAGCCAGCCTGAAAGATCTGCTGGAAGCCCTGCGCCGTTCGGTGTGGATGGCATCCGCTGCCGTACTGGTTTTGGCGTTATTGATGGTGTTGATTTCCGGGATCAGCATCAATTACTGGTTGGTGATCCTGGTAGGCCTGATTGCCGGTAATGCTATTGCCCATGTCACCGAGTATTACACTTCTTACACCGAAAAACCCACACTATCGATTGCAGACGCCACAGAAACCGGTGCCGCCACCACCATCATTCAAGGCTTGGCCGTAGGCATGATGAGTACGGTTTTTCCGGTTCTGATCGTGGCCGTAGCCATTTTAATCAGTATCTGGCTGGGGTTTAAAGCGGATGGCACACTTGCCGCAGGTCTTTACTCGGTCGCATTATCCGGTGTAGGCATGCTCAGTACCCTCGGGGTGACTCTGGCGACTGATGCTTATGGGCCGGTCGCCGATAATGCTGGCGGTATCGCAGAAATGAGCCATCTGCCTCCCGAAGTCAGACAACGCACCGATGCGTTGGATAGTTTGGGTAATACCACAGCGGCCACGGGTAAAGGTTTCGCAATCGGCTCGGCGGTATTGACCGCTTTGGCTTTATTGGCGGCTTATGTGACTGCCGCAAAAGTCGAACATCTGAATTTGCTTGATCCCACCATGCTGCCCGGCATATTGATCGGCGCCATGATGCCTTATTTGTTTTCCGCCATGACCATGATGGCGGTTGGCAAAGCCGCGCATGCCATCGTGCTGGAAGTACGCCGACAATTCAAGGAAATCCCCGGCTTAATGGAGGGCACAGCCAAACCCGACTACAAATCCTGTGTAGGCATCAGTACCGAAGGCGCATTAAGGGAAATGATTTTGCCAGGCACTTTAGCTGTCGTGGTTCCGCTATTGACTGGCTTCATCCTGGGCAAAGAAGCCTTGGCCGGTTTGTTGATCGGCACCACGGCCTCCGGTTTTCTTTTGGCCGTCATGATGGCCAACGCCGGTGGAGCTTGGGATAATGCTAAAAAATGGATCGAAACCGGGCAATTTGGCGGCAAAGGTTCAGATGCTCATAAAGCGGCGGTGGTTGGCGATACGGTAGGTGATCCATTCAAAGATACCAGCGGTCCTTCGCTGAATATACTGATCAAACTCATGAGTATTGTCAGTTTGGTTTTTGCTTCGGCATTCGGCTCCGGTTGGCTGAGTTTTTAATCCTATATTTCAATTTTTTATGAAAGCTATCCCTAACAAACTATTGATACTGTCCATCAGCGTTTTGCTCAGCGGTTGCGCCAGTTTTGGTAAAGGCGTAACCGAAGCCATCCTGGAAAAACAGGACAACGAGGACACCCGGGTCTGCGAAATTACCGGCCCAAAATTCGAAGGTCTCAAATCTCAACTTGAGGTGCCCGACCGTAAAATGAAAGTCCTGATGGTTCATGGTGTCGGCAACCATCTGCCCGGATATTCCACCGAGTTCCTGGAAAAACTCACCAAAGAACTCGATTTGAATGTCACCACCAAAGCCTATAAAAACATCAAATTGGTTCACGCCAAAGATCCGAGCAAAGATTTGGGTAATCTTCGCATTAATCGCTACTTGAGCCATGACCAACAACAGGAACTGCTTTTTTACGAACTCACCTGGTCGGAAATTACCGCTAAAGACAAGGAAGTGCTGTCTTACGACAACTCTGGCGAACAGTCATTTCGTCGCGCTGAAGTCAATGATTTACTGAAAAAGTTCTCTAACGATACCGGACCGGATCCGATTATTTATCTGGGCGAGAAACGGGAAGATATTCTGGTGGCTTTCGCACAATCATTTTGCTGGATGGTCACTAGCGACTGGAATGGTTTACCGGACGACAAAGCGCAATTATGTTCATCAAAAAATGTTAAGCCTTATTACAACGATAGCTATGCCTTCGTGTCCCATAGCCTGGGAAGCCGCATCACCATTGATGGCTTGCAGCGTATTGCCGGCATCATTTTGAACGATGCCGATACACCCACTTACTACAACGAACTGGCCGCAGCGTTAAAACATAAGGAAATTCCTATTTACATGATGTCCAATCAATTGCCGATGTTGCAATTGGGCCGCAAACCTGCAGATATCACCCACCAAGAAGATGCCTATTGCAAAGCAACCGGTGACAAATATAACCAGCGCTTGATGCAAAAAACCAACATTATCGCTTTTAGTGATCCGAATGATTTGTTGAGCTATGCCCTGCCGCACGATTTCGTCAACAAATACCTGGATTCGCGGTTATGTATTGACGTTACCAACATCAATATCAATGTCGCCAAAATTTATGATGCCTTCGGCTTGGGCAAACTGGCCAATCCAATGGATGCGCATATTGGCTATGATACGGATGACAGAGTTATCGCCTTGATAGCCAAAGGCATCAACAATGCCAAAACGGCTCCACAGGTGCAAGAGCGTTGTCATTGGACGCAAACGATAGAGTAAGCAGATAACGATATTTACCTTGTGCTTGTGGAAAGCCTGGACTTCGACAAGCACAAGGCAACTGATCCTTTTCTTTAACAGACAAACCTTCCGCATTAAAACTTATATTACCCCTTGCTCAGCAACTGCGTGATATGCCTCATACAGATAAGGTATTTAACACAGATTAATTCAACTACCCTAATTTACATCCTGCCTAAGCCTAACAGTTCACACTTAAAATCAGTTACTTAAAAGCATCAAGATAAACCTGGAATAGATATTGCCCTTTGATTATTTGGCTTCAAATAATCAAAGGGTGTCCGATGCAGCTCAATAACATTTCCAGACTCGTTACCTATTCGCTCGGTTTGATTTTGCTGACCTTATCCAGCTTTGAATTAACCCACGCCGCCTCTTCACCGCTGATTATCAAATCCGCCAAATACAATGCCAAAACTAAAATCTTAACCGTCAAGACCAACACCAGGAAAGGCTTAACCGGCGCCTTGCAGTTACTACATGGTGAAGGCGGTTTGCTGGCAAACCAAACCGTCGGCACTACCCATCAGACCTTCAACATCCCCTTGGCAAACTTAGGCCAACCACCTTGCAGCGTAGTAGCCACAATCAATAGTTCAACTGTCAGCAAAAAAGTGATTGGTGCTCCCAGCAGCTGCTTAAAAGTGCCAAGCTGTAAAATTGTTATCCCAACCTCCCCCCTGAATGCTCAAATCGAAGAAACATTGGATTTTGTCGGTAAAGTGACGGTAAAAGACAAAACCGCCCTGCCCCTCAGCTATGAATGGGATTTTGCCGGTGGCGTCTTCGATAACAGCCATCCAAAAACCCTGGAAGTCAAAGACATTAAATTCGTGCGCGACAACAGCAGCTATCGAGTGCGCTTTGCAGCGACAGACACCCAAAACCGGCGCTGCGAAGCTGCAGTTCAAGTCAATATTGGCAGCCTACCTACCAATCCGCCAAGCAAAGTTGCCGAACAACCGGTGCCAATTAGGGGAGGAGAAACCAATGGTCAGGAGGGCGATTTAGTTGTACTGCCCTTTCAAGAATGGAGCATGCAACACACCAGCGATAGTCGGCAAAACCCGAATGGATATGACTCGTTCAATCATTTGTTTAATTCATTAAATGCCCATGTCATCGAAAAAGGCAGTGTAGGCACTGTCAACAAACCCAAGTTCGTCGTTGATGACCAAATCCAGCTGCGTTATTCAGCGGCTTCTAACCCGCTTGATCCTGTCGGTGCCGACTCTATCAACTCAACCAGCCAAAACTGGCCACTGAATACCGACCCAAGTAAACCCGCGCCAATGATGGCAGCAGCAACCAGCATTCAGAAAACCGATATTTGGGAAACCCACCCCACTCGCCCGGCTGAGACCATATCCAACAGCTATACCAATCGATCTACAATACAGGCGATATTTGCCTGGTGGGGACTGGATACCGCAACCGATGGGCTGCCTATTCCGGACGAAGGCTATTTTCCGCATGGCAACACCGCACCTATCGAAGGCCAAGACAGCTACGATTACTACTTGGGCGTATTTAACAATTTTAAAGCCATCAATCCTGAAGGTGTTGAACACGGACGTTTCATGCCGGGAATATCCGCCCCCTATGTTAAAAACGATCCGCAACCGTTCCCGTTGTTCAATATCGATCAACAATGGTTCAATGCCAGCGC
>SXGT01205859.1_pt1 | contig 11167 bp, 6 predicted proteins | sample 3176221 | NCBI WGS metagenome assembly SXGT01 (sample SAMN11356862, study PRJNA531348) | freshwater metagenome | isolation source: freshwater sample F1-120 | place: China: Fuxian Lake, Yuxi | collected 2017-12-25
CTACACCTCGGGTTCGACAGGCAAGCCGAAGGGCGTGATGGTCGAGCACCGCCAGGTGGTGAACTTCTTCATCGGCATGGACGGGGCGCTCGAACCGGGTCCCGGGTGCTGGCTCGCCGTCACGAGCATCTCGTTCGACATCTCGGTGCTGGAGCTGTTCTGGACCCTCGCGCGTGGCTTCACGATCGTGCTGCACGCGGACGCCACACGCCAGAAGGCGATTCGCCCGGCGGCGGCCAGGGCCAGTCGGGTCGTTGCGTCCGACGGGGCGCGGCAAGGCCTCGAGTTCGGCCTGTTCTACTGGAACGTCGCGGACGATGACAGCCAGCATTCCGCAGACAAGTACCGCCTGCTTCTCGAGGGGGCACGCTACGCGGACGAGAACGGCTTCAATGCGGTCTGGAATCCCGAGCGTCACTTCGAGTCGTTCGGTGGCCTCTTTCCCAACCCCGCGGTCACGGCGGCGGCGCTCGCGACGATCACGCGGCGCGTGGGCCTGCGCGCGGGCAGCTGCGTCGTGCCCCTGCACAGCCCGATCCGCATCGCCGAGGAGTGGGCGGTCGTCGACAACCTGTCGGGCGGCCGCGTCGGGGTGTCGATCGCGGCCGGCTGGGCACAGCCTGACTTCGCCATCCGGCCGGAGAGCTTTGCCAACGCCAAGCAGGTGATGTACGAGTCCGCAGAGCTCGTGCAGCGGCTGTGGCGCGGCGAGCATGTGCCATTCAATGGCCCCAACGGCGAGGTGATGGTGCGTACGCTGCCCAGGCCCGTGCAGCCGGAGCTGCCGCTGTGGGTGACGACCGCAGGCAACCTGGAGACCTTCGAGCAGGCCGGCACGAAGGGCCTGTACCTGCTCACGCACCTGCTCGGCCAGTCGGTGCAGGAAGTCGCCGCCAAGGTGCGCGCCTATCGCGACGCATGGTCACGCGCCGGGCACGCCGGGCGCGGCACGGTCACGCTGATGCTGCACACCTTCGTCGGGCAGGACGCAGCCGAGGTCGAGTCGATCGTGCGCGGTCCGATGAAGGCGTACCTGAACAGCGCGATGAATCTCGTGCGCAGTGCGGCCTGGCAATTCCCCACGTTCCGCAAGCTGTCCGACGAGCAGGGGCGCACCCTCGACGAATTCTTCGCCGACATCGCACCGCAGGACCTCGACGACCTGCTGGAGTTCGCGTTTCAGCGCTACTTCCACGACAGCGGCCTGTTCGGCACCCCCGAACACTGCATGGCCATGGTCGCGCGGGCAGTGGGCGCAGACGTCGACGAGATCGCGTGCCTGATCGACTTCGGCATCGACACCGACACCGTGCTCGCCCACCTGCCGCATCTCGACGAACTGCGGCGCAAGGCGCAGGACATTCATGGCACGCGGTTCGGAACGGAACCCGTGCTGGCCGCGGCGCACACCGACGCATCGCGCGCCACTGCCAGTGACGACCACTCCCTGCCGGCGCTGTTCGCGCGCCACGCCATCACGCACTTCCAGTGCACGCCGTCGATGGCCACGATGCTGGTGGCGGATGACGACGCGCGCCCACACCTCGGCCAGCTGCGGCAGATGATGGTCGGTGGCGAGGCCTTCCCGCCAGCACTGGCGCAGGCGCTGCACACGCTCGTCGCCGGGCGCGTGACCAACATGTACGGACCCACGGAGACCACGATCTGGTCCGCGGTGGGCGACGTGGACGGCACTGCAGGTACGTCGGTGCCGATCGGGCGAGCGCTGCCCAACCAGCGCCTGTACGTGCTCGACGCACAGCAGCGGCCGCTGCCGCCGGGAGTCGCGGGCGAACTCTTCATCGCCGGCGACGGCGTGGTACGCGGCTACTGGCACCGCCCCACCCTCACCGCCGAGCGCTTCCTGCCCGACCCGGCGCATCCGGGCGCACGCATGTACCGCACGGGCGATCTCGGACGGCATCTCGAGGACGGTCGGCTCGAGTGCCTTGGCAGGGTCGACCAGCAGGTGCAGAGCCGCGGCTATCGGGTAGAGCTCGGGGAGATCGAGGCATTGCTGCGTGGGCATCCCGCGGTGCGCGATGCCGCCGTGCTGCTGCGCGAGGACGTACCCGGCGATCAGCGCCTCGTCGCCTACATCCGGGTGCACGACGGCGCCGAGGTGACACCCGAGGAACTTGCTACCTCGCTACGCCGCGAGTTGCCCGAGTTCATGGTGCCCTCCGCGTACGTTTTCCTGGCAGCACTGCCACTGACCCCGAACGGCAAGCTGGACCGACGGGCGCTGCCCGCACCCCAGCTCAAGGCCCGCGGGGAGCGGGCGCACACGCCGCCACGCAACGAGGTGGAGGCGCTGGTCAGCGACATCTGGCAGCGAGCGCTCGGCATCGAGCACGTCGGCACGCGCGAGAACTTCTTCGACATCGGCGGGCACTCCCTGCTCGTCGTGCAGGTGCTCAAGGAACTGCGCGAACGGCTTGCACGCCCGATCCAGATGACTGACCTGTTCCGCTACACCACGATCGAGGCACTCGCAACGTTCCTCGGTGGTGAGGACGCCGCGCCACGGGGCAGCGAGCGCGGTCGTTCCCGCGCGGATGCACGCCGCGCAGCGATGCAACGCCGGCGCGATTGACGCAGTGGCGTCCATCGACGCAGGCGGCCACGGGCACCATGCCGCAGACCCTGGCATGGCGATAGAACCGCTGCCAGAGCGCGACGCGCACGGCAACCCGCCGCTGCGCGGTCGCGTGGCATTGGTCACGGGCGGTTCCCGTGGCATCGGCCTCGCCGTCGCACGCGGACTCGTCACACGCGGTGCCTCCGTGCTGTTCACCGCGCGGGACGCCGCAGCAGGCGCAAGCGCGGTGGCCGAGCTGAAGAATCGTGCAATCGCGGGCGCAGGCGTGGTCTTCCTGCAGTGCGATTTCGCATCCCGAGCATCCATCGACGCGGCCGCGGCGCGCATCGTCGCGACACACCCACGCCTGGACATCCTGGTGCACAACGCCGCCGTGGTGGTGGCGCGCTGGCAGGCGGCCGACGCGGGCGTCGAGTCGCAGTTTGCAGTGAACCACCTGGCCGTCGTGCAGCTCACGCACCGCCTGCTGGTACCGCTGCGAATGGCGGCACCCGCCCGTGTCATCGTGACCGCATCCCAGGTCGAACGCGGCGCGGCGACGGACTTCGAATCGCTGCTGCAACCCCACTCGGCCAATGAGTACCAACCCGCTCGCGTGTACGCACGGACCAAGCTCGCGAACATGCTTTTCTGCCGCGCCCTCGCGCGCCGGTTGTCGCCGAACGAGGTCACCGTGAATGCCCTGCATCCAGGGGTGGTGCGCACCCGCTTGCTGGATCGGCTCGAGGGGCGGGGCGCCGATGCGCCAGCCTCGGGAATACTGACTCGACTGCGAGGCGCGCTTGGCGAAGCATTGCGGCGGATCGGTCTGCGCGCGCCAGCCCCCGACTGGGCGATGGACACCTCTGCGGGTGCCCGTACCACCCTCGCGGTGGCGACGGCACCCGCGCTTGCCGGCGTGAGCGGGCACTACTTCGCCGACGGTCAGCATGCCATTCCGTCCCCAGCAAGCCGCGACGATGAACTGGCGGAAGCGCTGTGGCGATTGAGCGCGCACAGCCTTGGCCTGCCTGACGACTGGACAGAGGTGCAGCACGCATGGACACCATGACGCCTGGCACCGGGCTCACGCGGAGCCTGCGCGTGAACCGGCGCACCCTGCTGCTCGGGGCACTGGCAGGATCCCTTGCGATCGCAGGCACGACCTTCTTCGCCGCGCGCGGCCGCAAGTCGCGTGATCCCGCGGCCTTTGGCCAGCACAGCTGGCTTGTCGTGACGGGAACGACGGCGACCTTGCTGCTCCCCGTTGCCGAGCTCGGCCAGGGTGCGGCGTCTGCACTTGGCCAGGCGGTCGCCGACGAACTCGTGCTGGCATGGGACGCCGTGCGAGTGGAGGTGCTGCCGGTGGACCAGAGATACTACGGAGATGCCGGCTACATCACCGCCGGCAGCTACTCCGTGCGCCAGCACTTTCTGCCCATCCGGTGCATGGCGGCCGCCGCACGCAGCATGCTGCTGGCTGCGGCCGCAAGCCGCTGGCAGGTCGATGCTGATGAGTGCACGGCGAGCGACGGCTTCGTGCAGGGCCCGGAACCTGGGCAGCGCCTCGACTACGGTGCCCTCACTGCGGAGGCCGCATTGCTTGAAACGCCCGGCGACCCGTCGCTGCTGCCGCGCGCACGCTGGCGGCACATCGGCACGTCCAGGCCCCGCCACGATCTGGATGCGATCGTTCGGGGTGATCGCAGGTACGGCATCGACGCACACTTCGACGGACTGCTGCACGCCGCCGTGGCCACCGCACCCGCGAAGGATGCCCGGCACGAACCGCTCGACGACAGCGTCGTGCGTGACTTCCCGGGCGTCCGGCAGTTGCTGCAGATGGACGACACGGTCGCGGTGATTGCCGACAGCTGGCACCGTGCCAACAAGGCACTGATGGCGCTTGGCCCGCGCTGGAGTCGCGCGGGTCCAGCGCACGCGACAGCGCTCGCACAGGTCGCATCGTCCGCGGAGCGAAGCACTCCGCCGCGCACGGATGGGGACGTCACCTTCGAGTACGTCGTGCCGATGCTGGCGCAGCTCGCGCTCGAGCCCGTGAACGCCACGGTGCGTGTCGATCCCGGCCGCATCGACGTCTGGGTCTCGACACAGACTGCCCACCGCGTCGCGACGGCGGTCGCGCAAGCCATGGCACGGCCGCGCAGGCAGATCCATGTACACGTGCAACCGAGCGGTGGCGGCTTCGGTCGTCGCCTCCAGACGGACTACGTCGTGCGTGCAGTGCAGATCGCAGCCGCGGTTCCGGGGCAGCACGTGAAGGTGTTGTGGGCACGCGAACACGACACCGCGGGAAGCCACGCGCGCCCGGCGGCCCGCGCACGCGCGACCATCACGCCGCAGGCAGGCGACGCCGCGCGCTTCGAACTCGATGTGCTCGGCGGGGGCGCACCGCGGGATGGCCTGGAGCCACCGATCTACGGCGCGCTCGGGCTCCAGGTGAGTTCGCGACCGGTAGCGACGAGCCTGCGCACGGGTCCATGGCGCTCGGTCGCCTACTCGCACAACCTGTTCTTCCTCGAGGCATTCGTGAACGACGCCGCGCGACTGTGCGGCGAGGATCCCCTGCAACTGCGGCGGCGCTGGCTCGGCCGTCACCGGCGGGCGCATGCCGTGCTCGACGCGATCCAGGACGACTGGGCCACCGCCAGGGCGAATGCAGGCACCGCTGCCCGCCGTGGTTGCGGACTTGCCCTCGCCGAGTGCTTCGGTGCGGTCATCGCGGTCGTCGTCGAGGTACGGCTTCCCGCACCCGGCGTCGTGCGGGTGCACCGCATCCTGGCCATCGCCGACGTCGGTCTTGCCGTCAACCCCGCCGGCACGCGCGCGCAGATCACCGGCGGCCTGCTGCAGGCGCTCAGTGCCGCCGCACTCGAAGGTCTCGAGGTCGACGCCGCCGGCATCGTGGCGGCCAACATCGACAGCTACCCGCTGCTGCGGCTGCCGCAGGCCCCCGAGATCGAGGTACGGCTGCTCGAGGCAGACGACGAGGTACCCCAGGGCGTGGGAGAGATAGGCGTACCTGCACTCGCGCCGGCACTCGTTGCGGCGATCGCCGGTGCGGGTGGGCCGCAGGTGCGGACGTTGCCACTGCGCCGCCTGGGCCTGATGCTGGCCTGACTCCGCCACAGGCATCCCTGATGCGCATCGCAGATACGCCAGCGCCGGTCGAAGTGCAGCTCTACCGGGTCTCGCTTCGCGACGACGCCCGCGCGATCGCGACCGCGCTGCGGCAGCTGAGTCACGAGGAGCACGCCCGGGCCGGGCGCTTCCGCACGGCCCCGGATCACCGGCGCTACGTGCTCACCCGCGCGCGCCTGCGCGAGATCGTCGGGCGATACCTCGACCTGTCGCCGCGCGCCGTCCCTATCGTCATCGATGCGCAAGGCAAGCCCGGGGTGGACGCTGCAGCTCGCGACGGCGTGCACTTCAACTGCAGCCACGCAGGCGATCTGGGCGTGATCGCGCTCGCGAGCGCGCCCGTGGGCATCGATGTCGAGCAGCTGCGCCCGCTGGACGACGTGCTCGACCTGGCCGACGCGCAGTTTGCCGAGGATGAACGAGCCACAATCCGTCGCGCACGCAGCGACGCGCGCACGGCGCTGTTCCTGCAGTGCTGGACGTCGAAGGAGGCGGTGCTGAAGGCGACCGGCGCCGGCATCGCGAACGGCATGGCGCACTTCAGCGTCGCCCTCGACCGCGAGCGCCAGCATCTCGGCCTGCCTGACCTCGCACGACTCGATCGCCCGACCACGCTCGAGGCACGTGCGGCGCACGTCGCGCTGCTGACGCTGGCACGGATCGCCCCGGAACCCGGATACGTCGGTGCGGTTGCTGTCGCGGCCCTCGAGATCAACCTGCGCTGGAAGACCTGATGAGCTGCGTCACTGCTCCGCTGCCGCCGGCCTGGCAGGTGCGACCTGCCCTCGCCCAGGACTCGAGTCGATGAACCATGCCGGCACCAGCGTCACCACGAACACTGCGAGCACCACCATGAAGCTGTCGCGGTAGCCCATGATCATGGCCTCGCGATGCACCGTCTGGAACAGCGTCATGTAGGCGTTCTCGAAGGCGTTGTAGCCCGTGAGGCCGAGACGGAAGTAGTCCTCCTGCATGAGCCTGATCAGCTCGAAGCCGGGCTTGTTGCCCCAGGTCACGAGCGAATCGAAGTTGTCGGTATGGAAGGCGATGCGCTCCTGCATGACGTAACTGATCAGCACCACGCCCGCGGCGCCGCCGAGCTGGCGCAGGAAGTTCGTCGCGCCACTGCCCTGGGCGAGCAGCTCGAGGGTCAGGGGTTTCAGCGATGCGGCGTTCAGGCAAGGGAACAGCATCGCGAGGCCAACGCGGCCGACCGCGTACCAGAACATCATGTCGATGATCGGCATGTTCGCGTCGGCCCAGATCATCGGGTAGGAGGAGATGCCGAAGATCAGCATGCCGATGATGATCATTCGCCGTGCGGAGCTGATGTCCGCCAGCCAGCCCGCGACCGGGAACAGCGCGGCCATCACGAGGCCTGCCGGCGCCAGCAGCAGCCCCGAGTCCGTCGGCGTCATGCCGACGATCATCTGCAGGAACAGCGGCAGCACGTAAGTCGAGCCGTAGAGCCCGAGTCCCACGGCGAAGGTGACGATCGAGGCCGCCACGAACTTCGGGATGAGGAACAGCCGCAGCTCGAGCATCGGCGAGGGCGTGTGCAGCTCCCATGCGATCCAGCCGAGGAAGGCGCACAGGGCGAAGGAAAGCGTGATGGTGACGAAGTCGTCGTGGAAGCCGGCGCGCTGCGCCTCGGTGAAACCGATCAGGAAGGCCGACAGGTATCCTGCGCACAGCACCACCCCGGTCCAGTCGAACTCCGGCCGCGGCCCACGCTCCTCCCGCTCCGGCAGGCACACCTGGGCCATCGGCACCGTGACGATCGCGAAGGGCACGGCCATGAAGAACACCCAGTGCCAGGACAGGTGCTCGACGAGGTAGCCGCCGAGCGTCGGACCAAGCGCCGGCGCGAGCACGGTGCCCACGCTCATCAGGCCCATGGCACGGCCGCGCTGGTGCAGCGGAAACACCTGGGAGATCAGCACCGTGGAGATCGGCGTCATGAGGCCGGCCGCGGCACCCTGGATCACGCGGGCGATGAACAGCAGGTCGCTGTTCGGTGCGAGCCCGCCCAGCACCGAGCCGAGGAGAAACGTCGCCATGCCGAACATGTAGGTCGCACGCACGCCGAACGCGCGCATCGACCAGGCGGTGAGCAGCATCGTGACCGTGCCCGATGCCAGGAAGGCGGTGGAGAGCCACTGCGCCTGGTCGAGGGTGATGCCCAGCGCGCCCATGATGTCGGGAATCGCGACGTTGACGATGGTGGAGGTGAGCAGCGTCGCGAAGGCGCCGAGCATCGTGGTGAAGACCACCATCCAGCGGTAGGCGGGGCCGATGCGGGCGTACAGCTCGAGCACGCCGGGTGTGGCCTGCAGGTTCTCCGGTACGGTGAATCGCGGCGCACTTGCCGCGGCGCCCGCCAACTAACTGTCCGCCTGCAGGTTCACCTACTTGTCCACCTTCAGCTCGACCATCATCCCGGGCTTGATGGCCGCAGCCAGTGCATCGAGCGTCACATGCACCTCGATGCGCTGGGTGATCTTGGTGAAGTTGCCGCTCGGGTTGGGATTTGGCAGCAAGGACGACATGTTCGTGGCCGAGTCGCCGATTCGCTGCACCCGACCAGCGAACACGCGCCCCGGGATCGCATCCACGGTCACCTCCACCACCTCGCCGACGTCGATGAAGCGGATGTCGGTCTCCTTCACGTTCGCACGCACCCACAGGTCGTCCACGCGGTGCAGCAGCAGCATCCTCTGCCCCGCCTGCACGAACTCGCCGGGATTGACGAAGCCATCGTCGATCACGGCGTCCATCGGCGAGCGGATGCGATGGTCCGCAAGCACGTTCGCAAGCCGCGCGCATACGGCGGCGATGCGCTCGCGCTCGCGCAGCAGGCCGCGCAGGTCATCGTTCTTCATCGCCAGCGCACCGCGGCCGGCCTGGCTCTCGAGCAGGGAGGCCTGTGCGGCGGCAACCTCGGACTCCGCCTGGTGCCAGGCCTGTTCGGCACGGCGGAAGTTCACCTGCCGTTCCTCGAGATCACGCTGGCTCAGCACGTTGCGCTGGCGCAGCGGCACCGCACGCTGGTACTCCGAGCGCGCGAGCTCGAGCGTCGCGAGTGCCGAGGCGAGACCCGAGCGCGCCGACTGCAGGCGCGAGCGCTGGGCATCCACCCGGCGCGCCGTCTGGTCATCCACCATGCCGCGCTCCGCCTGCATGCCCTGGATGCGCGAGTCGACGATCGCGAGCTCGGCCTCTGCTTCCGCAAGGCGCGAGCGCGCCTCGCGATCGTCGATCTGCGCCAGCAGCGCACCCTTGCGGATGTGTTGGCCCTCGTTGATCGGGATCTCGGTGATCCAGCCCGGCACGCGGCTGCTGATGAGCACCATGTGCGAGACGACGCGGGCATCGTTGATGACGACGTGGGTGAGGCGATCGAACATCCACGCTGCCAGCGCGACGGCGAGCACGACTGCGAGCGCAGCACCGATCATCACGCGCGGTGGCCAGCGGCGACGGACGCCCGCGCTGGTACCCGTCATCGCCGGAGGGGCAATCGCCTGCACCGCGCCCTCCGCCGACGCTGGCGTCACGGCGGGACCCGCTGGTTGCTCTGCCAAGGGCGCATTTCCTTTCCGGACGGCCGCCGGACCATAACACCCGCGCGCGAAACAGGTAAACGCGCGATCAACTAACGCGACACGTCTGGCAGCGGGATGCTGCAGCGATACACACCAGCTGCAAACCACACCTGCGGCAGCGAGCGCCGGACGTCAGGCAGCGCGACAGGCGATCAGGATCGCCACAGCGGTGCGTGCGTGCCTGCCGGCACCGCAGCGAAGTCCCATCCCGAGGGGACGCCGCCGATGTGCAGCGCAGGTGCGAGGAAGCGCAGCCTGCCGGCGGGCGAGTCTCCCTCCTGCATCAACGCGCGCACATCCGGCGCGAGCCCCTCGATGGATGTACGGTCATCGATGCGGCCGAGTTCGTCCAGCCAGCGCGCCGTTTGCGCGAGCGACACGCGCACGTGCCAGCTGCCACCCTCGAGACTGCGCCGGCCGAGCGCCACGAGTGCACCAAACGCAGCGAGGAAGCCCGTGACGTAGTCGAGCGCCGAGCATGGCAGGTGTGCCGGCGCATGCGCACCACCGGCAGCCGGTGTGAGTTCGCCCTGTTCCATTGCAATGCCGCTGGCCGACTGCACCAGCGTGTCGTAGCCACGGCGCGATGCCCAGGGCCCGACGTGGCCGTAGGCGCTGAGGTCCACGCACACGATGCCCGGCCGCAGTCGCGCGAGGTCCTGCACGCCGAAGCCGCGCGCGGCGAGGGCACCCGGACGGTAGGCCTGCAGGAACACGTCGCAACCGCCAACGAGTGCGCGCAGGTGCGCATGCTGGCCGGCATCGCTCAGCTCGAGATGGGCCGAGTACTTTCCGTGATTGGTATCCAGCATCAACATCGGCAGGTTGGGCAGCGAAGGCGAGCACAGCGCGAGCACTTCGGCGCCGTGCTCCGCGAGGCTGCGCCCGGCGGTGGGCCCCGCAAGCACGCGCGTGAGGTCGAGCACGCGCACACCTGAGAGTGGCCGCACCGGACGGCGCGAGAGCGGCTCCGGATCGGCATCGCCGATGCGTTCGATCTCGAGCAGTGGAAGGCTCGCAAGCGCAATCGCCTGGGGATGCGCAGCCCATTCCGCGCGCGAACGCGTTGCCGTGGCGCACAGCCCGGCGGCCGCCATCGCATCCTCGAGTTCGAACGCCCCACGGCGCGCGATCGCCGCCGCCACGGCGGCACGCTCCGGCGCCACGCCGAGCAGCGCGCAGGTGCCATCGCGATGGTGCGGGAAGTTCGTGTGCAGCTGGATGAAGCGCCCGTCACCGGTCGCGTGGAAGCCGGCGATCGGATCCCATGGCGAAGGCGGTGCCTCGCCATCGATCCGCAGGTAGCTGCTGCTGCGCAGCGCCGCGCCTGCGTGCGCAATATCGATGCCGATCTCGAGGGCCGCGCCACCGCGCATGCGCCAGAGGTCGTCGACGGCGGTGCCCACTGCGGCAAGTGCCGCCGCCGCTGCCGTGCCGAGCAGGAAGCGCGATGGCAACACCGGATCACCGCCTGCAAACCGTACCCGGGTGCGCGCCTCCGCGAGTTCGTCGCGCTCGCGCCCGGCGACGGCAAGCAACTGCTCCCAGGCCGTCGTCGGGGTCGATTGCACTGCGCGGCGACCGAAGCGCACCGCCTAAGGCAACCAGGGTGCCGATGGCGAAGCCATCAGCGCAAAAGGTGGCGGATCCCTAAGGGCAAACAGGGGCATCCGCACGCGGCTGCTCACTCGTCGACGACGTTGTTGACGAGCGTGCCGATGGGCTTCACCTCGATCTCGATGCGATCACCGTGCTTCATGAACAGCGGCGGGTTGCGCGCGGAACCGACGCCACCGGGCGTGCCGGTGACGATCACGTC
>SXGT01876659.1_pt1 | contig 11167 bp, 10 predicted proteins | sample 3176221 | NCBI WGS metagenome assembly SXGT01 (sample SAMN11356862, study PRJNA531348) | freshwater metagenome | isolation source: freshwater sample F1-120 | place: China: Fuxian Lake, Yuxi | collected 2017-12-25
GACGAGAATCGAACTCGCGTTCTCAGCTTGGGAAGCTGATGTTCTGCCGCTGAACTACACCCGCAGAAGTGTCGCCGAACCTAGCAATCCCGAAGCGACGGCGCGATATTGCGCGCCGGGTGGTCGACTCACGCGCCGACCGGCGTTCTGGCTGTCGAGCGTTACGTTGCTGTTGCAGCTCGCCGCAGCGTCCGCTGGAGTCGGCGCTCGATGGAACGCCCGATCCATGGCGGAAAGCTTTGACCAGCCGCGGAAGTCTCGGCGACAGGATCATTGAGTAAATCGAGCTGTGCGAGGCCGTTGAGGAGGTGCAGTGCTTCCCAATGGCGGAGTCGCTGTCGATCAAATGGCCGAAGCTGCCCATATGCCCTGAGATACATGCGAGCAAGTAACGGCCCGACGAGCCGCAGCGCAACCCGTTCAATCGCGGAACCTCCTGCGATCGCGGCGCAGCGAAACAGCGTCGCGGTGCGAGCGATATCGGAATGCGGATCATCGAGAGTGACGTCGGTCCAATCCACAACAACCGCGGCGCCAGTGGCAGTGTCGAACACGACATTCAATGGATGAAAGTCGCCGTGGCAGATGGTGGGATCGACGGGGTGTGCAGCACACCAATCGAGCCCTGTTTGCACCTGTCGCATGGCAACACTCAGATCAGCACGGCCTGCTTCGATTCGTTCATGAACAAGTCGCGTGCGTTTGATCGCGGCCGTGCCAGTCGCGTCGGCAGTCGGCCAATCGGTATGGTCCAGTTGGTGGAGGTCGACGTGCAGCTTCGCCAACAACCCGATGAGTTCCTTCATTCGTTGTGGATGAGCTTTCACCTCGTCGAGCAACTGCACTCCCGGCACCAGCGCTGCGATTTGTGCGGGGAGCTGGAAATTCCAGTTTTCGCGCAGCAACCCCAACACGCGCGGCGCTGGATAGCCGCGGTCGGCGATCCAGTTCTGCAAGAGCATTTCTTCTCGGACGTGTGTAAGTCGTTGTTGCGAAGGCGCGATTCGAATGACGAGGTCTTGTTGCCAAGGTGCCGGCAATGCCTCGCCATCTAGACCAATAGCGTGCACAAAATTGTCGAGTCCCCCTGACAGCGTTGTCGCGGACCGCACCGTCACCGGGCCTTGCCATTCGTGCTCAGCCCACCGAGCGACGGCCTCGGCCACGAGCGTTGCATCTTTCACCGAATCAAAGTCCAGATGGGCCATGAATTGGCAAGCTACTCCTGGCCTGGTCGTTGTCAACGGGTGTTGGGTAGCCTCACGTCCGTGATTCTTTCTGACATTTCCATCAAAAAAGCGCTCGCTGACGGGCGCATTGTGATCGACCCATTGGATGAGCGTGCGATTCAGCCGTCGTCGGTGGATCTGCGAATTGATCGGTACTTTCGGGTGTTTCGCAATCACACCACGCCGTTCATCGACCCAAAACTCAATCAGGAAGATCTCACCGAACTCGTGACGGTTGAAGGCGACACGCCGTTTATCCTGCATCCCGGCGAGTTCGTGCTGGCATCGACGCTGGAGCGTGTCGCAGTCGGCGATGATCTCGTCGGCCGTCTGGAGGGCAAGAGCAGTCTTGGTCGTCTCGGATTATTGATTCACACGACGGCTGGCTTCGTTGACAGTGGTTTCGACGGGTACCTCACCCTCGAGCTCAGCAACGTTGCGAATCTACCGATGGCGCTGTATCCCGAAATGAAGATCGGTCAGATTTCATTTCTGCAGATGACGACGGCGGCCGAGATTCCCTACGGCGGCAACGCAACTGGTTCGAAGTACCAGGGTCAACGCGGACCCACGCCCAGCCGTTACTACCTGAATTTTGATCGTCCGTGACGGAAGCCGAAACGTTTGCCGTCGACGCAACGAATGTCCTTGGTCGCAGAATTATTGCGCACTGCATAGATTTCTCACTGCTCGTATTGGTATTTGCTGCAGTGTTTGCTGGAGGATTCAAGGCATATAGCGATGTGAGTTCTGATTTTTGTGATGACTATGAGCGCAATCAGTGCATGGTGATTTCGAATCAAGCGGTCGTGTATCCCCAGGGTTGGGTGAACTCGGCGTCATACGGGTTGCTTGGCTACTGGACGTTGGTTGGAGTTGTGGAGGGCGCGACGGGCGCGTTCATCGGCAAGCGGATTACGCGAATTCGAGTTGTAGCCCGTGAGGGAGGGCGAGCTGGGCCATTGCGTGGTGCCGTTCGGGGCGCGCTGATGTTTATTGATTCTTCGTTTTGTTTCTTGATCGGCCTGTTGCTGGTTGTGTTTTCCCGTCCTCGCATTCGACTCGGCGATCGCTGGGCGCGCACGCTGGTGGTGGGAGAGCATGCAGCAGTTATAGACCCCGGTGTCGACCCGATTCAATGGGACGAAGCGAAAGGTGTATACGTGTTTCGAGATCCGCTGAGTGGCGAGCGAAAGATCTGGGACACTGCTACGGACCAGTGGGTTCCCTTCAATTAGCAACTCCAAGCGCGAGACTGCGCTATGACCTACGCTCCCCCGCCCTACGTGCCTGCGATGACCACGCCCAACCCCACTGCGGTGATGGGACGACGAATCTCGGCGGCATTGATTGATCTGTTGTTGCCGACGTTGATTGCTATCGCGATAGGCGCCATCGTGTGGTTCGGCAACGCCGAGAAGTTCGACACGTCCGAATTGGGGGCCCCGTACAGTTGTGCCGAGATGGAGTACAGGTCGAGTGTTTCGTGTTTCGAATTTGGCAACTCAATTTGGATTGGAACCGACGAGGATGACGGCGGAGCGTATGCCGTGGGTTTTTTGGTGTGGCTCTTCGTTCCGCTGAATGCGTTCGTGATTCAAGGGATCACCGGTGCAACGGTGGGTAAACAAATGCTTGGGCTGAGAGTCGTGCGAGGTGACGGTGCAATTGCCTCGTTCGGTTGGATCGCGCTGCGTTCCCTGATGCTGCTGGTCGCGACCGCGCTGAACTGTGTGTGTTTCCTTGGCTGGATCGCGGAGCTCATTACGGCGTCGGCCACCAAACGGCATCAGCGCGTCGGCGACATGGCGGCCGGGACTTTCGTGGTATTGAAGTCGAGCGTCGGCTCACCGGTTGACCCGTTTGCTTCGAGCACACCGAATTATCAACAGTCGACGCAGTGGTCACCCCCGCCCACGGGTGCTTCACCGTACGGATCTCAGGCCTCTTCGGCGCCTAGGCCATGGGGTTCAGAGGCTCAAGCAGCGACCCCTGCGCCAGCACAGGCGCCTGCGGCGGGGTCGGCGATCCCGCCCGCATGGGGCATTCAGCCTGAACCCGCGTCGGCGCCCGGCCCGACCCCGGCCGACGCGACACCGAATCCCACGCCAGCCGCCGCCGACCCCACGCAGCCCCGATGGGACGAGGCCCGTCAGGCTTACATCGCGTGGGAGCCGTCGCGCGGTTCGTGGATGCAGCACGACGCCGCCACCAACGAGTGGAAACCTATATAGAGGGCGACCCCGACAGGCACGCTTGCAACGGGTGCGAAGGTGGTCCCACGATGTGCGCGGAAGCCGTCAGATCGTGTGACCGCGCTGTCTTGGGTGCGAAGGGGAGGATGACGGGTTAGATGCCGGTTTGAAACCGGCCTCCTACGGGTGCGGCCGGTTCGTTGTCCATCGCTTCGAGGATCAGCTCGGCGATGTCTTGGACCCTAACGTCTTCATCTTTGCCCTGCCCCTTGACGCCGTCTTCCATCATGACGAAACAGAACGGACACGCGACGGCGATTCGCGACGCACCCGTCGCGACGGCTTCTTCGGACCGTTCGACGTTGACCTTCTTGCCGATGTTTTCTTCCATCCACATGCGCGCGCCACCGGCACCACAGCACATGCCTTGTGTGCCGTTGCGTGGCATTTCCACGATCTCGATACCACCGAGCGAGCCAATGACGTTGCGCGGTGCCATGTAGACGTCGTTGTGCCGGCCGAGATAGCAGGAGTCGTGATAGGTGACGCGTTCTTCCATGGTCGCGCCCGTCAGCACAAGCTTGCCGCTGCTGACGAGTTCCTCAAGGAATTGACTGTGGTGAATGACTTCGTAGTTGCCGCCTAACTGCGGGTATTCGTTTTTCATCGTGTTGAAACAATGAGGGCATTGGGTGACGATCTTGCGCACGCCCATGCCGTCGAGCGTCTCGATATTTTGCGACGCCAACATTTGAAAGAGGTACTCGTTGCCCGATCGGCGGGCAGAGTCGCCGGTGCACAATTCAGATGCTCCAAGAATCGCGAAATCGATGCCCGCGCGCTGCATGAGCTTCGACATCGCGCGCGTTGTTTTCTTGTTGCGGTCATCGAAGCTGCCTGCGCATCCGACCCAATAGAGGTATTCGTGTTGGAACGGCGCGCCGGGCTCCACAATCTCAATGCCTTCAAGATCCGCGGCCCAATCGGCCCGCTCCCCGTTGTTCATTGAGTACGCGTTGAAGGAGTTTTCCATCGAGCGATACGTGTTGCCAAGCTCCGTGGGGAAATCACTTTCCATGAGGCTCTTGTAGCGGCGCATGTCGAGAATCTTGTCGAGAATTTCAATGTTTACAGGGCAGATTTCATCGCAAGCCTTACAAGTGGTGCACGCCCAGAGTTCTTCGCTCGTGATGCGTTCGAACAACGAGTTGGCACTCACTGTGATCTCGGCGATCGTTCCGAGCGGCGGTGACACCGCCGGGGTGCCGGTGGCTGCCATGACTTCGCCGCTCTTCAACACGATTTCACGCGGGTCGAGTGGCTTACCGGTTGCGTGCGCCGGACATACTGAAGTGCAACGGCCGCACATTGTGCACGAGTCGAGATCGAAGAGTTGCTTCCAAGTGAAATCCTCAACGACTGATGCACCGAATGTTTCGAGTTCGAGGTCGGGGTCCATCAAGTTGGGCATGGGCTTCATCGCACCCTTAGGCCGGTCTTTGTCTTTGAGGTACATGTTGATGGGCGAAGACACCATGTGTCGCAATTTTGTGGTTGGCAACAACACAAGGAACGTGACCATCGACAAAATGTGTAAACCCCACACCCACTGGTGTACATCGATCAACGTGTTGGCCGACCAATTGTCGACGAGTTGCGAAAGGGGATACCCAACGAAGCTCCACTTTTCGAAACTCGGTTGGCCTTGGCCTGCGATCCGCACGCCCTCAGCCAAAAAGCCAGTGATGCCGAGCGTCACAAGGCATGCGAGAATTGCAGCATCTTCGGGTTTCGTTTTGATACGGATTCGGTAGGGCTTTTGTACGTAGCGGCGGGTTGCAGCCCACGCCAGCCCAATGAGAAACACCACGCCCGAGAGGTCGCCGAACGCCGCGTACGCTTGGTATACGCCACCGTGCAAGAACTTCCATGGCGATTGATCTTGGATTTCCGAAATGGTTGTGACCAACAACAGGCCCAGAAACCCGAAGTAGATGCAGGAGTGCATCAACCCCGCGATCGGGTCGCGCATCAGTGTGCGCATTTGCAGCCCGGCGCGGAGATCGTGGGTGCGCTGCTTGAAGTTCTTTTTCGTCGTGGAGCGATTGTCGGCGCCGCCGCGCTCGTAGTTTTTGACTCGTTGCGAGATCAGCCACGCCGTGACGATGAGCATTGTTGCCATGGTGACGTAGAACGCCCAATACAGGGCGTCCGGGAGTTCGGCAACTTCGGAACTTGTTGTGCCGGCGGTCGAAAACAGCACACGCTGAACTTTTGATTCGTCGTGCCAACTGGTAACCCTCGGCGCAATCGCCGAGACCATTGTGCCAATGCCGGCCGCAACTCCCGCGGCAATCACAAGCTGGTGGGGTTTGAAAGCGCGCAGTCGACGCAGCACGGACAACTCCTCAAAAAGGACCGAAGAACCGCCGAAATCTAGCTTTGCGACGCCCGATGTCGGCGAACGTACGTCGGGGCTCGCGATGGCCGAAATTTACTGTACGGATTTGGCGTCGGCGTCGCGAACTCTGGTCGCCATCGCCGACAGCAATTTGCGGGCGAAACCGGGAACGTCGTCGATGAGGCCCGCGAATTCGCGCTGGCCGAGGATGACGACTTCCATGTCGGTATCGGCGGTGACCGTGGCGTTGCGGGGCGCTCGAGACAGCAGCGAGAGCTCGCCGAATCCCTGGCCGGGGCCGATTTCGGCGACTCTGCGGCCGCGCCGTGTGACTCGAGCTGTGCCTTCGATAATCACAAAGTATTGATGTCCCATTTCGCCTTCAGAGCACAGCACTTTGCCAGCTTTGACGGTGAGATCTTCTCCGCGTTTGGCGATCAGCCCGAGTTCTTTGCGAGACAGCGCCGCGAACAGCGGGACGCCGGCGAGGTGTTCAAGGAAATCTGAGCGCTTTGACATGAAGGCAATGTACGCCCGGCGCGCGAGAGCGTGCCACCTTCCTGCGAAATTCTTTGAAATTTCCCGATGAAATTAGAAATATGGGAATTGATAGCGTCGCGCTCAAGTTAACGGGTGTAACAACCTTCAAGTTCTGTCAGTCAGCGTCGATCAGAGATCGACCAACAGGAGGAAACAAACATGGCCAAGGCAGTCGGCATCGACCTCGGAACTACCAACTCAGTGGTGTGTGTGCTCGAAGCGGGTGAGCCCACTGTCATCCCGAACGCTGAGGGTGCTCGCACAACTCCCTCAGTGGTTGCATTTTCTAAGACCGGCGAAGTACTCGTTGGAGAGGTTGCAAAGCGTCAAGCGATTACCAACCCCGACCGCACCATCCGTTCGGTGAAGCGGCACATGGGCACTAGCTGGAAGATTGATATTGACGGCAAGGAGTACAACTCCCAAGAGATCAGCGCCCGCATCTTGCAGAAGCTCAAGCGCGATGCCGAGGCGTTTCTGGGTGACACAGTCACGCAGGCCGTCATTACGGTCCCTGCCTATTTTGACGACGCGCAACGTCAAGCCACCAAAGAAGCTGGGGAGGTGGCCGGGCTTGAGGTGCTGCGAATTATCAATGAGCCCACCGCAGCGGCACTTGCGTACGGCATGGACAAAGAAGGGTCGGACCAGACGATCTTGGTCTTCGACCTCGGTGGTGGCACCTTTGATGTATCAGTGCTCGAAATTGGTGACGGCGTGTTCGAAGTCAAAAGCACCGCTGGAAACACGAGTCTCGGTGGTGACGACTGGGATCAGAAAGTGATCGATTGGTTGGTGACGGAGTTCAAGAACTCCAACGGTGTTGATCTTGGTGCTGACAAGATGGCGACGCAACGCTTGAAAGAAGCTGCCGAGAAGGCCAAGATCGAGCTGAGCCAGACCCTTGAGACGTCGGTCAATTTGCCGTTCATTACTGCGACAGCCGACGGCCCACTGCACTTGGAGCTCACACTCACCCGCGCGAAATTCCAAGAAATGACTCGCGATCTTCTTGACGCTTGTAAGGGCCCATTTGAACAAGCGATTCGCGACGCAGGTTTGACGAAAGACAAGATTGATCACGTCATTTTGGTCGGTGGTTCAACCAGGATGCCTGCGGTCGCTGAGCTCGTGAAAGATCTCACCGGTAGTGACGCGCACAAAGGTGTCAATCCCGACGAGGCAGTTGCTCTCGGTGCGTCGGTTCAGGCCGGTGTACTGAAGGGCGAAGTCAAAGACATCTTGCTCCTCGATGTCACACCGTTGACGCTAGGGATTGAAACCAAAGGTCAGATCATGGCCAAGCTCATCGAGCGCAATACCACGATCCCGACGAAGCGTTCGCAGACTTTCACGACAGCCGATGACAATCAGCCGTCGGTCGAAATTCGTGTGTTTCAAGGTGAAAGTGACATGACGTTCCGCAACAAGATGTTGGGTACGTTCACCCTCACGGGCTTGCCGCCCGCACCTCGAGGCGTTCCGCAGGTTGAGGTCACATTCGACATCGATGCAAACGGCATCGTGCACGTTGGCGCCAAAGACCTCGGCACCGGCAAGGAACAAACGATGACGATCAGCGGCGGGTCTGCACTCAGTCGTGAAGAGATCGACAAGATGATGAAAGACGCTGAAGCACATGCTGAAGAAGACCGCCAGCGCCATGAAGAAGCCGAAGCGCGCAACGACGCTGACTCCTTGGTGTACCGGTGTGAACAGTTAATCAAGGAACAGGGCGAAAAGATCAGTGACGATGATCGCAAAAAGATGGAAGACGCCATCGCGACAACCAAAGAGGCACTCGCGGGCACCGATGTCGCGGCAATCAAGGCCTCGCATGAGGCATTGATCGGTGAGTTCCAGGCGTTTTCGACTCGGATGTATGAAAACGCCCAGGCCAACGCCGCCGACGCACCTGGAGGCGCAACTCCACCGAATGACGATGAAGTTGCCGATGCTGAAATTATCGACGACGAACCGCAATCATGAACGCCCATGAAGAAGCCGAGTTTGAGGGTGCTGTGGCACCCTCAAACGACGATGAGGGCGGACTCGATAGTGACCAGACGGCGCTTGAGGATCTTGATCCCCTTGTCGCAATGACGCTGCAACGCGATGAGATGCAAGTCGCTGCGCAACAAATCAAGGCCGACTTCGAGAATTACAAGAAGCGGGTGAATCGCGATCAGGCTTCGCTTGTGGAACGAGCAACCGAACGTCTGCTTGAGGAGCTTTTGCCCGCCCTCGACAGCTTCGAATTGGCGTCGAGTTCACTTGAAGCCGGAGCCGAGGCCGACCTTGAGAAGTTAACGAAGGGCGTTGCACTAGCGATTGGTCAACTGCAGAGTGCCGTTGAGCGTGCTGGCCTGTTGCGTATCGATGCCAGCGGCGCGCCGTTTGACCCTGAAGAACATGAGGCGGTTATACACGACGACGGAGACGGCGACCCTGTGGTCGAAGTTGTCTTGCGTACTGGGTACAAATTGAAAAGTCGTGTGTTGCGCCCCGCGATGGTCAAAGTCACACGCGCGGCCACGGATTAGCAAAGGCAACTCGACATGGACCAGAACACACCCCGAGAGTGGTTTGAAAAGGACTATTATAAGTCGCTCGGTGTGAAAGACGGAGCCGAATCGAGCGATATCAAGCGCGCCTACAAAGACCTAGCGCGCAAGCTGCACCCGGACCAAAATCCCGGCGATGACGTAGCCGAAGAACGCTTTAAGGAAGTCAGTGCCGCGTACGAAGTGCTCGGCGACGCGAACAAGCGCTCGAGCTACGACGAAGTACGACAGATGGTGAAGCAAGGCGGCGGTCGCGGCGGGTTTGGCCAACCACAAGGCGCGGGCTCATTCGAAGACTTTGCTGGTGGACCCAATGGTCTGGGCGATCTTTTCGGCGGCTTGTTTGGAAACCGTCCGGGCGGAAACCGTCGGCCCCGAGGTGGCCCGCAGCGCGGGCGTGACCTTGAAACCGAGCTACATGTTGATTTTCAAGATTCTGTCGATGGCGTAACGGCAACTGTGCGTTTCACCGCAGATGCATCCTGCAGTAAATGCGAAGGCACTGGAGCTAAAGCCGGGACCAAACCAGCCACGTGTATGACCTGTGTCGGGTCGGGCACCGTGGCGCAGAATCAAGGGCCGTTTTCCTTCTCGCAGGTGTGTCCTGAATGTGCGGGACGTGGTGCGATTATCAAAGAAAAGTGCACTCATTGCAAAGGAAAAGGTACCGAGCTGCGGCAACGCGAGGTCAAGGTGCGAATCCCTGCTGGTGTTGCCGACGGGCAACGGATTCGCGTAAAAGATCGAGGTGCTGCTGGTGAACACGGCGGGCCCCACGGTGACCTCTACGTCGTCGTGCATGTGAACAACGATGATGTGTTCGGCCGCAACGGTAATGACCTCACGGTACGGGTGCCGATTTCCTTTGCGGAGGCAGCGTTGGGTGCTCAGATTCGTATCCCAACGGTCGACGGCGATGCCGTCACGATCAAAGTGCCGGCGGGCACGCAATCAGGTAAAACGTTGCGGGTCTCGAAGCGTGGGATCGCGGGTGGATCGCTCATGGTCACCCTTGATGTTCAAGTCCCGACCGAATTGACCAAATTGCAAAAAACGGCCGTGGAAGCACTCGCTCAAGCGTTCAGTGCCGATCCTCGCGCCAAACTGACGGCGAAGCAACGTACTCGTGCGAAGACTTCCGTCGACGTAGATGGGGCGCCATCCTCGGATGAGCGTGCAACGAATGAAAGGAGACGTAGTGACGGAACACCATGACACTCGTGCACTCTTTGTGATTTCCGTGGCGGCAGAACTCGCGGGAGTACATCCGCAAACCCTGCGGATATACGAACGCAAAGGTCTGATTGCTCCTGCTCGAACGAGCGGGAGAAGTCGCAGGTATAGCGAACGCGACATAGCGCAGCTTCGACGCATTCAAGAATTAACCAACGAGGGCGTCGGGCTAGCAGGCGTTGAGCGCGTGCTCGAATTGGAGGCTCGTCTAGGCGCGGCGCTGGGCCACATCGACGTCCTTGAGCGCGAGCTTCACGACACCCGAAGGGCAGCGATCGAGGCCGTCGAAGCCGCGCACCGCACCCATCGTCACGAACTTGTGCCACTTCCCCGAGCCACGATGGTGCGCATCGACGCGCGCCGTAAATAGCAACGACATCTTGTAACGCGAACCAGGGAGGCTCACGATGGCTATCGACCCGAATCGTTTCACCCGCAAGACCGCCGAGGCACTTCAGAGCGCAGGTGCGCACGCGCGTGAGCTCGGCCACACCGAAGTCACGAGCGACCACATCTTGATCGCGCTGCTCGATCAACCTGAGGGAATCGTGAGCGGAGTACTGGAACGGCTGGGTATCGCGCCCGCGATGGTGCGAGACAAGGTGCAATCGAAGGTCGATGCGCGACCGCGCGTCTCTGGCGAAACTGTCGGGAATCCACAGTTGGCCTCTGAAGCGTACAAAGTGTTGGAGTCTGCCGACGCGGAACGGGCGAAGCTCGACGATGAGTTCATGTCAACCGAGCATGTGTTGCTCGCGATGGCTACGAGTCAAGGACCGATCGGTGAGGTTGTACGCGGTGCTGGCATCGACTACGACGGAGTTTTGATTGCGCTCAAAGATGTGCGCGGCAATCACCGCGTAACGAGCGACAACCCTGAAGAGAAGTATCAATCGCTAGAGAAATACGGACGAGATCTCACCGCGGCAGCCCGCAAAGGTTCGATCGATCCGGTGATCGGGCGCGACGAAGAGATTCGGCGCGTGATTCAAGTGCTGAGTCGCC
>SXGT01267033.1_pt1 | contig 11166 bp, 9 predicted proteins | sample 3176221 | NCBI WGS metagenome assembly SXGT01 (sample SAMN11356862, study PRJNA531348) | freshwater metagenome | isolation source: freshwater sample F1-120 | place: China: Fuxian Lake, Yuxi | collected 2017-12-25
CATGACGCGCCGGATGCGCTCACCCGCGAGGCTTTCGCGGAGCGGGCGCATGATCGGAATTCCGCCCCCGACGCTGGCTTCGAACAACAGGTCCACCCCGGCGGCTTCGGCGGCTTCGAAGAGTTCCTGGCCGACGTTGGCGAGGAGTTCCTTGTTGCCGGTGATGACGGGCTTGCCGAGCTTGAGCGCATCGAGGATGAGGGACCGCGCCGGTTCGATGCCGCCGATGAGCTCGACGACGACATCGACGTCGTCCGCACGCACGACCGACTCGGCGTCGTTCGTGAGCACGCCGTCGGCGAGATCGAGGCCACGATCACGGCTCACGTTGCGCACCGCGACCCTCGTCACTTCGAGTCCGATCCCCGCCCGCGATCGAACCATGGCATCGTGATCGGCGATCAGTCGGACGAGCGGCGCACCGACGTTGCCGCAGCCGAGCAGGCCGACGCGAATGACATCGGAGTCCCTCTTGCTGTTCTTCGGGGTCATGGTGCATCCAGTCTGTCAGGCCGCGGCCGGGCAACCACGTCTCGATCGAGCAAGTCGGATTCGGTTTCTCGGCGCACCACGACGCGCGCCTCGCCGTCGGCAACGAACACCACGGCCGGCCGAGTGAGTGCGTTGTAGTTGCTCGCCATCGAATGACCGTATGCACCCGTGCACGGCGTGACGAGCAGATCGCCGACCGCGAGATCGCTCGGTACGAGCGCATCGCGAACGAGCAGGTCACCTTGTTCGCAGTGCTTGCCGGCGATCGTGACCCGCCAGGTGCGCTCGGCATCGGCGCGCGTTGCGACGAACGCCTCGTACTCGGCGCCGTAGAGCGCCGGGCGCGGATTGTCGCTCATCCCGCCGTCGACGGACACGTACGTGCGCACGCCCTCGAGCTCCTTGATGGTTCCCACTCGATACAGCGTGACACCAGCAGGCGCGGCGATCGATCGCCCGGGCTCGGTCGTGAGCTTCGGGTGGTGGGCAACGCGCGCTTCGACAAGTGCTCGCCCGTAGACCTCGTGCACCGCGGCCGCGTGCTCGCCGATCGACGGTGGGTCGTCGGCGGCGACGTAACGAACTCCGAGGCCGCCGCCGATGTTGAGTTCATCGACGGTGAAGCCGAGCGATTCGATCGAACGAACCAGGCCCGCCAGGCGCGCCAGCGCGGCCTCGAAACCCTCGGGCCGAAAGATCTGCGACCCGATGTGCGAGTGCAGTCCACCGAATCGCGCGACGTTGTCTGCCGCGATCCGTTCGATCACCGCAAGCGCCGCTCCGGACTCGAGCGAAAAACCGAATTTCGAATCGGTTGCACCGGTCGCGAGGAACTCGTGAGTGTGCGCGTCGATACCGGGGTTCACTCGAACGAGCAAGGTCGGCGGATCGAGCGACTCCGAGCGCACCAGTCGATCGACTCGGTCGAGCTCGTCGTCGCTGTCGAGCACGATGTGCTTCACGCCGGCCACCATCGCGCGGCGGAGTTCGTCGTCGGACTTGTTGTTCCCGTGCAGCGTGATGCGAGCCGACGGGAACCCCGCTGCCAGCGCGATCGTGAGCTCGCCACCCGACGCGACGTCGAGATCGAGACCTTCCTCCGCTACGAGCTGGGCCATCGCGCCACAGAGAAACGCCTTGCTCGCATATGAAACCCCGCCCGCAAATCCGTCGCGATAGGCGCGACACCGCGCTCGCAGTTCGGCCTCGTCGTAGACGTAGAGCGGAGTCCCAAAATCCGAAGCGAGGCGTTCGCAGTCGATGCCACCGATCGCGAGCCGCCCGTGCGCGTCAATCGTTGCGGTGCGCGACAGAAGCGAGAGGTCGAGCGCGGACATGGCTCAGTCGGCGAAATCGCCGTCGTGCGAATCGGCGTCGTCGCCATCGATTCGGGCCATCTGGTCGGGCGCGCGGACGCCAAGTACGCCGAGCGCGTTGGCGAGACCGATCCGGCACGCCTCGTTGAACCAAAGTCGAGCCTGCGTCAATTCGGGTTCGACCCCGATGACGCGACAGTCGTGGTAGAAGCCGTGAAACGCGCCCGAGAAGTCGTGGGCCCAGTGCGCGACCTTGTGCGGCGCCCGTTCGGTGGCCGCGGCCGCAACGACATCGGGATAGATCGCGAGCTTGCGCAACGCCTCGACCTCACGCTCGTGCACCAACACGCTGAGATCGACCCCGGCGAGCGGCGCGCGCACGACGCCGTGTTCGGCAGCCTTCCGCGCGATCGAAGCAATCCGAGCGTGCGCCATCTGCACGTAATACACGGGGTTGTCCATGGCCTGGCTCGTGACGAGGTCGAGGTCGAAGGTCTGTCTGGTGTCGAGCCCCTGCAGCAAGAACGTCATGCGAGCGACATCGCCGTCGACCTCGTCGAGGATGTCAGCGAGACTGATGATGTTGCCGCTGCGTTTGGAGATCTTCACCTCCTCGCCACCGCGCAGGAGCTTGACGAGCTGGCCGAGAATGATTTCCGGCTCGCCCGACCGCCCGGTGAGGAGTTCGACTCCAGCTTGGAGTGACTTCACCTGCCCGTGATGATCGGAACCCCAGATGTTGATGAGGTGGGTGTAGCCACGCGCGAACTTGTCGCGGTGATACGCGAGGTCGTTGCACAGATAGGTCTTCGTGCCGTCGGCCTTGACCAGCACCCGATCTCGAGCGTCGCCGAGCGCCGTGGTCCGCAGCCACTCCGCACCTTCGTGGACGTAGGTCGCGTCGGTCGCTCGGAGCGATCCGAGCACGGCGTCGACGTCGCCGCGATCATGGAGGGTGCGCTCCGAGAACCACGTGTCGAAATGCACGCCGACGCGCGCGACGTCTTGTTTGATCGCGTCGAGAATGCGCTCGAGGCCGAGCTCGCACAGGTCGCCGTCGGCGAGGTCGTCACCGTGCTGGTCGCGCAGCTCGTCGGCCAACTCGGTCACGTACTGACCGACGTAGCCGTCGTCGGGGAACGGCGTCCCGCGATAGCGCGACGCCAACGACGCCTCGAGGTTGCGAAGTTGGTTGCCGGTGTCGTTGACGTAGTACTCACGGTGGACGTGCGCACCTTGGGCCGCAAGCAGGTTCGCGATCGCGTCGCCGGTCGCGATCCACCGGCCGCCACCCGCGTGGAGCGGCCCGGTCGGGTTCGCCGACACGAATTCGAGGTTGATGCGCCGCCCTGCCAGCGACTGGCTGGTTCCGAACCGGGTACCCGCGTCGACAATGTCGCGCACGACGTCGTGCACCCACGAGGGCTCGAGGTGGAAGTTCACGAAACCCGGGCCCGCAATGCCGATCTCGCGAACGTGCTCCAGGGCCGCGCCCTGCAAGTGCTCGACGATCTCGCTCGCGAGCTCACGCGGGTTGCGGCCCACGACCTTGGCACAGCGCATCGCCAGGTTCGACGACCAGTCGCCGTGCTCGCGTTGGCGCGGGACTTCGAGGGTGAGATCATCGACCGGCGGGAGTCCGAGCGACGCCGCAGCCCGTTCGAGTGCGCTGATCAGGTCTTCTCGAATCACACGGACAGCCTCGGCCCCAGGAACGAAACGACGCGGCATCGGTCGCTCGGAGCGGGCGATGTTACCGGGGTCACAGGCAGTGCCCTGATCGTTTCTTCTCCGCTCAAAAGGGATCATCTGCCCTATTCCGGATTTCGAGCCTGGCGTTACTGTTAGTCGTCCCACGAGCACACAGGGTGAGCGTGCAGTCGCAGCCCGGACGTGACCGTGGACCACACCAGCCGTAGCAACCAATTGGGAGGTCGGTACCGTGAGTGAGCGACCCGTAGGTCTCGGGCGCGGGCTCGCGGCGATCCTGCCGACGGTCCCCGCGCTGAGCGGGGACCGTGACACAGACGGTGGCGCCGACGACGCCGCCGAGATGATCGACGGGAACCCGGGTGACGGGAAGCCAGGAGACGGGCAGATGGGCAGACTGAGCGGCGAGTTGGCAGCGGCCCTCGCGCAACACGAGAGCGGCATCGCCTTGATCTACCGCGCGCTCGACGCGCTCGTCTCGGAGTTCGAACTCGAAGATGCCGCGATCGTCGTCGACGAACCCGGACTCGGTCGCCAGGTGTTCCGAGCGGGCCGTCGGCCCTTCGACGAGGACGACGAAGCGCTACTCGAAGCGCCCGCCGGCCTCTACACCGAGCCGTCGTTCGACGACCACGACTTCGATCGCGACCTGGTGATGAGCCTGTGCGTGTTGGCAATCCGCATGGATGTGCTGCGCTACGACGCTTGGCACGACCCGCTGACGGGACTGTTCGACCGCCGATCGTTCGATCGGCTCCTCGAAATGGCGATCGCTCGATCCAACCGGTACGGGTGGGCGTTCACGCTCGTCATGCTCGATCTCGATGGACTGAAAGCGATCAACGACACGGGCGGACACGCCGCGGGTGACCAGGCCCTACGCGATCTCGGGGAGCGGTTCCGCCGCGCGTTGCGTTTCGGCGACAACGGTGCCCGGATCGGTGGCGACGAGTTCGCCATGATCCTGCCCGGCACCGACGCCGACAGCGTGCCGATTCTGATCGATCGCATCCGCAACGCGGCCGGGTTCTCCACGCCGACCCCGCAGTTCAGCTACGGCATCGCGATGTGCCCGGACGAGGCCGCCGACTTCGACACGCTGTTCCAGCTCGCCGATGAGCGGCTCTACGAAGACAAGCAACAGCGCAAGGCAGCCGGAGAGGCAGACCCCCGATGATGCTCGACGACCTCGAACTCGAACTCCGCAAGCTCCCGGGCGTGCGCGCCGCCGGCTTCGAAAACCGCGAAGACCTGCTGCTCGTCCAACTCCACGTCGGACAGCTGCACGGTGGTTCGCTCGAATCCCTCGACACGCCGCTCCCCGTCGCCGCCACGCGCATCGCCGCACGTCATAGCGACCGACCCGTCGCCGTCGAAGTGATCCGCTGGCGCGAACCTTCGGCAGCCGCTGCACCGATGGCGCCGGTCACGCCGATCACTCCCGCGCCAACGCCAGCCGCAGCCATAGAGATCGTCGAGACCGCGACGCGGCCGCGTCTGCTCGCCGTGCTGTCGTTCCCCGACACCGACGAACTCGAGGTGCACCTCATCCTCGATGGTCGCCGCACGATCGGACGTGCACCGGCAACACGCGGACTCACGGGCGCAGTCGAGGCAACGCTGGCGGCGATCGCTTCGATGGGCGTCGAGTGGACTCCCACCATCGAATGGGCTCGCGCGGTCGAGTCCAGCGAGACCACGACCGTTGTCGGCGTCTGCCTCGCACTCGACGACTTCACGATGTACGGCATGGCGCCCGGATCCAACGCAATCGATGCCGCCGCTCGTGCGACCCTCGACGCGCTGAATCGGAGACTCAGCCGACTCCTCGGTTCCTGAGAATCCGGAGCATGCCCCGCACGGTGCCGCGAGCGATCGCACGTTGTTCGGCGCTGATCACCGCGGTTGCGGTCGCACGGGCCAACTGAAGCACCGCCCCACGCCAGAAGCCGGCCGGACCGATTCGACCGACGCGCTGAGCGCAACGCAGGTGTCGAACCCACAGCTCGCGCGCCGCCACCTCGACGCGGTCGGGCCGATTCCGGACCGACTCCTCGTGTCGCACTCGCGCTTCCGGCAACACGATCAGGCGCCAGCGTTGACGAACTCGATAGCTGAACTCGACGTCTTCGCCCTCGACGATCAGCTGCTCGTTCGGTCGGTGATCGTCGAACACTTCGCGGCGGTAGGCGGTCGCCAACCCCGCGAGCCAGTCGACGTCGAGCACACGGTCGGGCACGCCGTACACCCGAACATTTCGTCCCGTCGACAACACGACGCCCTCCTGCGCCGAGTCGAGACCGAGCGCGGCGTCCAACTTCCAGAGTCGCGAACGCGCGGGCTGGTCGAGGATCGACGCGCCAACCCCACCGACTTCACGACGTCCGTCGGCCGCGAACGCGGCGCCGATCGCGAGGAAGTAGTCGGGTTCGAGCACGACGTCATCATCGAGAAAGCACACGATCGCACGCTCGGTCGCGTCGATCCCGATGTTGCGTTGATGGGGAAGCCCCGGTGCGCTGCGGCGGTATTGCAGCGCCGAGCCCGACGGCCACGATTCGCGGCGAGCGACCACGAGTTGCTCGGAATCGTCAGCGTCGCTGCTGTCGACGATGAGCACACGAGCGGGCAAGGTGGTCTGGGTTGCGATCGACGACAGCACTCGCGCGAGCTCGGCCGGACGATTGCGGGTGCAGACGACGAGGTCGGCATCCAAGAGAGAGACCATCGCACCGCACGCTAACGTCACCTGCCTTCCCGCCCTCGTAGCTCAGGGGATAGAGCATCGGCCTCCGGAGCCGTGTGCGCAGGTTCGAATCCTGCCGAGGGCGCCGAGTTCCGGGCGGCACGCTGCGGCTCGAGACAGTGCGGAGCGCTGTCATCGGATCTCCTCGTGTCGTTGTTCGTTCGCAGCAACCGTGCGCCTGGATCCGTTGGGACGGACGGTTGGCGCTCGCCGATACCCTGGCCCCTCATGACGACTGATCACGCGCTCCCGTTCGGGAACGAGCGGCTCACAACCGGCCAGTGGATCGAGGTTCGATCCCCATACGACGACTCGCTCATCGCCCGCGTCCCGAAATGCGACGAGCAGCATGTCCAACGGGCTGTCGCGTTCGCGACGGCAGTACGAGACGCCGGACCACTCCCCCCGTATCAACGAGCCGAAATCCTCGATCGTGCCGCCACGGCACTCAGCAACCGGATCGAGGAGTTCGCGCGCATCATCGCCGCCGAAGCGGCCAAGCCGATCCGCACCGCCCGGGTCGAAGCCCAACGAGCGGTGAGCACGTTCCAGTTTTCGGCGGTGGCCGCGCGCACGCTCGCTGGCGAGGTCGTCCCGATGGATGCGTCTGCTGCCGGCGCGGGCAAGATCGCGTTCACCTTGCGTATCCCGATCGGCGTAGTCGGCGCGATTACGCCATTCAACTTCCCGCTGAATCTCGTGGTGCACAAACTCGCGCCGGCCATCGCTGCGGGCTGCCCCGTGGTCGTCAAGCCCGCCAGCCAAACACCCGTGTCGACCATTCGTCTCGTCGAGATGCTCATCGACGAATGCGGACTCCCGGCCGGCCACATCAACGTGGTCACCGGCGGCGGCGGCACGGTTGGCAACGCGATCGTGGAACACCCCGACGTCGCGCTCATCACGTTCACGGGCTCGCCCGAAGTGGGCTGGGACATTCGGGCGAAGGCCGCCCGCAAGAAGGTCGGGCTCGAACTCGGCAACAACGCACCGGTGATCATCGAACCCAGCGGCGATTGGGAGACCGCAGCCGCGAAGATTTCGGTTGCGGGCTTCAGTCACGCGGGTCAGTCATGCATCTCGACCCAACGCATTTTCGTCCACGAAACCATCGCCACGGACTTCACCGATGCGCTCGTCGACAACGTGAAGAACCTCGTCGTCGGCGACCCGATGGACGAGTCGACCGACGTGAGTGCGCTGATCTCGACGGGCGAGCGCGATCGCGTCCACACGTGGGTCGACGAGGCTCGGGCGCAAGGCGCGCGAGTCGCGTGCGGTGGCGAGATCGGCGACGACGGGGTGTTGCGACCGACGGTGCTCACGAACGTCGACGACGACATGAAGGTGTGCGCGCTCGAGGTGTTCGGTCCAGTGGTCGCCGTGATGACGTACACCGACTTCGATGACGCGCTCCGGCGAGCGAACACGACTCGATATGGACTCCAAGCCGCGGTGTTCACCACCCACATCGCCGATGCGATGAAGGCGGCACAGACGCTCGACTTCGGCGGTGTGCTCATCAACGAGGTGCCGACGTTCAGAGCCGATCAGCAGCCGTACGGCGGCCTACGCGACAGCGGCAACACGCGAGAGGGACCGAAGTACACGGTCGAAGAAATGACCGACGCTCGCCTGATCATCATGAACGCGTAGCGAAGCCATGACCGAGCACTTGACCGTCACGGACGCGGCCGCCCGCATCCGATCGAGCGACACACTCGGGGTCCCCCTCGGACCGGGCCAACCGGCCGCGTTCTTGCACGCGCTGGGCGACCGTGACGACTTCGTGGATCTCGAGGTTTCCGGCGCGTTGCTCGTCGACCTCTACGCGGTGTTCATGAAACCCGGCGTTCGCTTCCTGTCGGGGTTCTTCGGACCAGCCGAACGCTTCTTGCGCGACAGCGGGGCAGACATCCAGTTCGTGCCGGCCGACTTCCGTCGCTTCGCACCGATCCTGCGCGAGCGTTCGCCGCGTGTCATGGCGACGCTTGCTTCGCCACCCGACCGCGACGGCTGGATGAGTTTGTCGCTGCACGGCGGCGCCACGATCGCCGAACTGCAGCGAGCCGGCGCCGACCCGGATCGCCTGCTCGTCGTCGAAACGAATCCAGGGGCACCCAGAACCCACGGGATCTTGCCGGAGTACGGACACCGCATCCACGTCGACGAGGTCGACATCATCACCGAGAGCGATCGGCCGGTGTTCACGCTCGCCGACGCGCCGCCAACCGAAGCCGAGATCGCAATCGCGCAGCACGCGTTGACGTTCATACGCGAAGGGACGACGTTGCAGACCGGCATCGGCGGCGTGCCAACGCAAGTCGCCAAGCTCCTCGCGGAGGGCGACGGCGGTGATTACGGCGTGCATTCGGAGATGTTCACCACCGGGTTGATGGAGTTGCACAAAGCCGGCAAGGTCACGAACGCACGAAAAGGAATCTTCGAGGGCACGTCGATCACAACGTTCGCTGCTGGCACCGCGGAGCTCAACTCGTGGCTCGACGACAACACCGCGGTTCGATTCTTACCGGTCGAGGTCGTGAATGCGCCCGCCGTGATCGCGGCGAACCATGACTTCGTGTCGATCAACGGCGCGCTGGCGATCGATCTGTACGGTCAAGCCGTCGCTGACACCATCGACGGCGCGCAGTTCTCCGGTATCGGAGGTCACGAGGACTTCGTCGCGGCGTCGGGTCTGGAGCTCAGCGATCGTTCGCTGCTGTGCCTGCCGTCGACCTCGAGCGTCGGCGGGCGCACGATTTCGAGGATCACCGCATCGCTTGGATCCAACTCGGTGGTCACGACCCCGCGCCACCAACTCGACGTCGTCATCACGGAGTACGGCGTGGCCCGCCTGCGCGGCCGCACGGTGCGAGAGCGGGCGACGGCGCTCGCGGCCGTTGCCCACCCCGACTTCCGCGACGAGTTGGCGGCCACGGCCGATCGGATGCGCTAGCGATCGTCACGTCGTCATCGGATGGCTCGTCGATCGACGCGGGACAGAGGACGAGCGCGTGCAACGATGCAGACAACTCGCGCCACCGAGGTCGGCGCAGCCGAACGACGCCACGTGACTGGGTCGACCTGCGGCAACGCGCGCGGTCAAGATGCCCGCCATGACAAACGAACTCGAGGGCAAGGTCGCGCTGATCACCGGGGCCGCATCGGGGATTGGTCGGGCGACCAGCGAACGACTGGCGGCAGCCGGAGCAACCATCTGTGCGGTCGACTTCGACCTGTCGGGTGTCCGTGATCTCATCGGGTCACTCGGCACCGGAATCGCGATCGAAGCCGACTGCGCTGACCCCGAAGCCGTCGAGGACGCGTTCGCGCAGTGTGAGGGCGAACTCGGCGGGCCCGACATCGCCTTCCTCAACGCCGGGATTGCGATCGGCGTGTCGAACCTCACCGAACTCGACGATGCGACGTACCAGAAGATCCAACGGGTGAACGTCGACGGCGTCGTCTACGGCGCACGGGCCGCGATCCCACGGATGGAGCGACGCGGGGGTGGCGCCATCGTCGCGACAAGTTCGCTGGCCGGGCTCATTCCATTCCCGCCGGACCCGATCTACGACGGCGGCAAGCACTTCGTGGTCGGTCTGATGCGTTCGCTCGCTCCCACCTTGGCGCCGAAGCACATCACGTCGAACACCGTGAACCCCGGGATCACCGACACCAACATCATCGATCAGGCGACCAAGGACTTCCTCGAAAGCGCAGGATTCCCGGTGATGCCCGCGGGCCAGATCGCCGACGCGGTCTTCGGACTGGTGACGTCAGGGGTCACGGGACAATGTTGGGTCTGCCAGGCCGGCCGCGACCCGGTTCCGTACGAGTTCCGCGACGTACCGGGCCCGCGCGCCACCGGGGCCGAAGGCAAACGGCCGCCCCGAATGAACAGCCTCGGCACCTGAACCCACCGCATCGCTTTGGGATGCGGCCCGAGTGCGCCCTAGCCTGACCCCTCCATGACCACCGACGGCGCGGCGATCCAACCCGAAGTGCTCGACGCCGAGTCGATCGCGGACGGCGCGAGTGAAGCAATCACCTCACCGACCAAGCTGATTCGCATCGCGTCGATGGTCCGTTCGCTACTCGACGAGGCGCGGCGCGCGCCGCTCGACGACGCGGGTCGGCGGCTGCTTCGTGAGATCCACGACCGCAGCCTCCGCGAGTTGCGCGAGGTCCTCTCCGAAGAACTGCAGACCGAACTCACCGAGATGACGTTGCCGTTCACCTCCGAAACGCCGAGCGAGTCCGAACTTCGGGTCGCCCAAGCGCAGTTGGTCGGATGGCTCGAGGGCTTGTTCCACGGCATCCAGGCCACATTGTTCACCCAGCAGATGGCTGCGCAACGCCAGTTCGAACAAATGCGGGGTGGCCGGATGATCGAGGGCGGCGACCCCCGTTTGGGCGACCCTCGTCAGGGCGCTCCGGGCGCCTATCTCTAGGCGCCCGGCGCAGTCGCGCTGATCTCTCGGGATATGGCGCCCGCCTCCGCGTACCCTTCGTTCCCACGCCTCGAGGTCGTTCGATCATGACTGCTCCCGCACTGCATCCCATCTCCGATTGGAATCCGTCGAGCTGGCAGGCTCACCCCGCGGTCCAACAGCCCACCTGGCCCGAACCCGAACTCGCAACTGCGCTCGCCGAGCTGCGCCGCATGCCGCCGCTCGTGTTCGCGGGCGAAGCGCGCTCGCTTCGCGAGTCGCTCGCACGAGTTTCGGCTGGCGAGGGTTTCTTGCTGCAGGCCGGCGACTGCGCGGAGACCTTCGCCGAGTTCGGCGCGGACAACATCCGCGACAAGCTCAAAGTCATCCTGCAGATGTCCGTCGCGCTCACGTACTCGACCGGCGTGCCCGTCGTGAAGGTCGGACGCATCGCCGGACAGGTCGC
>SXGT01827604.1_pt1 | contig 11166 bp, 9 predicted proteins | sample 3176221 | NCBI WGS metagenome assembly SXGT01 (sample SAMN11356862, study PRJNA531348) | freshwater metagenome | isolation source: freshwater sample F1-120 | place: China: Fuxian Lake, Yuxi | collected 2017-12-25
AAATCTGCCTTGCCCATTAAGCCAGACACCTTGGTGATGGCGGCGGTCAGGGTGGTCTTGCCGTGGTCGATATGCCCCATGGTTCCTACTTTGAGATGGGGTTTGTTACGTGTGTACTTCTGCTTTGCCATAGCTTCCTCTCCTCCGGGAAAAGAATTCAAAAAAAGATGGTTGGTTCAGCAATTGAGCCCTCAATGGGATTTGAACCCATGACCCCAGTCTTACCAAGACTGTGCTCTACCTACTGAGCTATGAGGGCGTGCTGCCCGGTATGTGCACCGGAAAAGTGGGCAGTAAAGGCTTCGAACCTCTGAAGGCGTCCGCCAGCTGATTTACAGTCAGCCCCCTTTGGCCACTTGGGTAACTGCCCATTTTCCATTGTGCCGAGTCATCACTGACTCGAGTTTGAAGCCCTGGTAAGGAGCTCCAAACGCAAGCCAATCATGGAGCCGACGACGAGAATTGAACTCGTAACCGCACGCTTACAAGGCGTGTGCTCTGCCAGATTGAGCTACGTCGGCGGGAAGATTGCTCCCGCTTTAAGCGGTAAGAGTATATCAGAAGGTGGCTCAGGAATCAAGGGTGAAACAGCGCTTGCGTCTCGTCTTGATCGTTTGCCAGAACCCACCCGCGAGCAAAAAGTTTATCACGCTCAACCCGTCGCGTCAAGCAATTATCCACCTGCCGCTCAGCATTCAATTCAACCAATTTCAGGCTTGTTTGTGTTTCTTTCACATATTTGTGCCCTTTTATGGCGGTGCTGCGATATAATCCCCCATCATGATGTTCGATCGGTCTGTTCCCATTGCCCGCCAGGTAGACCTGCTTATTTTTAAGGCTAACTCTCTTATCCGGGCAGACCAATCCCCCCTTGCGCGCGACTATTGCCAGCGCGCTCTTGCCCTTAGCCAACCAAACGATCAGTTTGCCGCCGGGTACCCGCTCGGAGAGGCCAAGGCACGCGTCCTGGCCGGCTACGCCTCGCTCCACCTGGGCAACGACCCCCAGGAGATGGAATCGATCAAGCTGGCGATAGCCACCCTGGAGCCGCTTGACGAGCCGCTTTTTTTAGCCAGGGCCTACGGCGCGCTCACCTGGTTCTACATCAACTCCTTCGACATCGCCACCGCCCTCTCGTATGCCAAACGAGCCCTGCTATACGCCGAAAACGCCAAAGAGCCTTTCGATCTGGCCGATAGCCTCATCACCTACGCCAATGCACAATTGCTGGCCGGCAATCACGATTCCGCCATTCAGTTAGCCCGAAACGCGCTCCAAATTGGCACCCAAAACGCCATAGACCGCATTATCGCTGGCGCTCACAACAACTTGGCCATTATGTTGCTGGATGCCGGCGACCAAAATAGCGCCCTTTTCCACGCCCGGCAAGCTTTCGATCTCTCCAGCAAAGACCAGGAGATCATGCGCATGGCCAACGCAGCCGATACTATCGGCGCTGTTCTATTGGCCATGGGCCAGCCAGAAGAAGCGCTTACGCATTTTCAGCAGGCGATCGATCTTGGCATGCAACACAGCGCCATCATTCAGGCCAACTGCGCCACGATCGCCCATTTCCAATTCCAATACGCGCACTGCCTGTTGCAAATGGGCAACCCCAAAGATGCCCTGCCTATCGCGCTGGAAAGCAAGGCCATTGCCGACCAAACCAACCAAACCCGCTTGCTTTTATCGCTATGGCAATTGCTTGCCAACATCTCTGAGGCCCAACAAGAACACAAACAAGCGCTCCTCTACCTTAAAGAATACATTCACCTCAAAGACCACCTTACCGGCCGCGAAGCAAACGGCAACATGATCAGCAAGATGGTTGCCCACCAAATGCACATCGATCGCTTGCAAACCGAAACCCTGCAGTTGGAGAACAAAGCGCTTGCAAATCAGATAAAAAATGAGCAAATGCGCGCCAACGAGCTGGAATACATCGCCTCTACCGACCCGCTCACTGGCTTGTTCAACCGGCGCAAGTTTCAGCAGCTGGCAGAACACGCCTTGCAGCTCGCGTACCTCACCCACAAGCCTGTCTGCCTGTTGGCCATCGATCTGGATCACTTCAAAGCCATCAACGACGCCCACGGCCATATCGTCGGCGACCGTGTTCTGGTCAAGCTCGCGGAGTTGCTGACCAAGTCCATTCGCCTGGGAGACGCAGCCGCACGCTATGGTGGCGAAGAGTTTTTTGTGATTCTCAGCGATAGCAATGCCGCCACCGCCGGCAAGATCGCGGAACGAATTCGCCAGGCAGCCTCCGAGTTGCACCTCAACAGCGATTCTGCGCCGGTTAGTTTTACAATTTCAATCGGCATCGCCGATAACCAGGGCCAAGACCCGCTTGAGAATATGATCCACCGCGCCGACCAAGCCCTTTACCGTGCCAAACAAAATGGCCGCAACCAGGTTCAGGTAGCCTAAACAACCAGCGCCACCTTTTTTCGGCTTCCGCGCCTGCTCCTTTGCCAACGGCCTGTTCTTGCCCTCCCGCGTGCCATCTTCCCAAACTATTCCATTCGCAACCCTATCGTCGGCTTGCCTAATCCACCTCCCTGCTGGCCATTTCGGGGTGGCCGCTTGTACCGCGCCTCATCTCCGGCGGCAGTGCCCCGGCTTACCCCAAACCTGCCATGGCGCCGCTATGCAGCCAAGGCTATGCTATAATTTTTGCACCTAACCCTGTAAAGGAAGCCCATGAGGATCGAGATCACGTATTGCGCTGTCTGACATTACACGCCGCGGGCCGTGAGCCTGCTGCAAACCCTGCTTGGGCGCTACGAGAGCCGCATCTCAGCGGTCACGCTGGTACCATCCGATGGCGGGCGTTTTGAGGTGGCCAAAGATGGCAGCCTGGTATACAGTAAATTGCAAACCGGCCGCCACCCCGCAGCCGAAGAGATCATCGCCCTGTTGGGCTTAAACTAAAACAAAGCAAGGGATCACAAATGGCCAAAAAAGGACGCGTTTTTTCAGGAGCACGCCCAACCGGGCGCCAGCACCTGGGCAATTACCTGGGTGCAATGCAAAACTACGTAAAAATGCAGGATGACTATGATTGCGTCTACAGCATTGTGGATGTGCACGCCCTCACCACCGTAGAAACCACCCAGGAATTGGTCCAAAATACCTACGACATGGCGCTCGATTGGCTCGCCGCTGGCATCCGGCCGCAAGAATCGATCGTCTTTGTGCAAAGCCATGTGCCACAGGTGATGGAGCTGCACACTTACCTAAGCATGGTCACCCCGTTGGGCAAGCTAACCGACCTGCCTACCTTTAAAGAGAAAGTGCGCCAAAACGAGAGCAACGTGAACTACGGCCTGGTAGGCTACCCGGTGCTAATGACGGCCGATATTGTGCTCTACAATACCGATTTTGTGCCCGTGGGTGTAGACCAAGCCCCCCACCTGGAGTTTGCCCGCGAGATCGTGCGCTCTTTTAACTACCGTTATGGCAAGCCGGTTCTAAAAGAACCGCAAATGAAAAACACCGAGATCCCCAAGGTATTGGGCATCGATGGCGTGCAGAAGATGGGCAAAAGCCTGAACAACCACATAGAGCTGGCCAGCAGCCCCGATGAGACCCAAAAGCGCGTAATGCAAATGGTGACAGACCCGCAACGCCTGCGCCGCAACGACCCCGGCAACCCCGATGTGTGCAACGTGTACTCAATGCACAAGATCTTTACCCCCGCCGAGGAAGTAGCCCAAATAGGCGCCGATTGCCGCAGCGCCGGCATTGGCTGTGTAGATTGCAAAAAGCGCTTCGCCGCCAACCTCAACGCCAACCTGGCGCCCTTCCGGCAAAAGCGCGACGAGCTGAACCAGAACCCGGCCGCCATTTGGGATGTTCTGCACGACGGCGCCTCCCGCGCCCGCGCCATCGCCGACGATACCATGGCCGCCGTTCGGGATGCCATTCAGCTGCCCAAGTAAACCGCTAACATGCCAACCAACCCCCGCCTTCCAGGCGGGGTTTTTTTTCGTTCCTATCCTGTCTTCCATCCCCACCCTTTCTGCCATACCCACCCAACATCTGCCATTTTTTTGAACCATGCGGCGCCAACAGATACCCACCTGACGGCATTAAAAGCAACCGATTGGTTTAAGTAATTGCCGCCATCTGCCGGTTGGCGCGTTGCCAGCCTAAACAAGCCCAACCCATCACACCCAAGCGTGCGGCAGCCCGCCGCGCGCGTGCTATAATCGCTCCTATGCGAGCTCTCGTCCAGCGCGTCAGCAAGGCATCGGTTACGGCAGAAGCGACACTTACCGCCAGCATTGGCCGCGGTGTTTTGATCTTGCTGGGCATTGGCCACACCGATACCCCCGCCGAGTGTGCCTATTTGGCGGCCAAGGTTGCCCAGCTGCGCATCTTTGAAGATGAAGCCGGCAAAATGAACCTGAGCCTGCAAGAGATCGGCGGACAAGCCATCGTCGTTTCCCAGTTCACCCTGTATGCCAATACAAGCCGCGGCCGCCGCCCCAGTTTTGTGGATGCGGCCCTGCCCGGCCACGCCCGCCCGCTGGTAGATACCTTTGCCCAACACCTGCGCGATGCTGGCATACCCACCGGCCAGGGCATTTTTGGCGCCGATATGCAGGTGGAGATCCACAACGACGGCCCCGTTACCATTTGGCTCGAACGCGAAACAACCAACCCCTCGCCCAACCCCTAACCAGCTCCCGGCCATGCCAACCCCCGCCTTCATTGCCACCCCTTACGCCATTACTTCCGCTATTTCGGCTTTGCTTTCATTGGGGGTGGCCGTTCTTACCGGCCCAAAACTGCGCAGGCACGGCGGAGTGTACATTTCCTTATTGTTGTACAGCCTGGCTATTTGGTCTGGTTTTGCCTCCTTGGAGTATGCCGCAACCAACCTGGCGGTCAAGTTCACCTTCGTTCAGCTGCAATACCTGGGGGTCGTAACAGCCCCGGTCTTGTTCTTGCTGGGCACATGGGAGATGATCCGTCAGAACCATGGATCGCGATCGGGTATCTCAACCCAATGGGTTGCTGCCCTGTTTGCCATCCCGGCCATCACCTTTGCGCTGGCGCTTACCAACCAAGCCCACCACCTGCTCTGGACCAGTATTCAGTTGGACCCAACCCACAACACCACGGTGCTTGGCCATGGCCCTTGGTACTGGGTGGGCTCGGTAGGGTACTCTTATCTGGTGTTTGCCTTCGGCGCAGTCTTTCTCATTAGCTCGGCACTGGCATCCCTTCAACCTTACCGCTCCCAAGCCATTTTGCTGTTTTTGTCCGCGCTTATCCCCGTGGTCGGCAACATTTTATACGTCTTCGATTACGCTCCCATCCCGGGCTATGATCCGGTTGCATCACTCATCAGCGTTTCCGCCATCCTCTTTGCGATCAATCATTTCCGCTACCACATTATGGAACTGCCCCCGCTTGAGCTTGGCCAAGTGTTGGATGGACTTTCGCAAGCGGTGATTGTGACCGATAGCTCCGAAAGGCTGGTTTATATCAACCAGCCTGCCCAAAACCTGCTGGTACAGGCTGGCAGCTTGTTGTTTCGCCTGCCCGGTCCTCTGCCTGCCCGCCCGGGTCAGCCGTTACACTTGGCAAGCCAGTTCCAAACAGATTATTTCTCATTTAGCTTGCAGCCTTCGGTTGGTACCCGCCATTACCACGCCCAACGCTCCGCTTTTGCGGGCAAGGCCTACCGTGGCACCATTTTGCTGATTTCAGACATCACCGCCGAACACGAGTCCAATTTGCTGCGCCAACAGGCGCTACTACACCGCGAGCGCGATACCCTGATCCAAACCTTGGATGGCGACCTGGCCGACTTGCTGGGTTCGATCCACGCCAATCTTTCACGCGTGCAGCAAGACCTGCGCCAAGGCAACCATACCTCCGCCCAAACCCAAATAGATACCCTTTTGGTGGCCGCCAACAATGCCGACCGCGAGATGCGCCTTACGATCTTCAACATTTTGGCCCGCGGCCAGGCTGGCGCAGGTATTAGCGGCCTGTTGCAAGAATATACCCGGCGTGTCAGCGAGATCTATAACTTGCCCGTATCGCTAAGCTTGCCCGCCAATTCGCTGGATGGCCAGCTATCGGCAGAAAATGCCAGCATGTTGCTTGCAACATTGCAAGAGCTGCTAAACCACGCCGTAACCTACGGCAATGCCACCCGTGCCCAAATAATGCTCACCCAGCAATACGGGCAGATCGCCTGCATTTATACCGACGATTGCGCCCACCAAAACCCCGCCATGGCCGAAGCCCTAAAAAACCGCGCTGCCATCTCCAACGCTGTGGCAGACCTGGGCCACCAGCCTGGCGGTACCCAAATGCTGCTGACCATTCCCACAAGCCCGCCCTTGCACAGCCTGGGCAAATTGCGCGTATTGCTGGCAGACCAGCAAACCCTCTCGGCCGAGGCACTTTTGCAAAGCCTCGGCAACCACGGCGCTACAGCGCTCGGCAACGTCACCAACCCCGCACAGGTAGCCCCCCAGGCTGCCCATAACCAGGCGCAGATCGTTTTGCTTTCCTCCCGCTGGCCCTCTGCCCGCCTGCAACAACTGTTGGCAGATCTTGCCAGCCAGGCCCCGGCCGCCAAGGCGGTATTGCTGGCATATGAGCCAACCAACGAACTGCTGCGCCAGTGCCTTCAATCCGGCGTGGCAGGCATTTTGCTAAAAGACCAATCACTTCCGGAGGTGGTTATGGCGCTTGCCGCTATTCAGCAGGGCAACCGCTATTATGCTCCGGCCATCGCGGCCCGTCTTGCTGGTTTGTTGCAACAACCCAGCCCCGACCTGCACCAGCAGGCGGTACGCTCCTTGCTCTCGGCCGGCCTTTCAGAAAAACAGATCGAGGTCCTTCAGCAGGTTGCCAAAGGCAAGGTATATAAACAAATCGCCAGCGAATTGTCGCTTAGCGAATCGGCCATCAAATACCATATGGAGCGCATGCTGGAAGTCACAGGCATGGAAAACCGCGCCAGCCTGATCCAGTACGCCTTTCAGATCGGTCTGATCGAAGACCGCCGCAATTAGATTTCCGCTTCCATATCTCTCCCATCTTCGTTTTTGGCCAGCATGGTCGGGAATTTTCCCGACCTTTCCTGACCCTTTTCTCCGACAAGTACAATTTTTTTTCAGGGCATGTGTCAAACTAATGGAGAACGATTAAATTCCAATAAGGAGCCATAGAAATGAAAAAGACCTTGTTTACCCTGTTGTTGGTTGCCGCCCTAATGCTGGGCATTACTGGCAGCGCATTTGCCGCCGGCCCCGCCGAGTACACCATTGATGTGCGCAACCGCACCGGCCAATCGGTGGAATTCAACTACACCGGCGCCGATGGCATTTTGCACACCACCAGCATCCCCGCTGGCACCAGCAAGCTGACCCTGCTCGAAGGCACCTACAACTACTGGGCCGCCCCCAAGTGCGGTTCTGTTGCAGGCACTTTCAATGTAAGCCAGCAACGCCAAACACTGTGGATCGATTGCGATGACTCCACCCCCTCGGTTGATGTCGCATCGCCGCAAGGCAAGGCTGGCTCCGGCGTGGTCTTCTTCCGTTGCCTTAATGGTGGCAGCGGTGCCTACGAATACAACTTCTATGATTGGGGTGAAGGCGATTGGGGTATCTTCGGAACTTTCTGCTACGACTCTGCCCCAACCGAAGGTTATGGCGAATGGGCCAACATTTGGGGAGATGGTGAAGATTACTGGTATCTGTACATGCCCACCGGCATCGAGGATTCTGGCTATGGCAACTGCGATGGCTGGAGCGATTTTGGTGAAGGCTTTTACTACCTGGGCTTTACCGATGTAAATGATTATTGGCTGGACTGCCCGGGGATCGAGTGATCTTCAGGTTTTTGCCGAATTACGCTCACAGGCTTCCCTTCGGGGAAGCCTTTTTTATTACCCATAACCGATCGGCCGCGGGATAAAATTATGAATTATGCAAAAATTAACCTAATGCAGCCGATTTTTTGCCAAACCAACCCGTTTTTCTAACAATATCCACACAATTTCTGCCAAATATGCCAATATTGCTCCATTTTGCTTGACAATACATCCCATTATTGGTATATTTGTGTTTGTAAAGGAAGCAAGGTTGTTTTCGTTCTTCGCAAGACGAGTTGCCCACCCTGGTGGGCGTTTGTTTTAATAAGACGATCCCTTGGCTCCGTAAGAAACCCTTTTTGTTTTATTGCTCAGGAGGCAAGAAATGTCAGAACGTGTAATTGGTACGGTCAAGTGGTTCAATGGTAGCAAGGGCTACGGTTTCATTTCCCGTGATGGTGGCCCCGATGTTTTCGTCCACTTCTCCGCTATCGTAGCCGATGGCTACCGCAACCTTGAAGAAGGTCAGAAGGTTGAGTTCACTGTCGAGCAGGGCCCCAAGGGTCTGCAGGCCGCGAACGTAAAAGCTGTCTAATATCTCTTCATCGCCAATAAACTACCCCGTCGTGAGACGGGGTTTTTTGTTGCCATTTTTGGGCCCTATTTTGCCAACGGCGTTTGCGGTGGGGCTATACAACAACCCTTGTGGGGCCGGCTACCACCAACAGGGCAGGTCTACCTGCACCGCCAGTGCGCCAAGCTCCATTGCCCCGCCGATCTTATCGGCGTTGTCGTACCCGCCACCAGCGATCAGCGGCAAGCCGGCTTTGGCCAGCTGGTACACCACTTCCGCGGCCATGGGGTGCACTTGCGGGCCATACAATCTGCCTGCAACAGGCATGGTTTCAGTCGGCAAAATTGTTTGTTCAGCGCTTGCCACCTCTGCCATTTTTACCCGCCCACGCGGCGGCCGCAGGCTAATGGCGCTGGCGCCCTTGCGGGCAAAACGCTCGCCGTACATCGCAGCCAATTGCATTGGCAAGTTGGCGATCACCGGCATCTCTACCGATAAGGCCGGCATGGCTTCCAGCCAGGCGTTCAGCATCTCTGGCCGGTAAAGCGGCAGCCCCAGTTCCACCGCCAGCACATTTTCCATCCGCTCCAACGCTGCCACCATTTTACGCGCCCGTTCCACATCCTCACCCATCAGGTGTACGATGATCGGCAGCGGGCTGGCATCCCATTTGCGGCTGGCCACCTTCAGCGTTTGCCAAAAACCGGCATTGGGGGCGCCATTATGCAACAGGCTGCCACCTTCGGTATCTATCAGGGCGGCTTGCTCTGGCGCGCGGCGCGGAAGGTAACTGATCGGGTCCGTTACCAGGGCTGCCAACCCGCCCCATCCTTCCAGCCGCTTAATGGCGTTGGCGTTGTTGCCATTGGGGTAGTACCCCAAAAAGCCGGCCGCGTTTAGCAACGGTTTCCCTAAATACAGGTCTCTTTTGGCCATATTTTTCAAGTATACCTTTTTCGGGCCGTGTTATCATAAACATATCACCACCAAAAGGATGCCCCCCATGCCCCAAACCCCTGTGTACCGATCCCCTTTATCCTGGCGCTATGCCTCTGCCGAGATGCGCGAGTTATGGAGCGAGGAGCAGCGGCGCCGCGTTTGGCGCCAGGTGTGGGTGGCGCTGGCCCAGGTGCAACAAGGTTTTGGCCTGGTTACGGCAGAACAGGTGGCAGACCTGCAAGCCCAGCAAAACAACATCAACTTGCCCCGCGCCCTGCAACTGGAAGAAGAACTGCAACACGACCTGATGGCCGAGGTGCACACCTATGCCGAGCAAGCGCCGATCGGCGGCGCTATCCTGCATTTGGGCGCCACCAGCATGGATATTGAGGACAATGCCGAGGTGCTGCGCATTGCCGCAGCCCTGGACCTGACCCTGCAAGCCAGCGCCCGCCTGTTGCAGACCCTGGCCGGCCTGCTTGAAAAATACGCAACCCTGCCGGTCATCGCCTTTACACACCTGCAACCCGCCGAGCCTACCACCCTGGGTTACCGCCTGGCCCAAACCGCCCAGGATCTGTTCTCAGACCATACCCAATTGGTACAGGTTCGCCAAGGCCTGATGGGCAAGGGCTTTAAGGGCGCCGTGGGCACCAGCGCCAGCTATGCCGAACTGTACGGCGCCGACCAACTGGACCAATTTGAACAACAAATGAGCGAAAAACTGGGCCTGCCATTCTTCCCGATCGCCACCCAAACCTACCCCCGCAAGCAAGATTACAGCATACTGTGCGCGCTGGCCGGCATGGCCCAAACCCTCTACAAATTCGGTTTCGACCTGCGCATCCTGCAATCGCCGCCCATCGGCGAGCTGGCCGAGCCCTTCGGCAGCCGCCAGGTCGGCAGCAGCGCCATGCCCTTCAAGCGCAACCCCATCCGCGCCGAGAAGTTGGATAGCCTGGGCCGCTACATCGCCCAGCTGCCGCGCATCGCCTGGGATAACGCCGCCCACAGCCTGCTGGAACGTACCCTGGATGATAGCGCCAACCGCCGCACCATATTGCCGGAGGCATTTTTGGCCCTGGATGAGATGCTGCGCACCGCGCAGGCAATCGTTGCCGGCCTGCGGGTAAACGAGGCCGCCATTGCCAAAAATTTGGCCATTTACGGCCCCTTTGCCGCCACCGAACGGGTACTGATGGCTGCCGCCAAAAAAGGCGGCGACCGCCAAGCCCTGCATGAGTGCATCCGCCAGGCATCCATGCAAGCCTGGGATGACATCCAGGCCGGCCAACCCAACCCGCTGGCAAACCTGCTGGCCGCCGATAGCCTGATCAGCCAATACCTCTCCCCCACCGACCTAACGGCGCTGATGAACGCCGACAACCACATCGGCAACGCCCCCCAAAAAACACTCGCCCTGGCAAGCCAGATCCGCACGGCCTTGGGCCAATAAAATTCACACTCTAACCTGCCACCTTACCGACTCACCCGAATGTTCTTCCCTCTGGTGTTTGATCCGTGCATTCTCAACAATCTCACGCCCACAAAGGCTGCAAACAAACAAGCCGGTAATGACCTCCCTAACAGGAGGTTTATTTGCCTTGCGAACGATTGGGGTTTTGTTTGGCTTATTTTTTTCCGGTAATGTGCCGATGATTTGAATCAGTTGATTTTTTCGGGTGTTTAGCTCATCCTCAATTTTTGCAAGGTCACCCTCCAATACATGGCTTGGGATCTCTAAATTGATCGTAATGCTTGGACACACGATGGCTGTTTGATATTTGTGCGTCTTAAAGTAATC
>SXGT01104343.1_pt1 | contig 11165 bp, 10 predicted proteins | sample 3176221 | NCBI WGS metagenome assembly SXGT01 (sample SAMN11356862, study PRJNA531348) | freshwater metagenome | isolation source: freshwater sample F1-120 | place: China: Fuxian Lake, Yuxi | collected 2017-12-25
GTGATTTAAGCAAGAATAGTATACTTCGCGGCAACTTCATCAATATTTCCAGGAGTAATTTTCACATAGTCATTATCTGACAGGCCTGCACCTGCTTTCACTTCTGCAAGTGTCATCACACGAGCCGGTTGTTTTTCACCAGCTGGAACTTCATCTGGACCGATCAAGCCTCCTGTGAAGGAGTACTCTCCTCCAGCTGGACGAATCGGAGCTCCAGGATGCAACGTCCAAACACCGTCCTCATCTCCAGGAGAACGACCAACGATGATCGTTGCAAAATCCGTTTTTGGCATGTCCTCAACCGTGCCACGAACAACAGTGAACGACACGGGAACATATGGCTTTACCTTCGGATCACTCTGTCCTTTTTCACGGCGCACAAGCACACGTGTTCCTGGATCCATATCACCAATACGAGCGATTCCGAGGCGACCTTCTACTCCATCGACTTTAAAATACAGTGCTTCTGGAAGTCCAGCTGGCATCCCTTCTGTTTTTGTCGAAGGGAGAAAAGCATTCGACGGAGCTCCGGCAGCCATGAGAGCTTCACGGTCGTCTTCGCGGCCGGCGACTTTTTTCGCCAAGTCTTTATACATGTTCACCACGTCTAAAATGTTTCCCACGCGTGGATCAGTAAACTTTGATCCACCTTCTCCAGGAACAACGTGCATGTTGTTCATAGATTCGACATAGCCTTCATCTGGCAAAAGTTTTTTGATGTCTGGTGCAAGCGACATGTACGCATCCTTGAGCGATTCACCTTTTCCTCCTTCGTGGCGTGGGTCTGACATATGTTTTTATTTCGACTGAATTAAGAATCAAGTTGAACTCGTAAAAGATTGATGAACGCTTCTCGTGTCTGCGCTCGCTGTTCGCCTGATTGTTCGAAGTCGAACAGACCAAACGTGTGACCGGCCCCAGGCATTTCTACAAACGAAGCGCCCATTGCGGCTTGTGCATAGGCTTGTGCTTCTTCCTTTGAAACAACCAGGTCTTGCTCTCCGTGAATCACGGTCACCTTTCCTGGAAACAGTTCAAGTGGTTGAAGAAACGCCTTCGTTTCAGGAAACGTGTCGAGTACGCTCACTCCGGGTTCCTCTACATGAGTTGGAGGTGACGCAAGAATGAGCCGATCGGTACGTGCACGAAATTCACGAGAGAGTTCTGCAACAATGGTCGCACCTAGCGACGTTCCGAGCAAGTCAAACCGCAATCGACTCGCAGGAACCCCGAACAATTCATCCGAACGTTGTACCAATTCTTCAAGAGTACGGCGCACATCTTCAACCTCCATACCGTATGTTTTTCCTTGAAAACCCGTCGCTCGATAGTCGTTGCCGTCTTCACTCGCAAACGGTTGAGCGCCTGTAGGATCGAAGTCGTGGTGACGCGATGTACTGATGCGCGCCACAGACTCGCCAGATGTTGCGAGGGCCTCTGCCACGTCGGCGTACTCGAATCCAGAGGAATGACTCCCATGAACGCACACGAGAACGCGATGATCTTTGCCTTGTTTTCTAGGTTTCGCGTCAATTTCCAGTTGGATCGGGCGATCACCAGGAGCATTCAGAGTTCCTGGAATCTCCACAGAAATGTCCCTTCGACTTTCAAATTGCCTTTCCATGGCTTCGCGAGATGGATCAGACATACCTATTCTTTTGGTGTGGCTAAACGAATGTTCACCTGTTCGATGCGCGACTCAAGTTCACTGCGCAAAGCCTCATCCTGCACACCCGGCAGTTTTCCATCGCCTTGCAATGCGCCACGAATCATTCCAAGGGTGCGTCCAAGGTCTGCCCCTTCCTGAATTCCGAGTGCTTTCAGTGCATCTCCGTCGAGACCGACATCTTTCAAAATGCGACTGCGCTGGCGAACGGCTTCTTCCTCGGCTTTCTTGCGTTCCACTTCCACTCGGTAAGCCGGGTACAACTGTTCGGCTTTCCAAAAGTTTGTGAGTGGTGCGGTGTAGATAAAGGCGTCACCAGCCGTATCGATCTCGTTTGTTGCCACACCGTCTTTTACTTTTTTCGGAAGTTTTACCGTTCCAATCAACCCATCCACGAGCATGCCTGCCTGGAGCGCACGCATGGCTTCTTTCGGATCGAGTCCGGCTTCCTCCGCTGCGTCCACAAACCCATGCACATCTTTTCCTTCCACTCGCTCAAATTTCAAGAGTGGGTTGATGTGCTGCTCGATGGAGTAGCGAAGAAGTTTGCGTTCTTGGTCCGTGAGATTGAGACGATCGGCCACACGATCGACAACTTCGCGATTCGCACCATCGTACGCCTCTTCGGCGTGGCCGCGATAGCTGATCGAAATACCGTATGCGTCAAAAAACTGCTTTTGCAAATCCATTGGATCAAGGTCCTGGCGCGTCGAAGAAAACTCAGCGAACAGCTTGTCGTATTTTGCGCGCAAATCAGCACGGCGTGCATCCTGCTCTGCATCAAACGCCACACGAGGCGCTATGTCACCTTTTTTCGCCGCATCCTTCGCTTTGTCTTTACGCTTTTCAATTTCTTTATCGATCGCCTTTGTCGCAAACCCAAGTTCTACCGCCGGACTTCCATCACGAACAAGGAAACCAAGTGTATCTGGTTTCGCAACGTCATGCATGAACGCAAACGCAATAAGCAAATTTGGATGTTCGCGCACAACTCGCTCAACCTCATTCCATTCTTGCTCTGCATTCTCTATGCCAAGCACTTCCTGAGCTCGTGGATACGGCATTTTCCCATCACGAATCAACACAATTGCCGATAAAATCGACCGATAATGATCTTTCACCGTCGGCCCTTCCGCGTGTTTGTCCGGCGACTGTGGCGTATTCAAAATATCCCGCACTTTCGGTTCCGCCTCCGCAAATTCAATCATGAGCCGATCCGCCTCAATGCTGGCATCCGCCAAATCTTTCAATTCAGCAAACAATGCCTCAACATCAACCCGTTTTTCCCGTGGGGGCATTTCCGGCTTCCACTCAGGTCCGCTCTCAATACGTCTCGCTACAACAGCATCAAGCCCACGTGGACGAGGTCGTTCTGGCATAAGAAACAAAAACACGTGCAGAGATTTCCTCCCCCACACGTGGAATTTATGTACTTATAATAGCACAAAAAACGTGTTTTGTCAATTGCGTTTTATTCGTAAAATATGAAAATTATTGGTACGATGCGGCATATATGGACATGATTACGATTGGGGACGTGAAACTTGATACGTTTGTTGTGCTCGACGAAGCGAACACGCAGTGCGAACTCAAAATGCCGGACAGCAAGCTTTGTTTGGACTATGGCGGAAAGATTTCTGTGAACGTAGTGGATTCACAGATGGCGGGATCAGCACCGAATGTGGCGGTTGGATTGGCACGCATGGGGTACAAAACAGCGGTTATCAGCAACATGGGTGCGGATGGAACGCGCGCACTCACACTGAGCCGCTTTAAAGAAGAAGGGGTCTCCAATAAGTATATTCGTGTCGTGAAAGACCAACCGAGTGCTTACTCGGTGGTGATAAACTACAAAGGCGACCGTACTATTTTGGCTTCGCAGACACAAAAAGCCTACCGCTTGCCCAAAATTGGACGCACAAAGTGGTTGTATGTGAGCGAAATGGGACCTGGGTACGAACTGTTGTATCGCGAGGTGACCGCTTATGTGAAACGGACGGGTGCGTTACTCGGATTTAATCCTGGAACGATTCAAATTCGGGAAAAAAAGGAATTCCTGTTTGATCTCATCAAACACGCAGCCATCTTGTTCGTAAACGTTGAAGAAGCTCAAGCTCTTGTAGAAACAACTGAACGTGAAATCCATCACTTGGCCGCCGCCCTCTGGAAATTTGGTCCTGGGCACGTTGTCATCACAGATGGAAAAAACGGCGCGTACGGTTTTGACGGAAAAACCCTCACGCATTGCCCGATTATCCCAGCAAAGCCCGTGGATCCAACCGGTGCGGGCGACGCGTTTGCCACGGGGTTCATCGGCGCGCGTATGGACGGAGTCGACGCGGAAGAAGCCCTTCGCTATGGTGTGACCAATTCCTCTTCTGTTGTTGGTCATGTTGGACCACAACCAGGATTGCTGTCGCTTACGCAAATTCGCTCACGACTAAAGAAACACTCCAACGTACGAGTGTCCAACATATAATTCCGCACGTCATCTAGAGGCCACGGGCCGAAGGATCTCTCGTTTTCTCGTCGTCGAAAGATCCTTCACTTCTCTCTGGATGACATCTGCGTACCTATGCTTACTTCCCTCACTTCCGTCCTACAAAAAGCACACCGCGGGCACTACGCGGTTGGGGCGTTTAATGTAAATAACTTAGAAACACTTCAGGCGGTAATGGCAGCAGCGGAAGAAGAGCAATCGCCGGTCATAGTGCAGACCTCAGAAGGAGCTGTCCATTATGCAGGGATGGATGAGCTTGGGTCACTCGCCCATTTGGCAGCGAAACGCACCAAATTGCCAGTTGTATTTCATCTCGATCATGGAAAGGACGTAAAGATGGTGATGCGGGCTATCAAAAGCGGCTGGTACACAAGTGTGATGTTCGATGGTTCTTCCCTGCCCTACACCGAAAACCTCAAGACGACCAAAACGATTGTGAAAGCAGCTCACGCAAAAGGTATTTCCGTCGAAGCAGAACTCGGGGCTATCGCTGGCATTGAAGATTTTGTCTCGGTGGAAGAAAAAGATGCTCACTTCACAAATCCTGAACAAGCGAAAGAGTTTGTAAAAGAAACGGGTTGTGACGCTCTTGCGGTTGCCATCGGAACAAGCCACGGCCCCTTCAAATTTACCCACGACTCAAAACTCGACTTTGCTCGTCTCAAGCGCATCGCAGAAACCGTGTCTGTACCGCTCGTCTTGCACGGCGCCTCCGGTGTCCCGGCACGCATAAAAGCGCTTTGCACGAAATACGGTTGTGAAATCGCCGCAGCGAAAGGTGTGTCGGATGCAAATATCAAAAAAGCGGTGAGTCTCGGCATCAATAAAGTAAACGTGGACACCGACCTACGCATCGCGTTTGACGCTGGCATCCGCCAATTCCTCCACGACAAACCAGAAGTCATCGATCCGCGCGCCATTCTCCGTCCTGCCGTCGATCTCATGACAAAAGTCGTGCGTCAAAAAATGCAGCTACTAGGAAGCAGTGGTAAAGCCTAGCGTTTCTTTCGCACCAGGTGTCCTCGCGGCACCTGGTGTTGTATAATTCGAACACTATGTTCGACATTGTCACCATTGGAGCAGGAGTGAAGGATGTTTTACTCATGAGTGATCAGTTTCAATTTTTGCAATCAAGTGTGTTTGAAGGTGGTGTGGGAGAATGCGTATCACTCGGAGCGAAGATTGAGCTCGACAAAGTTGTGCACTCAACCGGCGGAGGGGCAACGAATGCGGCTGTGACGTTCGCACGACTTGGGTACGACACAGCGACCATTTGTCGTGTGGGTGATGATGGCGCTGGACGTGATATCCTCATCGATTTACAACGCGAAGGGATCAAGACAACGCTTGTTCAACGCGTGATTGGAGGCTCAACAGGATATTCAACGCTCCTAACGGCTCCTGGAGGTGAACGCACAGTTCTTGTGTATCGTGGTGTTTCTGCAGAATTTACAAAAACAGATATTCCTTGGAGTGACATCAAAACCCGATGGATCTACATCACTTCTCTAGGCGGAAACCTGCCGCTCACAAAACTGATTGCGCAAACAGCGGCAAAGAAAAACATTTCGGTTGCTTACAACCCAGGGAGTAAAGAAATTGCCACGGGGCTTCCTGCATTTAGGACATTCCTAAAGTATATTCGTGTCTTTACGCTCAATCGCGAAGAGGCGGAAAAACTTACGAAAGAAAAAGACATTGCACGCATGTTCAAAAAACTAGCAACACCAGGTAACGTTGTTCTCATTACGGATGGTCATAACGGGGCCTACGGATATAAAAATGGACATGCGTACTTCGTGACGACCAGCGGAACCCGCGCTGTCTCTGCCACCGGAGCAGGCGATGCGTTTGGATCCGGATTCGTCGCTTCTTTTATGCAAACAGGTGATTTGGCCACGTCTCTTGCAATCGGTACCTACAACGCCGAATGCGTCATCAAGCATATTGGAGCGAAAGATGGGATCATTCACAAATGGCCAACAAGCACGCAACTAAAAGGAATTAACGTCAAGCCGTTCAAGATCTAACTATGCGTAAAACTGTTTTTGTTACACGCCGTATTCCGGACGCCGGCCTCAAACTTCTCAAGGTAGATAAACGTGTTCGTCTTGTCGTGCACCCGGGAGAAAAAGCAATTTCTCCGCGTGACTTGATCACCGGGGCGAAATCGGCGGACGTAATTCTCTCGATTCTCACGGACAAGATGGATGAAAAACTTTTTTCCGCAACACCGAACGTAAAAATGGTTGCGAACTATGCGGTTGGATTTGATAATATCGATCTCATTGCTGCAGGAAAGCGCGGCATTATCGTTACGAACGCTCCAAGTCCAGACATTTCCGAGTCCGTTGCTGAACACGCCATTGCCCTTCTCTTTTCACTTGCACATCGCATCGTCGAATCCGATACATTTACACGTACGGGAAAATATCATGGTTGGGGACCAGAGTTACTGCTCGGAACCGACGTTTGGAAAAAAACCCTCGGGGTCGTTGGGCTCGGAGCGATAGGAAGTGCGGTGGTAAAACGCATGCATGACGGATTTGGAATGAGAATTTTGTACACGAGCCCTAACCGCAATCCGGAATTAGAAAAAGAAACAGGGGCAGAATATCGAGAACTCGATGCACTTCTCAAAGAATCTGATTTTGTTTCGCTCCACGTTCCGCTCACCAAACAAACACATCATCTCATTGGCGCCAAGCAGCTCAAGATGATGAAAAAATCCGCGTTTCTTATCAATACAGCGCGAGGCCCAGTGATCGATGAAAGAGCTCTTGTCTCTGCTTTGCTCGCCGGCCGCATCGCAGGAGCCGGACTCGACGTATACGAATGCGAACCAATGATCGCCTGCAACCCGAAGGACATCGCAATTCTCCGTTCACTCCCAAACGTCGTTCTCACTCCACACACTGCCTCCGCCACCGTCGAAACTCGCCAAACCATGTCTCGGGTTGCCGCCGAAAATATCCTCGCCTTCCTCGATGGAAAAACGCCGCCAAACGCGGTAAAGCCACTGTAATCCTTGAACACCGCCTGATGAGCGGTGTTTTCGATCAAAGAAAAAAGACGGGCTACTCAGGCTCCGTCTCGTCGTCTTCGACCGTTGCAGGATCTAGTCCCGTCGCAGGCTCTGGGTACACCTCGGCAGCGACGGCGTCGCGCGCGGCGGCCTCCCAGTGTTGTCCGTAGAGGAAATCGTACTTGTACGCATACCCATGGCTCTCTGCCTGATTGGGGAAGTAGGCCTTGGTCTTCTTTCCTTTCTGGTACGTGCAGTCAACCGACCGCCACCGTTCCACACCGCATGCCCGCAGCGCGCGAGCCGCATTGCCATAGAACCCGTTGTACCCAAGAGCAAGATACTGCCGCATGAGCATCGGCTTCTCTCGCAGCCAGGTTCGCAGGTCCTCGAGTCCCGCCTCGCGCTGCTTCTTCGTCACGGTCATGCCACGCCACTCGTCGTCGGCATGCAAGAACATGAGTCGCAGGAGTAAGTTGTCGTCCTGTGTTCCAACAGCGTGCTCCGGACAAACGACATTGTAGGCCTTGCAGAGCGCAGCATACGTCTTGGGCATGAACTGTCCTTTCCCTCGCGCGCCTACAGGACTCGTTCGGTAATCCCATGCCTTGGTCTGGTTGGCTCCAAGTTGGGTGAGCGCCTCATTGAGCAGTTCGAGGCGACGAGTGTTGTTCCCACTCGGAAAGAACGGGTCAGGATGCGTCACGTTCTCGGTGAGCACCAGCGTAAACACATGATCCGCGGGAACCACGTCTACTACCAATTCTTTGAAGAACTGCGACTGAACTCCGGTCTTGCGCAAACTCTGTTGCGCATTCTCGATCTGACTCCAGAGGTAGGCCACACCAGCAGCGCGCACCTCCGGCGTGTTGATCTCTGAGGTGTAGGGCACGTAAATAGCCCACGTCGGCGTCCCGGCCCAATCGATGGCTGTCTTGATGGCGAGCACTGTCGTTCCGGGCGGATGCACCACATCAATTTCCGGGTTCACACCCGTTGCCTTCTTACCACTTCCGTCCCCCAGCTTCACATCGTATCCAGCCACCGAAGGCTTCTCGCCTTGATAGACTGTGATGTACTGGATTTCCCCCTTGATGTCCGTGGATGCGATGAGGTAGTCGCCACGACACGCAAGCACCCCCTTACCATCCCCTTTGCACTTCGACTCGTCGAGCGACTTGCCCACGAGTTCACGTCGCGACCGCGTGATGAGGTCCATCACATTGGTCGGCACATGAGCCATCCGCTGCGGCCCTGCTGGCACGAACGGAGGAGTAGAGCCCTTCACAGGTTCTACGGGTGGCGGGGGCTCAACAGGTGGTGGTTGAGGTGGTTCCTGAAACCGACCCAACGGTTGTACCACCAACACCACCGACATCGAACCTGCAATGAGGTGCAGATACGCCCACTTGGCGAATCCAGCGGGCGCACCGAGCGTTCCCTTCTCCATGAGCGCCACTGTTGGACGGAAGCACCAGAGCGAGAAGAGCGCGTACGCGCCGAGCACCGTCACCCTCACCCAGAGGGTTTCGATACTCCACAAAAGCGATCCAACACTGAGCGCGTTGGCAAGCCACACAAAGGCGGCGAGAAACAAGTACATTCAGACTCCACGCTGTTTGAGAAACGATCGTAAAGAACACAGTTTGGAAAAGCCAAACCGAAGGTCGAATCTTAGCCCAAAAAGCGCTTTTCGTCAACGGTTGACGGTGTTTCACGAGATTGCTATGATTCCGCTCACGCGGGCCATCCTCCTTCGCTAAAGCTTCGGAGGACTGGTGAGCACACATGGGCCAATAGCTCAGTTGGTAGAGCATCTGCTTTGCAAGCAGAGGGTCCAGGGTTCGAGTCCCTGTTGGTCCACCACAAAAACCTCTCCGTTTCGGAGCGGTTTTTGTTTGTTTGTGATAATCTGTGGGCATTATGCGCTTGTCACTACTGCGTTCTTTGCTGGTTTTAAGTTTGGTTGTTGGGCTAGCGCCCGTGCATAGAGTGCACGCAACGGCGCCCGTCGCACCATCTCTTGTTCGTATCATTCGAGACGATGGTTCGGGAACGGTGCTTCGGTCCTTTGAGGTTGCTACCGCCAATCCAATTGGCGGTGTCTCGATTGCCACAGCCGACTTGGGCACAGACGGGGTGCCGGAACTGATCATTGGTAGTGGACTTGGAAACGAACCCCGAGTGTTTGCCTATCGAACGGACGGTTCTTTAATCGGGAGCTTTTTGGCGTATGACTCGACCTTGGGAGTTGGTGTAAATGTTGTAGCTTGTGATTTAGATGGGGATGGAGTGACAGAAATCGTGACGGCACCACAACGCGGTGGCGGACCGCATGTGCGCGTGTTTAATAATTACGGCACACTGATTGATCCGGGCTTCTTTGCCTACAATGAGGAGTTCGATGGCGGCGTGAACTTGGCGTGTGGAGATTTGGATACGGATGGACACGCAGAACTCGTAACGATGCCTGGAGTCGGAGGTGGACCACATGTGCGTATTTGGAATCGAACGAGTGGTGGTGAAACGTTAGTTGGTGAATGGTTTGCTTTTGACGCAAGTGATGTACGTGGAGTTGCCGGTGTTGTGACAAACAACTCACTCCGAATAAGTACCCTTCAAGGAAAAGAACATGTCACGCGCACGTTCTCCTTTTCTCACGGTCGCAGCACACAGACGAATGAAACGATTTCGAGTAACGATGCAAACGGTGTCACGAATCTTTTTTCTGCAAACAACCGAACGTATCGTGCCTCTTCATCACAGTCACACTGGCAGGATGTGGACAACTTTTCGTCCTCTTCTGTGCAGGACTCTGTTTACGGATCAATCGTCGGCGCGAGTGCAGATGTGGATGGTGATGGAGAGGATGAATTGATTATCGCGGATGGACGCACGATGTTTGGCGGCGAAGAAACAGGACGCTCTATTATCATCGATGTGTCTGAACAAAGATTGTATGCATACACCGATGGAATTCTCGACAACTCATTTCAAATTTCTTCCGCGCGAGCCCCTTTTCAAACACCGATCGGAAAACATTCAATCTTAGCAAAAATTCCGTTAGTCCATTACGCTGGTGGAAGCGGTGCCGACGCATACGATCTTGGATGGATACCGTACAATTTACGTTTCTATCCGCACATCTACATTCACTACGCACCTTGGCACAACAACTTTGGCTATCCGATGAGTCATGGTTGTGTGAACGTAGCACTCGAAAATATTAAATGGATTTATGACTGGGCCAGTGAACGTGATAGCGTCACGGTGCAAGAATAATTTTCTTGACATACACCCTTGACAGAAAAAAAATCTTACAAAAATACTTGTTGCATTTTTTTTCTCGACGTATAATAAATACAATCGTTGATCACACCGCGTCATGTGATCACGAGGTCGTCGCACGCCACGCGTGAAGACGAAACAAATTTTCGAAACGCGCGCGCGGCCTGCATGGCCCGTGCGATCATCTGGTGTCGCACTCCACGTGAGTTCGCTCCAAAAGAAAGGAGGTGAAAAAATTATGGCAGCTAAGAAAAAAGCAGCAAAGAAGGCCGCTCCAAAGAAGGCCGCAAAGAAAGCAGCACCAAAAAAGAAAGCAGCCGCTAAGAAGCGCGCTTAGTTCATAAAAAAATTCCCCGCGGCGCGTACGGGGAATTTTTTATTGTCTTAAAGAAGTGGAGATTGTTTCGCCGAGACAGGACGATCATTCTGATTGAAAACTTTGATCGTCCCAAAAATTCCATCGTATCCTGGCGTCGCATGCACAAGTCCTGCACGGACACGACGAATCGCCTCCGCTAAGACCACTCCTCCTTCGACAGAAATTAGTTCGATCGGTGTTTCTAATAGCAGCGTAAACTCACTCGCAACCTGCTCGGTGAGTCGATCGTACAGAGAACAAACTTTTTTTGAGGAAACACCTACCTGAAAAACCTCGCCAATCACCTCCTTAAGCGGAACAATCGAGA
>SXGT01161233.1_pt1 | contig 11164 bp, 10 predicted proteins | sample 3176221 | NCBI WGS metagenome assembly SXGT01 (sample SAMN11356862, study PRJNA531348) | freshwater metagenome | isolation source: freshwater sample F1-120 | place: China: Fuxian Lake, Yuxi | collected 2017-12-25
CGTCACCTTCGTCGACGTCCCGGGCTTCATACCCGGAACCCACCAGGAGCACGGTGGCATCATTCGTCATGGTGCAAAGCTGCTGTACGCCTACTGCGAGGCGACGGTGCCGCGCGTGCAGATCATCACGCGCAAGGGTTACGGCGGCGCCTTCGTCGTCATGAACTCGAAGTCGATCGGTGCCGACCTTGCGTTCGCGTGGCCGTCGGCCGAGATCGCGGTGATGGACGCCAACGGCGCAGCAAACATCATCTTCCGCCGCGAGATCGACGAAGCCGCCGATCCGGTCGCCCGCAAGGCCGAGCTGGTCGAGGAATATGCGGAACGATTCGCGAACCCGTATCAAGCAGCCGAGCGTGGTTACGTCGACGACGTGATCGATCCCCGCGACACGCGACGCATGTTGGTGAAGTCGCTGTCGGTGCTCCGGACGAAGAAGGAGCAGTTGCCGTCGCGCAAGCACGGCAACGGCCCGCTCTGATCGATGCACATCGAACCGTCGCCCACCGACGAAGAGGCCGCGGCGATCGCCGCAGTCGTGACCTTGCTGGAGCGCGAGCGGGTCGTTCACGCCGAGGCCGCGGACGACACCTTGCACCTCTGGGTCGAAGCCAGCCGCCGCAGCGCCCAGCGCGCCGGACTCCAACGAGGTCCGTGGCGCCTTTCGGGCCGTCTCGGCCGCCGTGCGCGGGCGTAGTCGTTCGTCCGTAAGCTCCCGGTCGTGATCCACGACGCAGAACTGTTCTCGGTGGCCGACGACGGAGTGGTCGTCACGTTTCGAACCGACGAACCGCGCGAGGTGACGACCGCCGTCGGAGCGTGCGAGGTGGTGACGCAAGGTCGGTATCACTACGTGCGCGTCGAAGGGCTCGAACCCGCGACCGAGTACGAGTTGCGCGTCGAGGGCGCGGATTCGTCGGCGTTGCTCCCGCAGCGGCTGACGACGCTCGCTCGACCCCTCGGACGCAAGCTGGTCACGATCGCGACAGCGAACGACGTGCACTTCGGCGAGTCAGAGTGCGGACGTCTCGGCGACGGCGAGCAACTGGGGCCGATCTTCACGGCCGAGCCGGGTGACGATCCCTACCCGGAAATCATGAATCAGTCGGTCATCGACGACATCGGTGCGCTCGGGCCCGACGCGGTGATCGTGAAGGGCGATCTCACCGACACCGGTTCCGAGGAGCAGTACGAGATGTTCCTCGCTGCGTACGGGCGCATCGGGCCACGACTCCATCACGTTCGCGGGAATCACGACGCGATGATCACCGAGACGATTGCCAGCGAGCACGCGCCGTTTGCAGTTGTGCTCGACGGAGTGACGCTCGCGGTGCTCGACACGGTGCGACCGGGAACCGACAAAGGTCGCATCACCGCGAGTCAGCTCGAGTGGCTCGACGTGCTGTGCGCAGAGTCGGCTCAGTCAGTGCTCGTCTTCGGGCACCACCATCCCTGGGATCCGTCGGATCACCAGCGCGATGACCACTACTTCGGCATCAACCCCGATGACAGCGACGCGTTGTGCGCTGTCATCGCTCGGCGAGAGTCGATTGCCGGCTACTTCGCCGGACACACCCATCGAAACCGGGTCCGGAGGTTCCCGCAGGCGCGCGACGTTCCGATCGTCGAAGTCGCGTGCGTCAAGGACTATCCGGGTGCGTGGGCGGAGTACCGGATTCATGAGGGCGGCTACACCCAGATCGTCCGCCGAGCCTCGAGTGCGGCTGCGCTCGCATGGACCGAAAAGACCCGCCAGATGTTCGCGGGCCTGTATCGCGACTACGCCCTCGGTCGTCCCGAAGACCGCTGCTTCACTCAACCCTTCTGAACGCGGCTCGACCGCGTCCGTCCCACCAACGAGCACCCACAACACGGAGGTTGGGGCGCGTACCCTCGCTGTCGTGGTGCAGGCGCTCGATGGTTTGAAGGTGTTGGACCTTGCGACGGTCTTCGCAGGTCCGGGCGCGGCGCGCCATCTCGCGGATTTCGGAGCCGACGACATCAAGGTCGAAGCACCTGGGGGCGACGGCACTCGGCGCATGACGTGGTTTCCTCCAGAGGGTGGCGACAGCTATGCGTGGAAGATGCTGGCGCGCAACAAACGTGTTGTCACGATCGATCTCAAGAGCAACGCCGGTCGCGACGCGCTCCTTCGCTTGGCCCGCGAGGCCGATGTGCTGATCGAGAACGGTCGTCCGGGAACGATCGAGCGTCTCGGCATCGGACCCGCCGTACTCCACTCGAACAACCCCGGTTTGGTGATCCTTCGGATCAGCGGTTTCGGTCAAACGGGTCCGTACGCGAACAAGGCCGGGTTCGCGACGATCGCCGAAGCCATGAGTGGCTTCGCTTCGATCAACGGCGAACCGGACGGCGCGCCGCTGGTCCCGCCGGTCGCACTCACCGATGAGGTCACGGCCCTCGTGGGAGCGTTCACGATCCTGGTTGCGCTCCGGCATCGGGATCGCACCGGTGAAGGTCAGGTGATCGACGCGAATCTGCTGGAGTCGATGGTGCAGATGATGGGGCCGCTCCCGAGCGCCGCTGCTCACCTCGGCTACGACCAGCCGCGCTTGGGTAGCGGTATCCCGTACTCGGTGCCGCGGGGCACCTTTCGGTGTGCCGACGGCCAGTGGGTCGCGATCAGTACGTCAGCCGAGTCGGTCGCGGCACGGGTGCTCGACCTCGTCGGCGCAGGCGGCGACGATCGGTTCGTGACGTTTGCTGGTCGTGTCGAACACCGAACCGAACTCGATGCGATCGTCGCCGCTTGGATCGGCGCTCGCGACAGCACCGACGTGATCGAAGCGTTCGAGGCAGCTCAGGCCGCGATCGGGCCCGTCCTCACGATGCGCGAGCTGCTCGCCGATCCGCACGTTCGCGAACGAGAGGTGTTCATCACGGTTGATGGCGTCGTGATGCCCGGGCCGATCGGTCGTTTGTCGAAGACGCCGGGCGCGGTGCGCCACGCTGGACGGGCCGCGGATGCAGACGCTGTGGAGGTGCTCGAAGCGTCCGGTTGGCCGGATCGGTCGGACGACTCCTGAAGCCGGGACAACGCGCCGGGCACGCGAAGGTTGTCCACAGGCTTTCCCCAGGTGATCAACAAGCCTGTCCACAGGATGTCCCCAGGTCGAGTCGCTGCCGGGCCCGAGGTTGTCCCCAGATTGGACCAACTGTCCGCAGGTACCCGGCCGGTTTTCCACCGTCGACTGTGGAAAACGTCCTGGGTACCGCGTCCGGCCCAGATGAATCGGCTAGACCTCGGGCGCGATTTCGACTCGGTCGGCTCCGTGGCGACGAGCTTCTTCGAGCGCACGCCCTGATTGGGACACGAGCTCGGCGGCACCGAGGGCGTGGCTCGGGTAACACGCCACGCCGGCGCTGATGGTGAGTGCGTCGCCGACGGGCGAGCTGAGCAGGGTGCCCCGTACTCGTTCGGCGGCCCAGACCGCGCCGGACTCCGGAGTGTCCTCGAGAATTGCACCGATCATGAGGTCGCCGAGTCGGCAGGCGGAGTCGCTCTCGCGCAACGTTCGACGGAGGACGTCGCCCACGACCCCGAGCGCTTGCGCCCGCGTGCTCTCATCAGAGTCGTTGAGCCCATCGATCTCGAAGATCACCACCGACAGCGGGCGCAGGGAGCGACGAGCCGCGGCGACTTGCTGTTGCACCAGCACTGCGAAGTAACGCTCGTCGTACAGCCCGGTCGCTGGATCGAACGCGTGCTCCGCCTTCTCGCGGGGGGTCTCTGGCCCGTTGATGCGTGCGAGTTCTTCTTCGAGGGTTGCGGACAGCGCATCGATTTCGCGCGTGAGGCGCATGTGGTCGCGTCGCGCGGTTTTCAGGTCGGATTGCGAACCTTGGAGTTGCGCTCCGATCGACGCGCCGGCCAGGCCGGCGGCGACGCCGGCCGCACCCGCGGCGACACCCCACGCTGCGACCCCGGTAACGACCGCGACAACACCACAGCAGAGCGCGGCGACGGCCGCGCCGACACACACGATCAGCCGGCGGTCGAGCATCGTGGGTCTCATCGGCCGTTCAGCCTCGCGACTGAACCGAACCCGCCGCAAGAACGAGATCCGCGATGTCGGCCATGATGTCGGCGAGTCGGTAATCCTTGGGCGTATAGACGCGGGCGACGCCCGCTTCGCGCAGCTTGACCTGGTCTGACTCGGGGATGATCCCGCCGACGACTACCGGTGCGTCGACCCCGTACTCGCGAAGGAGACGGAGCGTTTCGGGCACGAGATCGAGGTGGCTGCCCGAAAGAATCGACAGACCGATCACGTCGGCATCCTCATCGCGTGCGGCGGCGGCGATCTGCGCAGGCGTGAGTCGGATTCCCTGGTAGACCACCTCCATCCCGGCGTCACGCGCCGCGACGGCGATTTGTTCGGCGCCGTTCGAGTGACCGTCGAGGCCAGGCTTGCCGACGAGCATCCGAATGGGAGCGCCGCGTGCTTCGGCCGCAGCGCGAATGCGATCACGGACTCGAACGAGTCCGTCGGTTGCGCCGACCGCGACCCGACCGACTCCGGTGGGTGCTCGATACTCTCCGAAAACGTCTCGAAGCGCGGCCGCCCACTCGCCGACGGTTCCGCCGGCCTTGGCGAACGCGATCGTTGCCGGCATCAAGTTCTCGTCGGTGGCTGCAACCCGTTGCACTTCGGCGAGACCTGCCGCCCAGGTTCTGGGCTCACGCGCCGCTCGGAAATCGATCGTTGCCTCGACCTGTTCGCGCTCGGCCGCAGGATCGACGACGAGGATCGAGTTCTCGCCATCGATGCTCGACGTCAACGGCGACACTGCCGTCTCGGTGAACTGGTTGACGCCGACCATCGTGATGTCACCGGACTCGATCTTGCGGACGCGTTCGGCGTGGCTTTGCACAAGACGCGACTTGAGTTCTTCGAGGTTCGCGAACGCGCCACCTTGCGCCAGAATCGAGTCGAGTTCCGCTTGCGCGGCCGAGACGAGTTCAGCGGTCTTGGCCTCGACGACACGCGATCCGTCGAACAAGTCGCCGTACTCCAGCAGGTCGGTCTCGAACGCGAGGACCTGTTGGATGCGAAGCGACCATTGCTGATCCCAGGGTCGCGGCAACCCGAGCGCCTCGTTCCACGCCGGGAGCTGAATGGCCCGCGCCCGCGCCCGCTTCGACAAGGTGACGGCGAGTGCCTCGAGCACGATGCGCTGCACGTTGTTCTCTGGTTGCGCCTCGGTGAGACCGAGCGAATTCACCTGCACGCCATAGCGGAATCGCCGCGCCTTCTCGTCGGCAACCCCGTAACGCTCGAGACAAATGCGGTCCCACATTTCGGTGAAGGCGCGCAGCTTGCACATCTCCTCCACGAACCGGATGCCGGCGTTCACGAAGAACGAGATCCGTTCGACGACGGCAGCGAAATCGTCGTCGGGTACTTGTCCGCTCGCACGCACTGCATCGAGGATGTCGATCGCGGTCGCGAGCGAAAATGCAATCTCCTGCACGGGCGTCGCGCCCGCTTCTTGAAGGTGGTAACTGCACACGTTCATCGGGGTCCACTTCGGCGCGTGTCGCACCGTGTAGGTGATGACGTCGACCGTGAGTCGCAGCGACGGCGCCGGAGGGAAGATGAACGTCCCGCGCGACAGGTACTCCTTCATGATGTCGTTCTGGGTCGTTCCGGCGAGTTGCGCGGGCTCGACCCCTTGTTCTTCGGCCGCCGCGATGTACATCGCGAGTAACCACATAGCGGTCGCGTTGATCGTCATCGACGTGTTCATGTCGCCGAGTGGAATCTGATCGAACAGCGAGCGCATCTCGGCGAGCGTCGGAACGGGAACGCCGACCTTGCCGACCTCGCCGCGTGCCATCGGATCGTCGGGGTCATAACCGGTCTGTGTCGGCAGATCGAACGCTATCGACAGGCCCGTCTGACCTTTGGCGAGGTTGGTGCGGTACAACTCGTTCGACGCGCGCGCCGACGAGTGGCCCGAATACGTACGCATCACCCAGGGGCGATCTCGCTCAACCATGGCTCAAGTCTCCCGCGCGCCAAGCCCGAAGTCACCATCGACCCGGCTTCCAGTCACGAACATGCGTCGGAAAACACCGAACAGCGGCGGTTTCGGACGCATGTTCGGTGCGCGGCGGGCTACTTGCGGTAGTCGTAGAAGCCGACGCCCGACTTTCGGCCGAGACGTTCGGCGCTCACCATCCGACGCAGGATCGGTGCCGGCGCGAAGTTCGGGTCCTTGAACTCGGTGTAGAGGGCTTCGAGGATCGACAGGCTGGTGTCGAGCCCGACGAGATCGAGCAGCTCGAGCGGACCCATCGGGAAGTTGCAGCCGCCCTTCATCGCAGTGTCGATGTCATCGCGAGTCGCAACGCCGGCGTCCATCATTCGCGCCGCGTTGTTGAGGTACGGGAACAACAACGCGTTGACGATGAAACCGGCTTGATCCTTCACGAGCACCGGCTTCTTGCCGCACGTGTTCGCGAACTCGGTCGTCGCGGTGACGGTCTCCTCGCTCGTCGTGAGACACTGGATGATCTCGACGAGACTCATCGCGGGAGCCGGGTTGAAGAAGTGCACGCCGCACACCTTTTCGGGGCGGCCGGTGCTCATGGCCATTTCGATGACTGGCAACGTCGACGTGTTCGTTGCGAGAATTGCGCCGTCGCCGCAGATGCGGTCCAGGTCGCTGAACAACTGCTTCTTCGTGTCGAGGTCTTCGAGGATCGACTCGATCACCAGGTCACATTCGGCGAGTTCACCGAGGTCGGCCACGGCTCGCACTCGACCGAGCACGGCGTTGCGGTCGGCGTCTTCGAGCTTGCCCCGTTCGACCTGCTTGGCAAGCGACTTTTCGAGTGCGGCAACCATGGCGTCGGCGGTTGCCTGCTGGCGGCTGCGCAACACGACCTCGTAGCCAGCCTTGCCCGCCACCTCGGCGATACCCGAACCCATGATGCCTGAACCGACAATGCCGACGCGCTTGATCGTCATGTGACCCCTCCCAGCGTGGAAGGCGACAGGCTACCGATCGGTAACGAAGCGAAGCCAGCCGTGTGAGCGGCGATCGCTGCGAGCATCGTCGCGAGCCCAGGCGTCGGGGCCTCGCCGGCTCGGTGTCCCGTAGAGTCAGGCCGTGGCCATCTGGGAGCGAGGCTTTGCCTCCGTCTACGACAAGATGAATGCGGCGATGGAGGCGGGTTTCATGGGCCGTCGCCGTGCCGCGCTCGTCGGCCCACTCACCGGCACCGTCCTCGAGATCGGTGCGGGAACTGGGGCGAACCTGGCCCACTACGCGGCGGCTGATCGTGTCATCTGCACCGAACCGAGCGCACCGATGCGCCAACGGCTCGCGCCGCGCATCGCCGCAGCCAACGTTGCGGTCGAAGTTCGCGATTGCGCGGCGGAGTCGCTTCCGTTCGACGACGACACCTTCGACGTTGCCGTGTCGACGTTGGTGTTGTGCACGGTCGGCGATGTCGACCAGACGCTGGCGGAAGTCCGCCGAGTCTTGAAGCCGGGAGCGAAGCTCGTCTTCATCGAGCACGGCGGCGGGGCCGAAGGCAAACGCGGTCGTTGGCAACACCGCCTCGATCCGATCTGGACTCGGGTCGGATGCGGGTGTCATCTGACCCGCGACGTGAAGAGCAACCTCGCGCGGGCGGGCTACGACGTCGTCGAGTTCGAACAGTTCAGTCCGCGCCGCACACCACCGGTGTTGTTGCCCTTCGCACAAGGAGTTGCAGTTCCGTGACGGGACCGTCGAAAAAGGCACGCGGGACGTTGGCGCTCGTCGGTGGCGGTGAGTTCTCGCCCGCATGCGCCGAGTTGCATCGAGAGCTCTTGGATGCAGCCGACACCGACACGGTGCATGTGCTGCCGACTGCCGCGGCGTTCGAGAATCCGCAAGCAGCCGTCGACGCGGCGATCGAACACTTTGCCGCGCTTGGCGCGAAGGTGACGCCGGTCATGGCGTTGACCAGGCGAGACGCCGAAAACGACAGCGTCGTGAAGGCGGTCAAGGGTGCGAAGTTCGTCTATTTGACCGACGGTTCACCGCTGCATCTTCGAAGCGTGCTGAAGGACTCGTCGTTGTTCGCAGTACTCGCGGCGTCCTATCGCAACGGCGGCGTCTTTGCGGCGAGCGGCGCGGGTGCCGCGCTCGTGGTCGACCCGATGGTCGACCCACGCGGCGGTGCTTACACCGTGGGGCTGGGACTCGCCGAGAACTTGGCTGTCTTCGCGTATCACGGGAGTGCCGCCGATCACATGCGAATGCGCTCGATCGAACTGCTGCCCGACGGCGCGACGCTGGCGGGACTCGACGAACACACCGCGCTCGTTCGCAGCGGTGAAGGGGAGTGGCGGGTTGTCGGTCCCGGATCGGTCACGCTGTATCGAACAGGATCCCAACCGGAGTCACATCACGACTCCGCGATCACCACGCTGATGATGTAAACGGGCGCCCTCGGTGGCCCATCGCCGAGACTCAACGACTCGATCTTCTTCGCGTTGTCGAGGCCGTTGACGACGTGACCGATGATGCCGTAATCGCAGACACCGTCGCCACAACTGGCGTTCAGTGGGGCGGCGTCGCCGGTCGTGATGAAGAACTGAGATCCGGCAGTTCCCGCGGGATCGGCAGCAGACTTCGCCCAGGCGACGGTTCCAGCCTGGTATTCGTCGGGTGTTTCGCCGGGCACCGAGTACCCAGGACCGCCGGCGCCCGTGCCATCTGGGTCGCCGCCTTGGATCACGAAGTTCGTGACGGCTCGGTGCCAGGTGAGTCCGTCGAAGAAGCCTTCTCGCGCGAGGAACGCGAAGTTGTTTGCGCTGATCGGAGCGTCCGCGACGTCGAGATCGACCTCGATCACGCCACAACTCGTTGTGATGATCGCGGTGTAGGTCTTCGTCGCGTCGAGCTCGGCGTCGCCGGGCTCGACGTATTGCTCACCGTTGCCCTGTTGATTCGGTGTCATCGGCGCGCAGCCATCTGGGAGCGACGTTGCTGGCGCGGTCGTCAGGGGCGCGCTCGGGAACGTGAACTGTGGGCTCGTCGGGGTGGTCGCGTTCGTATCGACGTTCGTGGACTCGTTGCGGTCGTTCCACCAGTTGATACCGAGTACGGCCACCGCGGCGATCACACCACCGACCAACAGGTCGATTGCCCAGACGCGTGCCGTGGCGAGCTTCGTTGATTTTTCGGGCTCATCCGACGTCGACGCTGCTGCATCGACGGGAATGGGGTCGGTCGTTTCGAGATCCGGTGCGTCGCCGTCGTCGACGCCCTCGTTGTTACTCACCGTCCGGCTCCGTCGTCGTGGTGACGCCGGTCGCCGGAGGGGTGTCGCTCTCGTCGATCGTCACCTTCAGGATGTACACGGTTGTGGTCGGAGGTCCATCACCCGGGCTCAACGATTCGATCTTCTTGGCGTTTTCGAGTCCTGAGATGACCCGGCCGAAGTATCCGTAGTCGCATTCGTCGTCACCGCATGACGAATTCAGGGCGCCCGGGTCGCCGGTCGTCACGAAGAACTGCGAACCCGCGGTTCCAGCCGGGTCGGTCGCGGATTTCGCCCACGCAAGGTCGCCCGTAGCGTACGTGCCGCCCTTCGGGAGTTCGGTGACGACCGAATACCCAGGACCGCCGCTGCCGGTTGCGTCCGGGTCTCCGCCTTGGATCACGAAGTCCGTGACCGCTCGGTGCCACGTGAGCCCGTCGAAAAATCCATCGCGGGCGAGGAACGCGAAATTGTTCGCACCCTTCGGTGCATCGGCAACGTCGAGTTGCGCGACGATCGTCCCACAACTCGTCTCGATCGTCGCCGTGTAGAACTTCGACGGGTCCAGCTCCGCGTCGCCGACTTCTTCGTACTGTTCACCGTTGCCCAGTTGGTCGGGCACCTGATCCGAGCAGCCTTCGGGGAGCGTGCCGGTCGTCGTCTCGGTCGGCAGTGTGGTGCTCTCGTCACCGGCGTCGACGCCGGTCGAGTCGTCGTCGCGAGTCAAGAACACGAAACCCCCGCCGAGGATCACGATCAGCAACACGATCCAGCCCAGACGCTTGGCGCCGTCGACCCGACCTCGGCGCTTCGCTGCCACCGCCGCGGCGGCACGGGCTTTGGCCTGGTTCTCCTTCTTGCGGGCGCGCTTGTCGGCCTTGCTCATGTGTCGGACGTCCCCCGTGTTCGGTAGCGGCGGCGGAGTCTACGAGCCGGGGCCGCTACCGGGCCCGTCGCGCAATAACCATCGGAGTGTCCGAAACGGGCGTTGGTAACTTTTCCTGTCGTGGCTCTGATCGTCCAGAAGTACGGCGGCACGTCAGTCGGCGACCCCGATCGCATCAAAGCCGTCGCCGATCACATCGCCCGCACCGCTCGCGCCGGTAACCAGGTGATCGTGACGGTGTCAGCCATGGGGAAGACCACCGATGACCTGATCCGGCTCGCAAACGATGTCGCCCACGACCCGCGTGGGCGTGAGATGGACATGCTCCTGACAGCGGGCGAGCGAATCTCCATTGCCCTGGTCTCGATGGCCGTGAACGATCTCGGCGTGCCGGCGCTCAGCTTCACCGGGAGCCAGGCGGGCATCGTCACGAACACCGATCACGGCAACGCCAAGATCGTCGAGATCAAAGGCGACCGCATCAAAGAAGCGCTCGACGCCGGGAACGTCGCCGTCGTCGCGGGATTTCAAGGCGTGAGCACGGCCAAAGAAATCGTGACGCTCGGGCGGGGCGCGAGTGACCTGACTGCGGTCGCGATGGCGGCGCGTTTCGGCGCCGACGCCTGCGAGATCTACACCGATGTCGAGGGTGTGTACACGGCTGACCCGCGCATCGTCCCGAACGCCCGCAAACAGTCGCGCATCACGCTCGAAGAAATGCTCGAAATGGCTGCGACCGGTGGTCGCGTCCTCGCGCTTCGGTCGGTCGAATACGCGCGCAATCACGGCGTCAAGATTCACGTTCGCTCGAGCTTCACGTGGGCCCCGGGAACGTGGGTCGAGGAGGAGAACCCCGACATGGAACAGGCCATCATCTCCGGTGTCACCCACGACACCACCGAGGCCAAGATCACGATCGAACAGGTTCCCGACCAGCCCGGTGTCGCGGGCCAGGTGTTCCGAGCGCTGGCCGACGAGCTCGTGAACGTCGA
>SXGT01597701.1_pt1 | contig 11164 bp, 9 predicted proteins | sample 3176221 | NCBI WGS metagenome assembly SXGT01 (sample SAMN11356862, study PRJNA531348) | freshwater metagenome | isolation source: freshwater sample F1-120 | place: China: Fuxian Lake, Yuxi | collected 2017-12-25
CATGCTGCGCATCTCCGACGCCCGCATGTCCGGCACCTCCTACGGTGCCTGCATCCTGCATGTCGCACCCGAAGCCTTCGTCGGCGGGCCGCTCGCGCTGCTCGAGACGGGCGACATCATCCGCCTCGACCTCGCAAATCGCCGCCTCGACATGCTGGTCGAGGAGGTCGAACTGGAGCGCCGCCGCGCGGCCTGGCGGAAGCCGTCGCCACGCTACCAGCGCGGCTGGGGGCACATGTTCCAGGAGCACGTGCTGCAGGCCGATCAGGGCTGCGACTTCGACTACCTCACACGCGATTTCGGCCCCGCCGCCGGCGAACCCGCGATCAACTGAAACGCATCTCGACTGGAGATTGACTATGTCCGACCGTTTCCTAGCCGCGCTGACCGGCATTTCCGGCATCCTCGTGACGCCCTACGGGGCCGATGGCGAGGTCGCGCCGCAGAGGCTCTCGCCGATCGTCGACAAGGCGATTGCAGCGGGCGTTCACATGCCGGTGGTGAACGGCAATACCGGTGAGTTCTATGCGCTCACCGTCGACGAGGCCGTGACTATGGTTCATGCCGTGGCGGAGCTGGTAGGCGACCGCGCGCCGCTGCTGGCGGGTGTGGGACGCGGCGTCAAGGACGCCTGCCGTCTGGCTGCCGAGTCGAAGAAGGCGGGCGCGGCCGGCCTGATGGTCCACCAGCCTCCAGACCCCTTCGTTTCACCGCGCGGCACGGTCGACTACGTGAAACGCGTGGCTGAGGCAGGCGACGGCACCCCGCTGGTTCTATACCTGCGCAACGACGCCATAGGCCTCGGCACGATTGCCGAACTGTGCTCGATCGAAGGCGTCAAGGGCGTCAAGTGGGCGACGCCGAACGCGCTCCGTCTCTCTGAAGCGATCGAGGCAAGCCCGAAGCACATCACCTGGGTCGGTGGACTGGCGGAAGTCTGGGCGCCGCCGTTCTATGCTGCTGGCGCGCGCGGATTCACGTCCGGTCTGATCAACGTGTGGCCGGAGCGCTCGGTCGCGATCCATGCCGCGCTGGAGGCCGGCGACTACGCCAAGGCGCGCGAACTGATTTCGGGCATGAAGGAGTTCGAGGTGATCCGCGCCGAGGAGCTGAACGGCACCAACGTAACCGGCGTGAAATCCGCACTCATTGCGCTGGGCATGGATTGCGGCCCGACACGCGCGCCGTCTGCCTGGCCGCTGACGGACAGCCAGTCGGAGAAGCTGAACACCTTCCTGCGCGGCAGCGGCCTACTCTAGCCACTGCGCAGAAACCCAAGACAGATGCACGGGGGATGTGCCGGATTGAGGACCGGCACATCCCCCGTGCATTCTCATAGACGCGTTCGAGCAACTTGCAGCGCGCGTGGCTCCATCATTTATCTTGACGGGAATACTCATAATTTCTACCAACGCCATGAATTCCATGGAGGCGGTCATGAAGTTGGGCGGATTTTCGTTTGGATGTGGATTTGGTGCGGTCATGCTCGCAGCCGGGCTGCTGGCACCCGGTGCCGCTGCGGCGGATACGCAGACGGTCACAGATTCCCGCGGCCAGGAGATCGTCGTCCCCAAGGAGGTGGAGAAGGTCGCGATCTTCCCGCTGCCCATCCCCGAAGCGATGATCGCCATCGACGGTGGAACGCAGCGCCTGCTCGCCATCAATCCGAGGGCGCAGGCCGCATTGATGAACGGCGTCATCGGCCAGCTCTTCCCCGAGATTGCCCAGATCCGCACCGATCTCGTCGCACCGAACTTCATTCCCAATGTCGAAGAGATACTGAAAGCGGCGCCCGATCTGGTCGTGCAGTGGCAGGCTCGCGGCGACGAACGCGTCGCGCCGATGGAGAATGCCGGCATCAAGGTCGCAACCGTCAGCACGGAATCGCGTGAGACGCGTCGCGGCTACATTGCAATGCTGGGCAAGATTCTCGGCAAGGAAGACCGCGCACAGGCCTTCCTCGACTGGGAGGACAAGACCGCCGCCGACATCGGTGCGGTGTTGAAGGAGGCAGGCCGACCCGAACCCCGGATTGTGTTCATCGACAGCATGAACGGAAACGAGTTTGTGGTGTTTGGCCGGGACGAGGCCTATTTCTCCACCACCGGCCTGACCAATGCGGCGACGGAAGCCGGCTTCACGGAGGGCTCGGTGAAGGTCGGGGCCGAGGCAATCCTTGAGTGGAATCCGGACATCGTCCTCGTCAATTACTACAACGATGCGATCAAGCCGGCCGATATCCTCGAGCATCCGGTACTCGCCGCTCTCGATGCGGTGAAGAAAGGGCGCGTCTACAAGACGCCGGCGATCGACCCGGCGACCGCGGCCGGCGGCGAGATCGCCTATCTGTGGTTCGCCGAGATCGGCTATCCAGACCTCTTCGACGCAACCATGCGAACCGTGGTCGCCGACGGCTTCAAGCTGCTCTACGACAAGGAACTGACGGACGCGCAGATCGACAGCCTCATGCAGATGGACTGGAACGGCGAGAGCGCCGGCTATGCCGATGCGTTCGGCGCAGCGCAATAGTTTCCGGTCGGCCTCGTGAAGGACATCGGTTTCGTCACCTCCGGCGACGGCGAGAAGCTCCAGTGCTATCTGGATTTTCGCGAATATATCGACGACGAGCTCTACCTGCGCACCCTCGACAGGGTGGATCTCGCCGACTACCGGGCGGTCGTGATACCTGACTTCTCCAACCAGGATCTGCTGCGCCGGCACGCGCGGCAGATCAGCGACTATCTAAGCAATGGTGGGTTTCTGATCGTCTTCGAACCCAACCGGATGGATGAATGGCTGGATGCGGTCGAAGTGCAGTGGTTCTCGCGCGAGACCGAGGACTGGAAGTGGTGGATGAAGCCTGGCGGTCGCATGGAAGCCTACCAGCCGGAACCCCTGCACCCGATGGCCCGGGCCATCCCGCTGAAGGACATGTGCTGGCATTTCTTCGGCGCATTCCGGCTGCCGGTCGGTGCGATGCCGATCCTCAATCTCGACAATGACGAGGGATGTCTGATCTACGACCAGAAGGTCGGACGGAACGGACGGCTGATCGCCTCGACCGTCGATCCCCACACACATCACGGACGGCGATTCATGCCGGCGACGACGCGCTTTCTCAACGGATTCTATCCATGGCTCAAGGCGGAGGTGCAGACCCGTGGACCGCGCTGACTTACCGTTTCGCGGTGGCGACCGGCCTCACCTTCTCTATCTGCGTTCAACGCGCAGCTACAACAAGGACCGCATCGGCGGTCTCGTGCCGCAGAACTGGCGCTACAGCGCCGCCGACATCTACGCTCTCGAAGACCGGGACCTCGGCGACGTCGACGTCCTCTACTTCACGGGCATGCACGACCAGGTCTTCCTGAAATCGATCGAGCCGAAGCTGGTCGCCTATCTGGGCGCGGGCGGAAATTTCATCATCAACGGCCACATCATACGTCCGTGGCTTCCATGCCTGTCGACCTTCCGTGCGGTCAGCCCGAAGCCCTACACCAACTGGATGATCAGGCCGGCGCAACCGGGCGCCTACTTTGGCCGCATGGATTTCGAGAATTTCCATCGTCACGAAGGCATACTCGGCCAGTACGCGCGCGGCTACAGCCCCGCCCCGGCGGGCGCGCAATGGCTTTGCATGATCGGGGGTCCCGGGCCTGACGGCGACAATAACGAGGGGCCTGTCGACTGGGTGTGGCGCATGCCGGGCGGCGGTAAGGTCTTCGTCCACAACGGCGATCATGTCGAGGCCTTCTGTTCCGACCCGCGCACCCAGCCGAACCTGCTCCACGACATCCTGAACGCACTGCTGTTCTCCACGGAGCCTGCAGCCGCCGGGGACAATGCCGGATGAACGCGGGCGCGGAAGATCGGGCAATCAATTCGACTTACGAGGCGCGGGGTTTCGGCCCAGGCGCCGCGATTACGGGCCTCGTCACGCTCCTGCTTGTTGCCGCAGTAGCCTCCCTCTCGGTCGGCCGCTACGCGGTTGGTCTCGGCGACCTCTCGACGATCGCGCTCGGCGGGGTGGGCGTGGGCGCCGGTCGCGAAGCCGTAGCGGAAGCGTCGTGGCGTGTCGTGGAACTGGTTCGCTTGCCGCGCATGCTGATCGGCGCCTTCGTCGGTGGAGGACTGGCGCTGGCTGGTGCCGCCCTCCAGGGCGTGTTCCGCAACCCGCTGGTCGACCCGCATGTCATCGGGGTTTCGTCAGGTGCGGCCTTCGGCGGAGCAGTAGCCATCCTGATCGGCTTGGGCGCGATCGGCCTGTGGTCGATGGCGTTCTTCGCCGGCCTGGCTGCGCTGCTGCTGGTTCTGGTCATGAGCCGCAGCGCCGGTACATCGTCGGTGCTGATGCTGGTACTGTCCGGAGTGGTCGTCGCCGCCCTGTTCTCCGCGCTGGTTTCGCTGACCACCTATTTCGCGGATCCCAACGACACCTTGCCCGCGATCGTCTTCTGGCTGATGGGCTCGTTCGCCAGCGCAACGCCGGAACGCGCGATCTACATGCTCCCGGTCTTGGCTCTCTTCGCCACCCCCCTGCTTCTCATGCGCTTTCGCATCAACGTGCTATCGCTCGGCGACGAGGAAGCAAAGGCACTGGGCCTGAAGGTGGAAAGAACGCGCTGGCTGGCGCTGTGCTGCGTCACCGGCATCACGGCGGCAAGCGTCGCCAATTCCGGCATCATCGGCTGGGTCGGGCTGGTCGTGCCTCATCTTGCACGCGCGCTCGTGGGTCCCGATCATCGCGTGCTGCTGCCGGCGGCTGCACTTCTCGGCGCGAGCTACATGCTGCTCGTCGACCTGATGGCGCGTTCGCTGATAGCAGCCGAGATACCGCTCGGAGTGCTCACCGCCGTCGTCGGTGCACCGGTGTTCCTTGTCCTGCTGCATCGCACGCAGCGCGAGGTGTGGCGGGCATGATCGAAGCGCGCTCCATCGCATTTCGCCATGGGACCGGTCCCTGGCTGTTCAACGACCTGTCGTTCTCGCTGCGCGAGGGGCAGACCCTGGTCCTGCTCGGGCGCAACGGCCGCGGCAAGACCACGATGCTCAAATGCATTGCCGGCCTACTCAAGCCGAGCGCCGGGGAGATACGCTGCGACGGCATCATCGGCTATGTCCCGCAGAGCTTCGCGCCGGCATTCTCGTATTCGGTGTTCGACGTGGTGTTGATGGGACGTGCGCGCCATGTCGGCCTGTTCTCGAACCCGACCGCCGCCGACCGAGACCGGGCCAGCGCGGCGCTTGAGGAACTCGGCATAGGCGGATTTGCCCGGCGCTCGGTGGCGACGCTTTCGGGAGGGGAGCGCCAGCTCGTTCTCATCGCCCGCGCACTGGCTTCGGACGCCGATGTGCTGCTGCTGGACGAGCCAGCCGCGGCGCTCGATTTCAGGAACCAGGCCACCATGTTGTCGACGTTGCGTCGGCTGGCAACGCAGCGGGGACTCACGATCGTGATGACGACTCACGAACCCACGCATGCGCTGGAGATCGCGGATCGCGCCGTCCTGCTGCACGACATCGGCAGGGTTCAGGAAGGCGCGGTCGAGTATGTCTGTACGGAAGCGAACCTCTCCGATCTGTACGGCATGCAGATGAAGCGGCTGAACGATGGCGGAAGCGCGTCGGCGCATATCGTTGCCGATTATTCGTCGGTACGCTGATCCGCTGGTCAGCCAACCTTGCGTGCGGTGAACGGTGTCACCGTACGGCATTGCATGGACTGGAGAACGGCCATTGCCGCCGCGTCGGCTTCGCCGGACGAGATGTCGAACTCGAAGACGCTCGAGCCGGCAATCTCCGTCGGACTGGTTAGAGCGGCCCGCCAGACCACGCTGGCGCCCGTGGTGGCGGCGCTGTCCGTCATCCGTTCGTCGACTACGACGCCCCGCCAAGCGTGGTCGCCTGTACGTGTCCAGCGCACCAGCCCGGAGGCTTCTGACATAAGCTTGCCGGGCCAGAACCAGCCGCCCCATCTGATCTCACGGGTCTCGCCGCTGATCTGGCCGGGTACGGCCTGGCCGGTGAGAGCAAACAACGGGCAGGCAGAGGCGTCGGTGGCCCCGGCCGTTATGCGCCACATGCCGTCCTCGGGGATGAGCGGCGGTTCAAGCTGGATGTTGCACTCACCGCGCCCGCCGAAGGAGGCGTCGATCTGCGCGGGCGACTGCGAGCGCCAGCTGTATTCGTTTTCGTATACCACCAGCGTCATGTCCGCAGCCCCGGGAGGATTGGGAACGCCCAGAATGAGCTCGACGTCGTCGAGTGTCGTGCCCGGCACATGGCAACTGCAGCCGCCTTCCATGCACATCGCGATCTGCACCATCTGGGCCTGTGCGGCAGGCACGAGGCCGAAAGACGAAAACAGAACAGCAATGGCGACTGCAACGACGTCTCGCATCAGCTCAATTCTCCGAAGGGTTGCCGAACAGGGCACGCAGGATCGATTCCGGATCACGCCCTGCCAGGTCGACTGGTATGACTTCACCCGAATGCGCGACGGTTGCATTGGGGCTCGAAGGCTTCGAGACGGGGGGCCTGATCCCAAGCGAAGACGAAATTCCCTCGAACGCGACGTCCGCGGCGATACCCTGTCCGTCGAACATGCAAAGCTGGCCGGCCCCGACGGATCGACACGGGCCGTTGGACGTCAGCCATTGATGCGGGTTCAGTTCCACGCTGATGACCTCACCGAGATCGCCCGCAAAAAAGGTCGCTGACGGCAGATCGGCACGCGCGCCGCCCGCCGTTTCGTAAAAATAGGGCTCGCTCATCGACCAGCCATTCGGCAGCGTCAGCGAGATTCCGCTGGCTGCGTGTCTGACATCACAGCCGGCCGGGCTGTCCTTGCAGGCGAAAGCGACATCCTCTCCCTGGCCGGATTCGACCTCGCTCCTGTCATCAGCTTTCGCCACGGGGATTTCGAAGCTGTTGTCTCCGGCGGCAGTCACGGTGATGGTGTCGGCGAGAAATATTCCTTCTTCGGCATTGACGCCTGTGACCGCATAGGTGCCCGGCTCGAGATCGATCACCAGCACGTGCTCAAAATCGTTAAAGGCAAATGCCACGTCGGACGCCGGCGTGTCCGTACGGATGGCGGACCACTGCACCCGCTTGCCGCCAATCTCGAATGGCGTGAGGAGGCGCACGGGCACCGTTGCGGCAGCTTCGCCCGGCGGAGAGGCTTGCGGAACCGGTGCAGTCACGCCGGCGAAGTCGGCCGGTGCGGGACCATGTACGGCCTTGCGCATTTCAGCCAGCGACGGGGGTTCGTATCCGCCGGGCCACATCACGACACTCGTACCCCGGGCGCCGGAAGACAGTGAGCCGGCGTAACCTATGCCAAACGGCCTAAGATACAGCGACATCGGCTCCGGGATCGGCTCGCCAACGGTGAAGGTCATGCGAAGCACATCGTCTTCAACCGTCGCCGTGGTGAATGTGCCTTCACGTCCCGCGGCCTGAGGGCCTGCCAGCATTTCCGCGGCTGTCCAGGAGCCGGAAATCGGCGCATTCGGACCGGATTGCTCAAGCGCCAGGAACAGCAACTGATCCGCCCCTGCCTGCACTTGGTAAGGCGGCACGCCGATGATCTGCCACGGTCCTGCAAGCGTGTCCGCAGCAGCCTTTTCATCGCCGCCGGAGACTACGGGAATGATGAAATCGTTGTTTTGACCGGGGAATATCTCCACCTCGGCACTGAACCCGGTTTCGCCCGGTCCCGTCGCAGAAACCCGATAGCGGCCCGGCTCGAACTCATTCTCCCAGACGACCAGTTCGGTGATTGGCGCGTAGGCCTCCTGCATCATGTCGGGGTCGAGCGGAATCGCGTCCCACCAGAGCGGGATTTGCGGGAAATTGTCCGGGATGCGGAACGTCGCCCGCACCATCGGCATCGCATCCTGATCTGGTGCGGCCTGCGTTGCGGCTGCGGCCTGGGCTGCGAGATCCGCCGTGCTGGTGAGATCGGCGTCCTCGAACGGCACGCCGACGCCGAAAGTGCGGGAAAACAGGACTTCCTTCTGGTTGGCCGAAATGTACCGCAGTTCGTAAATGCCCGGTTCTGGTGGTGCTTTCAGACCCATGGTCTGGGTCTTCGCGTTGCTGAACGGAAAGCCCCAGCTTTCGAAATAGTCGTTCGGCGCGGCGCCGGAACGGGCAATAACGATACGCTGGCCGACCTGGTTGGGCCCACGCCAGGTAAAGACAAAGCGCTTGCCCGGCTCAACCGAACCGATTGCGTCAAAGCCGTTGGATGGCGGCACGACCTCGATCGGCTGGCGCGCTACGATGCCCTGGCCCGCCACGACCAGGATGAGGTCATACTCGCCTGCTTCAAGCGGCGCCCGCTTGGAAAACGGGTTATTGCCAACATTTCCCCCGCCGATGACGCCATAGGAGGGGCTAACTTCCGGCTCTCCCTCGCCACGGCGGGTGAAGCCGGCATAATCCACATTGCGTGCAGTACCCTGATACCCGATCCGGTAATTGTGCCCGGCTTCCGCTTTCGGGCCGATATCAAAGAAAGCTTCGACGCCCGGCTCGGATTCGGGCGCCGGAGCGGGTGCAATCTGGGCGACCTGGTCGAGTGCATCGGCCAGTTCCTGCCCGGTCTGGGGCGTCAGCAACAAGCCGCCGGTGGCGTCGGCCACACAGGACATGACCTCGGCCTCCTCAGCGGTCAGCCCGAAACCGACCACGTGGGCGCGAATGGAAATGCCTTCCTCAGCCAGTTGCGCGGCAAGCGCGCATGGGTCCGCCTCACAGGTCTCGAGCCCGTCGGTGACAAGGATGATGTCGGCGGATTCGGCGGTCTGCGGGATCATGGACGCCGCCAGCGACAGAGACTGCGTGATCGGCGTCATGCCGCGCGGGTTGAGGCGATTCACCCTCGCGGAAAGCGCGGCTGGATCGTTTGTCCCGACATCTGCGATCTTCTCGATGTCCGAACAATCGCCGCGTTTGTTGTGGCCGTAGGCGATCACGCCGAGGGGGATAGAATTGTCACGGCTGATGAAGAAGTCGCCCAGCACGTCACGCGCCACCTCTACCTTGGTGACACCGCCATCGAGTTGACCCCACATCGAGCCAGACGCGTCATAGATCAGGATGGAAGCACTGTCGGCCTGCTGCGCAGCCACCGGCGCGGGCAACGCCGCCACAACGCCGAAAGCCATCGCCAACCCAAGTCGCCTGATTCTGGTGCTCACTCGTCCCGTCCCTCCCGGCATCCCGGTTCCCATGGATTCCGCGCGCAGCCCTTCGACCTGCATCGGCAGCCCCTTTTCAGGCATCACCGACCGGCACGCCGAAGCTAGCGGCGATGCAACCTACGCATGTGCCGCTGAAGCGTCTTGGGGAGACTGGCAGTCAAATACTGGGATAGCGGCACAGATGGATGATGAGCATGCTATGGGCGCAGACGAGCATGTGCGCGGACGTCCTTCGGCGTCATGCCGTACGCCCGGCGAAAGCGCGTATTGAACCAGGACAGATCTCCGAATCCCGCGCTCATGGCGATCGCGGCGATTCCGGTTTCCGCGTTGCGCGGATCGATCAGCATCCGATAGGCCAACGCCAGACGGCGCGTGGCAACAAAATCCCCGAACGAAGTGCCCTCGCTCTCGAACAGCGCCCGGAGATAGCGGAGGCTGATGCCGTGACGACCCGCGATCTTGCCGGCCGTCAAATTCACCGCGGTCAGATGCAGCTCGATATCCGACTTTACGGCTTTCAGGCGTGCAGCCCGGACACCGCGACCAGCGGCCACCTCGGCCGCGTCGCGGGTGGCACCGAGCGCCATCAGCGCCAGATCCTGCACGTGTATGGCGCACTGGTCCGCTTCCGCAGGTGCGAGCAGCGCCCTCTCCTCATGCAGGCTACGCGCATAGTGGAAGAACAGGCGCCACTGCGCGGTCAGTGGCGTGAGGCCGCGCAACATGGCGTTGAGCCCCGCAGTGGCGGCGGCGAGATGGACGCGCGGCACGGACACGTAGAAACCTTCCGTGGGCTCGCCGTGGAACCTGATTGTGCCTGGCACCTCGCTCGGATCGGCATAGATGAAGCCACATGTCAGGTCGGCGCGCGCGCCACCGCGCTGGTGGATCGATGCGCGTCCCGAAAGCGGAAGGTGGAACATCACATTGTCGCCGGCATCGGCGCTGTGGCCCGAAGTACGGATCGCAGTCGACGGGGAGTGCCGCCCGTAGCCGACCACAAGGTCGTTAAGGACACCAACAGTAGTTTCCGAATGGAAGGTCTCCAGATCGTCGGGCACAAACTCAACCTTGGTGATCGCCGCGACAACGTTCTGGAATTCTTCAACTCGCCGGGAAGCGCAGAAATCTTTTGAACGAATGGACAGTACCGTCATTCAATCCCCCCGAAAATGGACTTTCGGCCCCGGCTAGTATTCTGCAATTACATTGCTTGCGATGATGCAGCGAACAGACAGTGGTGTCGAGACCCAAGAGCTTCGCAAAGAACACTTGTAGGTCATTTCGTTCCCAGGCGGCATCGCTCTCTCAACCGGCGACAGCGCATTGGCGCCTTATGGAAGCTCCAACACATTGCAGCTCGTCTCTCCTTCCGAAATGATATTGCGAGAAACGCCGGTTGGCGGATCAATTATTTCAAGTTTGAAAGGTCTTTCGGCAGCAACTGCAAAGAACGGGCGTTCAGGCGGGTCCGCGGACGTGGAAGCCCACCAGTCCACACGCCCCAAAGTGCTCCGGAATCAGTAACTTAGACAGCCGGCAATGATGGCTGCCAAGCCCGAAAAAGGGCGCTTTTCAAACACAATCCCCTCCCTTATGGTACCCGCCAATCGTGGGCGGGCTCAGGCCCTCACGGGGAACATTGAACAAACAAAAAGAGTTTGGGAGCAATTATGCGTAAACTTCTGATCACCGCGAGCGTTCTCGCGCTCGGCGCCGCTGTCATGCCGGCGTCCGCGGAAACCGTTCGCTGGGCCCGCGCGTCCGACGCGCTTACGCTTGATCCGCATTCGCAGAACCAGGGCGTGACGCACACCTTCGCGCACCATATCTACGAAACGCTGGTGGACCGCGACGTCGAGGGCACCCTCATTCCGCGGCTCGCCACCGAGTGGGCTGTCAAGGAAGGCGATCCGACGGTCTGGGTGTTCACCCTGCGCCAGGGCGTC
>SXGT01742657.1_pt1 | contig 11163 bp, 10 predicted proteins | sample 3176221 | NCBI WGS metagenome assembly SXGT01 (sample SAMN11356862, study PRJNA531348) | freshwater metagenome | isolation source: freshwater sample F1-120 | place: China: Fuxian Lake, Yuxi | collected 2017-12-25
CCAGCTGATGTCATGAGCAATCTCCAGCAGCGGGCGATCCAGTCGTCCATTATTTGATGCAAAGTTAGTTAGCTCTTTAGCAATATCCCAATCACATGCGCTCCGACGCGCCTTCTCAGCCATCTCTTCGGGAGAGAGTTTTGCAACCGATTTGGGCTCGCTCTGGCGGTCGAAATACAGGCTAATCTCTGCAGGAACAACAATGATCGCTACGAAAAGCGCCACAAAAAGCACGATTCCGCCGACACTCCAGAGTGTGGTTCGGATCCAGGTGCTGCGTACTTCACTAACAGATGGCGACGACCCCAAAGATCCTCCGCTAGCGGTGTTTGGAAGATCCTGACCTAAGCTCTGCGTCGAAGAAGTGGCATCGGCACTGCTCGCTACGGCCGCGCCACAAGACGAGCAAAACTTCGCGTCATCACTATTTTTCGTGCCGCACTGTGAACAGTACATTAGTGCTCCCCGAAGTTCGCTCTTGGCTCTTAGCCTTCGTTCTGCAACTTGCGCGCAGATCGAGATTCCTGATGCCGCGGCGCTTCCCTATTTGCTACTACCCGAAGTTGCAAATGAGTTTGCCTCGGCCAATGCATTTCCCATTTCGGCGAGCATGCTTGTCGGAGTGGAGTCGGAGCAGAAAACGCTCTCGGACTCTCGCGCACCAAACATTTCATTCCAACCAATTTGGCCATCGGCTGCTTCGTAGTACGCAACGAGCATGCAACCCCTTAGCGCGGCGCCGAAGCTGTTTTGCGCGTCGTAACCGACGGCTACAACATAGGCTGGCTCGGCCTTTTGTGTCCGTCCTGTCCAGATTACTTTGCTACTAACGTGCTTGAAGCTACTCGGAGATCTTAATTGCCGCTTGACGACCACAGTGGCTTGATCGCCAGGTCCCGCTTTAAACGAAAACAGTGACCAAATTCCAGAGCCGTCCTTGGTAGCCGCTTGATGGTAAGCCATTCCCGCGACAACCATGATCCCGAGCGCCAAGCCACCAATGATCTCCTTAGCACTTAAATTGCCGCTTGCCGTCAGCAGTTGAGTCGCAGAAGAATCTTCAACAGTCTTTTCGGGCGCCCCTTCTTTAATGCCTCCACCTAGCGACGCATGCGCTGGCGCAGCACTGCTAATTGCGACCGCAACCCCACAAGACGTGCAAAACTTCGCGTTGTCATCAAGTTTCACGCCGCACTGTGAACAGAACATGCGCGATTCCCTCTAACGATACCGTTCCAAGCCAAGAATCTTGCCCGCGCTATTAACTACACATGCCTGTTGAAAATTGTCGTAATCGTTATTGTGTTTAACTGCAACTTGATAAAGTAAGGCATGGTTGTTGCCGAACCGATGCGAGCCTGGGGGCAAATGGTTTATGTAGAGCAAGGTAGCAAGCTTAGAGATTGACGTATTTCCGTACCTGTCTTTGCTAGAGCGATCAGGGAATCGATGTCTTATTTGCTGCCAACAATTCTGAACTACTTGTTTAGAAGGTTCAGCATGCCCATACGCATTTATAAAGAACGGTGCCGAAGCAGTCTGTGCGAATGCGGTCGATGCAATGAGCAAAACTAGCATCTGGGTAAACCCAAAGGCGCTGATCCGATTTGGGCAGCGATGCATTTTCGTCTCCATGGCTATCGAATCGAAGCAAGAATGATCTAGAGTTGCATGCAATCTCGTCTTCGCCCTGCACTCAGCTTGCATGTCACGACTCTTAATAAAGCCGCACTGACCCAATCCACCACCAGTCTCAGCGCGGCACATCGCTTGTAGGTCGCGGTCCTTGATGAGTCCGCATTGACGAGAGCCGCCACCACTTGTCGCTCGACAGTAAGCTTGTCGATCTGAGTCTTTGACAAGGCCACACTGCCCACTCTGTGCTTGCGTCCCCGTCTTAGCTCTACACTCAGCTTGCATGTCGCGGTTCTTGATGAATCCGCATTGGCCTGAACCTCCGCCAGTTTCAGCGCGACACATTGCCTGCAAGTCGTGGTCCTTGATCAATCCGCATTGACCAGAGCCGCCACTATTGACTGCTCTACAGTAAGCCTGCCGATCTGAGTCTTTGATAAGGCCACACTGCCCACTCTGCGCGTGCGCCATCGCCATCAAAGCTACCAAAAAGATGCCAATACAGATAGCTTTCAATTTACGCTCTTGCACGACTCAAGATCGTAGCAGCGAGAAATGCGCGTGAGGCAAGCGAAGACCTTTGGCAACCGCGAACTGCGCGCGTGAAAATTCACGCTCTGGTCAACGATCTGGGGGCGCACTTATGGCGCTAACTATGCATGGCGCCGCGCTGGACGGCTGAATGCTTGAATGGCGCCCACAAGACAGTATCCGCACAAATCGACGCTCGTTGGACGTGAGGAACTAGGAGAGTCGCGGGACTGCTTGTTGTGGGCGAACAAGACAGAAACGCTAGATCGCCGACTAGACTAAATACTTTCATGCGCCTACGAGAATTCCAATCACCCAAGCCACAATCGCCAGAACAGCAGCGCGTGAATGCGATGGCTGATCGAGCAAAGAAAATGCAGCAGCAAGTGCAGCAAGAGAAAGCTCGACAGGCGCTGGCTAAGGCACAAAGCAATCTTAATAAGGTAAACGCAAAGAAAAGCGCAGGTTAGGCTAGCGGCTCCTAACGCTTCAGCAGACCGAAGCTATTCTCCCCTTGAAGTTCCTGTAAGAACACCTGCCAGTTTTGATCGTCCTTTGCGACTTTGATCGCGTTGCCGCTTCTATCAACGAAGTCGAACGCAACGACCTTGAACGTATGTTCGTCGAACTCGATAGCAGCGGCAGAGGGGTACCAAGGTAGCTTCCTTCTGCTCTTTTTGAAGTAAGCCAAGAAATTCCATCGTGGCTGAAACGATTCATTCAGAACTAGTTCAGCAAACTGAACAAAAAAGTATTTGCAGTACAGCAAGCGTTCGAACTGCACCTGTCTGTCATGAATTACTCCAGCTTCAGTGCCAAGCCACTCCATGTCTGCAATTAGCATCTGACCATTAACTAGCTCATGCAATCCACCCAAGCTCTGGACGGCGATTCGAACTCTAGACTTGAAGTAGTTGAAAAGCTCTAGCTCATACTCAGTTCGGAAGTTCGATTTGGTCGCGGTCATCGATGTCTCTTGAGTGTGGGTGAAATGGGCGCCGTCTAGCAGTCTGCCCGAAAGCTAGTAAGACTCCCACTACGGCAAGTCCCTAGAGCATTCCCTCTGACGGAAATCCCGTCAGCAGAAGCAGGCTAGGAATATCTGTCCTGCGGCTATACAGTGCTGCTCATGAGTACAGCAGTACAGAACCCCAAATCCGCGACTAGCGCCCTCCAAGAGACGCTGCACGTCTATACGCGGGTATCAACGCAGAAGCAGAAGGACGATGGCACGTCGCTCGAAACGCAGGAGGAGCTAGGCAGAAAGCGCGCCAAGGATCTGGGCTTCCATGTAAGGCATTGGAACGAAGGCGACGCAAGCTCCCACCACGAAGAGATTGCGAAGCGCCCTGTTCTCGCGCGCTTGTTCGCTGAAATCGAAGCAGGCAACGTCAAGCATCTATGGGTCTACGAGCAATCGCGGCTCTCGCGAAATGGCCAAGTAGCGAACCTTCTTCGGTACACCTGCCACAAGAAGGGCGTGACGCTCTACACAAAGGATGGCAAATACGATCTTACTAATCCCACAGATCGCCTTCTCACGGGGATTCTTGATGGCGTCGCTGAATACGACAACGCAATGCGCATGGAGCGCACTAGGTTCGGCAAGCTAATCAAAGTCAAGCAAGGTCACTGGCATGGTGGGCCACCGCCTTTTGGCTACGCCATCAAGGACAAGAAACTTGTCGTTAGAGAGAGCGAGGCACGTTGGGTCAAGTACATCTTCAAGGAAATCATCAAGAAGAAAAGCATTGCCAGCATCAAAAAAGCACTTGACGATAACGGCGTGCTATCGAGAAGGGGAAAGTTGTGGAGCCTCGGATCGATTAACGCTGTCGTAGGTAACACGCACTACGACGGCAGGTATCAATATCGCGACAAGGCAGCAGACGAGACAGTGCCGATCGATTGTCCGCGCATTGTGGACAACTTGACTTGGGTGAGAGCGCAGCAAATTCGCGCTGAGTCCGCGAAGCGCCAGCTCCAAAGGAACGCGACCACCACGCATTTCTACTTGCTGCGCGACTTCATGCACTGCGCGCATTGCGGTAGAGGACTGAGTGGCCGTAGGACAGCGCAAGGCGTCGCTACTTACTTCTGTCCGAACAAAGAGCGCGAGTGGGCGAAGAAAGGTGGCTCTGCGACACCCTGGCAGCGAGGCAAGACCTGCGGCTTTACTCGTGCCATGAACATCGAGCGGACCGACAAGATCGTGTGGGACTTCGTGAAGTCAGTCCACAAGAATTCGAGCAAGCTGAAAGAGGACGTGAAGAATCGAGTATTGAAGGCACACGGACTCGTCACGCTTTCCGCTCAACAGACTGCCAAGCTTGAAAAGGAGCTCAGGAAGCTGCAAGCCGATCACGAAAAGCTCAGCGAGACGTTAGCTAGCATCGAGGTGAGCCATAAGCTCAAGCGAGTGAGCGATGAACGCTATAGGGTCATGGCCAAGGCGCTGGCAGTGGAGCTGGCTAAGCTAGATGAGCGGATTGCGCTGGGTCGCTCTGAAATGACTGGCGCGAATCAGGCGCGCAAGTGGGTCGATTGGCTGAGCGAGTTTGGGAGCGAAGTGGATAAGATCGATCAGCGAAGCGAGCAAGGGAAGAAGGAGTACTTGGAGGGGCTTGTCGAGCGCATCGACGTTCGCTGCAATGAAGGGGCGAAGGAGCATGAACTGACGATCCACATGAAGTGGCCCATCATTGGCGACTCGATCAAGTACACAGGTAAGACGGTGCACGGCAGGAAGGAATATCGCGTTCTCGATGGGAAGTCCCAAGCGAGTCTGAAAGTCCAAAAAAAAGACCAACGAGGTTGGAACTAGATGAGCGCGAGCATTACCTACTACCAGATGCAGTCCGTCACAGTCGAGTAAGTTTGCTAGTAGGTAGTTTTAGCTCAGCGACGGCACTTCTCTGCACTTTTAGGCTGCGTAGTAGCGCGCTTACGGTTAGTCGATACAGCAGCTATCAGCGCGCCCTCTTGAAACGAGTCATTGAGCTACGGCTAAATCGTGGTCTTTCGTTTCTGAAAATCGCTAAGCAGCTACAGGACGAAGGCATGCAGTCGAGCACAGGCTTGGCGCTGACTGCGGAGCATGTCTACTCGATCTTCGCTAAAGGCATACGGCGAAAGCGTCGTCTCAGATTGAAACCGAGGGTCAAGCTCCTAAGCGTGATCGCGGAGCAGATATCTGGAGTCTTTGCGCAAAATATCCGCAGTCTTTGCACAAAGAAGCCGTAGATCGCGGCCCAGACTTTTTTCTAAGCGGCTTTAAGTCGGCTAAATACCTGTATGAACTACACAGCCGATGACATTGCCAACTTCTTCTCTCAGTACAGAGAGAACATCTCGCACGTGTGCGTGCTGCATACGGACATTCATACGTTTGGACTGCCTCAGCGAGTCATTGATCGAAAAACGGATGAAGCCAAAGCAGACCTTCGTCATGCGCTGAACGTGTTCTGTAGATTGCTCTATCCAGAGCATCCCAACTACCCACGTCGCAAGCCACGGCTCTATCGCCCCCTTTGCTTTGTCACTATCGAGGGAGCGAGCGAGACTCTAGATCGCGCCCAAACAGTCCACTTCAATTTGAGCTTGGGGAACTTGCCTCGCGAGCTAAGCACGCAGCAGATCGCAAAGCACATAAGGCACGCGTGGCACGAGGTAGTAGGTCAATCAGACGACATCTTTGTGGGCGATGTGGCGACGCATAGCTCGGACGTTTGTCGATGGATTGGGTATGGCGTCAAGGAAGCACAGAAGGACAGGAAAAAAGCGTGGTTAACGGAAGGCGTATGGGACGTATGCAATTCGTGGATTCCGCATGAAGCACTCAAGCAGACTGAAGTTAGCTGAAGTGACTGTCTCGACTCGTCTACCAACTGAAACACGTTGGTAGTGCCCTTATTTTGTCTAAAGAAATCGAGTCCTTCCCAAGATCGATTCTCAGGACTGCTAGAGACGCACAATCTCTTAGCGACTAGAACAGCCCCTAGAAATCACTAGGCTTGGACAGAATCGACGCTACGGGACTAGTGCATAGCTGAGTACTGCTCAGGGCTCGATGCGCTAGAACGCAGGGCGACCAGAGCCTGTCAGAAATTTTGTGTGTGAGGCATACCATTCCCCCAAAGGAGTTTCATGCCCCGCAAGACAACGAAGCCCGCAATCAGCGGCAAACCGGCACAGCCGCCAATTTCAGCCAAGCTACTTGAAGAGCTTATTCCCGGCCCTGTCACCAAGGAAGAATTCGAGGACATCTTCCAGAACTTCAAGAAGGCGTTCATCGAACGAGCACTGAGTGCCGAGATGAGCCACCACCTGGGCTACGGCCCGGGTCAAGCCAAACCAGAAGGCACCACCAACCACCGCAATGGCAGTACTGCCAAGACGGTGATCACCGATACCGGCTCCCTACGCATTGAAGTACCCCGCGAGCGAGAGGGCAACTTTGAGCCCCAACTCATTGGCAAGCATGCGCGTCGCCTCACTGGATTTGACGACAAGATCATTGCCATGTACGCCCGTGGCATGACAGTGCGCGAGATACAGGGATTCATGGCCGAGATGTACGCCGTGGATGTCTCCCCCGACCTCATCAGCAGCGTCACCGACGCGGTTTTGAGCGAAGTCGCTACGTGGCAGGCACGCCCACTGGAGGCGATGTACCCGGTGGTCTTCTTTGACGCCTTGCGCGTGAAGATCCGCCAGGACGGCGTGGTGCGCAACAAGGCTGTCTACCTGGCGCTGGGAATGCTGCCCGACGGCACCCGCGACATTCTGGGCATTTGGATTGAGAACACAGAGGGTGCCAAGTTCTGGATGAAGGTTTTTAACGACATGAAGACCCGAGGCTGCAACGACGTGCTTATTGCCGTCACAGACGGCCTCAAAGGCATGGGCGAAGCCCTGGCAGTGGTGTACCCCGCCACGACGCTGCAAACCTGCATCGTGCACCTGATTCGCAATAGCCTGGACTACGCAAGCTGGAAGGATCGCAAGCCCTTGGCAGCGGCCATCAAGCCGATCTACACCGCACCCAGTGCAGAGGCCGCATTGGCCGAGCTTGATGCGTTTGAGCAAGGATCATGGGGAGTCAAATTCCCCACCGTTGTAGGTGCATGGCGCAGGGCCTGGGACAAGGTGATTCCGTTCTTTGCATTCCCGCCCGAGGTGCGCCGGGTGATCTATACGACCAATGCCATTGAAAGCGTCAATGCACGCTTGCGCAAGATACTCAAAACACGCGGACACTTCCCCAGCGATGAGGCCGCCACCAAACTGATTTGGCTGGCACTGCGCAACATCACTGTCAATTGGGCACGGGCATCGCCGCATTGGAAGGCGGCGATGAATCAGTTTGCCATTCTGTACAAGGAGCGTTTCACCCAGGTCGCATAGCCTGAAAGATCTCGCTGCCAGAAAACCGGGGGATGCCTCCGGCGGCCTGGCAGGGGCCTTTTTGAATAATCAAATCCGAAAACCGTCAAGCCTCAGCTAACATCCAATCCGCTTCACACACAGAAATCCTGACACTCCTGGCGACCACGAAAAATATAAGGTAAGAAGCAATCTACTTAGTTTCTCTGCTAAGTCATTGGAAAACGGAAGGAACCAAAAGTTCGCTTTGAGACTGAAAAGAGGCTTGTCCTACTGAACCAAAGGCTAGACACTAAATACGCATCAAGTCTTTGATTTTCAGGAGAAGCGAATGTCTCAAGCGAAGGTTCTGAACGAGAAAGAAGTCCGCAAAGTGCTGCTCCACATCGCGTCGCGCAAGTACTCTGCGAGGAATAAGGCGATGCTGCTCTGTACGCATCTTGCAGGCATGCGAATTGGAGAAGTTGCGTCTCTGCGTCTATGCGATGTGCTGAACGCTGATGGGTCGATCCGCGACGAGGCTCGACTCTCAGCGGAACAGACGAAGGGTGATCGAGGCCGCGTTGTCTTGCTGCCTAAGCGACTGCAAGAGGAGCTGCATCACTACCTCAGCATTCGCTTTCGCCTAAAAGACTTGAAAGCAGTAACGCTAACGAATACCAGTCGCGCACTGTTTGGGAATCAGAAGAATCCCGATCGCGGGTTCTCTGCAAATACTGCGACACAGCTTTTCCACTACATCTACAGACGCGCTGGTGTCGTCGGCGCTAGCTCGCATTCGGGGCGCAGAGGCTTCATAACGGCGCTCGCAAACAAGGGTGCGAATGTGCGCGTACTGATGGAGCTTGCGGGGCATCGGAATATCAGCACGACTCAGCGGTACATCGACCTCAATCCAGCGATGATGCGGAACACGGTCGAGATGATCTGAGGATTGCTCTTTCTACTTCAGCTTCTTCAGTGGGCTTCGAAAATACTTCTCGAAGTAATCCTTGTAATACGATGCGATCCTCTCGCCGTCATCAAACACGCTTTGATGTATAGACAATTGAGCAATGAACTTTCTATGCTCAATCGTATGCTGACCTATTGCCACAACATTTTTCAACTCCTCCATTTGATAGACCATCTCGGCGAACGCTGCTTGCATCGAAAGGTGCCTATCGACAGCCGCCGCAAAAGTCATACCTCTTTCCTCTAGCTCTCCGCCGAATGTAAACGAATTTCCGAAGGACAGCTTTAGTCCAATGGAACTAAGGTCGACGGCTCTCAAATCTCTAAAGATGTAATAGCGGGTGCCGAAATCCTTCTCAACTTTATCAACGACTTCGCACAAGCGATAGTAAAGAGCGTTAAGAGCCACCATCGGTATCACGTTTATTTCGTCGTTTACTCCTCTGGCCTTGTGGAATCTGGTTTTTCTGCTTTGAAGATCGACAACTGCACAGCCGACATACTTAGTCGGTAGTGTTATGGCGAAGTTGTCGCAGACTTCGTTGGCAACGAACGCGTAATACTGGTGGGTCATTTCACTGCCTCCGCTTCCCTTCTAATGCGCTTTTGCTTCGCACGACGGTCGATTCTATCTAGCGTATACGCCAAACCAAAGGAGAGCGAGAAATAATCAAAGGCCTGCGGCTGCGAATCGGTAGGAATAGCCGAATCGCGGCTATAACGTAGATGCACTCATCAAACACACAGGAGACGGAAATGAGTGCATTGAACGGTTTGAAGCTCGTGGCGGCAGTCAAGATAAACGCGATGTCGCCCGTACAGTTCCGCCGCAACAAGCTTGCGGCGAAGATCACGGATCAGATCAACCTCGCGCAAGCGATGCGAGAGGGTCGCGAGTACGTCGCTACGCGAGTCCGCACGATCAAGGACCGTGTTTCTGGCGAGACGCAGAGCATCGAGCAGACTCGCAAGGTACGTCAGTGGTGGTTTCGCGCTGAGAGCGGAAAGACTTGCGTACAGCTTCGCTACGGAAGTAGGGTTCTCGACTTCGCGAAGGGCAAAAACGCGATTGAGGTCGCTAATGAAGCAGAACTGGTTTCAGTGCTTGAGGCACTGAAGAATGCTTGTGAATTGGGCGAGCTTGACGCTCAAATGACTGTTGCGAGTGAGGCTGTGAGAAAGAGGTTTAAGAAGTAAGCTGAATCGGAGATCGCGCGCGAGTTAAACGCCCACGCGCGACGATGACAACTAGAGATCCCGAATCTTAAAGTGCCGTCCAGTCGCCTATCTAGATAGCTCCGCGATTCATTTCTTTGACGTATTCCCCATTCCCCATGCACGCTCTATTTTAGATAGCTCCGCGATTCTTTTCACTAATGCATCGCTTACACACGCCTTGTCAGAACAAGCATTACGTGACGATTGCAGCCAAGCGGTTTGCTCCGATCTCAACCTGTTCTTGTCAGGTACGGCCTCGCGTGCCTTCATGTAACGCTGACTTAACTCAACGTCCAACTTAGATAGCTCCCTGTCGCCGCAAATTAGTCGCTCAGCGCCATTCGATGCCTTTGAGCAATCAAAGCTCGGTGCAAATGGACTGCTATCGACCGCTGCTTGCACTGGCGCTGCGGTAGGTTGAACTAGCTCCACCAGTTCTGCTTTAGAAATACAAAAAGAACAATCCTTGTCAATAATGTAAGTTACAAGAATTCTCTTTCCCTTATTCTTCAGAATAAAGTCTGTGGTCTCTGCACCTGCGTCGGCTGAAATATTGAAATTCATGCCTTTCTGATTGTAGTCAACGCGATCTACAGTCAACGTGTAGCTGTAATCTCTGTTTTGCTGTGCCTCTTGAACAACAATTACTTCCTTTAGCTCTTTAGAACTCGGTGCCTGAGTGGCTGATGGGGCCGCGGCTGCCGTTTGCGGAACAACTGCGCTAGGTGGAACTTCGGATTTCGTTGGTGCTGAGATAGTGGGTGCAGGACTGGAGGCGTCGTGCGCGACGAAAGAATTTGCTTCGAGGAATACGGTCGCAAACTTGGCTTTCAATTCCTTCGGTGCCGATGGATCACAGACAGGCACGTCGTCGCGAATACCGAAATTCAGGTCCCAACGAAGTTGATTGCCAGGTTGTTCGAAGTAAGAAACCATCGCGCAGCTTCGCAATGTCGCTCCGAAGGCATTCTGCCCATCGTAGAGCACGCCAACAACGTATGCAGGTTCTCCAGTCTTTGTCTTGCCTTTCCAAAGAACTTCGCTGTTCACCAACTTAAAACTTTCAGGAGACCGCAACTGTTGCTTAACGATGTGAGCGGCTTGTTCGCCAGGGTCGGGCTTAAAGAAGGACAACAGTGAAGAAAGGTCCCTTCCACTCTTGTTGCCCGAAAATCCGCCCCCAAAAGCATAAAGCAAAGTTAGAACGGACCAGATAATGAGAAAAATCCTTGCGCCCTTGGTATAGGTCTTGAGCTGACCTTTGCTTTGGTAATAGACATCTCCGCTGAGAAGTACCGCCTGAATCGCCCCGGGATTCCCGGAGACTCCGATCTTTGAGAGGATGGAGTCATGGAAACGACGAAGAGGTATCCGGAGGAAGTCCGGGAACGGGCGGTGCGCATGGTGTCCGAGCAGCATGCCGAGCACGGCTCGCAATGG
>SXGT01424671.1_pt1 | contig 11162 bp, 6 predicted proteins | sample 3176221 | NCBI WGS metagenome assembly SXGT01 (sample SAMN11356862, study PRJNA531348) | freshwater metagenome | isolation source: freshwater sample F1-120 | place: China: Fuxian Lake, Yuxi | collected 2017-12-25
ACACCAATATCGCGGCATTCTCATCAAAGATAGTTGCCGCATCGCGTGCCGGACCGCGTGATTTCCCTATACCAAGCTGCGCGATTTGCGCCGCTTGCAAGGCATTGAGTTGACGTTTTATTTTTGGAAAGCTCAGCCACACCAAGGCATTAAAAAAGTCGTGCAAGTTCTCACGTGTCGGCACTTGACCTGCGCTGCTGATGTGGCTCTCGTAGGCCACACCTTCGGGCAAATCTTCTTGCGCAATAAATTGCAAAGGCAAGTCGCGATGATTGCGCAAGCTCATCTCTCGCGCCGTCTGATTTAAAGCACCACGCCAGTCTTGCGTCGCCAAGATTTTTTGCGCAGCAGGGAGAATGGACGCGTACCATGGGCGCGTCCAATCGATATGTGCGTAAAACGGCATTACACCGCTTTCCATTGCATCACTTCACCGGCATTCAAAGGCACTAAGCTACCATCGAGATAAGTCAATTCAGCAGGCAAAGTCCAAGCTTCGCGCTTTAATGTCAGTGTGGAAGTATTACGTGGTAAGCGATAAAAATCAGGGCCATAAAAACTCGCAAATGCTTCCAATTTATCGAGCGCGCCAACCTGATCAAAGGCTTGCGCATACAACTCCATCGCATGCAAGGCGGTATAACAACCAGCGCAACCACAAGCATGTTCTTTCACACCTTTGGCGTGCGGCGCGGAATCAGTGCCGAGGAAGAAACGCGGGCTGCCCGAGGTTGCCGCCTTCACCAGAGCTTGTCTATGCGTCTCACGCTTTAACACGGGCAAGCAATAATAGTGCGGACGTATGCCGCCCTTAAAAATCTCATTGCGGTTATATAGCAAATGATGCGCCGTGATGGTCGCGGCAATCGGGCCAGAGGCCTCGGCCACGTACGCTGCCGCCTCACTAGTCGTGATGTGTTCAAACACCACGCGCAACTCTGGCATATCGGCGCGCAAAGGCTGCATCACGGTCTCGATGAACACCGCTTCGCGATCAAACAAATCGATGTCAGAACTAGTCACTTCACCATGCACCAAAAACGGCATACCGACTTCTTGCATCACTTCCAGCGTCTTATAACACTTGCGTAAATCCGTCACACCCGCATCCGAATTTGTAGTCGCCCCAGCCGGATACAACTTCACTGCATGCACAAAGCCACTGTCCTTAGCGCGACGAATTTCATCGGTTGGCGTGTTATCGGTCAGATACAAAGTCATCAAAGGTTCAAATGACATACCAGCAGGCAAGGCCGCCAAAATCCGCTGGCGATATGCCGCCGCTTGTTCCGTGGTGGTCACAGGTGGCTTCAAATTAGGCATCACAATCGCCCGCGCGAATTGCGCTGCTGTATGTGGCAACACTGCAGCCAAAGCATCCCCATCCCGCAAGTGCAAATGCCAATCATCTGGGCGGGTAATGGTCAGAGTTTGAGGGGCGCTAGAAGTCATGGTGGCTCACAGTGAGATCGTCATAGGAAAGGGCGATATTTTACCGTTTTCGCTGCGCTCTGAGGAGAAACCACAGTGTCATGCATTTTAATTAAGTCACTCACATACTTAGGACTTATGCAAAATTGCGCTGGCTAGGCGCGGAGCCGAAGACAGTACATTTGTACGGCGAGGCGAACGTAACAACGCCAGCGTCTGTTTTGCATAAGTCCTAAACTAATCGTCCGCTTGCGCCTGATAAATCCAACTCATTGCCTGACCTTGACGACTGCCAGCGAACTCAAGAACTTGAGATGGATGGTATTCGCTTAACAAGCGCGCTATGTCTTCAGGCTGACTGACGAGCTTTCCATTGATCTTGTTAACTTGGTCGCCATTTTGCAAACCCAGCGCGGCGCTCAAACCCTGATGAGTTGCAGAATACACTTCAACGCCTGTCGCGGACTGACGAAACTCATGGCTTAACAATTGAATGGAGGCTTGCATATCCTTTTTTTCCTGAGCGCTCAGTGCCAAGGTGCGATTTAGCTGCGCTAACTCGTAGCGATGCAAGCGGCCATGATGTAGAACGATGACGCTGTTCACATCAATGGCTTGTATCTTTACATCCTCGCTCAAAGCTTGCCCAACGATCACATTGCGCTCGACTCCATCCACACGCAATTGTGCTGTCAATTGCGCTTGAAATGGTGACGCCAGAATGTGTTTGACTTCAATCACAGGCAGCCCGGCGAACTTAAGTGACATATTTTGTGAAGCAACATCAGGGCGCGTCTGCGCTTCTTCCTCAATTCGATTTTCGCTAAGAAAAAACACCGCACTGACTGCAATGATTGCGGCCAATAGAAAAAGATAAAGCCAACGCCCCTCAGTTTGATAAGACGGTTGAGCCTCATCACGATGGATAGTTTTGATCCCGTTCATAGTGCGCTTTTGATTGCGTTGGTGGCGATACCATTAGTGATATCTTGATTTCACCAGCTACGAGATTGTGCCAACCAAGGCACTTCATCCTCCCGTAGCCGGTAATGACACAAATTAATGCCCACTCAATACAAAACGCATGTCCTTCTTTTCGTCCGAGCTTTGTTTAAAGTAGCTGCCTGAGGTATAGGCTGTCGCCGAGCTTGAGAGATCGACAAAATAGGCCTTGCCGTTAGACGCTGCATTATTCAGGTTGATGTAATAGGTAGTTCCGGCATTCAGAACCACATCTGGCAAAGTGAGCGTCACCATTTGAAAACTGCTACCACCCGTGACATTGCTGATCTGTGCTGGAGTGATGCTGACCCGGCTGCCCGCCACTTCACCCGTTTGTATTCCGGTGCCTATAGAGACAACCAGATTAGCATTTGGCTCAGTGCTTTCGCGCGACAAATACAGTGTCAATTTGCTGACGCTATATGTACCACTAGTGCCACTGCTACCGTGCTTAAAACTCTGCGCCCCATGTTGACCCGATTTCACTTCCATCTTATTGCCACCGGACGAGCTTTGCTCCAGTACCACTTCTGTTCCTGCTGCCTGCACGGTCACTTGCTTGCTGGTCAGAGTAGACGTAGCGCCAGCATTGTCGGTGGCTTGCAAGCTCACGTTATAGCTGCCGCTCTGTGCATAGCTATGTTCAGGGTTGCGCAGAGTGGAACTGCTACCGTCACCAAAATTCCATAGCCAGGCGGATACAGTGCCATCCTGATCCGTCGAGCTATCGGTAAAACTGACTGCCAATTGTCTGCTGGTGTAACTAAAGTTAGCCACTGGTGGTGCGTTGGAGACAACATCGCTCACCGTCAATGAGCGCTGTATCGTGCTCGACAATCCTTCGTTATCGGTGGCTGTCAATTTCACCAGATAAGTACCCGCAATAGCGTAGGTATGGCTAACATTAGCGCTGCTGGCCGTGCTGCCATCACCAAAATCCCACAGCCTTGACGCTATTGTTCCATCACTATCGCTTGAGGTATCTGTGAAGCTGACCGTCAATTGATTCGATACACTAGAAAAGCTTGCAGCCGGTGCTTTGTTCGCACTCACCGTCACGATCACATCGTCCGAACCACTCAATGCCGAATCAGATACCGTTAGGCGCAAGACATAAGCGCCTACTGCGGAAAACGTAGCACTGGTACCCGCTGCATTCGGCGTCGCAAAACTCACAGTACCAGGGCCACTGATTTTGCTCCATTGATAGGTCAAAGCTGCTGGAGATGGCTTGCCATCATCCGTCGCACTTCCCGCCAACAGCGCGCTGGCTGGCAAACGCAGACTTTGATCAGAACCGGCATTAACCTTAGGTGCCTGATTTTCGTTGGAAACGCCACGCGTGGTCCGGCCATTGGCATCACGTGCTAGCACATAAGCGTCGGCACCAGCAATCTGACGCAAGGGTAATCCGACTGGCAATGCATTTGGATTGCTCTCGCGCGCCTCGCGGCTCAGTGCACTGGAAGCGGCTTCACCGTCTATCATCACAGAACGCACATGGACTTGCTCACCGACCAATTGCAAAATATTGAAATTGTATGACTTGTACAAATCAAGCAGCCACGCAGCTGGACGATCCGCGGCACGCAGTGGAGCACCCCATGCGCCCTCACCCAAATACACCGTACCGCCAGGAACTTCTACATAGTCGCTACCACTGGGACTCGGTTTGACTGGCACAGTGACTTTCAACAAGTGTGAGTCCGACTCAAAAATAACATTCATTTTCAAATCATAAAACGCATTTCCCCAGGCAAAGATAGGCGCATTCACTGCCGACTTGGCACTGGTGCGCGGCAGAGCGGGAACGTGATAAGCACCCATGCGCCATTGCACTTGCGCGCCAGCGCCAGCAAGATCTCCCTTCATCCAATCAGTTTGCGCGGCGTGCTCTGCCGCGCTGGATCGCAACTGTGAATTTAAGTTATAGATGCGTAGTTGATTGCCGTTGATATTGAATGCGCCATAGGTATCGCGATTACTGCAACTACCATTGCGATCCGTATCTGCGCCAAAAACCTTGCACACGAACTGCTTATCGTTGTCTTCATGATTGCCTACATTGACGATCAAACCCGGAATGAACCGATAGCTTTGCCCGTCTATGGTATCGCTGGCATATGTCAGTTCCCAGTCACTCAACCATTCCAACATTTGTGCAGACGTGTTGGAATCGGTCAGATCGCCACCAAAATCAACGAAGGCCGGACGTATCTTTGCCACCAAACGATTTGCTTGCTGACGCACACTGCGGTTAGTGCGCGAATCTCCGCCAGCGATAAAAGTCATATTCTGCGGCACACTCGAGGCAGTCTTAAACCAATAGCGCTGTCCGCATCCGCCGCTGTCGCAGGCTTGCATATAGTAAGCCGTGTTCGGGCTCAATTGAGTTAACTGAACCAACTGAGTCGTCAACACGGGCGAACCAAAACTACCAACGCGCGTCACATTTGCAGTTTGCCAGCTTGCTTCATTCGTCGTACTGCCATATCTCAGATACGGATTAGTGGCATTGCTCGCGAACGCCACTGTGATATTTTTATCCGGGTTATCGTTCCACACCACCCGTACATGTTGCGTCGCTGCGTTTGCAAACTCAGCGCATCCTCCAAACACGCTCGCCAAAGCGAACGACATCACCAACAACGACCGCTGATGCTTTTCATTCTTAGAATGAGCCGACATCCTTGCTGCTAAATTAAAGAGTCTCATCTTTTTCACTCCATTCATGTTTATTTATTTTTCATAGTCATGCGATCTTAGTCCGACGAACCGGCTACGCGTCTCACATCAACCTCGCCCACCGCCATCCAAGGCGAGGCGAGTCCCTGACGTCCGTTTTTCAGAACCGGAACTATCTGTATTGACAGCAAATTCGATATCGTCAATAACTGCACTTCCCTCGCCAGCAAGCCTTGATGTTCCGGGTTATCGCCCCTCGCAACTTCCAATTGATAACTTGCGGTGACGGTTTTCTCAGGCATGGCTTTGCTCACGCCTTCATTGGTGCGTAGCCGCACCTGATAATAGGCGGCACCATGCGCAGGTCGCCACTTCACTTTCCAATAGGTGCGCCATCGCATTGCGGGTGAACCGTCGTGCTGTTGATAGCGCTGAACCTGGTCGACTAAACTCGATTGCGCGTCACGCCAGTGGCGAGCCTTGTATGAGGACTTGACTGGACTCGCGTGCACGCTAATTTGGCTGCTTAGGCTGGCGATCGCTAAACACAAGATCCAGCAACACTGACATAGGGCTGCCCGCACCGAGCTACGTTCAATCGGCTTAACCATCACAGCCTGGATTCCACTCAACCCGACTCATCACACTGCCCGAAAAGCCGTAGTTTTGAATAATCGTGCGGGGCGCGATCACCGTTCCAGCAGGTAGTTTGGAGGCTTCAACTAAGCTGCCGCAGCCGATTTTGACACCAGCACCAATCGCGGACTTGAACACGACAGCATAATTTCCTATATGCGTTCTATCGCCTATCACTGTCACTGCTTTGGTGGGAGGTAGTTCGCCATGGCCGGAGTCTTGCGTCGTCACTAAGAGGCGAGTCGCCTCTGATTCGCCGCCGTGAACGATACTGCGAAAACCATAGACCACATCATGTCCCGCTTTAATCGCATTAAATTCTAATGCGTGAAAGGTAGTGCGATCAGCCATCGCACTGACTCGTCCAACATCAAAGGCCTCGCCCTCGTCAGCACGCAAGGCAATCTTGCTTCCAAACACAGTGCTACTTAGTTTGGCAAAACTATCTGCCATCCTCACTTTACCGATAATCCGATTTCGATAGTTCGGAGAAATCGTATTCACTCCGGCCAACACGGGCGTGTCGCGATACGGGTTAAACACCTCATGCGCATCTGCAGATTGCCCCGGGTCCAGGTTAATCCCGCGCACCGAACTCGCTGCCGAGCGCGCTAAATTGGTATATTCACGTGCGAAGCTGGTGTTGACATGCAAGACCCCTTCCATGAACTTACGCAAAGCATCGGTGACCGGAATCACCTTGCCGAGCGCGGGGTCATCTGCCTGCGCTTGCGTGGTGATATATTTCCCCGACAAAACCACTTTGCCACTACGGATAGTGATGCCCGGTGCGACGCGTGCCAGATGCAAGACCATAGAATCAACTTCCATATTGGCACCATCAAGCACGCTATTAAATCCAAGAAAGAGCGCCTGATGGGTTTGAGTTGCGCCCGGCGCACTATGTCCACCCAATTTCGCTGGTGCTCTGACTTGTGCGCCATGCGCCAAAATCACTTCGTCTCCCAAGCTCACATTACCGACACCGGAGACGGTGACGTTGTCTTGCAGATTGGTTTTCTCACCTATCTGTATCATCCCCGTTGCGTTCAGCTCGGTAAACGGTCCCAGATAAGTTTGTTTTCCCAAACTCACTTTGCTCGGGTATCGAATAATCACTGTGGGATCAATAAAACTCGCCTCCAATGCCGGGCTTGCTGCCGGACAGATAGGACGATTTGCCGATCCTGGTACACAATCAGACGCTGCAGCGGCGGTGATTTGGAACAGACCTGCGATCAATACACTGTTCGCGATTGCTCTTTTATTCTGGTGATGCATATATAGTCTCCTTCTTTTTATATTTGATGAACGAAAAAATCCACGCCCGACACGCGAGCTACCGCGTGTCGAACAACTAGCTACTTCAGGGAAAATTGAGATTAAGATCAATGTCCAATCAGAGAAAAACGTAAGTCTCTTTTCTCGTCGGATTTATTTTTGTAATAGCTGCCATTAGCATAGGCGCTGGATGAACCTGACACTTCCACATAAAACACTTTGCCATTGCTGGCGGCGGTGCTCAGGTTTAAGTAGTACACTTTTCCAGCACTCAGCGTCAGACTGCTTGGTAATGCCACTTCAATTCTTTGGAAGTTAGAGCCGGCACTGGTGTTTGTGATTGAGGCTGCTGGAATGCTGACATAGCTGCCTGTCAGGGGATTCGCATTCACAGCAGTTCCTATCGACAAATTCAAACTTGCGTTTGGAGCGAGACTCTCTCGCGACACATAAAGCACCACTTTATTCAACACATAGGTGCCACTTACGCCATGCTTAAAGCTCTGTGCTCCAGTCTGATCCGATTTAATTTCCAACTTATTTCCACCAGCCGTGCTCTGCTGCAGAACCACGTCATTGGTCGATCCACTTGTCACGATCAAGTCTTTACTCAGCGTCGCTGATTTGGCCGATTTATCATCGGTCACGACCAGACTGACTTTATAAGTACCCGCCGCTGCATAGGTATGCGTAGGATTTTTCAGATTTGAAGTGCTGCCGTCACCAAAGTTCCAAGCCCAGGCAAGTACGCTGCCGTCACTGTCACTGGAAGCATCGCTAAAGCTGGCGAGCAAGGCATTCGCAGTGACTGTGAAGTTGGCGACTGGTGGCTGATTGACCGGTGTGGTGGCGACTGTGATGGCAACTGTTTTTGTGTGGCTCGCACCCGCATTATCTGTCACCGTCAGACTCAGGTTATAAGACCCGGCGGCGGCATAAGTATGGCTTGGATTGGCGCTGGTGTCGGTACTGCCATCACCGAAATTCCACAGACGCTGCGCGATGCTACCGTCCGCATCAGTCGAGGTATCGGTCACTTGCACAGTCAACTGGTTCACGGCGCTGACAAAGTTGGCCACTGGTGGCGTGTTGGAACTGACATTGATGCTGACATCGTCGCTACTCTGTAAGGCACCATCACTCACCGTCAAACGCAAAACATAAGTGCCAGCCGCGCTGAAGCTAAGGACCGGATGCAAAGTATTCGCGTCATTAATCGTCACATTGCCGACGCCACTGACTTTGTTCCAAACATAGCTGAGTTGGCTACCACTGGGCTTGCCGTCATCGCTGGCCGTCGCCTGCAGAGTCAAAGTGCCAGGCAAAGTGAAGCTGCGGTCACTGCCTGCATTCACCACTGGCGCGCTATTATCCGTGCTCAGCGGTGGCCGGAAAGCAGCCAGGCGCGCCGCCTGCTCACTGATCAGACGTGCATTATCGGCAGTCGCGGTCACTCCCATCACCAAACCATCGGTATAGCTAATGCGTGGATTCGACCAATAAGCCAAACGGGGGCAACTGACGGGGCAATCGTAGGCCATGATAGTGCGCCACTTATTTGCAGGATTCAGATAGCCGTGAGCATAGGGGATCGTGGTATTGGCGTCTCTCTCTACATTGTGGCGCGCGCCGAATAAATGGCCAAGCTCGTGCGGGAAAGACAAACTACCGGCCGAACAACTGCGTTTGACGACCACGAATCCGGTCGCAGCATCGGCACCGATTTTGCTGGCGGAACCACACACCCCACCCAGCTTTTCCAAGACCAAGACACCTACATCAGCTGCATGCACATCACGCTGCGCATGAATTTCATCCATAAAACCATCATTCACACCGGCATAGCGTTGTTTGTCGGTATCGGAGCTATCAGATTCGGTGTAACTGACCTGTGCCATATGGGCTAATTCAATTCTGGCGCTGACGTTCGAGTTTTGATAGCTGCGATTGGTCTCGGCAACCGACAAGGTAATCAAATCATCAATCGCGTTTGGCGCAGAACCCGCCCCCGCTTTCGCGGCAGCTGTGTAATGCACCATTACGCGAATCACTGGAACTTCCACCACACTAGTCACGAGATTAGCGGTCGCTGTTTTGGGACTCACTTGAAAACTTGATTTATTGAGATAGAGCTCTTGATCATATTCCGCCACTTCACGGATAGCACGTTTGCCCGCTTGGGTCAGATCAGAATTAGCAACTGATTTTCCCAGCGAGCTAATGCCTGAGCCCAGCGCAGATATGGGAGTATTGAGATAAGTCGTTTGGTGGTGGTCGGGCTCTAGCTTGGCGCTATCAATCTGAACAAGACTATGGTCACCAACGGCGTTGGCGCGTATCTGATAAAGCTGTCCCTGATGACGAATATTGCCAAGCAAATGTGCATCACGGAACACCAGTATCGATTCATTATCGCCATGCTGCTCTTGCGCTGAAGTGCCAACAATATGCTTGCCTATCCAGACCGTCGCACCATGTTTGCTCTGATAGCCATGTACACGTTTGGCTTCCACCACCACGCCATTGGGCAAAACAAAACTGAGTGTATTTTGACGCGCCGCTGAAGGCGTCATACGCAAACCATGCTTCTGCATAAGAACTGGCGTTTCAGTTCCAAATGCGGACTTTGCTGCGTTGAAGTCAACTTGCCCGGCGGCTAGTTTAGCTTGGCTGACGACGGGTGTTTGAAATAGATTTTCTGCAAAACTGGTGTGGCTCACCCCCATCACCATAGAAGCAAAAACCACGAGTTGTGTTAATTGAGTTTTCAATTGTTATCCCCTCAAATCATTATTTTGATATTTCACTTTTTGTGCGCAGACCTCACGCTGGGAACTATCTTAATAACTAGAATGGGCATTGATAATTGAAAAAAAATTTTCAATTCATATCGAAAAAGATATGAATGCAAGTATGCACTTCAGAAAAAATTTAGCATGATTGTCATCCTACACAGAGACAAATTAGACAGAAATTGCCTCAATTAGAGGAGTAAAATTGAACCTTCATCAATACTTGAATTTTCCCCGTAGAAATGAAAATAAATTTTCTAAAATGAGAAAATTAGATCAAGATGTTGCGAAAAAGTTGCGCTTTTATTTTTTGGCTCGCTGGAGTAACAGTGGAGCAGAATATGCCGTGCTCATACCTGATAAGAATTCAGATTCAACTCACTCAAAAAGGCTTCATTCGCCCGCCGGATATGCTCTTGAAATATGCTGAGCACTTGCGAGAAATGTGCGCCCTTATTCCAGATCATTCCCATAGGCGCTGGCAAAGCGCCCAAGCTGATTGGCAGAATTTCTAATATGCCTTGCTGCACATACAGCCGCGCGTCTGACAGCGGCAACATCCCGACGTGGGGCGATGTACTGAGTATAGGGATAGTCAGATTGCGGGTCACACATTCGATGATATTTTTGGGTTTCTTTAGATTATGTTGCGCCAGCAGCGCAAGTAAACGCTGATGGGTAGGTGAATCTTCCATCGGCATAATCCAAGGCAAACTTTCTAAATCCTTCCATTGAATTTTGTGTTTTTGCACCAGTGGATGATCATGTGCAGCGACCAGCACCAGAGGCTCCTCATACAAAACCTCCACCTCAAAATTATCCAGATCGGGATGCACATACACTCTACCTATTAGCAGATCGATCGTGCCAGAGCGCAAATCTTGCATGTTTTGTGTATGCGTCCCCTCACGGATCGCTATCGTAATATTCGGCCAACTGGCTTTCAAACTGCGCACCGCAGACAGCAGCACCTGGGTCGCCAAACCTACCAGAATCCCAACCCGTATGCGTCCATGGACTCCTGAAGACAACAACAAGATTTCTTCATTTGCTTTGACCAGATTGAATAAGATATCGCGAGCATAACGTATCAACAGCTCGCCAAACGCAGTCGGCTTAATGCCACGACCAGCACGCTCAAACAATTCAACGCCTAAGCCAGCTTCCATCTCCGTCAGCATTTTAGAGACCGCAGGTTGACTCACATTCAAACTCAAAGCAACACGGGCGACTGTCTCTTGATCGGCCAGAGCGACCAACATCTTCAGGTGCTTAATTTTCAAGTGATGATGAATGTAGCGCTCTATATTCAATTTCTGATTCAAAATACACCTC
>SXGT01181301.1_pt1 | contig 11161 bp, 5 predicted proteins | sample 3176221 | NCBI WGS metagenome assembly SXGT01 (sample SAMN11356862, study PRJNA531348) | freshwater metagenome | isolation source: freshwater sample F1-120 | place: China: Fuxian Lake, Yuxi | collected 2017-12-25
AGTAGGAGCCCAGGTAGACTTGCAGAGTATCGAAGACGTCTTTGACTGATACGCCGAGAACCTCGCAGACGTCGCGGTCGATTTCAAGATAAAGCCAGGGAGTGTTCGCGCGGGAGCTGTGCCCAAGGCCGATGAGCCCCTCGGTCCGGTTGCCACGGCTGACAATGCGATCGCAGATGCGCTGGAGTTCTTTTTGACCGAGGTTGGCGCGATCCTCAATCATGATTTTGAACCCGCCGGTTGCGCCGAGCCCGTCGACGGGTGGACCGCCGAAGGTGGACACGGTTGCTTCATCGACCTCGCGTTCACAAATCTCGCGAATCCGTTCCGCAATCGCGTCGGCACTCTTGTCGTCGCTACGTCGCTTGTCGAAGCTTTCCAGCATGAGGTACATGGAACCAAGGTTGGGAGCGTTTGCATTCAAGATGAGCGATTGCCCCGAGACCCCGACGGTGTGGGCTACCCCCGGGATACCCGGATAGCGAACCCTATCGGCCGAGTCGCCAAGGACGAGCTTCTCGATGCGTGCCATCACTTTTTCAGTTCGCTCGACAGACGCCGCATCTTGTAGTTGAACGTTCAGAATCAGGTATCCCTTGTCTTGCAGCGGGATGAAACCCGTGGGGGCGCGGACCATCTGTACGCCGGTGAGGAGGAGGAGCCCGCCGTACGCAACGCACACGATCACACTGATGCGCAAAGCCTTGCCGACGACAACGCCATAGAGTTCCGTCATCCAGTCGAAGGCACTATTAAAACCGCGAAACACCCACCCCAGGACGGCGTTGACGGTTCCGATGATGAACCAGCCGATTATCAGGCCGACGATCAGGCCCGGCGTGAAATAAGCCACCTTGACGCTCCAGTACTCCCAGGCAGGCAGGTCGTGGAGCGCGACTCCCAGGTCCTGAGAAAGGGAGAAAGGGAAATAGGGAGCGAGGAAGAGCGAGAGGAAGCCCATCAGCCCGAAGATCCACCACGGCAATGCCTCGCGTCTTAGCTGGTGAGTGGTGCACGGGGATGATTCCCCACGGACCAATTCCGTCTTGAAGATTAACACCGCTCGCGACGGCGTCATCGTGATTGCATTGATGGCGGAGATAATTGTCGAGACCGAAATCGTCACGGCAAACTGGCGAAAGAACTGGCCAGTGATGCCACCCAGAAAACAACAGGGGATGAACACGGCACTCAGAACCAGGGTGATGGCGAGGACGGGGCCGGTGATCTCGTCCATCGCCTTGATCGTGGCAGTGCGGGGATCCAGGCCGGTGGCGATCTGGCGCTCTATGTTCTCTAACACCACGATGGCGTCATCGACCACTATACCGATCGCCAGCACCAGGCCGAATAGCGTCAGGTTGTTGAGCGTGAAACCCATGGCCGCCATGACAGCAAACGTGCCGATCAGCGACACGGGCACATCGATCATCGGCAGGATCATGGCCCGCCAGTCCTGCAAGAAAAACAAGACGACGATAGCGACAAGGATGATCGCATCGAGCAAAGTCTTGTAAACCTCGTCGACCGATTCCTGAATGAAGGGAGCAGTATCATAGACGATCTTGTAATCCAGCCCGTCCGGAAAGCGGGCTTTCAGCTCCTTCATCTTGGCGTAAACGCCGCGTGCGGTTTCCAGGGCGTTGGAACCCGGAAGCTGAAAGATAGAAAGCGCCACTGACGGCTGACCATCGAGGGTGCAGGATTGATCGTACTGCTGCGAACCGAGTTGAACGCCCTCCTCGTCCCTGGACTGCAAGTGCTCGATGCCCCCGTGCTTCACCACTAACTCTGCTAGCCGAACCGATCGTACTCCGCCCGGGCGAGGCAAAGCCGCGGGATCGAGAGGGATCGTGGCGTCGGCCAACTCGTCAACATGCGGAGCCTGTGGACCGCCATAGGTTGCCAGCCAATTCAGAGTTTGGGCATCTGCGGGGTCAGCATCTGGGTCGACGACCACAGCAAGTGGGATCGGCTTGAGGGCCGCAAGGACCTCGGCCGGTTCGAGCTTGTGCTGCGCTAGCCTGGCGAAATCGAGCGGAAGGCGTACGTAGTATTTGTTCTCGCGCACCACGTCTCGCAGGTAGACGATCCCGGTTGCTTGCCTGGCCGGTCCCACCGCAGCAGTCCCTCCCTGTGAAAGGGAGACCGGAGCGGAAAGCGTCGACTGGCCGGCCACGCTCCGGCCCGCCTTGATGATGATGTTGGCGAATTCCTTCGGATCGGTGAGCCGACCTTGTGTGTTGATGGTCAGCTGAAATTGCTGGGCCCGCAACGTTGGCGGTTGGCCGATCTGGCCGGCGGCGACCTGGACATTCTGCTGCGCAATTGCCGCAACGACATCCATGCCCCCAAGGTTCAGCGCCGCCATCTTGTCCGGATCGAGCCAGGCGCGCAGACTATAGTCACGCTGGCCCAGATAGGTGATCCCTGCCACGCCCGGAAGCCGACCTAGCTCGTCTTTGACGTAGATCGTCGCGTAGTTGCTGAGAAAGATGCTGTCCCTGGCCGCGTCCGATGACACCAGGTTGACAATCATCAGCGTGTTCGGCGACATCTTCTTGACGCTGATGCCTTCATTTTGCACTAGCGGCGGAATAACCGGTAGCGCCAGCGCGACGCGGTTCTGAACCAGGACCTGGGCCATGTCGGAGTCCATGCCCATCTTGAAGGTTACCGTCAGGTTGTAGGCCCCGTCGTTGGTGCAGCGCGAGGACATGTAGACCATGCCCTCAACGCCGGAGACCTGGGCCTCGATCGGCGCCCCCACCGTGTCTTGCACCGTGCGTGCGTTCGCCCCCGGGTAGTACGCCGTTACCTGGACGGTAGGCGGTGTCACAGCGGGATATTGCGCTACCGGCAAGGTACGCCAAGCGACCGCGCCCACCAGCACGATCACCAGGGAAATTACCGTGGCAAAAACAGGACGGTCGATAAAGAATCGTGAAAACATTTCCGTGGTCCGTAGTCCGATGTTTTCGGACTAACTACTCTTCGACAGCAGCTTCAGGCGGATGCCGCGAAAGGCTACTACCGTGGGAATGCCTAGGCCCGCCCCAAACAATGGGCCCCACAGCGAATGCACGACCCCCAGCCGCGCGAGTAGATAGCCGATCAACGTGCCCACGAGGCCGCCAATCAATGCCGAGACGATCAACTGGACGAGGGCGCCGGCGAACAAGCGCGTTTCACCGATACCCTGGATAACATAGAAAAACACCGGCGTCAGGAAGATACCGAAGGCCGTCACACCAACCATGCCACTGAAGACGACTATCCCAAGTGAACGGCGCATCTCCGCCCCTGCGCCCGACGCGATACAGAGTGGCACGACGCCCAGGATGAACGCGAACGAAGTCATCAAGATCGGGCGCAGCCGCAACCGCGACGCTTCAACGGTTGCTTCAAGGATCGGCTTGCCTTGTCCATGCAATTCACGTGCGAACTCGACGACCAGGATGGCGTTCTTGCAGGCCAGCCCGACCAGCACGACCAGTCCAATCTGCACAAAGATATTGACTGAGGCGCCCGACAGCAGGACTCCGATAATGGAGCAAAGCATGCACAGCGGCACAACGAGGATTACCGCTAGTGGGAGGGCCCAACTCTCATAGAGGGCGGCGAGGGCCAGGAACACGCAGGCAACCGCGAGCGCAAAAACGATCCCCGTGGTGTTGCCTTCTTTGATCTGCAAGAACATCAACTCGGTCCATTCCGTTTTCATCGAACGCTGCAAATTCTCCTGCGAGATCTGGTCGACCGCGCCTATCACCTCGCCCGAGCTGACTCCCGGCAGCAACGCCCCCGTGATCGGCGCGGCTGTGTAGAGATTGTAACGCCTGACATAAATGGGCCCGCTCCTTTCGCGCACGCTGACCAGTGTTCCTAGCGGTACCATCTGCCCCTGATTATTGCGAACCTGAAGTTGATTGATGTCCTCGACCCGGGCACGAAACTGACGATCCGCCTGCAACGTCACTTGCCAGTAACGGCCGAATTCGTTGAACCGGTTGACGTTCAGGGAGCCAAGGTAGATCTGCAATGTCTGATTCACTTCGTCGAAGGAAACGCCCAACGATGCCGCCTTGATCCGGTCAATATCCATATAGAGCTGCGGCGTGTTGGAACGAAATTGTGTATTCACGCCGGCCAACATTGGACGTCGCGGAACCGCGTCGTCCTCGTTGGCGCCGACTTTCGAACCCTGGTCATCGCCGATCTGCTCCTTGACCTTGGCGACGAACTTGTCGGTTTGGGCTTGCAAGGTCGGCAACCCCAGACCGCCGCGGTCCTGCACCACAAGCTTAAACCCGCCCGAAGTGCTGATGCCCGGAACGGGCGACGACGGCGCCACGACGACGCGCGCATCCTTGACCTGCAATGCGAATTCTTCGCGCAGCGTAGCCATGATGGAGTCAGCTCGCAAGCTGCGTTTTTGCCTCTCGGCAAAGGGCTTAAGGATGACAAAGAATGAGCCGAAATTCGAGCCATTGGAGGACTCAACGAATGACGTTCCCGAGAGGCCAATAGTATGGGCAACGCCCGGAACCTGGCGGATTATTTCATCCACTACGGCGATCACTTCCTGCGTCCGCGCCAGCGCCGCGGAATCGGGCAGTTGGACACTGACGAGAAGTCGGCCCATGTCCTGCTGCGGCACAAATCCGCGGGGGGATTCGCGAAAGACGACGTAAGTCAAGAACAGCAGCCCGCCGTACGCAATCACCACAATCGCGCTCAAGCGCAAGACCCGGCCGATCGCCCAGCCGTAGACATCGGTCAACCGATCAAATAAGCCGTTGAAACCACGAAACATCCAGCCGAGGCCGGCGTTTACAGGTCTGATAGCAAACCATCCAATTACAAGGCCGACCAGCATGCCGGGGGCAAAGTAAACGGCTTTGAGGCTCCACTGCTGCCCGGCTGGCACGAGATCCATCTCGCCAGGATCCTCGTCCGGAGAAACGTAGTAAAGAAGGAGGGGAGCGAGGGAGAGCGAAAAAAAACCCATCAACCCAAAGATCCACCACGGGAGGGCCTCCCTTGCTTGGGGGTGTGCACTCTCCTTCTCTTCTTCTCCCTTTCTTCCCTTCTCCTGTGCATCGGACTTGAAAAGCAGCACCGCACGCGACGGCGTCATCGTCAACGCGTTGAGTGCCGAGATCACAGTCGATGCCACGATCGTCACGGCAAATTGACGGAAGAATCGCCCCGTGATGCCGCTCAAAAATGCGCAAGGGATGAACACCGCACACAACACCAGCGTGATCGCAATGATCGGGCCACTGATCTCACGCATGGCATGGATCGTGGCGGTGCGTGAATCGTACCCTTTCGCCATCTGCCGCTGAATGTTTTCCAGGACGACGATGGCATCATCGACGACGATGCCAATTGCCAGCACGAGGCCGAATAACGAGATGTTGTTCAAGCTGTAGCCGACGGCCGCCATGACGGCAAACGTGCCGATCAAGGCCACGGGCACGTCGATCATCGGCAGAATCATCGCCCGCCAGTCTTGAAGAAAGAACAGGACGACAATGGCAACGAGAATGACCGCGTCACGAAGTGTGCTGAAAACTTCCGAGATCGACTCGCGAATGAATGGCGTCGTATCGTAAGCGATGGCGTAGTCGATGTCGTCGGGGAAGCGTGCCTTGAGCTCCTGCATTTTAGCGCGAATTGCGTCTCCAACTTCAAGTGCGTTGGTGCCTGGTAGTTGGTAGACATTGAGGCCGACGGAGGGCAAACCGTCGAGCGAACATGCCATATTGTAGTTTTGCGCACCCATCTCCACCCGTGCTACATCCCGGAGCCGTACCAATCCGAGCGACGGGGGGGCGGGCCCGAAGATGGCGGGTTGGCTGGCGCCGCCCGATTTCCGCGTGGTGCGTTTCTGTGGCGCCTGGGAGCTGACTGCGCCGGTCAGGCCGCCGAGAATGTCGCTGGAGGCCCCGCCGCCTGTCGTACCGCCGCCGCCGGCATCGGCCCCGCCTCCGATCGTCGCTCCACCGACGAGCGTATTTCCGGAGCCGTCCATGCCAAGGGTTCCGTCGAAGGGCCCGTCGTCCTTGCCACTTCCCGGTGACGGCGCGCGGACTCCTAATCCCGGTCTCGCGGGAGCCCTGTCTCCCACTTTGACAATGATGTTCCCAAATTGCTCAGGCGTGGAAAGTCGGCCCAGCGTGTCAATCGGAAACTGAAATCCCTGCCCAACGCTTATTGGGGGACGGCCGACCTGACCCGCCGCAGCCTGGATGTTCTGGTTGCGAATGGCCGAGGCAACATCCATCCCGGTGAGGTGGCGTGACGCCAGTTTCTGCGGGTCAAGCCAGGCGCGGATGCTGTAATCACGCTGCCCCATGATGTTGACATCGGAAACTCCGTCTACACGCAAGATTTCGTCTTTGATATTGATCAATACAAAGTTGCTCAAGCGTATGTCGCTATCCGGCGGCTGGGTAATCGTCGCGCCTTCCTTGGACACTCGCATCAGTTTTCCAGCAGCATCGCGCAACGTGATTTCATGGCCATTGTCTTTCTTGATAATGCCGTGTAGGAGTTGGCCATCGGTAGTGACAATATCGACTGCCGAGATGAAGTTGATCATGCACAACGTATCCGGCGTTTTCTTGCGGATCGTGATGCCCTGATTTTGCACCGGCGTCGGCAATCGTGGCATCGCCATCGCAACGCGGTTTTGCATCATGACGAGGGCCGTGTTAAGATCAACATCCACGTCAAAGGTGACCGACATCGAGTACGTTCCATCGTTGCCCGATTGCGACGACATGTAGAGCATGCCGGGTACGCCGTTGACCTCTTGCTCGATCGGCGCCGCCACCGTGTCGGCCACCACCTGTGCGCTCGCACCGGGATAGCTGATCGACACGTTCACCGAGGGTGGTGTGATGCGCGGATACTGCGCAATCGGCAAGAACCACAGCGCAATTCCGCCCGTCAACGTAATAAGGACCGACAGCACAGTTGCAAAGATTGGACGGTCGATAAAATACTTCGAGAGCATCAGCTATTCCTGTGTCGCTTACGGCTTCGCGCTCGCGTGGCGCTATGCCAACGCAGATCCGCTGGCAGCTGACCGGTCTATTTCTTTTTTCCTGTCACTTTGTACTTGGTCACCGCAGGCGCGGTCAACGATGGCATGCTCTTCAGGAATTCCGGCTGAATCGTCATTCCCGGCCGGACCTGTTGCAGGCCGCCGACGAGAACTTGATCGTCCTTGGCAAGACCGTGGGCGATGACCCGGAGCCCGTCATCCTGCAAGGATCCCAGCTTGACGCCGCGGGCCTGGACCTTGTTGTCAGCATCCACGACGTAGACATACTTCAATCCCTGATCGGACGTGATGGCACGATCGATTACCAGCAATTCCTCTCGGGGCTGGCCTATCGGCATGCGCACGCGCACAAACATTCCGGGCACGATCAGGTAGGTTCCTCCCGCGGGCTGTGGGTTGTTGAAAATGCCTCGGATCGAGATGCTCCCCGTCCCGGCGTTTACCTGGTTGTCGATAAAGTTGACCGTTCCCTTGTGCGGATAGCCCCCTTCGCCGGCGAGCCCCATGTCAAGGGTGACATCCGGAGCGACACGCCCAGGCATCACGCCGGCGAGCGCGGCAAGGTCGCGCCGTCCCGTCGGCCCGGTCAGGAGGCCGAACACACTGCTCCCCAAAACAGGAATACTCAGGACGTCCTGCCGCGGCGGACGGATGCTCCCCTCGTTGATGGCCCGCTTGATGCGCAACAGCGTTGGCTCGTCCATGTCGAAGTAAACGTAGATGGGGTCCATCGACACCAGCGTCGTCAACTGCGTGGCGTCTTGATTGACGAGATTGCCGGGAGTCAAGAAATAGCGGCTGATGCGTCCGCTGATCGGGGCTTTGATCTTGGTCCAATCGTAGTTGAGTTGGGCCGACGCGACATTGGCATTGACGAGGTCCAGCGCCGCGCTGGCTTGTTTTTCCAGCGCCTCATATTGCTCAAGCTCACGTGCGCTGACCGCATCCGGTTGTTTTTTTGCGAGTTCCTTGAACCGCTTGTTAGTGGACACGGCATAATCGAGGCCGGCCTTGTTCTGCTTGGCTTGAGCATTCGCTGCGTCGAACTGCGCCTTGTAGGGGCGAGGGTCGATCTCGAATAGCAAGTCACCAGCCTTGACATGGTCTCCTTCCTTGAATGGGAAAGAGCCTTCGAAGGACGGTTGCCCCTGAGCATCGCGGGTGATCAAGAGACCCGTCACGCGTGGCTGGATGGTCACGGCGTGGACCGCGTTGGTCCGACCGGTGTACTCGACATAGTCGGTGACGGCGCGCCTTTCCGGAGGCGCCACTGGCACGGTTGGATCGCCCGGCGGCGCAATCCGCACCGAACGCGGTTCGCACCCCCCCGACAGTGCGACCACGAAGAAGACGACGAACATTTCAGGTTTCCCGGAGCGGTACACAGTCAACCTCCAGTAATCCCGGCGAGCCTTTGTCAACTACAGGGCGAGGAATGCCGATAGTAGCGATACTGCCGATTGTAACGGCAAATCGCCTGGTCAGGCTTTGTCCAAATTGCCATGGTCGACGTGTGCGGCATGCAGAATGGAGTGAGCAGCGTGCAGCTTTCTAACCCGGTTCTGCGTTCCCTCCTCTGCACGCGACAACCGCGGCGAATGCTATTCTATGTCCTTTGCCTATCATTCGTCGTTGTATTATCCGGCTGCACCGTACTGCCCGAGTACCTGCGCAACGGTTTCAAGGTGGGCCCCAGTTACGTTGAGCCTGTAGCCTCCGTAGCAGAGGAGTGGCTTGACGCAGCTGACGTGCGTAAGGACGGTGACGACCTTTCCCGATGGTGGACGGTTTTCGAAATCCCCGATCCCAAAAATCCCAAAACTAAACGGTCCGATGCGGTCTTGAACGAAATCATCGAGAACGCGTCTCGCCAGAATCTGACACTACGCGAAGCCGGATTCCGCATTCTGCAGGCGCGCGCCCAGCTGGCCATCACGGTCGGCGGACTCTTTCCGCAATCGCAATTCGCTGATGGCAGCTTTAGCCGCAGCGCCAATAGCCTTGATACCGCCGGCGCCCAATTCATCAGGCAACGCTATTTCAGGCAATGGGATCATGGTTTCAATCTCGCCTGGGAGGTCGACTTCTGGGGTCGATTCCGTCGCGCCGTGGAATCCGCCAGCGCCGGGCTCGATGCCTCCATGCACGATTACGACGATGTGCTCGTAACCTTGCTGGCCGATGTGGCGACGGCCTATGTGCAGATTCGAGTTACCGAGGAACGCATCGAATATGCCAAGCAGAACATTGAGATCCAGCGCGAAACCTACAAAGTTGCCGAATCGAAGCAAAAGGCGGGCACCGGGCTTGAGGTGGACACCAAGCAGGCCATCGTCTTGTTGCGTCAGACGGAAGCGACCATCCCACAACTGGAAAGCAGCCTGCGGCAAAGTATGAATCGGCTATGCACACTGCTCGGCATGCCGCCCGAGGATTTGCTAACCAAACTGGGACGCGCGCCGATACCGACGGCCGAACCCAAGGTAGCCGTCGGCATCCCCGCCGACCTGTTGCGCCGACGCCCGGATATCCGCCGCGCCGAACGCTTGGCGGCCGCTCAATCTGCTCAGATTGGTGTGGCCAAGTCAGACTTTTACCCGCACGTCTTCCTTACCGGCTCATTCGGATTTTCGGCCGAGAAGTTCAAGGACATTTTCAGCCCGACCGCGTTCAATGGCACTGTGGGCCCGTCCTTCCAGTGGAAGGCACTTAACTATGGCCGCGTTCTCAACAATGTTCGCTTCCAGGACGCACGATTTCAGGAATTGGTGACGGCTTATCAGAGCCAGGTGCTCGTTGCCCAGCAAGAAGTAGAGAACGGCTTGATCGCATTCCTCAAAGCGCAGGAACGAACCAAGCTGCAGGCCGACAGTGCCAGCAAAGCCGCGGAGGTTGTAAAGATTGTGGACCTCCGCTACAAGGCTGTCGGCGGCGACAAGGACCCGGCCAACGTCACATTCACACGGGTGACACAGGTGCAGCAACTGAAAGTGCAGGCAGACGACCTGCTGGCGCAGGCCAAGGGGGAGATCGCCCTGGGGTTGATTCAAGTCTACAAAGCGCTTGGCGGGGGCTGGCAGCTTCGAGACGCCGACGTCGAGCCCCGCGTGCTGCCTGAGCGTTCGCCGCCACGCCCCGTTTTCGGACGACCACATTGATACGCGGGCGGCATTCCGCCGCCCAGTGTTTGCCTTGAGCGCGTGCCGAGCCGCTGTTGCAGACGCGTCAAGTGCAACCGGAAGCGTGAGCAAGGACTCACCGCCACGGGAGTGAGCTGTTCATGCGTTTCACGGCTTTCTTTTCGGTAGGGGTGGTGAAATGAATGGAACGATTGGCTTACAACCCGACATTCCACACACATCCAGCGGAGGGTCCATTCCCAAAAAGGGGTGCGCACGCAAGCGCGAGTTCGATACTCCGGTCGAGCAGACCGAAGCGCGCACGGTTCAGAGGTGGAGTGGGCTTTGGCCCCACCGCGAGAATGCCGTGTGCTCACCCCCAAACTGTATGGCCTCGTGCTCGGCAAGTGCGCCGCGGTGGAACTCACCCGCGAACGCGGCGACGCCAACTCGCTGGGCGACGCGGACTGGCTCACGCTTTGTGGGCGGATGCGGGCGGTGACGGAGGCGGCGAGTGCGGTGGGGGTGATAAGAGTAATAGCAACGCCAAACACCTGGTCCGCAGCGATGCCAAAGGCCACCAACGGTTGTAACATTTGGATGTCAAGAAGGGACTTAACCTAAACCCTTCTTCCCCTCTCGTTATCCTGCCAGGTCTGGAGATCAGGAGGGGATGGATGTCAAATGACCTAAGCTTCTGGGACAACTTCTTTGAAGGCTCAAATTACTACACCGGCCCGCTGTTAACCGAAGCGATGGTCGCCGACGTCGAGCGAGGGCTCGGCTATAAGCTGTCACCGTCGAATATACGGCTACACCGGCAAGAACTAGCCCGCAATTCTCACCGATACACTGGCGCGATGGCCCCTGATTTGGCATAAAGGCTTTACCACAAGTTCTTTGTCCCAAATGCAGGAGGCCATCGCGTTATGACACAGTGTACCGCAACGCGTTTTGATTTCCA
>SXGT01273397.1_pt1 | contig 11161 bp, 8 predicted proteins | sample 3176221 | NCBI WGS metagenome assembly SXGT01 (sample SAMN11356862, study PRJNA531348) | freshwater metagenome | isolation source: freshwater sample F1-120 | place: China: Fuxian Lake, Yuxi | collected 2017-12-25
CGTCGATCCTCACCACCACCTGTGGGAGAAGCCGTCGGTCTGGGGCACCTACCTGCTCGATGACCTGTGGGCAGACACGCAATCCGGCCACAACGTGGTCAAGACCGTCTTCGTGGAGTGCCGCGCGAACTATCGCGAAGATGGGCCGGCACACCTTCGGCCACTGGGCGAGACGGCCTTCGTCGCCGGCGTGGCGGCAGCGAGTGCGCAAGCTGCGGGCAAGGCGCGCATTGCCGGCATCGTCGCGCACGCGGATCTGACGCTTGGCGCGCAGCTCGACGAGTTGCTTGTGCAGCACGAGGCGCTGGGGCAGGGACTGTTCCGCGGCATCCGCCATGCCGGACCCTACGACGACACCGGTGCTCTCATGAATGCCGGCCGGCGCTGGCCTTGCCCCTACGGCGACGAGGCGTTCCGTGCTGGTGTGCGCCGCCTCGGTGAACTCGGCCACACCTACGACACCTGGCACTTCCACCACCAGAACCGCGCCTACCTCGAACTCGCGCGTGCAGCACCGGGCACGACGATGGTGCTGGACCACTTCGGCACGCCACTCGGCGTGGGGCCCTACGCCAGCCAGCGGGCGGAAATCCTCGCGCAGTGGAAGCAGGACATCGCCGACATCGCGCGCTGCCCGAACGTAGTGGCGAAGCTCGGTGGCATGGCGATGCCCGACAACGGCTTCGGCTGGCACACGCGCGAGCGCCCCGCGGATTCCGACGAGTTCGTTGCGGCGCAGCGCGAGTACTACCTGCACACCATCGACTGCTTCGGGCCGGAACGCTGCATGTTCGAGAGCAACTACCCGGTGGACAGGATGTCGATCTCCTATCCCGTGCTGTGGAACGCCTTCAAGAAGATCGCAGCGAGCTTCAGCGAAGCCGAGAAGGATGCCCTGTTTCATGGCACGGCGTCGCGCGTGTACCGCCTTTGACGGGCGTGGATGGCGCGCAGGCGAGGCAGGGGCCGCAACGCAGACGACTGCACAGATCACGAGCATTGCCGCATCGAAAACGGTGGTCCGGCACGCGGATGGATTGGAGGCGAGATGGCGATGGATGAAGCGGCGGTACTGGAGCAGGAGGAGTTCGGCAACAGCACCGTGCTCTACGGTGCCGGCCACGGCAAGTATCCCCACGGCAACTCGCTGCTCGTGCGCGGGGGTGAGGAGTCGCTGATCGTCGATCCGTCCCTTGGCGTGGTCGCGCGCAAGGGCCACTTGCCGGCGGTCGACCGGGTGTGGAACAGCCACTGCCATGAGGACCACATCGCCGGCAATCACCTGTTCCCGCAGGCGGCCTGGGCATTGCACGAGGCCGACGCGCCGGGGCTGCGCAGCTTCGCCGGCCTGCTGCAGGTGTATGGCTACGACGACAGCGTCGTCGGTCCGGGCTTCGAGAAGTCGCTGCACGAGCAGTTCCACTACACGGCGCGACCGAACGTGAGCAGCTTCGCGGATGGCCACGTGCTCGATCTCGGCGGCGGTGTGCGCGTGCGCGTGATGCACACGCCGGGTCACACGCGCGGACACTGCGCATTCCATGTCGAACCGGACGATGTGCTTTACATCGGCGACATCGACCTGACGAGCTTTGGCCCCTACTACGGCGATGCGTGGAGCGACCTTGGCGACTTCGAGCGCTCGCTGCGCCTGGTGCGCGCGGTGCAGGCACGGCAGTACGTGACCTTCCATCACATCGGCACGGTGGATCGGGAGGCATTCGTCGCACGGCTCGACAGGTTCGAGGCGGTGATCGGCACGCGCGAGGCGCGGCTGCTCGACTACCTGCGTGAAGCGCCGCGCTCGCTCGACGACATCGTGGCGCACCGCTTCGTGTACCGCCAGGGCGATGCCGTGATGTTCGCCGACCCGGTGGAGCGTCGCAGCATGTCGCAGCACCTCGATCGCCTCCTGGCAGAGGGTCGGGCGCGTGAAGTCGAGCCTGGGCGATATCTCGCTGCCTAGTTCGCGCGGGCGTTCAGGCGCCGGTGTTCACCACCGGCTTGTCTTCAGGCGCCGGTGTTCACCACCGGCTGGGCATCCCGTTCCCCGCAGAGCACCACCATGAGGTTCGAGGCGAGCATGGCCTTGCGGATGGGGTCGAACTCGACGATGTCGCGTTCCGCCAGCTGTACGAGCGCCATCTCCACCATGCTCACCGCGCCCTCCACGAGCTTGCGGCGCGCGCCGATGATCGCCTCGGCCTGCTGTCGGCGCAGCATCGCGCCGGCGATCTCCGGGGCGTAGGCGAGGTGGGTGAAGCCGCATTCGTCCACGCTGATGCCGGCCACCGCAAGGCGCTCCGTGAGCGCCTTCTGCAGCTCGAAGCCCACCAGGTCATGGTTGCCGCGCAGCGTGACTTCCTGGTGCTCGATGTCGTCATAGGGATAGCGCGAGCCGATGGCGCGCACCGCGGCCTCGATCTGAGCCGCGACGAAGGACTTGTAGTCGTCGACATCGAACAGCGCCTGGGCGGTGTCGGTCACGCGCCACACCACCTGGGCAGCGATCTCGATCGGGTTGCCGCGCAGGTCGTTCACCTTGATCTGCTCCGAGATCAGGTTGTTCGCGCGCACGGAGATCTTGGCCTTGCCCATCCAGGGCCAGACCCAGCGCAAGCCCTCCGTGCGGCAGGTGCCGCGATAGGAGCCGAACAGGGTGATCACCGCGGCCTGGTTCGGCTGCAGCATGTAGAAGCCGCCCCAGACCAGCACGAAGCCAACGAGGCAGGAGATCAGCACGAGCACGCCGAAGCCGCTGCCGGCATGTGCGTCGAGGGTGGCGAAGATATAGATCGCGCCCCCCAGCAGCGCGAGTGCAACCAGCAGCATCAGGTAGCCGCTGAAGGTAAGTGCGGGCTGTTCCGAGCTCGAGTTCAGGCTGCCGTTGCCGGGCCGGTTGTCCATCCTGCGATCCTCGCGTGGTAACGGGCTTGACGATAGCAGCGTGACGCGCGGGTTCGCGATGGTGCGGCGATGACTGCCGATCTAGGATCGAGCGACCCGCGGGAGGAGACACCAATGGCGATCGATTTCACGTTTTCGAAGGAAGTGGAGGATGCGCGCCTGATCGTGCGCAAGTTCATGCATGAGGTGGTGCGCGAGGGCGTGGCCGCGCTGCAGGCGAAGAAGGCGAGCCGGGACGATTGGCGTGATGGCATCGAGGCGATGCGGGCGCAGGCGCGCGAACGGGGCATCTGGCTGCCGCACATGCCTGAGGCCTGGGGCGGCATGGGGCTCGGGCTGACCGCCGTGGCGGCGGTGTCGGCCGAGGCGGCGAAGACCTGGCTCGGTCCCTACGTGATCAACTGCCAGGCGCCTGACGAGGGCAACATGCACACGCTGCTGCACTTCGGCACCGAGGCGCAGAAGGACACCTGGCTGCGCGGGCTGTGCGAAGGCACGATGCGCTCGTGCTTCTCGATGACCGAGCCCGAGGTCGCGGGGTCGGACCCCACGCTGATCCAGAGTTCTGCGGTGGAAGACGGCGACGAGTGGGTGATCAACGCCCACAAGTGGTTCTCCTCGGGCGCCGAACGGGCGGACTTCGCGATCCTCATCGCGCGCACGGATCCGGACGCCGAGATCGCCCAGGCGCGCAACTCTGCCTTCATCGTGCCCACCAACCTGCCCGGCTTCGAGATCGTGCGCGACGTGCAGACCATGGGCGGCGGCGGCGGCCATCCGGAACTGCGACTGACCAACGTGCGCGTGCCGAAGGCGAACATGCTGGGTGAGCGCGGGGGTGGCCACAAGCTCGGCCAGGTGCGGCTCGGCCCGGCGCGGCTCGCGCACTGCATGCGCTGGCTGGGGCAGATCGAGATGGCGCTGGAAATGCTGGTGGACCGCGCCCAGAAGCGCTATGCCCATGGTTCGCTGCTGTCGGAGAAGCAGGGCATCCAGTGGATGATGGCCGAGAGTGCGCTGGAGCTGTACTCATCGAAGCTGATGGTGCTGCATGCGGCGTACAAGATCGAGCAGGGCATGGACTTCCGTGCCGAGGTGTCGATGGCCAAGCATCACGTGGCCAACACGCTGTGGAAAGTGGTGGACCGCGCGGTGCAGGTGCACGGCGCGCTCGGCTACTCCAACGACTCGCCGCTGGCGCAGATGCTCATCCAGGCGCGCTGGGCGCGCATCGCCGATGGGTCCGACGAGGTGCACCTGATGCGCATCGCCGACATGGTCATGCGTGCCTACAGCGAGACCGGCTCGGTGAACCGCGCGGTAGGCGGGCTGCCGGTGTAGCGGCGTTCACTCCGCCTTGCCCGTGCGGTGGGTGGCCGCCACGCGGGCGAGCAGGGCCTTTGCTTCCGGCGTCTGCATCAGCTCCGCGAACAGCCTGCCCTCGAGCGCGAGCATGTCGCGGCTGAGCGGTGACACGGCCTCGCGCGCCAGGCGCTTGATGTGCGCCACGGCGAGCGCGGGACGGCCGGCGATTTCCGCAGCGATGGACTGCGCGCGCTCGAGTGCACTCTCGCGCGTGTCGGCCGGCACCAGTTCCTCGATCATCCCGTAGTAGAGCGCCTCGCGCGGTGACACGGTGCGCGCGCGCAGCATCATCTCGATCGCCCGGTGCCGGCCAACGAGGTTGGTGAGGCGCTGGGTGCCGCCTGCGCCCGGCAGGATGCCCACGGAGACTTCCGGCAGGCCGAAGCGGTAGGGACCATCCTTGGCCACGCGGATGTCCATGGCCATCGCGAATTCCCAGCCGCCCCCCATGGCGCTGCCGTTCAGTACCGCGAGCACGGGCTTTGGCAGGTTCTCGATGGCGAGGAAGAGATCGTGGATGTTCATCGCCACGGGCGCACCCTCGGCGGGCTCGGCTGCCGGACGCTGGCCTTGCGCAGAGCGGTCGAGCTCCACCACGGAGTAGTGGCGGATGAAGTAGCCGTCCATGCCGCCCGTGAACACCACGGCGCGCACGTCGTCCTCGCGCAGGCGGGGCAGCAGGGCCGTCAGTTCCGAGAGGGTGCCCGGATCCATCGTCTGCAGGGGCGGATTGGTGATCGTGACGGTCGCGACGCCGGCGTGCAGGTCAAGGGCGAGTTGTGGCAAGGGCAGGTTCTCCTGAGTGGCGAGCGTGCAGTACGCCGGTGAGTGGCGGTTGCTCAGGTTGCTGCGCTCGGCGATTGCGTGCAACGGCGGTCCGTACGTCTTGATGTTGCAGGCGATGCGAATTTGTCATCGCAGCTGTCGCGAATCGAATCTGACGCGGCATGAGGCGCACCCACAGGCGGGCTCCGCGTTTGGCGTGGCGAGCGCGCCGGACGACGCAGGGCAGGCATTGCGGTGAGGAGCATCGCGCGTGGCTGTCCGGCATGGGACCACCGTGGGCAATCGGGATGGTCAGGTGCAGGCGCGCAGGCAGGGATGGACGCTCGGAGAGCGGACTGACGAGTGTCTGAGGTCGCGGATCGCCAATGGTCGCGCCAGGTGCATGTTCCCCCAGGAAGCACGATGGCGAAGCCCGGCACCGCGGCGTCGGCTGCTCGCCCTCGGCCGGTACGGCTGCGCCTCGCGGGGCGCAAGGCGTGGTGAACGTTGCTTGCGCTATCCCGGCGACGCTGAAATGCTCGCGCCCATCGCTACCTGATCGCAATTGAGGAATCTGGCATGTCCGAGTACGAGAACCTGCTGGTGGAACGCATCGGCACCGATGGCCGGGTAGCGCGCATCACCCTCAACCGCCCCGAGAAGATGAACTCGCTGTCGCAGGAGCTGCTCTACGAATTCTCCGACGTGCTGCATGCGATGGAGGCTGACGACGATGTGCGCGTGCTCATCGTGCGCGGTGCCGGCCGTACCTTCTCGGCAGGCTACGACCTGACGCCACCGCGCGGCGGTGCCGATGGCGTGGTGCGTCGCAACCGCTACACCGATGCCAAGGGGCGGCGGCTGATGATGAGCATCCGCACCGGCATGCAGCAGATCACCGACATCCACATGTACTTCTGGAACATGGCCAAGATCACCATCGCCCAGGTGCACGGCCACTGCCTCGCCGGTGGTTGCGAGCTGGCGCTGATGGCCGACCTCGTGGTGGCGGCGGAGGATGCGCAGCTCGGGCATCCCGGCCTGCGCGGCCTTGGCACCTCGCGCACCGGCGTGATCTGGCCGCTGGTGATGGGCATGCGCAAGGCGAAGGAGCTGTACTACACCGGCGAGAGCGTGAGCGGCACCGAGGCCGAGGCGATGGGCATGATCAACTATGCCTGGCCGCTCGCGGAACTCGAGGACCGCACGCTGGCGTTCGCAGACCGCATCGCGACGATGAGCGCGGATCACCTCGCGATCCTCAAGGTCAACATGAACCGCTTCTACGAGAACATGGGCATCTACTCCTCGGTTCGAAGCTCGACCGATCTCGACGCAGCGGGTCAGTTCACCGAGTCCGCCTACCAATGGGGCGACAGGATGCGTGAGGAGGGCCTGAAGGGTGCGCTCTCCTGGCGCGACGGACCTTATCGCGGCACCGACACCTACAAGAAGAAGTAGCGGCGGCGCCATGCCTGCGCAGCCTGAGGCAACGAGCGGACAGCCCGAGGCGATGGATGCGGACGTCGTCGTGATCGGCGGTGGCGTCGTTGGCCTCGCGGTGGCGAGTGAGCTCGCCGAGCGTGGTCGCGACGTGCTCGTGCTCGAGCGCCACGACGCGATCGGCACGGAGACGAGCAGCCGCAATTCCGAGGTGATCCACGCCGGCATCTACTACCCCGAGGGCAGCCTGAAGGCGCGCTGGTGCGTGGAGGGCAAGGCGCTGCTCTACGACTTCTGCGCCCGCTACGGCGTGCCGCACCGGCGCATCGGCAAGGTGATCGTCGCGGTGGCCGAAGACGAGGAGCCGGTGCTCGCGAGCTATGCGCGTGCCGCGCGCGCCAACGGGGCCGGCGAACTGCAGCCACTCGATCGCGCCCAGGTGCGCAGGCTCGAACCCGCGGTGCATGCGGTAGCGGGCCTGTGGTCCGAGAGCACCGGCATCATCGACAGCCATGCCTACATGCTTGCCCTGCAGGGGCGGCTCGAGGCGCACGGCGGCATGCTCGCGTTCAACGCCCCTGTGACGTCGGGCATCGCGGATGCCGCGGGGGTCACGCTGGACGTCGCGGGTGAGTCACCGATGCGGGTGCGGGCGCGCTGGGTGGTGAACAGTGCCGGGCTGTCCGCACCGGACCTTGCGCGCGCCATCACCACGCCGTTGGCACCATCGCTGCCCGTCGCGAGCTACGCGGTTGGCCACTACTACACCTATTCGGGGCGTGGTCCGTTCAACCACCTCGTCTATCCGATGGCGGTGGCCGGCGGGCTCGGCGTGCACGTCACGCTCGACCTGGCCGGCGGTGCGCGCTTCGGCCCGGACGTGCGCTGGCAGGCGACACCGGACTACCGCTTCGACGACAGCCAGCGCGCGGCGTTCGTGGCCGCGATCCTGCGCTACGTCCCCGGGCTGGAGCGAGAGCGCCTGCAGCCGGGCTACACGGGCATCCGGCCCAAGATCAACAGCGCCAGCGAGTCCGCAGCGGATTTCCTGCTCGTGCCGCCCGCGGCGTCCGGTGCGCCGCTCGTGCACCTGTTCGGCATCGAGTCGCCGGGGCTCACCTCGTCGCTTGCGATCGCGCGCGCCGTGGCCGCGCTCGTGGCCGACGATTGAGTTCGCGTGCACGCTACCGGATGCAGTTTGGGTGTCGCGGCACATGTCAATGAGGATGCTGCTCCTTTGGTGATGGCCATACCAAGCACGACCTGATTGACGCCGTGTGGCGCACGCAGGCCAATCGGCCGTACTCGTTACCGGTGGGGGGTGAGATGGCAGACGGGGAAGGGTCTACGCAAACGGCGGGCGAACACGCACGCCGGCCGCTGACACGCTGGCAGCTGGGCTCTTATGGAGCAGCGGCCATGCCGCTGGCACTGGCCGGCATCCCGCTGGCGCTATACCTGCCGCAGATCTACGCCGGCGACTACGCGCTCAGCCTCGCGGTCGTCGGCGTGCTGCTGATGCTGATCCGCGTGACCGACGTGATCACCGACCCGATCATCGGCATCTGGTCCGATCGCGTGCGCACCCGCTGGGGGCGGCGCAAGCCCTTCGTGCTGATCGGCACGCCGATCTACATGCTCAGCGCCTGGTTCCTGTTCTTCCCGCCGTTCGAGTTCTTCGACGTCACCTGGCTCGGTGCCACCTTCAGCATCGGCTACGTGTGGCTCGCCGGCATGCTGTTCCTCGTCTACCTGGGCTCGACGATCAAGAACATTCCCTACGGTGCCTGGGGTGCCGAGCTCGCGCTCGACTACAACGAGCGCTCGCGCATCTTCGGCTGGCGCGAGCAGTTCGGTGTCACGGGTTCGCTGCTCGCGGCGTTCACGCCCGCCGCGATCCTGCTCTTCGGCTACACCTCGCCCCTCGACGCCGTGTGGTTCCTCATCATGGGGATGATGGTCCTCATGCTGCCGCTGACGATCAACACGGTGATCGCGGTGCCCGAGTACCCACCCATCGAGCGCCGTGCAGAAACGCTGAAGCTCGGCGAGATGTGGCATCTGGTCAAGGACAACCGGCCCTACGTGATGCTGGTGGCGATCTTCGCCGTGTCTGCCATTGGCACGCAGATGACGAACTCGCTCAGTCTGTTCTTCGTCACCCACGTGCTGCTTGCAGGGCAGCTCTACGGCCTCTACCTGTTTCCCTACTTCGTCTGCCAGGTGGCCGCCCTGCCGCTGTGGATGCGCCTGTCGCGGCGCATCGGCAAGCACCGCGCCACCATGGTTGCGATCGGCTGGTACTCGCTCTGGTCGCTGTTCATCCCGCTCGTCGCGATTGCACCTGGCGAGTGGTTCACGGCCTTCGAGATCCCGCGCCTTGCAGCGCACTTCTCCGAGTCGCTGGCCCAGGATGCAGCGGCGTACTTCAAGGACATCCCGACCGGCAAGTTCCTCTTCTTCATCGTCATCATGTGCCTGAAGGGTTCTTCCATCGGCGCACTGGCGGCGCTGCCGAGCGCGATGCTGGCGGATGTGGTGGACCTCGACTCGGCACGATCCGGCAAGCAGCAGGCCGGCGCCTACTTCTCGATCTGGTCGATGGTGAGCAAGTCCGCCCTTGCCTTCGGGATCCTCGTCGGCACCGGGCTCGCGGCCTGGTTCGGCTTCGATCCTAAGGCCGATCCGCTGAACACCACCAACACCGTGTTCGCACTCCTCATGCTGGCGGTGCTGTATTCGATCGTGCCCGCGCTCTTCAAGTTCGTGGCGATGCCCTTCCTGTGGAACTACCCGCTCACCGAAGCCCGGGTCAGGGAACTGCAGCAGGAGATGAAGGCCGCGGCGTGAGGTCGCGGCCCGGGAGACCGCGGTCGATCAGGACGTGAGGGCCTGCAGGCGCGCGGCGTCCTCGCGCACCGCCTGGGGCGAGCCGAGCAGCTGCCGGTTCAGGCCGATGCGCTTGAACCAGTAGTGCAGGCCCACGAGGTCCGTGAAACCCATGCCGCCGTGCACTTCGGTGGCGGTCTTCGCCACCCGGGTGCCCACCTCCCCGAGGTGTGCCTTTGCGTGCGAGGCGGTGAAGGAGGCCTCCTGTGGCAGGGCAACCAGCGCATGGCCGGCGTACCACACCAGGGCGCGGCAGGGCTCGAGCGCGGCTGCCATCTCGGCGCACATGTGCTTCACCGCCTGGAAGGTGGCGATGGTGCGGCCGAACTGCTCACGGGTCTTCGCGTAGGCCACCGCCTGGTCGAGCATGCACTGCGCGGCGCCGAGGGTGTCGGCCGCGAGCATCACGCGCCCGGCATCGAGCAGCGTACGCATGAGCGCGGGGCTTCCACCTGGCAGTGCAGGGGCAGCGGGCAAGGTGTCAGCCAGTGCCCCGTCGAACACCAGTTCGCCCGTTGGCCGCGTCGCGTCGATGGTGTTCAGGCGCTGGCGCGTGAGCCCCGGTGCATCTGCCTGCACGAGGTGCAGCTGTTGCGTGCGGTCGGCAACCAGGTAGACATCCGCCTCGAAGTCGATGACGAACATCGCCTTGCCGTGCAGCCGGCCGGCGCGGCAGTCGACGCCGGCGTCCATGCGCGCGCCGGTCACCTCCGACAGCGCGGCACCGGCGACGACGCTGCCGTTCGCGATCGCCGGCAGCCAGCGCTGGCGCTGGGTATCGCTGCCGCCATGCTGCAGCGCCAGCGGCACGAGCACCGACGAGCCGATGAACGGGGCGGGGGTGACGTGCCGGCCGAGCAGCTCGGCCGCGAGGGCCGCATCGAGCAGCGACAGCCCGACGCCACCGTACTGCTCCTCGATGAGCAGCCCGGTGATGCCGAGGCTCGCGAGCCCCTCGAGCACGTCGTTGGCGCGTGCTTCCTTCGCCGCGGCGAAGGCGCGCGTGCGGGCAAGCGAGCCGTTGTCCTGCAGGAAGCGGCCGAGGGCGTCCTGCAGCATGACCTGTTCCTGCGACAGTCCGAAGTCCATGTTGCCTCCTAGGCTTTCGCGAGCTTTGGCTCGCGCGGCATGCCGAGGCCGCGTTCGCTGATGATGTTCTTCTGGATCTGCGATGTGCCGCCGCCGATGATCAGGCCGAGGTAGAGCATGTACTGGTGCTGCCAGCTGCCGTTGGCGCGCAGGTAGGGCGTTCCCTCGCCGTAGAGCGTGCCGAGCTCGCCCATCACGTCGATGGCCAGGCCCTCGAGGTCGTGTCGCAGCTCCGTGCCCTGCAGCGTCATGACCATGCCTGCGATGCCGGCGTTCTGCCCGTTCACGCTCGCCGAGAGCAGGCGCAGCTCGTTGCAGCGCAGGGCGAGCACGCGCCCCTGGATCTGCATCGCGCGGTCACGGTACACGGGGTCGTCGATCACCTTGCGGCCATCGATCGTCTCGGTCTGCATGAGCTCGAGCAGGGCGTCCAGCCGCGTCTTCATCGTGTTCGGATCCGCGAGCGAACCGCGCTCGTGGCGCAGGATCGAGTTCGCCACCTGCCAGCCGTCGCCGCGCTTGCCGACGATCTGCGGCTTCGGTACGCGCACGTCGGTGAAGAACACCTCGTTGAAGTTGGCCGCGCCGGTCATGTCGACGAGCGGGCGCACGTCGATGCCCGCGGTCTTCATCGAGAACAGCAGGAAGCTGATGCCGAGGTGCTTCGGTGCGTCGGGCTCGGTGCGGACGAGGCAGAAGATCC
>SXGT01750407.1_pt1 | contig 11161 bp, 12 predicted proteins | sample 3176221 | NCBI WGS metagenome assembly SXGT01 (sample SAMN11356862, study PRJNA531348) | freshwater metagenome | isolation source: freshwater sample F1-120 | place: China: Fuxian Lake, Yuxi | collected 2017-12-25
AAAGATAATCAATGCTTAGCGTTTTGTGAAACTTCATGGTCTGTCTTCTAAGCCGGGGGTAACAGGTTCGAGTCCTGTCGGGCGGGCCAAAGTAATATATAAATATCAATAAGATACTGCTGATTCTTAGGTTTTTGGAAATACTCGGAGTGGGTATTGCTGGCTAGAAACCGTACCTGAGTGTGCCCATTTTGTGCCCAAATATCCTTAGTCGTCCCCAGATACTTGTGCCCGAGATGTGACGGCAAGCGCTCTGAGTACCTTTGCCGTCCGTTATTGAATCGATGCTCAACTGTTAGCTTTTACGGTCAAGTTCCAAAGAAGTCTGTGGCGCTGGCATGGGTTTCGCTGTGAATCACGGCAAAGGTTGTAATAGCGTCTATCACGCAAACACCCCCCAACAATTTCAAAATGCGCCCGCTGTGTGCGCTTTTCGCTGATCGATTCCGCAGTCGGTTCGATAGACTTCGGTCCATGAGCGCACTTTCCCTCCTTTTCTGCAAATCAGCCACCGGGCGACACGACGAGCTAAACAGCTGGCTCTACGTCGCCCTTGCGGCCATAACGCTCATCATTTTCGACAAGGGGGCCGAGCTCGTCGTTCTGGAACTCGCCTTTTTCGTTGCACTGTGTCTGCGTCAAAGCGCGGCCGTTGCAGCGCGTGCCATACGAAAGTCCAACAACCAGGCTTCTGCGCTCGCCGTACTCGAGCGCACCGAAGACAGAGGGATTCAGCATCGCATTGCCGGCATCTGCCACGTGACAACGGTTACCACACGTCGTCGTTCCTTGGAAAGCCGGCAGGCCTCCTTCTCTGCGCTTGGGCTGCCTCATCCCAGCCTCACCGCCCGGCTATTACCCCAGCCCATCCTGATCGCCCGGCAATAAGCCTGGCGCGACGCACAGTCCAACTGCGGGAGCTGCCCGCTGACCGTCCAGGCTGACGGGCTCAAACCAAAGCATGTCCCCCGCGCTTTCATTGGAGACGAACATGAACACCATCGATTTCGGCGGTCGCCTGGCCATCCATCCCGGCGAAGCCTTGTACCTCGTCGGCTACAGCCGCACCCTGCAGGGTGCCAAGAAAACCGCCCGCAACCTCATCTATCGCAATGCCTATCCACTGCCACTGACCATCGTCGCCGGCCACCAGCGCGTTCTCGTGCGTGACCTGATGCGCCTCACCGGCAACGAGGAATCGGTTTCCCTGGCGGCCGTTGCACCGCCCACCCCGAAACGGCATGGCCCAGGCCGTCCGCGCAAGTTGGCACCAACCGTAGGAGCCAGCCATGAGTAATGACCCCGTCAAAATCATCAAGCGACGTGCCTGGTCGGCCGTACCGGACGACATCCTGCAAGACAAACGAATCAGCCTCAAGGCCCGTGCTGTCATGGCCTGGATCGTCGGACGGCCAGCCGACTGGATTCTCTACATCCGGCAGATGCAGCACGCCCTCGGCATGACCGAAGCCATGTGGAAGTCCATCCGGAGCGAACTCGAAACCGCCGGGTATTTCAAGCAACATCGGGTGCAGTTGGCAAACGGCAAGATCCAATGGCAAAAGAGCTTCACCGACGAACCCATGCAACCATCCCCAAGTTCGCCACCGATGGAAAAAATCAGCGATGGTGAAACCACGCATGGGGCGACCACCGGTGATTTCGCCACCGGTGGTGAAGTGGGGGATGTACCACCTATACAGAAGCAGAGGAAGTTACCACCACCACCTACCTCCTCCAAAAAACACGCCCAGTCGGAATCAACACCACAGCCGGTGGTGGTGGTGGAGCTGGATGAGTTGGTTGAATCTGCCTGCTGGCAGGCCATGAGGGCTGACAAGCAAATTGCGAATCCTTCGGCATGGCGGGCCAGTGTTCGAAAGCGTATTCAAGAAAAAGGCCCCAGCCCGGAGGACCTGTTATGCCTTGAGGAATGGCGCGCATTCCACAAGGCCAAGAAACGCCGACAAGCCGAAGACGCTGATAAAGCTGCTAAGGCGGCACCTGTCGCAGATCCTGATGTGGCCAGGGAACGTGCGAGCGACCTGAGCCGTTCCTTTGGCAGATCGGCATCGCGTCGGAAAAATCCCGGCAACGGTGAAACGACGGAAATCCAACCCCAAGATGACGGAGAAACGCGATCATGATTCTGGCAATCCTCAATACCAAGGGGGGCGTCGGCAAGACCACCACCGCACTCAACCTGGCCATAGCCTGCAAGCTGCATGGCCGTGATGTTCTGGCTGTCGATGGCGATCGGCAGGGTACCCTGATGGCAGCCTTTTCTGGCCGTGAGGTGTCCCCCACGATTCCCTGCGTCCATTATCCCGATGGCCAAGCATTGCGCCAGCAGGTAAATCTGGCCAGGGAACGCGATACCGACATTGTCATCGATGCCGGTGGCCGGGATTCCACGGCACTGCGTGCTGCTCTGGTACTGGCTGACCATGTACTGATCCCACTGCAGCCGAGATCGTTCGATCTATGGGCACTGAACGACATGACCGGTCTTCTGGCGCAGGCACGCGCTACTCGGGATATTTCGGCCTCGGTATTTCTGTGCATGGCGGACCCGACCGGCAGGGACAATGCCGAAACGGCTGGATCGTTGCCTCCGGGCGTGGGCTATGTCGATGCGCCGGTGATTCGCCGCAAGGCCGTCGCAATGCTCGCGGCACAGGGCTGTTCGATCCTCGAATATCCGAGCCGTGACGAGAAGGCTGCCCATGAGTACCGCTGCCTGGCCGCTGCGGTATTCGGTTGGCCGACCAGTGAAATCAGTGGCGAAACGACGGAAGGATGATGGGGAACCGATGGCGAAACTACGGAAACCTGATGTACCGCCTCTGCAGGCCGACATCGACGATTTCATCGATCAGGCCCCGGATGGCAGGAAGTCACCCAAGCGGACGGGAAGGAAATACTCCATTACCGTGTCGATTGCTCCGGCCGTCCTGGAACGGCTGGATGACTGGGCCCGAGGCAGGGGGATCAGTCGGGCGGCGGCGATCGCTGTGGCGGTGGCGAAGTTGAAGTAACAATTCGTACTGGTGTCGTTCTCTGTTCCCCTCTGGCGTGGATTGCTCTACGATGGTTATTTGCTGTACAGTGAATATTGGCTTTTAACCGAATATTCGGTACGATGCGGATATTTACTGATCAGTAAATGAGGATATTTCGCCAATGCTTGAATCCAACCTGACCGAACGACAGTTAATTGAACGGCTCGTTGATACATTGCGAGAGCTTCCCAAGACGGAGGCCGACATAAAGTCCGTCAGCGAGCATGGCGGCCGTGCGCTTGGCGCCCAGGTCGACTTGCACATTGCCGGCAAGTCATTCATCCTGCAAATCGAATCCAGGAAGGCTGTGTTCCCGCGCGATGTTCGCCAAGTGATCTGGCAGTTCCGGGAGGCAGGCCGTACGCCGACTAAAGGGGATGGGGAAGCTCCCATGTCGCTCCTGGTTGCCGAGTCGATTTCCCCTGGTGCGAAGGATCTGCTCAAAAGTGAGTGTGTCGGCTACTACGATAGTGGCGGGAGTCTGTTCCTGCCGGCGCCTGGCGCCTATCTCTACATAGACAGGCCACCGCCCAAGACCTTGGAAAAATCGGTTCGTGCACTGTTTTCAAGTCGCCGTGCGCAAGTTCTGCATGCCATTTTGGTTCGACATCAGGAATGGTTTGGTGTAAACGATCTGGCGCAACAGGCAATGGTGTCGCCTGCAACCGCTTCGCAGGTATTGACTGAGCTTGAGCGTTTCGACTGGCTAGTGGCGCGCGGGCAAGGCCCGAGCAAGGAGCGCCATCTTCGCGAGCCGGCAGCCTTGCTCGACGCATGGACCAAGCAACTCGCTGGCAGTCGACCACTGCCTCTGCGCCGGTACTACGTGCCGGGCATGAAGGCAGACACCTTGGTTGCGCGGATCGGCGAAGTCTTCGAGTTGCACGATGTCCAATATGCAATCACCCACGAAGCTGCAGCGCAGCGCTATGCGCCGTTCCTTTCAAATGTCTCGCAGTTGCGCGCGCGCGTAGTGAGTAGCCAGAACGTCGATGCGGCGATTGCCGATCTCTGCGCGCGCGCTGTCAATGACGGTGCAAATTTCGCGGTCATCGAAGCCAAATCGTCTGGCGAACTGCTATTCCGTGAAAAAATCGATGGTCTGTGGCTGGCCAGTCCGATCCATATCTATCTGGACCTGCTACGCGGAGAAGGTCGAGCCAAGGAAATGGCCGAGCACTTCCGCAAGGAAAGGATTGGTTTCTGATGGCAAAGCCTACAACACTTGATGGGTACTGCGACCAGTACACGGCTGATTGTGAGCGCGTCCTCGTGACACTGCTGCGCGGACTCGGGCCGTGGAAGGACTCCGTCTATCTGGTTGGAGGACTTGCGCCACGGTACCTCGTACCAGCAAGCCCTCCAGTAGTACCAGCGCATGCCGGCACCATGGACGTGGATGTCGTGATCGATCTGCAGATTCTGGCAGATACCGATGCCTATCACACGCTGGAGGACAACCTGAAGCGGATGGGTTTCGAGCGTGCCGAGAACGAAAACAAGCAAAAGCTTTCCTGGCGCTGGCAGACCCGTACCGAGCACGGAGCGCTGATGGTGCTGGAACTGCTGGCGGACGCACCGGAAATTGCCGGTGGCAAGGTTCAGCCACTCCCAACCGAAGGCACCATATCGGCGCTGAACATCCCGCACTCGTCTATCGTCTTCGATCTGCACCAGGTCACCGAAATCCAGGCCGAACTATTGGGAGGCAATGGCATTGCCACCGAAAAGATCAAGCACGCAAACCTTGTCAGCTTCACCTGCCTGAAATCCTTTGCATTCGACCAGCGGTTCGAGCGGAAAGATGCACACGACCTGATTTACTGCATAGAGCATGCGCCTGCAGGTATTGGCGCCGTGGCTGATGACTTTCGCAATGAATGTAGCGGCAAGCATGGCACCGTCGTCCAGGATGCGCTTGCCATCCTGCGCGGCAGATTTGCAGGCGACGATAAAACGGAGGGCTATCGCAAGGATGGACCTGTATCTGTTGCCAAGTTTGAGCTGGGCGAGGGCGATGAGCCCGAACTACGCGAAGCGAGAGCACTACGACAGCGACAGGCCTGCGATCTGATTGAGCAGCTCCTTGCGCAAATCGGATGAGAAGTGAGTATGTTGATACATGCGAATTTTGTCAGTATCAGCGCGCATCCTGACAAATCGTTGCGATGAGGGGGACGCGTTACGCAGCTGCGTTGCATATCTGCTGCACCTGAAAAAAGTTATTCAGCCAAGAAAACGTCCCGCGCAGTCCTTGTCATTCCCTCTACATCCCTGCATGTCCCAGTGCGCAGGACATGACTGCCTCATCCTCCATTGACATCCGATTTTCCGGTCGATATCGTTCGCCCATCAACCGTGACGCGTCATGCCTCGCGGCCAAAGTGGTAGCTGGCCACGCAAAACAAACCGCATTGATGAGTGTCGTAACTGGGTAACCAGTTCGCCACATTTGACAACGGCAGCCGACATCGGCGACCGTCGGATCGCAGGGCTCAAGAGAGTTCTCGTCCATTCAGGCAGTGATAGCGGTTTCGCACGTCCCTGCATTTCATGGCAATGACCGCCTCGGCGGTTTTTATTTTCTATCCTGGCCGTCAAAGAGACGGGAAGAGATAGAAAAATCTCACATGCCCAGCAGCCATGGGCCTTTGAACGCTCTGGCAGTCCCCCTGCCACGGCACTAAAACCCGCACTAAAACTCACGCTCAACGCTCAAGACAACGGGGGCTGCCGAAATCCGGCAGCCAGCAGTCCAGGCAATCTGCCATCCCCGCGACGAGAGCATGCGCGTAAAACAGACTCATCACCGCACCATCGGCCGCCATGCCGATAACCATCCTCCCGCCGGGCGAAAGCCTTCCGCGATGGTGTGCGTGTGTATGCACGGGCGCGAGGCCTGCCCGAAATAGCCTCATCCCGGTCGTGATCGACGACCAGCACTCCGCAGCGACCGGCTGAATCCGGTTCAACACTCACCAACGGGTGGCGGGGATCGGAGTGCGACTGGGCCCCGGAAGATCGCTGGGTGTGCCTGATCAGCACCCAACTTCGATCCTCGCCTCCCGTGGCCGGCGTCCAGTCATCGATCAACCTCAAGAACCGAACAGGAACAGTCATGAGCAAGTTCACCACACAACGCAATTTCGGCTTCGGAAAGCAGATGGACTGGGCCGGCCATCAGGCCCTCAAGGATATCTATGGCCGGGGCCACTTCGGCACGGTCGCCAGTCATGCCCAACGCTGGCGGAAATTCTGCAACTGGGCAAGATCCACCTATGGCATCAACAACGCCTGCGACGTCGATCAGTCCTTGCTGGAAATCTATGCCGCCGACCTGGCAGAGCGGGTCGAGGACGAAACTCTGGCGGTCAGCTATGCGCAGAACCTGATCGTCTCGGCCAACATCACCCTGGAAGCTCTACGCCAGGACAAGATCATCCGTATAGACTCTCCGGCAAGCTGGGTCGGAAAACGACAGATCGTGCGCACAAGAGTACCGGATGGCATGGATTGGTCAGACATTGATCGCATGGTTGCCTGCCTGCGCCAGAAAAAGCTGCACCGGGCAGCCGTAATCGTCCTGCTATGCCGCAGTTTCGGGATACGGCTCCGCGAGGCAATTCTCGCCAGCATTGCCGACTGGCAACGTCAGGCCAGGGAATACGGGCAGATCGATATTCGGGAAGGCACCAAAGGGGGCCGTGGCAAGGAAGTCGCGCGCTGTGTACCGGTCAACGAGCGTGGTCTCCTTGCCCTGCGAGAAGCTAGAAATCAATTGGGCGGGCAGAATCTGCTCAAGCCTGACGAAACGTTTGACGATCTGGTCAATGACGGCGAAGTCCATCGGGCAAGGAAAATCCTGCACGAATTCGGCATCAAGGGTTATCACGAACTCCGGGCTGCCTGGGCCTGCGAGCGATACGAGGAAATCTCGGGGGCAGTTGCCACGGTGCTGCAGGCAGGCACCTCACTTGGGCAGCAAAACGATGACCCATTCCGGCTGACTCTGGCGCGCGACCTCGGCCATGATCGGATCGATGTCGTGGCTGCCTACATCGGGGCACGGCCATGAGCATCGCGATCTTGCTCAAACGATCACTGCCAGGATCGAAGTCGAGCGTTGCTGGCCACATCGAGCGGGGCGAGCGTATTGCTCAGGCGATCCGGCAACGGTTCGGCATCAGCGAACCGCGTCAGTGGCAGGCTAAGCATCTACGTTGGGCGCTGGAACACTGGGCGAGCGAGAAATCGGAGGCGACGCGGTACGACTATTGGCGGACGGTTCGGGTGCTGGCATCGGTACTTGATCATTGGCCGAATTGGGAGCCATATTTGCGGGGACGGTGGTGCCGAGAGGGGAATGGTGGCAGGATGGCGAAACTTGCAGGCAACCACCGTCATTGAGTAGAACGTCAGCTCGTGGCGGTAGCATACGAATGTTGAAAATCAACCCATATTGGAAACTCGGGCCTGGGTGATCCGGTTCCCGAACCGCTTTCACCCCAACGACGGCGCGGGCTGATCGGCTTCGCCTACGCGACGTGGTTGTACCGGTTGATCGTCTTTCTGGGGATTGCCGCCCTGGTCTATGGCTTCTTTATCAAGCTGCTGGGGCTCTTCCTATTTGCCGTCGAGATTGCCTGGTTCATTTTTCTGCCAGCGTGGTCGGAGTTGAAGGTGTGCTGGCAGCGACGCGCGGATACCTGCCCGAAACCGAGGTGACACGTATCCAATCCGGTGACTGGGGGCGTTTCATTTCAGAGACACCCGGTGAGGTAGACCGGCTTTCCCGGACACATTTGAAGGTAGACAATATCTTTGGAGGTGTCGAATACCGATGCGTCACGCCTGTTGCCGGAACCCATGTTGGCCGTGACCAGCGGCGGGGAGATCCTGACCCGCGAAAGAAGCCGCGCCCTGATGCCAGACCAGGCGATGTATCGTTTCAGCCTGCGCGTCATCGGTGACCACCCGCAGCAGCAGGTATTGCGCGGGAAGGTGGTTATTCTGGGAGAACCCAAAACGCTTGCCGGCGGCTTCCTGGTGAGCTTTGCCGGGCTGATATTGAGGGAAGCAGGGGTTTAGCCGCTGAACCAAATCGTTCAGCCGCCTATTGCTGTCATTCAGCCGAAATCACTGAGTTGTCCCTGCGAAACTGGCATTGTTCAGATTGGGCAGGGGAGGGCATAGCAGCGGCAACATCGGAAATCGTCGAAAATTGGAATAATCGGTGCTGTCACCAGCGAGAAATTACACTGACTGGAAGCCATGGCTGACCATTTATTTCGATTCCGACTGAACCAGATGAGTAACTTCGAGCACCGCTTGGACGTGCCGACAATTTTGCGTTCGCTCATCCTGCTGCTGTTGCTCTTTATCAGTCTCGGCGCACGAGCCGAAACCCTGCTACACGATCTTGCCGTGCTGCCGGACAAGGACGGCACGCTGAACATCGAGACCGTGGCCGCGACCGATCCCGGGCAGTTCAAACCCTTGCGCGCCGGCAGCTTTGCCGGCGGTTTTACGCGCAGTGCCCTCTGGTTCCGTTTCACGGTCGCCCAGGCAGGCGAAACCTGGCTCGACATCCAGCCGCCGATGCTCGACGACCTGCGCCTGTTCACACCCGACCCTGTCGTACCGGGTGGCTGGCGTGAACGTCGCGCTGGCGACACCCTGCCATTCGCTACGCGTGAAGTGCCCTATCGCGGCTTCATCTTCAAGCTCCATCATGTCGACGATGCGCCGCGTACCTACTACCTGCGGCTGCAGACCTCCAGCACCTCGATACTTTCGCCGCGCCTGTGGTCCCCCGCAGACTTTATTGCTGCCACCACACTCGAAAGCAGCCTGCTGATGGCCAGTATCGCCGTCATCCTCGTCGTGCTGCTGCTCAACGTCAACACCTGGTTATGGCTGCGCGACCCGCTGACGCCATGGTTCCTGCTCTACCTGCTGATCCTGTCCGTTTTTTTCCTCTGCGCCACGGGCTTCCTGCAGCAGTACCTGTTTCCGGAACTGCCGGTCGCCAGTTATTACGCCACCAGTGGCTCGACATTGCTGCTGATCGCTGTCGCAAATGCCTTCTACCGGCGCTTTTTCGGCATCGAACGCGATAGGCCTGTCCTGTATTGGCTTTACCGGATCAACACGTGGCTGCCCGTTCTGGTCTTCCCGGCCATGCTGCTCGGGCATTTCAACTGGATTGGCTCTCTAGTGAATGGCGCCGCCATGCTGATGACCTTCGTCGGACTGCTGATGTCCTGGCGCGCCTGGCGGCGTGGCTCGCCCGGTGCTGGCATGATGTTGGTTGCCAACCTGATCAGCATGGTGGGCATCCTGTTCCTCGTCGCCAATGTCCTGGGGGTACTTGCCGGGGGCTTTGTGTTGTGGAACAGCCTGCACATCAGTGCCTTCGGCAGCATTCTCGCTTTGCAGCTGGCCCTGGGCGCACATACGCGCGCCCTGCGTGATGCGCGCCTCCTGGCCGAGCAGGAAGCGCTCCGCGAGCGGGAAGAGCGCATCCGTCAGGGACAGTTCCTCGCCATGCTCGCCCACGAACTGCGCACCTCGCTGACCGTGCTGCGCATGGCCATCGGCAGCCAGCCGATGACACCCAAGGCCATTAGCAGCGCCGAGCGTGCCATGATCGCCATGGGCGAAGTGATCGACAGTTCCGTCCAGGCCGAAAAACTGGCTGAAGGCCAAATTCGTATCGAGCCCTTGCCCTGCGATATCGCCGGCCTCGTCGAAGCGGTAATCGCCGACAGCCGCGATCCCGCGCGCATCCGTGCCAACCTGGTGATGCGCCCGACATGCGAAACCGATGGCCGCCTGCTGCGCATCGTCATCGCCAACCTCGTCGACAACGCCCTCAAATACGGCAAGGCCGGCACGCCTGTCGCCATCGACCTCGGAGAGGAGGATGGCCGCCTGCGCCTCGTCGTCAGAAACGTGATCGGCAGCGCCGGCGCGCCCGATCCTGTTCGGATATTCGAAAAATACTATCGCGCCCCGCAGGCCCACGAAATCACCGGTTCCGGTCTGGGGCTGCATGTCGCTGCGGCACTGTCGCGCCTGCTGGGGGGCGAGCTGCACTACCGGCCCGCCGGCGATCGGCTCGACTTTGAACTGTGTCTGTAAGCAGTTGCAAGTTTTGTGTTGGCCACTGTGATTCAATCCCTGTCATGCTTTTTTATCCGAAGATCGATTGTCTGAAAATCGCCATCGTCGAGGATCACGCCGACTTGCGTGAGCTGTTTGTTGACGTGTTGTGTGGCATAGGGCATGAAGTTGTAGGCTTCGACTGCGCCGAGGATCTCGACGAACACCTCGCCGATAAGGCGACCAATCTGTTGATTCTCGATCTCAACCTGCCCGGCGAAGATGGTTACAGTATTGCCCTACGTTTGCGCGGGGCGCATCCCGGCCTGCACATCCTCATGCTGACGGCCCGTACCTCGATGGATGACCGCATCCGGGGCTACCTCAGCGGCGCCGACATGTATCTGACTAAGCCGGTGTCCCCGTTAGAGCTGGGTGTCGTCGTCGACAGCATTGCGCGACGGGTTGCGGTCGCGCAGGGCCGACGGGAACAGATTACTCTGGATACTGCGCGACAGCAGGTTGCCGGTGTAGCCGGGAGTCAGACGCTGACCCCACCGGAAGTTCAGCTGCTAAAAGGGCTGGCCGAGGCGCCGAGTCTCCGGCTCGACTACTGGCGGATGCAGGAGTTGCTGAATCTCGATGCCGACGAGAAGGGCAAGGCGGCCCTCGAAGTGCGCATCTCTCGGCTTAAGAAAAAGCTGCATGGGGTTGGCGTCGCCGAGCCGGCGATCAAGTCTCTCTGGAAAGAGGGCTACCAACTCTGCGTGCCCGTGCGCATTGTTTCCTGACCGATCCGCCGTCCCGCCGGCGCCGACTTTTGCACTCCGCAGCGGGATGGCCTGAAAACCGCGCTCAACTACGGCGGAAATCGCAAACTGGAAAATGATCGTCCGGCAAGCAGTGCACGTCGTTCAACATCCGCCGCCGAATCAAGCCAGCCTTTTTCTTCGAGGAAGATCAGGAACGCTCGTGTGCTGATCTTGCGACAGTTG
>SXGT01521016.1_pt1 | contig 11159 bp, 13 predicted proteins | sample 3176221 | NCBI WGS metagenome assembly SXGT01 (sample SAMN11356862, study PRJNA531348) | freshwater metagenome | isolation source: freshwater sample F1-120 | place: China: Fuxian Lake, Yuxi | collected 2017-12-25
GACGCTCTACCAGCTGAGCTAAGCACCCGGTTAGAAAGCCCGCTAGTTTACTGCATCTTTGAGTGCTTTACCAGCACTGAATTTAGGAACTTTAGCCGCTTTGATTTTAATTGCAGCGCCGGTGCGCGGATTGCGGCCAGTCCGTGCAGCTCTTGTACCTACTTTAAAAGTTCCAAATCCGACCAGAGTTACACTTTCATTCTTTTTGAGTGCGCCTTTTATTGCAGTCAATGCTCCATCCAACGCGCTTCCTGCCGAGGCTTTAGAAATTTTAGCCGATTTTGCGATTGCTTCAATGAGTTCGGATTTGTTCATATAATTCCCCTTCTAAGTTAATGGTAATTAAATCACAAGCTAATACTGCAGTCGCTCTTATATCAAGCCGCTAACGCCCGGTCAAGCAAATTTGAGGCGCCTTTATGCGACCAATTCATCCGCTATTTCGCCCTTCATCAGACATCGGTTCATATCAAAACAAAATAACTAAAATTAATCAATATATTACAACACATATATCGAGATTACCCCAATATACCCCGGAGCATTTTACGATCAATAAGTTTCTGATTTTTGTTCGCGATTTAGCAACACTTCTACGGCTGCCCGCGCCGATACGCTGCCATGCAATATATTGCAAACAGCTTGCGTAATCGGCATTTCAATGTTCAATTTCGTCCCCAAACGCAAAACCGATTGCGCGGTATGCACACCCTCGGCAACATGTCCGAGCGCATCGAGGATATCCTGCAAAGACTTGCCTTGCGCAAGCATGAGACCTACTTGCCTGTTCCGAGACAAATCGCCGGTACTCGTCAGAATCAAATCACCCAGTCCGGCAAGCCCCATGAAAGTTTTCATATCGCCGCCCAAACCAAGTCCCAGGCGCGTGATTTCCATCAATCCCCGGGTAATCAATGCAGCACGGGCATTATGACCAAACCCCAAGCCATCGGAAATACCTGCTGCAATGGTAATCACATTCTTGACCGCACCGCCGGTTTCCACGCCCACGACGTCATGGCTGGTATAAATGCGCAATCTTGCACTGTGCAACTCGGCAGCCATTTTGGCGGCAAAATCGGCGCACCCGGAAGCCAATGTCAGTGCGGTTGGCAATCCTTGCGCAACTTCCTCGGCAAAACTGGGCCCCGACAAAACACCTAAATGAGACGCCATATCCGCATACGCCTCTTGAACAACTTGATGCGGCAAAAAAGCGGTTTCAGCCTCAAATCCTTTGCATCCCCAAATAACCGGAACCCGGATCTCATAACCCGCCATAGCGCGCAGCGTTTCCCGCAAACCCGCAACAGGCACGACGATCAAGGCAAGATTTGCCGCATGCAACGCTTCGGCAAGGTTTGATGTAATCCTTAACGATTGCGGTAACGAATGACCCGGAAGAAAGCTTTGATTGATACGCCGCCGATCCATCTCAATTGCATGATCAGGATCCTTGGTCCATAGACTGATATTGTGACGCGCCGATAAATTGATTGCTAACGCGGAACCCCAAGCACCGGCGCCCAGTACCGCAATTTTCATGAACCCCAAACCTGATTGACTTTAACATAGCCCGACTGTCCGTCGGGATGACGTACTTTCACCCACCCCGTCGCCTCGGCATCGAGCCACTCCAGCACGCTATCTTGCTCGGCTTGAAAAATCAGCTCCGAATCTGCATCGGCGGCTTTATGAATACCGGCCAAAGGTGCCGTGACCACGACATAACGGTGCTTGCTAAGCGCTTTCTTTTCAACCCAGGCAAGACTGCCGCTGCTGTCGCGCACTTTCGCCCAGCCATCTACTTCAACCACGACTTCGACGGGAAGAAAGCGGTTTGCTACAAATAACTTATCCGCCTTTAGCGAAGGCGCATCGTACATGATGACCACATCCTCGGATATCGAATAAAACTCCATCTCGGCCGTTGCATAACCGGAAAACAAAATCAAATAGCCCAGCAACAAAGCCGTAACGACCCTTGCTCTGCATAATCCGATCAACCGATTCTTACCCATTGATACGCCCATCGAAATTACCGGAATTTATCCGGCTTAATTTTTACTCTTTTTTTGTTGATACATGGCTTCAAAATTGACCGGATTGAGAATAACCGGCGGAAAACCCGCCCGAATCACAACATCGGATACCACTTCCCGTAAATAAGGAAACAAAATATTCGGACAACCGATACCTAAAACCGGATCTATCTCACCGTCGGGGATATTGTGAATACGAAAAATACCCGACTGCTGCGCCTCAACCAAGAACATGATCTTATCCTTCATCTTGGCAGTGACCGTCGCTGTCAACAAAACCTCATACAACCCCTCATCGCTATTGATATCGATACTTTTGGAATCAAGCTGCAGATTTATTTCCGGCGTATCGCGCTCCAAGAAAATGTTCGGCGCATGCGGAATTTCTAAAGACAAATCCCTGATATAGATCTTTTCTATCGCAAAAACAGGCTGTTGTTGCTCGCTCATATATACCTTTTTATCAATTATAAATCAGGATGCCAGCAAAGCCGTCAACCCCCCCTGACGATCCAATGAAGACAAGTCGTCGAATCCGCCCACATGCCGTTCGCCGATATAAATCTGCGGAACCGTGCGGCGGCCTGTCTTTTCCATCATCTCCGCCCGTCGCTCAGGCTCGAGATCCACACGAATTTTTTCAATTTCTTGCACACCCTTGGCAAGCAGCAAACTCTCCGCCATTTTGCAATAAGGACAAAACCCTGTTGTATACATCGTCACCTTCGGCATGCAACGCTCCTACCGCTTCACCATGGGCAAACCGGCTCGTTTCCATGAATCTATGCCGCCTATCAAATTCACTACGTGAGCAAAACCCTGTTTTTTCAAAAACAAGCTGGGTTTATTGGAATGCACACCGCCACGGTAAATTACCACAATCGGTTTTTCTTTAAAACGCTCCAGCTCAGCCCAGCGTTCCTCGATTTTCTCCGACGGCACATGCTTCGCATTCGGTAAATGCCCGGTCGTGAATTCGCTATCGTCGCGAACATCCAGTACCACAGCGTCCTGATAATTGATCAGTTGCACAGCTTCCCGCGTATCGATTTCTTTGATTCCACCCCGCACCACCATCGGCCATAACAGCATCAAACCGCTGATTATCGCGGTAATCAAAAAAAGCAGATTTTCCAATCTGCCGAAAATAAAGTGACCTTGAAACAACGATAATTCCATACAATTTCTTACGCCATTAAATAAATTGCCTATTTTATCAGAAACGTAAAAGTTACGTGACCTCCTTGCAGCCGGTATCGCGGCGATCGACCGCCGTTTTTGCTAAAAACCGACAACCCGAGCATTATTCGCGCAAAAGAATCAGTCAGATACTGTGTTTACGATCAAAAATATAATAGAATAACCGCCGTTTTAAGCTATTTGATGTCATTCACTCCTCTTTTTAAAAGCTCAACATGAAAAAAATTGTTCTCCTGCGGCATGGAGAAAGCACCTGGAACAAAGAAAATCGATTTACTGGCTGGACGGACGTTGATTTAACGCCACAAGGCGTACTGGAAGCCCGGAGCGCCGGCCGATTATTGCGCGAGCATGGCTTTACATTCGATATCGCCTACACCTCCGTTCTTAAGCGCGCCATTCGCACGTTATGGCTCGTACTGGACGAAATGGATCAAATGTGGATCCCCGTTGAGCATAGCTGGCGCTTGAACGAGCGCCATTACGGCGCACTACAAGGGCTCAATAAAGCGGAAACGGCTGAAAAATATGGCGATGAGCAGGTGCTGATTTGGCGCCGGAGCTACGACATCAGCCCCCCGGCATTAGACACTAACGACGATCGCTATGCCGGCGCCGATCCACGCTATAAAAATCTGGCAGCGCACGACATCCCGCTGACCGAATGCCTTAAGGATACGGTAGCCAGATTTCTTCCTTACTGGAATACCAGCATCGCACCGCAAATCGAAGCGGGAAAAAACGTCGTCATCGCAGCGCACGGCAATTCGCTACGCGCATTGGTTAAGTACCTGGATAATATTTCGGACGGCGATATACTCAATTGCAACATTCCAACCGGCATCCCGCTCGTCTATGAATTGGACGACCACTTAAAACCCATCAAAAATTATTATCTCGGAAATCAGACGCACATACAGGAAGCCATGCAATCAGTAGCCAATCAAGGCAAATCGTCCGGTTGAAATTTTGCTCATCCCGACATGAGTATGAACGACGCGCTTGTTCGATCCCAACCAATTTATCCGACCGCAGAAACAATCCCTTCAACTCATAAACGGTGCGTTCAATGGGCGATTTTGCTCGGCATAGTGTTTTTTTGCTACTCAACCGCAGCGCATTCAAATAATCAAGAGAATCTCCAATTGCTCCGGGATCGCATTCAATCTTTGCAAAAAGACCTGATCGGCAAGGTGGAACTCAAACAGGAAACATCGGAAGCATTGCAAAGAACCGCGCAAACCATCAGCGCCATTACCGGAAAATTAACCGAACTCAAAGAAGAAGACCGGAAAGCGATCGCAGAACATCGTCAATTTCAAAATCAATATCAAGAAATCAAAAGCAAAACCGAACTGGAGCGCGATCGACTTGAAAAATTACTTTATCAGCAATATATAACAGGAAAGCAGGATTATTTACGACTGGCTCTGAATCAACAAAATCCCAATCAAATCGCTCGCGCCGCCTATTATCACCAGCGGCTTTCCCTGGCTCGGATCGACGGCATCAAAGATCTCCAATCCAACCAAGAGAAGCTCGAAGCATTGATTCAATCCAGTCGTCGAAAAAAAGAAGAAATAGCCGCGATACAAGCGGAATACTTCGATCAACGCAAGAAATTGGAGCAAGAAAAAATCAAACAACAAAATCTGCTTGCTCAAGTTTCCGGGCAGATCGACAAACAGCAGCAAGAAATCGACAAACTCAAGAAAGATGAAAAACAACTCACGAACTTAATTGAAGAAATCAATAAAGCAGCCACGCAAAAAGAATCGAACACCGGCGGCACCGCATCGATCAATCGCAAACTGCCGGATGCCTCCTTAACCGATGCGCCGTTTCCAACGCTAAAAGGTAAATTAAATTTACCGGTACGAGGGAAACTTGTGAATACTTTCGGTGGTCAACGCTCTGGTAAACAATTAACGTGGAAAGGTCTGTTTATTCAATCGAACGAAGGCAATGAAGTTAAGGCAATATCACCCGGAAAGGTTGTTTTTGCCGATTGGCTAAGAGGTTTTGGAAATCTGATCATCCTGGATCACGGCAGCGGCTACATGAGCCTATATGGCAATAATGCAACACTCCGCAAACAAGTCGGCGAAACGATACGGGGCGGAGAAACAATCGCAATCGTCGGAAATAGCAGTGGTAATTTAGATACAGGACTATACTTCGAACTTCGCCATCAAGGGAAGCCGTTTGACCCTTTGACATGGATAAAAATAGAATGAGCATCGGAACCACCCACATCAATTTGACCCGCGCGGAGAAAGTAAATGAGTAACATCGTCAAAAAAACAGGTTTAATTCTAATTGGCACAATTGCTGGAATTTTGCTCAGTTTGAATTTCTCTGCAATTGCCAAAAAAGATCACATTGAAGCGGTACATCCGTTGCCAATCGAAGAACTTCGCACTTTCGCGCAGGTTTTCGGCCGCATCAAGAGCGATTATGTCGAATCCGTCGAAGATAAAAAATTGATTACCGAAGCGATCAACGGCATGCTGGTCGGCTTGGATCCGCATTCATCGTATCTCGATAAAGACGAATACAAAGAATTGCAAATCGGCACACAAGGCGAATTTGGCGGCCTCGGCATCCAGGTTACGATGGAAGACGGTGTGGTAAAAGTTATCTCCCCGATCGAAGACACTCCGGCATTTCGCGCCGGCATTAAAACCGGCGATCTGATCGTCAAGCTGGACGACACCGTAGTAAAAGGCATGTCGCTGAACGAAGCCATCAAATTAATGCGCGGCAAACCCAACACCTCGATCAAAATCACGATCGTGCGGGAAGGTGAAAAAGAGCCGCTGGTATTTAATTTAGTACGCGACATCATCAAAATCCAGAGCGTCAAATCCAAGATGATCGAGCCTGGCTATGCCTATATCCGTATCACGCAATTCCAAGAACAAACCGGCGAGAATCTGGCGCAAGCCATTAAAACATTATTCACCGGGCAAGAGGGCGAAATGAAGGGATTGATTCTGGATTTACGCAACGATCCCGGCGGTCTGCTTAACGGCGCCGTAGCCGTTTCCGCCGCTTTCCTGCCGGAAAACGCACTGGTTGTTTACACCGAAGGACGTAGCCCCGATGCAAAAATGAAATTGCACGCCCATCCCGAATATTATTTACGCGGCACCGACGATGATTATCTGCGGGGCCTGCCTGCGGAAGCGAAAACCGTACCGATGATTACATTGGTTAACGGCGGCTCCGCTTCCGCATCCGAAATTGTAGCCGGCGCATTGCAAGACCATAAACGCTCGATTGTGATGGGTTCGCAAACATTCGGCAAAGGATCGGTGCAAACCATCCTGCCATTGGGCAACAATACCGCGATCAAACTGACCACAGCACGCTATTACACACCGAACGGCCAATCCATCCAGGCACAAGGCATTACGCCCGACATCCTCGACGAAGCCGATAGCGGCGAAGAACAACGCTTACGCGAAGCCGATTTGAATCGCCATTTATCCAATGGCAAGAAAAAAGAAAAGCAATCCGCTGCCGAAACCGAAAAGGCGGAAGTAAAACCTGACGCCGAGAAAAAAGAGAAAAAGGACAAGAAAAATAAAGCACCGATTGAATTCGGCTCCGAGGAAGATTTATTGCTGAAACAAGCAATCAATTACTTCAAAGGCATCACGGCTTCACCTCAGAAAAAGAGCGACGATCAATCCGAAAGTTAATACCGAGGAATCGTGAATGATCAGCAGCTTCTCCGTTACAGTCGTCATATCCTGCTGCCGCAAATCGATATTGCGGGGCAGGAAAAACTCAACCGCTCGCATGTTCTAATCGTCGGCGCCGGAGGACTGGGTTCTCCGGCGGCGATGTATCTTGCCGCCAGCGGCGTCGGTCGATTGACCCTGTGCGACGACGACCGTGTCGATCTCACCAATTTGCAGCGCCAAATCATTCATGGCACCGACGCGATTGGCATGCCTAAAGTGCGTTCCGCGCAACAAACGCTAAGACGTATTAACCCTGAAATCGAAGTCATTGCCATCGAACGGTGCGTCGCCGCCGAAGAACTCAACGAATTGACCGCTGCAGCGGACGCCGTCGTCGATGCCAGCGATAACTTCAGCACTCGCAACCTCGTGAATCAAGCGTGCATCGTGCATAAAAAGCCCTTGATTTCAGGAGCTGCGGTGCGCTTTGACGGACAAATCAGCGTATTCGATTTGCGCCATGAAAACAGCCCTTGCTACCACTGCCTGTATCCAATCGACGGCGATCGGCAAGATATGCCGTGTGCGGTCATGGGCGTATTCTCGCCACTGGTAGGCATCATCGGCAGCATGCAGGCAGCGGAAACATTGAAAATCCTGCTCAATCTCGGAAAAAGCCTGAACGGTCGCCTACTGCTGCTCGACGGCCTCACGATGGATTGGCGCGCAATCAAGTTACACAAAGACCCCGCATGCCCGGCATGCGGGGCATCACAATAATTCGTTCGGCAGCAGCGTCAAACGCTGCACATCCCAGTTCGCCAGAGGCTCGCGCTTGAATCCGCTTTTGACGAATTGATGCCAACGGCCAATGACAAAACACATGAACAAATTCGCCTGCGCGGAAACATCCCGATCATTTCTCAGCCGCCCCTCGCTCATCGCAAACCGCAACGCCTGTTTCAACGTCGCCTCCAAACGATCGTGCAGTTGATTGATACGCAATTGCAGATGTTCGTTTTCGTTAATCAACGCATCGCCCGTCAAGATACGCGTCATCCCCGGGTTTTTTTGCGAAAACCCCAATAACAGCAACAGCAAATTCTCAATTCGCCTATCGCTACCGCCTTCATCTTGCAATATTTTATTGATCAATCCGAACAAAGTGCGCTCGATGAATTCGATCAAAGCCTCAAACATGTGCGATTTGGTGGGAAAGCAGCGATACACCGACGACTCGGAAATCCGCAATTGCACAGCCAAAGCAGCCGTGGTCACTTTTAATTTTTGCGGATGCTCCAGCAGTCCTGCCAACGCTTGCAAAAGCCGGTCTTTTCTATCGTCTGCAGGTGTCGATGCTATTGAACGTTTCAATGGATCATCCCAATAGTTAAGTTACAAACGGAATATAACAAATTTTCATTCGAAATCAATCGATAGAAAAACCTGAGTAAGCTAGACCTGACAACCCCAAACGAGCTAAAATTGCCAATTTTGAGCATTGATCCATGCACATTTGGCGCAAAGCATCGATACCCGCAAATACACCGATTGCCTTGACAATCGGCAATTTCGATGGCGTCCATCTAGGTCATCAGGCGATGCTCGCTCGTTTAAAAGACACCGCCAAGCAACTGGCGTTACCGGCCTGCGTAATGACTTTCGAACCGCACCCGCAGGAATTTTTCACGCCGGATCAAGCACCGGCACGGTTGACCAGCCTGCGAGAGAAACTGCAATTCCTGATCGAAGCCGATATCGATTGCATTTACATTTGCCGCTTCAATTTCGATTTCGCCAGAATCGATCCGGAATCGTTCGTCACGCAAATCTTGCAGCGGCAACTATCGGTTCGCTGGTTATTGGTCGGCGACGATTTTCGTTTCGGTGCCAGGCGAGCCGGTAATTTTACTATGCTGCAAGCCTTATCGTCCGCAAATAACTTCACCGTCGAAGCCATGCCGAGCATCGCCAACGATGGCGAGCGCATTTCAAGCACCGCCACTCGCAAAGCACTTGCCAGCGGCGATCTCGCAACCGCGCAAAAACTCTTGGGCAGGCCTTACCGTATCAGCGGTCGCGTCGTCGACGGTGACAAATTGGGCAAACAATTGGGCTTCCCAACCGCGAATATCCAATTAAAACACAACCACCCGCCGCTAACCGGCATTTTTGCCGTCTCCGTTTACGGCGCGATAGCGTCATCGCCCGCAACGCCGTTGCCAGCCGTTGCCAGTCTGGGCGTGCGGCCTACCGTGCACGATAATGGCAAACCCGTGCTGGAAGTGCATTTGTTCGATTTTGACCGTATGATTTACGGGCAGCACTTGCAAGTCGATTTTCTACACAAATTGCGCGACGAAGCAAAATTTGCGGATCTAACCGCCTTAATCCAACAAATTGAAAGCGACGTTGCGCAAGCAAAAGATTTTTTCAAGACGGCAAGAACGCATTCCAGTAGCATGTGCAGTCCCGTTTAATTTACTCACTGACGATTTTCATGACAGATTATAAGCAAACCCTCAATTTACCCGATACGCCGTTTCCGATGCGCGGCAACCTCGCCAGCCGCGAACCGGTCATGTTGAAAGCTTGGCAGGAAAAAAACCTGTATCAAAAAATCCGCACCGCCAGCAAGGGCCGCCCCAAATTCATTTTGCACGACGGCCCGCCGTATGCCAACGGCAACATCCATATCGGTCACGCCGTTAATAAAATCCTCAAGGACATCATCATCAAGAGCAAAACTTTGTCCGGTTTTGACGCACCCTATATTCCGGGTTGGGATTGTCACGGTTTGCCCATCGAACATCAGATCGAGAAAAAGCACGGCAAACACCTTCCCGCCGACAAAGTACGCGAACTGTGCCGCGCCTTCGCCAAAGAACAAGTGGAACGGCACAAGGCGGACTTCATCCGCCTGGGCGTATTGGGCGATTGGGATCGCCCTTACCTGACAATGAATTTCAAAACCGAGGCGGACACCATCCGCGCACTCGGCAGAATTTACCGGAACGGTTATTTGTACCAAGGACAAAAACCGGTCAACTGGTGTATCGATTGCGGCTCCGCTTTAGCGGAGGCTGAAGTGGAATACGAAGACAAGAACTCGCCCGCCATCGATGTCGGCTTTGCCGTGCAACCGTCCGCACTCAAAACGCTCGGCGATAGCTTCGGCATCGACATCCCGGACAACGCCACAGCGCATGCCATCATCTGGACCACGACGCCTTGGACCCTGCCCGCCAACCAGGCGGTTTGCGTACATCCGGATTTCGATTACGAATTGGTGCAAACGCCGCGCGGTCTGTTGATTCTTGCCGCCGAGCTCAAGCAAGCCTGCTTGATGCGCTACGAAACCGACGGCGATGTGCTCGGCACATGCAAAGGCATCGCCTTGGAGCATCTGCCGTTGCAACACCCGTTCGAGCCGCGCACCGTCACCATCATTTGCGGCAAGCATGTCACGCTGGAAACCGGTACCGGATTGGTGCATACCGCACCCGCGCATGGCCTGGACGATTACTTCGCCGGGCAAAGCTACAATCTGCCGAGCGAAAGCCCGGTCGACGGAAACGGCAAATTTATCGCCGACACGCCGCTGGTCGGCGGTTTGTCGGTGTGGAAAGCCAACGACGTTGTCATCGACACGCTCAAAACCAACAATCGTTTATTTTGTTTTAAGAAAATCGATCACAGTTACCCGCATTGCTGGCGCCACAAAACACCGATCATTTTCCGCGCCACGCCACAATGGTTCATCGGCATGAATCTGCACAGCACCGATGCCGCATCCGTACAAAAAAGAACCTTACGCGAACTCGCCATGCAAGCGGTCGACGCCACCGCGTTTTATCCGGCTTGGGGCCGCGCGCGGCTGGAAGCGATGATCAAGAATCGCCCGGATTGGTGCGTTTCGCGCCAGCGCAATTGGGGTGTGCCGATGACGCTCTTTGTTCACAAAGAAACGCACAAACCGCACCCGCGCTCGCTCGAACTATTGGAGCAAGTGGCGAAAAAAGTCGAACAACAAGGCATCGAAGCCTGGTTCGCTTTGGATGCCGCAGAATTGCTCGGCAGCGACGCCGACGATTACCAAAAACTCACCGACACATTGGACGTCTGGTTCGATTCCGGTACCACGCACGCCACCGTGGTCAAAGCCGACGAGCAACTCAAATTCCCGGTCGACTTGTACCTCGAAGGCTCGGATCAGCATCGCGGC
>SXGT01705758.1_pt1 | contig 11159 bp, 4 predicted proteins | sample 3176221 | NCBI WGS metagenome assembly SXGT01 (sample SAMN11356862, study PRJNA531348) | freshwater metagenome | isolation source: freshwater sample F1-120 | place: China: Fuxian Lake, Yuxi | collected 2017-12-25
CAGCCGCAGGCTCCCCGGGCGCGCGGTGGCGAGCGAGGCGTAGGCGATCCCGAGCACGAAGGCCGCCGGCGCGGGCAGTCGCGCCACCAGGACGAGCAGGAGCGGCACGAGCGGGGCCGCGAAGGCGAAGGGCCGCATGGGCGCGGAGTCCAGGCGCCAGCGCGGCGCGCGGCGCAGCAAGTCGACCAGCATGGCGAGCGTCGCCAGTCCCAACGCGATCCACAACGCCGGCGCCGCCCAAGCGCGCCAGTCGCCCACGAGCTCGGCCGCGTACGCCAATCCCGCCAGCACCAGCGCCGCGCCACCGACGACCAACACCGTGGAGCCCGACGCGAGGCGGATGAGCCGCGTGCGCGCCAGCTCGACCACGATGAAGCACAAGGCCGCCACGAAGGTCAGCGCGAAGGCGGTCAGCGCGAACTGTTCGACGGTGGCGCGCGGCACCATGAGCACGGTCTCGTGCACCACCCAGTTGCCCGGGTTGAGCAGTCCGCCGAGGCTGATGCCGAAGAGCAGGATGCCGCCCGCCACCACGCCCTCGATGCCGAGCGTCGCCAGGAGCGGCAGCACGATCATCGCCACCAGCACGATGGCGCCCAGTCCTCCGATGGTGGTGAAGAGCAGCGCCACGAGCAGCAACGCCAACACCGACACGACCAGCGGATCCTCGCCGAACAGTTCCGCGCCCGACTTGACGATGCGCTCGGCGACGCCGCTCTTGTGCAGTTGGAAGCTCAGCACGCCGCCGAGCAGCGACACGACCATGGCCTCGGCGAGCAGCGTCGAGCCTTGCTGCAGCACGAGCCCCAAGGCCTGCGTCGCCCCTAGCTCCTCGCTGGCCCCCGCCGCGCACAACGCCACCGCCACCGCCAACACCGGCAAGGCCAGCAAGGCCGGCACCACGCGCGTCACCATCCCCGTCGCCGCGACGAGGAACAACGCCAGCACGAGGACGGCCAACCAGGTCGAGCCGTCCATCAGTTGCCGCTGACCTCGATACGCGCAGGCGCCATGGGGGGGCGCGGATTGTAGGGGAGTGCCTCGTGTCGCGCACCTTGCCAGCGATCACATGGCGTCAGGACTGCGCCGATCGGCCTCGCGCCCGGGCTGCACGCACCATGGACGCGGCGTGGGCGCCGTCCGGACCACTGGATCCGATCGGCGCCCACGCTCATCCGACGCGCGGCGAAGACTGTGCTGCTTCAGTCCCGCGTCGCGGGCCTCGCCGCAGCCATGCCGTCGGCGCCCATGCCCGCCCTCGCGGGGGTGTGGCGGAAGTAGTCCTGCGGCACGTTGGTCCCCACGAACTTGACCGCTTCCGCGATGGCCTTGCGAATCGCGTCGCCCATGGGCTTCTTCTCGTACTCCGAGAAGACGCCGCCCAGCAAGGCTCCGCCGGTCCAGCCCGCGAGCCCAAGGTCGAAGCTGGTGGCCGATGCTTCGCCGACGACTTGGCAGGCATCGATCGTGTCCAACGTGGCGAGGTCGACGATCTCGATGTGGACGACCACCTTGCCCTTCGATCGATCGAGGATCCCGCCGCCCAGCAAGCCGGGCAGGATGCCACCGCCGCCGCCGCGACTGCCGCCGGCGTCTTCTTCCCACTCGAGCACCGTGCCGCGGATCAGCAAGTCGGCGCCCTGCACTTGGCCGATACGCGCGCCCGTCTCGGGGTTGGCGAGTCCCTCGTTCCTCAGGTCGCGCTCCTTGCGCAGGTTGTCGACGCCCTTGCGATCGCCGACGATGAAGCGGTTGGTCGACATCAGCGATTGCCGCAGCGAGGCGTGCAGTCCCGAGGACACTCGGTTGGTCGAGCCGCCCGCCGAGATGGTGGTCGTCGAGCGACGCTGGATGCCTTGTTCGTCCTCGTAGGTCGTCTCGATCACGCCGGTGCTCGAGCCTTCATGCTCGCCGTGTCCCGCACCCCATTCGAACTCATCGAGGATGATGCGGGCCTTGGGACCGTGGTAGGGCGGCAGGACCACATCCGCGGAGGAGTCGCGTTGGGCGCTCGAGCCGCTCGTGGCGCACGAGACGAGGCCCGTGGGCGCGAGGGCGAGGAGCAGCAGAGCGAGTAGTCGAGGGTTCGTCGTGTGCTTCATGATGTGTTGGCCGGGATCGGCGTGCGTAGTCGGGGACCAGCCGCGCTGGCTGGCGATGGTCCGGAATGGACCTTGGCCGCCGGTCCACGAGGAAGCGGCGAGTCCACCTGTGCAAGCGCCTCCCGCGGCGCGATCTCGCGCGGATTCCGGTGGAATCCTGGCGCATTCGGGGCCGGATCCGCGCCGACGCGCGCCGCTGGCGCTAGTCCTCGTGAAGGCCGGCTCGGCATGGCGTAGGCTATGCGGGAAGGATGCGACGGGCGCCGTCGCCACGTCCCTGCTGTCGAACGACTTGCCTGCGACCTGATCCGCGATCGAAGCCAACATGTTCCACAAGAAGCGCGACGACGAAGGCCAGCCGGATGATCCGAGTGGCGCCGAGAAGCAGCGACGCAAGGACGAGGAGCTCGCGTCCTCGATCGCCGGGCCGCCCGCGGACCTGGAGGGCGGGACCGTCGTGCTGCTCGAGCGCATGAGGGACGGCGATCGCGACGCCGGCGACGAGATGGTGCGTCGCTACCAAGCTCGGCTGGAGCGCTTCGTGCAATTGAAGATGGGCGCGTTGCGCGGCGCCGCGGCCGAGGACATCGTCCAGGACGCCTACATCAAGTTGTTCCAGGGCCTCGAGCGCTTCGAGTACCGCGGCAAGGACTCGGTCTACGCCTACCTCATGCGCGTGGCGATCAACTTGATCATCTCGCAGCAAAGGCGGCCTTCGAACAAGCCTGGTGTCTCGGGCGAGGAGGCCGACGATCTCTTCACGAATCTCGTCAAGCAGCAGTCCTCGCCCGTGTCCGTGGCGGGACGCACCGAGTTGCGCGCCATCCTCGACGAGACCTTGCGCGAACTCGAGGACGACCAGCGCCACGCCATCCTCTATCGCCTCGAACTGGGGGTGCCCTCGAAGCTCGCCGCCCAGTGGATGGGCCTGAAGGACGCTACGGCCTTCGACCATCTAGTCAATCGTTCCAAGATGAAGTGGCTGCAACTAGCCGAACCGCGCCTGAAGGCGTGGCGCGAGCGGACCTGACGCCAAGCTGCGCCCGGACGGGTGGGGATTCGGTGGTGGATCGCGGATTGCCCGCGAGGGCAAGCGGCAGCGCGCGTTCAGCGTGGATGTGGGCGAAAGGTCGTCGGAATGGCACCGACGACGGGCCCCGGCACCATGGACATCCGCACCTATCCGCCCGATCCTGCCGCAACCAATCCCGCCGGACCCACGCCCGCGACGAAGCGGTACGGCGTGGTGCTGCCTGCCCGTGCGCAGTGCGAGGAGCCGTGGCGCTGCCCTGCCACGGAGCTCCTGGTGCGGTGCCAATGTGGCGAGCGCGAGGCTGGCCTCGAGTTGCTGGCGCGCTACGGCGGGCAGCTCGAGCGGTACATCAGGGTGGAGCGCGCCGTCGAGCTTCACGGCTCGCGATTGGGGGTCGAAGCGTACAGGCGGTTGTTCCTGCTCCAAGATCGCCGTCCCTATGCGGGGCGTGATGGCGTGCACGCGCTCCTCGCGCGCATCGCCGTGCGCGTCTGCACGCGCCGGTTGCAAGCCATGTCGGCTGCGCAGCGGGCCCAGCGTGGAGATGCAGGGAACAAGCCGGAAGTCTGGCTGGCGGAATTGGTCGATGGTGAAGGGGGTGGCGGCGCGCTGGCGACGCGCGCAATCGCCGAGAGCGAAGTCGTCCTCGACAAGGCGTTGGTCGAGATGCCGGCGCATCCGCGGCAGGCGCTCATGTACGGTTCGATCCTTTGCGCGCAAGCTCCGGCGGCTGCTCATTGGATAGGGTTCCAACGGGAGGCCGATTACCTGGCGGTCTGGAACCGCGCGCGCATGGAATGGATGCGGCGGGCGGAGGCGAACTTGCGCGAGGCGGCGAGGCGCCCCGACGAGCACGCCTAGCCGCCGACCGGAGGCGCTTGGGCGGGATAGGCTTTCGGGTCCACCTGCGCGACTAGTGCCGAGGCTCGCGCGGGCGGGTCTTGGAGAGCCGTGCAAACACAAGGCGCAGACGAACTGTTCGAGGACTACTTGCGCCGCCGACAGGCGGGCGAGCCGGTCGACTTCGAGGATTTGTGCGCCGCCCACCCCGCGGCCGAGGAGGAGCTGCGCGCGCACAAGCGGCGCTTCGACGACTTCGGCGATCTCCTCGGTGGCGATTCCAGCGCGCGCCTCGTGCCGGGCGCGCTGGTGGCGGAGAAGTACGAACTCGAGCGTCTGCTCGGCAAGGGCGGCTTCGGCCAGGTCTGGCTCGCCACGCAGCAACCCTCGGGCCAGCAGGTGGCGTTGAAGCTCGTGCGCTACGACGAGCTCGACCTCGAGTACGCCGAGGACATCCGGCGACGCTTCAGCTCGGAGGCCGTGGCGATGGGCCGCGCGCGCCATGCGGGCATCGTCACCATGCTCGACTCCGGCCGTGACGGCGAGCTTGGCTGGATCGCGCTCGAGTACATGGAGGGCGGCGACCTGCACGCGCAACTCGTCACGGCGCGCGAGGAGCAGGACGCCGGCCGCTTGCCTACGGAGTACGACCGCAGCGTCGCCGAGTTGGTGGCGAAGGTGTGCGACGCGCTGCAGGTCGTGCACGACGCCGGCATCGTCCATCGCGATCTGAAGCCTCACAACATCCTGATGGACCGCGACAACCAGCCGAAGGTGGCGGACTTCGGCTTGGCGCGCGTGGCGGACTTGTCGTTGTCGCGCTCGGGCACCTTGGTGGGCACGTACTACTACATGTCGCCCGAGCAGGTGCTCACCGCGCGCGTCGCACCACTCGATCATCGCTCCGACATCTTCAGCCTCGGCGTCGTCCTGTACGAGATGCTGGCCTTCGCCAAGCCCTTCGGCGGCGACACCACGCACCAAGTCGCCGACCAGATCGTCAACCGCGACCCGCCCGACCCGCGCACGCTGCGCTCGCGCGCGCCGCTGGAGTTGTGCTTGATCGCCGGCAAGGCGCTCGAGAAGGAGCCTGAGCGCCGCTATCAATCGATGGCCGAGTTCGCCGCCGACCTGCGACGGCACTTGGCCCACGAACCGATCACGGCCCACGCGCCTTCCGTGGCACGGCGCGTCGCGAAGTGGTGTCGCCGGCATCCGGTGGCGGCGTCGGTGGCGTCGCTCGTGACGACGTCGCTCGTCGTGATCAGCGTGCTGGCGATCCAGCTCCACTTCGCCGAGCGCGAGTTGAGCCTGGCGCTGGACGTGTCCGAGGCGCGGCGCCTGTCCATCGCCGCCGACCACGCCAAGGCGCGCGTGGAGACGCTGGAGCAGGAGGCGCGCCAGCTTGGTGGCACCTCGAGCAGCTCGATCCCGGCCATGGAGGCGTGGGTGGACGAGGCGCGCAGGCTGTTCGAGGGCGACGCGCGGCGCGGCGGCGACGGGCTCGAGGGGCTGGCCGAGCGCTTGGTCCGACTGCGGGGCCAAGCCGACCACGTCGAGGCCGTCGATCGCTCCACCGACGCCGACCTCGACGAGGCCATGTGGCTGCGCGATCTGCTGGCGGAGGAGCCGGCCTGGCTGCGGCGCATCGCCGGTCGCGAGCCATGGCCCGATCGCGAAGCCGAAGGCCTGCGCGTGGCGGCGAGGGCGGGGTTGTCGGAGAAGGACCGCGACGACGCCGAGCAGGTCCTGGCCTTGGCCACCGATCCAGACCATCTCGGCGCGGTGCAGCCGCCCGAGCGGGATTGGGGCGACGAGCACACGTTGGCCATGCTGCGCAAGGGAAGCGAACTCGGGCTGTTGGACCTCGTCGTGCGTGTAGAGTCCGCGCGTGCGCACGAGACGCCCGAGCCATGGCCCGACTCGGACCTGATGCGCGCGCGCTGGTGGCTCTTGGCGGCGTGCGGCCGGTTCGAGGTCGCCACGCGGCAGGCCGAGGAGGATCTGCGCGCGTTGGAGTCGGAGGTGGAGGCCATGCGCGCACCCGAGGAACGCCCGGACTGGGCTTCCATCCTCGCGGGCTTGCGGCGCGAGCGCGACGCCGTGCGGACGGCGTGCTTGCGCCTAGCCGAGGTGGCGCGCGAGCCCGAGGAGGCCATCGCGCTGGCCGAGCGCGACCTGCGACTCCTCGACCTGCGCATCGCCGCCTTGGGCACGCAGGCGCGCTTCGCCGACCTGCGCCTGCAGGACCTGCACGATCGCCTGCGCGCGGCCGTGGCGTCCTTGGCGCACTTCGGCTGCACCGCGGGCGGACAGCCCTTTGGATTGGGGCCCGATCTCGAAGGCAAGCTGTCGGTCCCCGCCAGGCTCTCCCGCGCGCGCGCCCTGCGCGACTTGCTCGCCGCCGAACCGGCGCAAGCCGCGTGGGCGGCCGCGTTGCAGGCCGTGCAGGACAGTCCGCGCTACGAGAACTCGCGCTGGCCCACGGGCGGCTTGGCGCCGCAGGAGGACCTGCTGCCGCTGGGCGCGGATCCGGACTCGGGCTTCTTGGAGTTCGCGCACCTGCCGAGCGGCGAACCTCCGCGTCGCGCAGCCGATGGCCGCATCGAGCCGCGAGCGGAGCACGCGATCGTGCTCGTCCTGCTGCCGGGAGGCCGCATCGTCCAGCGCATCGACGCGCGCACGAAGAAGGCCATCGTCTTCGGCAAGGACTTCCCGCGCGCCGACGAGGTGGAGCTGTTCGAGCACGATGTGCCGCCGTTCTTCTGCGCCAAGCACGAGCTGACCGAGGCGCAATGGTCGCGCCTCGCGGATTCGGCCACGCTGGACGAGGCTCGCCACGCTTGGCGTTCGCGCGGACTGCGACCCGCCGCGGGGATCGACTGGCATGCCGCCACGCGCGTGCTCGCCTCGGCCGGGCTCGCGTTGCCCTCCGCCGTGCAGTGGGACCACGCCGCCTTCGGGTTCGAGGTCGTCGGCGAACCCGCGCGACGCGACGTGCGCCATTGGCCCATCGACGTCGCGAGCGCCGAGGCTGGCTTGTCGTGCAACATCGCCGACCGATCGTACAAGGTCGGCAACAACTACGAGGGCGAGGTCAGCGCCTGGGACGACGGACATGTGCATGCCGCTCCCATCGGGGCATTGCGTGCCAATCCCTTCGGAGTCCACGAGCTCTACGGCAACGTGTGGGAGTGGTGCTCTGAGCGCGTCGCCGGCGGCGAATGCTGGGCCAAGGGCGGCTCGTACGCCACATCGCGGGAGCAGCTGTGCTGGGGCGAGGCGAACTACACCTTGCCCCTCACGCAGGAGCCGACGCTCGGCCTGCGAGCCGTGCGCGCGCTGCGCTAGCGCAGCGGGACGCGGCCGACTGCGGTGCCCTTTAGGGCAACTGAATCGATGGTCTGTCTTTGTGCGTGGGGTCGCGACTAGTCGATCGTTTGACGTATCGGAAATACCAGAAAAGCAATATGATTTATCCAACTTGCATTGAATTGCCCGAGCCCGCCATGGCCGAGCCGAGACAAGCAAGCGACCGCTCAACTCCCCATGAGCACTCCCCACATTAGCTTCCTCGTCGCCGGCTTCGTCGCCTGCTCCGTCTGCGCGCAGGCTCTGCCGCAGGCGACCCATGCGCCCACGCGCCCGTCCACATCCGAACGGCCGTTGCTGAACGCTCCGGGCGCTCTCGTGCTCGGGGCGGTCGGCGAACCGTCGCTCCTCGCCGGCGCCAACACCTTGGGCCTCTCGTGGTCCGACACGAACAGCTTGGAGTCGGGCCACGAAGTCCAAGTCTCGAACGACGGGGGAGCGACGTGGTTCGTCAAGGGCTCCACCGGGCCCAACGGCGTCGACCTGCTGTTGCGGCACCTGACGCTGCCGACGAGCGCCGGACAGTCCCTGCTCGTGCGCGTGCGCGCCACCGACGCCCTCGCGCCGGCAGGAGCGTTGGACTCGCAGGCGACGACGAATCCTCCCACGCCCGTGTCGGGCGTCGCGAGCTTCCCCTTCGGTCGCATGTACGCGCCGCAGGATCCAGCCATCGCTTCGTTCTCCGCCGCGGGCGTGGAGCTGCGCTGGCGGGACACGAACGTCTACGAGTCCGGCCACGAGCTGCATCTATCCAGCGACGACGGCGCGACTTGGCAGTTGATCGAGTCGACCGCGGCCTCTGGCAGCGCGCAAGCCAGCGCGCTCGTGCCCGCGAGCGACCTGCTCGCCGCGCAGCAAGGCCAACTGAGCCTGCGCGTGCGCGCCAAGCCTCCCGGCGAGCCCGTCTTCACCGACGGACCCGCGTCGTCGGACCACGTCTCGAACTCTGTCGTCGTCGTCGCGAACTCCCTGCTGCAGCCCGCCGGCCAGCCGAGCCTCGGGGCGGTGGGCCCCGACAGCCTGGTCGTCTCGTGGTTCGACACGAACGTGTTCGAAGCGGGCTACGAGGTGCAGACCTCGTTCGACGCGACCAACTGGGAGGCCAAGGCGCAGGTCTCCGCTGACGCCACCACCGCCACGGCGACGGGCGTCGTCTTCCCCGGCGCGTCCACCAACCAGGTCCTGTTCGTGCGCGTGCGCACGCGCGTGCCGGGCGAGCCGACGCCGCCCACGGCTGCGGCGATCGCCACCCAGCCCATCGTGTACGACTCGCAAGCGCTGCGGCCGGCGACCAATCTCGCCTTGCGTGCGCTATCCGGAACGCCGGGCCAGCAGGGCGGCCAGGCGCGCCTCGAGTGGGTCGACACCAACCTCGCCGAAGGCGGCTACCAAGTGCAGGCGAACTACGCCGCTCCCGGCGCGAGCGGAGCTTGGGTCGCGGTGGCCACCGTGGGCGCCAACGCCTCCGTCGCGGAGGCGAGCGGCCTCGTGCTGCCGGCCGACGCGTCCCAGCACTTGCGCTTGCGCGTGCGCACGATGGCGCAAGGCGAGTCGGGCGCCACGCAAGCCCAGGTGCATTCGGCCGAGCTTGTCGTGGCGCCGGGCACGGTCGTGCCCGCGCGCGACTTCACGCTGTACGGCGTCAATCCGCTCGCCGCCCTCGTCAGGCTGCGCGAGGCCAACCTGCCCGCCTACTCGAACGGCTACGAGCCGCAGACCTCGAGCAACGGCGGGCCGTGGATCGTCAGGGTGTGGGGCGGCGAAGGGCTCGTCCCGAGCCCGCAGTCGGTCGGCTTCCAGCGCGGCGCGATCGTCGGCTGCGTGGTGCCTTGCTACCCGCTGGGCGGCGACCTGCGGCTGCGCCTGCGCACCTTGCGAGCCAACGAGTCGCCACGCGCCGACGGCTCCGAGGCCACGCCCGGCGTGGACGACATCCTGTCGACCGAGATCACCTTCGCGCTCGCGGCCGACGAGTTGCCCGTGCTGTTTCCGCCCGCGGACCTGCGCTTCCGCTCCAAGTCGGCGGATGGCTGCGAACTGGTGTTCACGGACACCAACATCGACGAAAGCCACTACACCAGTTGGATCACCTACGGCTTGAACTTCCCGCCGGGTTCGCCCAACGCGGGCCTGCCGATGTACTACCGCAACGCGTCGGTGGGCGAAGGCGACTCCGGTTCGGCACCGCCCCTGGCGGCCGACGGCGCCATCCAGCGCGTGCTGGGCCTCGCCATTCCCTACGAGGCGCTCGAGGGCGCTGGCCTCACGATCCAGCGTCGCACGCGCGTGGAGTCCGTCTCGCGGCTGCCCAATGGGTCCAACTCGCCGATCCAACCCGCCGACAGCGTGAATGCGACCACCGTGCAGGAGGACCCGCGCATCAGCTTGGCGGCCGCCATCGATTGGGGCGGCGAACTCCTGCAGGCGCAGACTCCCGGCCAACCGACGGGACTCCACGCACGGCCGGAGGACGTCAACTTGACGACCTTGACGCTGCGCTGGACCGACCAGTCGGGCCTCTCCAACAAGGCGCACACGTTCGAAGTGCAGCGCATGAACGAGGGCCAAGCCGACAACGACGAGTCCTGGGATCTGGTGGGCACGCTGGGATCGCACGGCCTCGCCTACAAGGGGACCTCCAACGCGACGATCGACCTGACGGGCATGATCCCGTCGCGCACCTACAAGTTCCGCGTGCGTTCGTCGCGTCAAGGCCCGTGGTCGGCCACCTCCGCCGCGGTCGCCGCGGGCGGCCTCGGCTACGCGGTGGGGGACCAGTTGTCGACCACGGGGCACGCCGGGGCGTCGGCGCTGCTGCGTGTCGCCTCCATCGGCGCCGGCGGAAGCATTGCCAGCCTGCAAGTGCTGTCGGGCGGCGAGTACGGCTACAAGCTGCAAGGGCCGACCACGCTCGTCGGCGGCCAAGGCGCGCAAGCGTCGGCGGTGCTTGTCTTCGGCGCTGGATCGAACTCGGACATCTACACGTCGGGTTGGAGCAACGTGTTCGTAGTCCAGATGGCGACGCCGGTCGCCACCCCTTCGAACCTGCGTCGCGTGTCGTTCGCGGTCCAGCAGGCGACCGTGGGATGGGACCAGAGTCCCAACGCCGATGGCTATCAGTTGCGGTGGAGCCTCTCGTCGACCGGACCGTGGACCGTCCTGCCGGGAGTCGGGCAGTACTTCCCGGCAAACAAGCTCGAGGAGCTGGTCACGGGCTTGCAGGAAGGCAGCGTGCACTACTTCGAGGTGCGCGCGGTGAACACCATCCCGACGACGGACATCCTTTCGCCTTGGTCGGACTCGCTCAGCTTCCGCACGCGGGCCTTGGCGCCCACGGGCCTCGCGATGACCCCAGGCACGCGCACATCCACGCGCGTCGGCATCCAGTGGCAGCCCCAGTCCGCCTTCGCCACGCACGTGCGCGTCGAGCGGCGGGCCTCCAACGAGGTGGACTGGACGCCCATCCGGGACATCTACTCGCCACCCGGCAATCCAGACACCAACTACGTGACTGGCTTGGATGCCAACGACGACGACGGGATCGAGCCCAACACCAGACAAGTCTTCCGCGTGAGGGCGCTGCACTCGGTGATCACGAGCGGATCGAGCACCGTCTTGGCCGATCCGAACGTGATCGTCGGCCCTCCCAGCGAGGAATGCACGATCGACTTGTGCGCATGCGACGAGTCGACGCCTGCGCCGACGCCGACGGTGTCGAACGCGACGACGGCGAGCTTGCGCGTGTCGTGGCCTGCGTTCCCGAACGCGACCAACTACCTGTTGCGGATGAGCACGACCGGGCTCCCGAACTC
>SXGT01176078.1_pt1 | contig 11158 bp, 12 predicted proteins | sample 3176221 | NCBI WGS metagenome assembly SXGT01 (sample SAMN11356862, study PRJNA531348) | freshwater metagenome | isolation source: freshwater sample F1-120 | place: China: Fuxian Lake, Yuxi | collected 2017-12-25
ACGATTATCTCAACTGTCGTTTGGCAATACCAAGATCTTTCATAGCCAGGTTGCTAAACCATCCCCTAATACGGCCATTCATCTATTAGTCGATAAATCCGAGAGCATGGAGTATCAAATCTATGACGGTGATCGAAAACCCATCGGTTCACGATTACCTGTTGCCTTGGAAGCCTCATTGGCACTGGCTTTGGCTTTAGAGGGACTGCCCGGCGTTAATCCCGGTGTAACCGCTTTTCCGGGAGGCGATGAAACATCAGTGTATCGGCTTTTAGAACATGGTCAACGGGTCAGACAACGGTCAGGCGCATTTGCACTGTCAGCGTCGGGAACCACACCGATGACCGAAGCCATTTGGTTTGCGGCGGCCTCATTATTGCGGTGTCGTGAACCCCGTAAGGTATTGATAGTGATGACCGATGGACAGCCTGATGATTCATTATCGACCTTGGAGATTTTACAGCGTTGTCGGGATAGTGGCATTGAAACGGTCGGTATCGGTTTAGGTCTTGAGGTTAGCCATTTGTTTCCGGTATCGATTGCTATCAATGAATTTCGGGAGCTTCGTCATCAGTTGTTTGCCTTGTCGAAATCGGTGTTACTGGCTACCTAAGCGCTATTTCAATTTAAATTCAATTCTCAATCATCAAGTGGAGATATTTCCATGAAACAAAACGTTTTAGATCCCAACTCACCTTCAATCATTCGAAAGCAACAAGAACGTTACCTGCGTTCGGAAGCGCTGAACGGCTTTATAACCACGTTACGTGACCAGAACAAACGGCTAAAACGGCTGTTTTACACCTTGTCTGGATTATTGTTCTTTTCCCTGACCTTAAACAGTTTGATGTGGCTGGGTCATATCATGCGGGTAGGGAAATAAGTCGGTTCTTGAAGATTATTGTTACTTAATTTGCCGTTGTCTAATCGAAAGTGCTTACTTCTTAGCTTCTTGATTAAGACCACTGATGATAGATATTAGCTGTCATGCTCAATGGAACACCTGAATTTTTCGGCAGTATTTCTCTCACCTTTCACTTTTTTCACTTTTTAACCCATAGCCGGGTGCCTATTGCCCGGCATTTTTACCACACATTGGAGAAACCTATGTCAACACGTAGCTTAACATTCGTCTATGACGGAAACACCCCTGTCGTCTGTCTGTACCGTCAAATGGACGGGTATCCTGCCGGTATGGGGAAGGAATTAGCAGCGTTCCTTGCACCCTTTAAGCTTGTCAGTGGACTAAGTTTGGATGAAACACAGTCCGCCATTGCCAATGGCATGGGCTGTCTTGCCGCTCAAATGGTCAGGCATTTTAAATCTGGCCCAGGAAGTATTTATCTGGTGCCGACTAAAAAGGCTAACCACGGTCAAGCGTATGAATATCACATCTATGAAGATACGGTGACCATCCAAGAAAGCGGTATCAAGACTCCGCTATTTTCAGGAACCTGGGCAGAGTTCAAGGGGTTCTGTAACCCAAGACATTAACCACATCAAAAGAATTGTCTGGTTCAGCATTGTCCGGCACTTCTACTACCCACCCCTATACCTACTTGATTCTTGTACCTACACCCAATAAAAGGAGTACGCCATGAACCCCAATATCATCAGCAACAACACAACTGCGATCTATAAAACCACCCATCACAGGCAAGTGGCTTGTGACCTGAAGGCTGTCACTGAAACCGCGTTACAACTATTGTTAGAAGCATTTCAACGTCAAAAATTGCATGATTCAGTCAAGGCATTCACTACGCCAAACCGTGTAAAACAGTATCTGACCCTCGTTTTAGCCCTGGAAGAGCGGGAACACTTCCATATTTTGTTCCTCAACAACCAACATAAACTGCTGCAGGATGTTCAGATGTTTAGCGGCACGATCGATTCTTTCGCTGAACAGGGAGCATTGTAATGGGCTGGTATTTTGATCCTAGTCTGGAGACACGTAAAGCATTGGTCGAGGATTTGACCAGAACGGAAGCCAATGAAAACAGGACTCGTCAGTGCTTGGCACACTGTTTACGGGGAAACGTGCTTTGGTCTGTCGTTGAATACCGTTTTACCGATGGTACAGCTGCGCGTCGTTATATTGGCTGTGACCTTTTGCAAAATGGCGGTCGTAGTGGCTGGGGATACAAACCGATGGAGGAATCCGTCGGCCCCTACTATTACAGCTGCCCGATGAAATACCTACAAATGGTTCCCGAAGTAGCCAACCAAGAGTGGCGGGATGAGGTGATCCGTCAAGCTACGCTTAAGCGTTTAAAAGGACTCACTTCGCACCTTTAACTTTAACTTTAACCTTTTTTAACCCAAGAATAAATTAGAGGTTACCAACATCGCTGGAGTTTACTAATGGCTAACTATTGTGGAGCGGCACGATCCAATTACGTGCGTATTGAAAACAGGGAAGGATTACGACAATCACTGGAGCCTTTTGCGATCGATCTAAACGAGAAGCAACAGGAAGGGGAACATTTTTGCTGTTTCCTCTCGACAACTGATTCGGGTGGTTGGCCTGATTTTGTAGAGGATGATGAGGGGAACGAACTGGAATTTAGTTTTGAAGAACTGGTTATGCCCTATGTCAAGGAAGGGGAATGTTTAGTGGTCATGGAGTCAGGCGCAGAAAAGCTTAGATATATTATAGGTTGTGCTTCTGCCTTGGTGCGCAAAGGCGACAAGATGGAGGTCGTTTCACTGACACTAAACGATATTTATCAGTTGGCTAAGGATAACTTGGGAGTTACCAACATAACAGATTGTTCCTATTAAGGTGTGAACATAAATTTTATCAATCAACCGGAGAATGAAATGGGCTATTACGTAACAACAACCGAGGTATCTTGCCAGATTCCGCAAGTAAATTTAAATGAAGCCGTGGGCATACTAGCAGCGTATTTACCGGATAAAAACTATGAGAGTGACTATGAAAGGCTTTACGCGATCCTATGCGCCATAGGGTTTGACGATTGCTTCCTATTGGATGATGGGGGGCTCGGTGTCGGCGGGTATGACGGAAAGTCCCACGGTGAGGAAGATGATTTTAAAGCTATCGCCCATCTGATTCCTGACGGGTGTTATATATCCTGGCGAGGCGAAGAGGGTTGTTTGTATCAATGGTTGTTCGAGGAAGGGAAACTGGTAGAACGGCATGGAACGGTTGTTTGGGCGTAAGGCTATTTTTAAGCCCTATCACTCACACTCATTAATAAGAGGCAACACTATGAAGAAAAAATTCGTCGTTTCGTATGTTTTAGATTACGTCCATCAGGTTTCGGTGGGTATTGAAGCTCAAAATCAGGCTGAAGCCATTCAGCTTGCCGAACAAGCATTTAATGAAGCGCTGATCTGGGACAACACTGAAGTTATGCCCTTACTGTCCGATGATTATTTGGAATCGGGTGATGAAGGCATGGTCTGGGAATGTGAACAAGTCGAACACTACCCTGAACCTGATCATTCTGTTCGGAAATTGAACCTGGAACATGCGGCATTCCGCGTTTGCAAAGGTTTAGTTGAAGCTTATCAGCGTGGTGAAGCATCAGCAGGATCAATTGATTGGGAAGATCTTGATCTACTGGTTCCATTGGCATTACAAGCTTTGGATAAAAAATCCCTAGCAACAAGCCTTTGAATTAACAGTTAAACCAGCAATATCCGATTTACATCTTTTACGCAAATCTTCCAAAACCTGAGTTAGCTAAATCTAAGTGGAATTAACTCCCCATCGTCGAGGAAGCGCTTAATCCTATTTACCCCAACGGGAATATCGCTCCCGTCGGAGTCATGATGTTCCCGTATTTTTACAGGAAAACCTCATGAATCAACCTATTTTTGAACACAATTATTGTCATGGGCATGTTGTCCGCTATCGCCGGTTGCCATCCGGTACTTGTTATCACGCCGATACACCTGAAACCATCATTGATCTTTTGGAAACTGTCCGGCTAAACCAACGTAAAGTCCGATTATTTTATGGCGATCCCCAAACCGGTCAATCCTGGTTCGACGAACACGATGTGATTGGTCGCATTGGTCGTTCTACGGGGCCGATTAAAGTACCGCTATTAATTGAACCCGGTGACATCGGTGGCCCGGCATTATTGGATCAGTGCATTATCCGGATTGATTCGCCACGTAAGACTTTGTATCAGCATGAACAATTTCGTGTCGGTGAGGTTGCATTAGTACGCAGTCAATTGAAACGTCAGCCTTGGACGGTATTAATCGACCAGATTTTACAAGCGCGGTTTGAGGATAAACGACAAGCCCAGCGCTATATCGAGTTTTTGCAAGGCACACGATTTTATCCGGAATAATTTTTATGAATGACCACTTTTGGCGGGTTGCTGATAATCCCGATTGGGGTGATTTGTGTACGTCGTCATTGTTTAACGCTATTGGAGATTTTATGAAAACAACAGTTGAAAATTTTTTGTCCGTGAGGATTAGTCTATGAAAATAAATGCATTATTAAAGCAAGCCAGTCGTTGTAAAACAGATGAAGATGCAGAACAACTGCTGGATAGGTTGCAGCAAGCTTTTGCAAAATCACGATGGCTTAAGCATTTATCAGTCACAAACCGAGAAGCCTATATTGAAGACCAAGCGATTGTTCGGTTTGAATTCAATCATGAAATCAGTGAAGACTATGTGGTGATGATTCAGCCGCAAATTTGTGATGGCGAATGTTCGGTCATTATACAAACCAATCGGATGTTAGATCGGTTGGGAATGTCCAGCCAGCATTGGGAGGTAATGGACGGCATGGATGAGCTTATCGAATGCGATCCAGAACGGAGAGTTTGCGATGTGGCTATTCGATCCGCTGAATTAGCCATAATGCAGCACAGTCTGCTCATTAAAAGTGTTGGCGTACCAGAAACCATCGCGCGAAAAACTGCCAAAGCGTGTTGGTCTAATTAAACACCGTGCAGGCTTAAGCCTAAATCTATTTACCAACCAAACAGTTATTTGAAACGGCGTAAAGCCCTTACTGATACTGTCATACCCATTAACGGGTTAAACCCGTTTTCCCACCCCAGGGAGATGAATTGCTTCTCCTTCGGGGGATCATTCTGTTCATCGCTTTGGGGTCATTTTTATAACTGACGGAGATGAACCATGAATACCCAACAAATTAATGAAGTGTCCATGAAAGTGAACCAGGCCAACTTGGTTAAAAGCCTGCGTTTTAGTTTTACCAATCGCAGTACCGTACTCGGTGAGTTAATGCAGAATGCGCGTCGCGCTAAGGCAACACACGTAAGTTTTAACTTCTGCGCTGAAACCAACGTGCTTCAAGTCATTGATGATGGCTGCGGTATCGATTCTATAGAGACATTGCTGACGGTTGCCGAATCGGGCTGGGATGCCGAGCTGATTGATCGGGAATGCTGTTTTGGTATTGGATTCTTGTCTGCGTTGTTTGCTTGCCGACATCTCAGTGTGACCAGTAAAAGCGGATGCATTGATGTCGATACCGAGGCGGTGTTGGCGTTTAAACCGGTGACCATTGTTCCGGTTACTGCGTGGGATGGTTTGACTATCCTGACCCTGAATGGCGTAGATTTGGAGTCAGATGCCATCGTCAAAACGCTAAGAAACTTAGCCAGTGGATTTCCGATTCCGGTGTTTTTTAATGGTGAAGCTATGGATAGACCCGTAGCGATTGATTCTGGATTAGATTTCCTGATGACTGACATCGGTGCCGTTTATTTGCATGGTTTAGACAAGCCCATCGGCGCTCAGTATGAATTTTGTCTCTATTTACAGGGTCTGCCTATCTATAGCTCGTACCACTACTCATTGCAACGTTATAGTGAACGGCATTTTATCCATTTGGATTCAGCCCGGTTTCATGCCCGGCTACCGGATCGCGATAAATTGGTCAATGAGGCCGAGGTGATTAAAGAAATTAAAGCTATGCTGGCTCAAGAAATCGAAAAACGTTTGTTGTGCTTAAAGTCCGAACATCCGCCAGAATATTTTGTGCGGTTTTATGACATGATGCGTCATTGGACATTACTGAGCTTGCTGAATGATGTGCCGTTGGTGCCGGTTGAAGCCTTATCGGAGATTAGCGATTACCCCGTCTGTGATACGGAGATCTTTGATGAATTTGAGCTGCGGGTGCCTAGGGCTATGACCCGTCAAGACATTGAAGCACGAGGCGTCGTGACGATTGATGATGACATCCGCGAGGATGGCTCAGCCCGTTATATGTTTGCGATGAAAAAGGATTATTGGGTTTATAACGGCAATTTGGATAGTGGACATTGGCTGTTGCCGTTGGTTCGTGACCTGAATGCTGAAAAAGTTAGCATTGAACTGATCAATGAAAGCCATGCCGCGCAATTCCTTGGCGCTTGGCATTGGATAACGGTGCGCTTTTGTGAGGGTTACCGGATTACATTGGGCGAAGATGTAGTTGAAATTGCCGATGATGCCTTTTATTTGGGTCATGACCACGGAGAAGAAGCCATTGTACCCAAAGGGGATGGCTCTGCCCAAGTCCTGACGCAAGTGTCCAGCTATCGGAATGAATGGGATGAACATCAACAGTCCAATTACGAGCAGGATTGTGATGCCTTTATTGCGTTTGTAGTGGCAAATACCACCAGTGATCCGGCACAGGCTTTGAAACGGTTGCTGCCGGAGTTTAGTGGTTGTCCTTTGCTGTATGGCAAATCATTTAGTCTGATCCTTGATGAAAAAGGAGGTGTTTCATCGGTTGCTAGCCTATTGGATCATGTTGGTGTTTTACCCGCTTAGCCTTCATCACTCAAAATCCAAGGGGACTTTGGTAATTCATTCCGTCATGTGCAAAATTAGCTAAATTCCTGCCATATCTTAACGAAACAACCTGCATGCTCTTGTATGCAGGTTGTTAAAGTGATGCGAGTTTTTTTGTTGTTTACGAGCACATCGTTTTACGATGTTAAGTTATTGATCGCGTTGACTCATGGAATTTACGCTAAGGTTCTATTGCATTGCATGAATTTATGCCGTTTGCTGTTCCAGTTTACTTCGTGGTCTTCCTAGTTTTTGATTCGAGAACTCAGGATAATTTCCCCTGCGGAATAGCCGGACTTTTGGGTAAAACTTCGGTTTAAAATATTGTCCGGTCTTGCACAAGTAACTGACGATATACTCGAGTTTGCCGCGTAAAATTTTTTCGTTGTAATTGATAGTGCCAATACCCCGTAATCCTTTACGTTGATAGTCGTCAATGTTGGCATTAGCATTCCAATAATCGCCTTGGCCTTTTGTCACGGTATGTTTCCAGTATTCGCCAATGGCTTTAGCCAAATAAATATGGCTGCTATTACTCCGTTTCGATCCATCAAAGAAAAACAGCATATGCCAATGCAGACCCTTTTCGTGACCGTACTCCAGTTTTGCAATATAGCCAGCCATATCAGCAAACAGGGATTGATTGTTGCGCTTATTTTCAGTCAAATGCTTCAAGTCTTTGGCGATATCAGAAGCTGACTTGTTGCCGGTTATGCTTTTTTGATAAAACAAGTCTATTCGTATCACCACCAGTCTGGCGTACTTCTTGAACAGTTCGTTAACGTAGTGGCAATACCCTTCTAGTCGATTATTCGCCTCTTCCTGTCTGGAATTGAACTTATCCTGAAAGCTTTTTTTATGAAAACTATTTGTTTTCCAAGTATTACGGATTTCATAGACTAGATCATTGAAGCATGCAGCAGTCCATTTATGATTGAAGCGATGATCGATTTTATTCGCTTCAGATAAATCATTTTGCCAATTCAGCTCAACATCCTGTAGACCTAAGGCGCGCGTGCAAGCGATAAAAACATTGATGTGCTCACTGTATTCATATCGATCATTTAAAGCCTTAACGATCTGTATAAATTCGGGTATAGCCCTGAAATAATAAGCAATGGATGAGGAGGGTTTATATTGGCGATCCTGTGTGTCAAATAAAAAGGCTGCCTGATGGGTGCTTAATACCTCTCTAACAAACAATTCCAAGTCCACTAAGGTTACTTCAGGCTGGTTGTCGTATGTCGTTTGGTTAGGCAGTTTTTGTAAATTAAATAAGGAATGGTCTTTGGCTTTTGAATTATAGTAATTATCCAGTTCATGCGTTAAAGATTCAATATTTTCAGTATACATAGCGGTTTCTTCGATGGATTTAAACAAGGGTGGTCAAATCAACAACGTATCGACCCAAGCCGATACGTTGTTAATGAGCGTTTTTTGTTTTTAAAGCGTTTTTAAAAGAATTCAGAACTATTTTTATCAATGTGTAGCATGAATTCGTTATAACGTTCACCGGGTTTTCTTCCCAAGAATATAATCAAAGCCAAATCACCGACTTCGGCTTGTTGACGTCTCATACCTTCCTGTAGCCATTGATTTAAAAATGCTGAAACCAACTCATTTGAATCCGCTAACTGCACAACCACGGTGTGTTGCTCACCAAAATAGGGATGGTCAAAGCGACCAAATTCTCTAATGGTTCCTAAAATGTCGCCGTCTTGATCGTACTTCCAGAATTTGACTTTTTGCCCGGTGTTGGGTTTGGTATTTTTGTTTTGTTGAATAGCTCTTAATCTTGAAAACTTATCATTCATGATAATGACCTCTAATGGTTTATCTTTTTAAATGGCCCGTGTATTGATTTATTCAAAAACGGTGTTATAGAAGTGATTGACAATGACTTCCATAGGATAAGTACTAATATGTTTTTTTATAAAAAAATGTGATCGAATTGGATCGTTCGTCATCCGATTTACAAGGCTTTACAAGGTAAAACGATTCAAACTTTTTTTTATTTTTCCTGTTGAGCTATACCGGTTAAGTCTGTATATGAAATACGCAGAAATTAATATAAAAAATTTGATGGACATCGAAATCATAAAATGGATTAAAATAAAAACGAAATAACGTGTTATTGCTCACAGACCGCGTATTTTGTTGGGTTTGTTAGCAATATGGTTTTATTAGATATTGGATTTTTATGATGATGAGTGCTTAGTTGATAAGCTTTGAAAGGGTTATTGAATTTTGGTTTTTATATAATTAATTAAAATATTTAAATCTATCTAAATATAAAAACTATTTAATATATAAATATACAATATTTTAGTATTTAAAATATCCACAATGAACAAAGGCGTGGGCCCAACCCACAGCCAGTGTGTAATCGAAATTAAAATATCTACAATATCTAAAATATCCAAATCAGGGCTGATCAATACAAAACTTAAACCTGAGAAGATCAACAAGTAGAGAAATAAAAAGTCAACAAATCAGGGAGATGATGATTGAAAGAAAAAAACAAAGGCAATAACCGACTAGGAGAAATCAAAGCTAAAGAAAAGCACAGTTCAGGTGTTTAAGTCTTTTAATTGCTTTAAGTGTTTCTAAGCGTCATGATGGGAATGGGGTTTGATTCATGAATCTAAAAATCTCTATGGCCAACATAAAACATTGAAGGGTGTAGAGGTCTTACAGTGAAATGATCATTGGTTGAATGGTTTTATGCTGATGGAGGTTTGAATAATACTGATGGACTGTTACGAGATAGCTCATGTTTCTATTACTATTGGCTATCAATATTGCTTTGTATCAGTGAGATATTGGTTATTTGGTTGAATAGGGATGTAGTTCGATTAAATGGTTAGCAGATTGATTTATTGAACTTTTGTTCTTTTAGCTATGGGTGATTGGATTGCTTGTAAATTGCTCTGTTCTTTAGGGATGATTGAAAAATAAATTGTAACAGGGGGTTGGAAATTGATTACTGGTTTGGCTATTAGCTGTCATTGAAGGTTATGTATGCCTTGTAATTCGCTGTATGTAGCGCTGATATGGCTAAAAGAAATCCAAAAAAAGATGATTTTTATATTAGAAAAATGAATTATTATTTCTATTTTTAATATTACTAACAATAAAAGTAGTTAATAATAGCCATTAAAGCCAATTTAAAGGTCATTATAGACCAGAAGAACAATAAGTAATGCAAATGATAGGTTTAAATAATACTCTTCTAAAGCACTAGCTAAATTGTCTTATTCGGAAGATCACTTGTTTTTGAGGATATTTTTTGTTGAAATTGATTTAAAAATTCTGATAAAACAATTTCATTAGAAGCTTAGTGACTTAAGGATAAATACCTGAATCAATTCTCAAATCAATCCAAATTATAAGTTTAAAAACAAATCCATAAACGGATTTGATATTGAAAAAATTGTGATAATTCAGTTTTCTTTGGCAATTACAAATAACCCTGTTGTTGATTGCAGTGATTAAAGCCAAGTAAACCCTCATTATTAACGAGAAAATAGAAAGGTAATATCAATGCTTAGCTTTTTTAGTAAGCAGCATAAAAACGCCGAAATCAAGCTATCTTGGATATACGAGGTATTTAATGCTAAGTTGAGAACTTTATCGGTTCAATTTAGAGAGCAGTCGGAAATTATAAGCAAGTTGATGATCTTGATACAAATACACGTTAATCATTGCTGGTATAGATGGGCATGATGTCAGGGGAGTTTGATTCAGTGATGGGAAATAGAAAGAGATCGGTAATCTGTTTATAGTGCCGGATGAGACTGAGATATTTGGAAGTCGACTTTTAGCAAAGGGATGAAATGTACTGGGTATCTGAAAAAAATTGTTAACAGGGGTAAAAAAACTAATGACTTGACTTCAAGTTAGCTATGATTGTTAGGTCTGAAAGCCAGTAAATTCGATGATTGTAGATCGAGAGAATTTGTTTTTATCTGAAAATTAAGCATTGTTGGATCAAAGAAAAATGACTTGTAGTAGCTTTATTCGATGATAACGATAAAACAGTTATCAAAAATAGCGCTAAATGCCACGTAAAGCCAATTTAATAGCAAGAAAACAACAAAGCAATACCAATTAGGTAGTTTATTAAGTAAGTCGTAAAAAGCGTATAAAATAACCTTGTTTTGCTTAATGATTAAAACCTTAATCGTTGCTTTATTTAGCTGTTTACTACATAGGGTAAGTTTAAACAAACGTCGCCAAAGTTCCATAGGATTTTGCGAAAACCCACAGATGACGTGGCTTTAGGTACTTTATGACTTCCCAATTTTAGCTATGTAAAATCGGCAATTTTTTGGGAAATAAAAAAGTGGTTCAA